>Ga0247734_1000659_pt1 | contig 28979 bp, 23 predicted proteins | sample UWRJL103311B2_FD_180933 | JGI IMG/M metagenome (GOLD analysis project Ga0247734, IMG submission 180933) | Plant litter microbial communities from Arlington Agricultural Research Station in Wisconsin, United States - UWRJ-L103-311B-2 | ecosystem: Environmental > Terrestrial > Plant litter >...
AAAATCGGAAAGCTGCACAGGCAAAAGCCCTGGTAGATCAGATCCGTGTCCGTGGTGGTCAGGCAGCTTTAGCCGCAGCACCTACAATGGATGATATCAAGGCTCAGCGCAAACTTGAATTCATAGGTGAAGGCAGAAGATATTTCGATTTAGTAAGATGGGGCGAGGCAGATGCATTGGCAACATTGCAGGCTTTCAACACCAGATACCACTCAAGATATAACGGACAGGCACCAAGCAAAAAAGATTTGCTATTGCCTATCCCTCAGAATGAGTTAAAAACAAGAAGTAACTGGCAACAGAACTTCGGATACTAGTCCTGCGATAGCAAGACCGTCTCAATCATAAACGCCCCAAAAGTCTAAAGCTTTTGGGGGCGTTTTGTTTATATTAAGTTCTTGATGATGGATTGCTACAGTATATGTCTTGGCTTAGTTGTGTTCTGGGCATCCATCCATCACTTACATCAGAGTTGCGTTCCAACCAAGGTGTTGAACTACCAAGGGGGTAGTTCAGGGGTACTTCTGCACCGGATCTGTACCGGATCTGGAGTACTTATGCCCAAAACCCTTCCTAGTCTTTTCCTTGTTCCATGCCTATCAAAATAGTTTTAACGGATTTTTCATTCGTACAATGAAAATTTATACAAATGATTGGCACTATTGGGATATCCTCGTCTCATTTCTCAACTTAAAAGAACAATACCAAATGAGCCGTAACTTACTTCAATTTGAGCTGTAATTAAGTTACGGCTCAAAATATACCGAATTACGGCTCATTTTCTTCACGATCCTAAAAAATCAAATTTTGTTTCATAAAGCAGTTTTGTGTGCGCACAAAAATTATTTTATATTACAATAAATATATCACAATAAAAGTCATTATATTTATTGCATTAAAAACGATCATCTTAACGCTCACAATGTTATCATATTTAGGAAAAAAATACTCCTTTAAGACGGTTTCTATGCCCTCTTATTTCTCTATTTGTGCCTTCAGCTTACTTTTGCTAATGTCCGATGGTACCATAGCCCAGGATAAAGCGAAGCGACAACCTCATAAAAAACCAACTGATTCTGTTCTAAAGCGCTTTGAACTAGGTGTTAACGGAGGGTTAAGTTTAAATAAATTTTCCAATGGGCAGCCACATATGGGGCTTAATACAGGTTATACTGCAGGTATATCTTTAAACTACAAGGTATTCAGAGGCCTATACCTTCAACTGTAGGCCAATTCTATACAGCAGGGTGGACGTGCGATTCTTTTTAAAGATGATACCAGACTTGGTTTGCCCGAAAGTATTCAAACGAAAAACGTAACCAATAGCTCTTACCTGATCAATAGCCTGGAGGCACCTCTTCTTCTTGGTTATACTTTTAATATTAAGCCGTCCTGGAAACCTTCAATTTATGCAGGAGGAAGTTACGCATATACGCTCAACGTGCATGAGACTTATCAAAAAACGGGCGACTTACTCCCGGGAGAAGATATTATAGCCACTATCAGTGGGTCTGACAATGCAGCAAGCGAATTTCGAAAATCACGCTATAGTTTCATTGCTGGCGCAAATATCAAACTACCGCTTTCCTCACGTCTTTTTTTGCTGGTCGATATGCGCTATGTAAATGGCTTAACTGCCGCAAGGAAAAACTATTCCTATATGGATAAGGTGGGTTTTGGAACCGATCTCAGGACCAATTCTTTCATTTCAAAATTCGGGATCATCTTGTCCCTCTAATAATCAATACCAAATCAGTCATCAGAATAATCTAAATAATAACTAACGTATGAAATCAAAACTTACTATTTCTCTCTTTATGGCCCTGATGGTCTTTATTGCTAGTTGCACGAAAGACGAATTCAATGAACGGGATGCCATAGATGCTCAAAAAGAATTGCTCAACATCAAATATCAACATGAGTTGGATCTTGAGACGCTAAAACAAAAAGGTGCAACCGCCCTGCAGCAATTGTTAAATGCAGCAGCTTTGGAACAGGTTAAACTAAACGACAGTTTGGCAACTAAAAGTGCCATAGCAGCAAAAAAACAAGATTACAGTGTTGCAGTTGTTGATGTAACTACAAATGCGCCGATTGTGGATGCAGATGTGACTGTTTCTTCTGAAGGCAAGGTGTATACAGCCAAAACAAATGCAGCTGGTGTGGCTTCATTTACATCACTTTATTTATTTCCAACTAGTGCATTTCTTGTTTCTAAAACCGGATACGCTGCAACCCAGGTTCTGCAACAATATATCACCAGTGGACCAGCGAGATTGTGGAACCCATCAGAATTGAGTAATGAAATTTCAGGCAGTTTATTCATTGAAACAGACCTGACAAACCTTAGCCCCGAAAAGGTAGGTGCTAATGTTCTGGTAACCGCCTCTACAGTTATCCCTTCTGGGACAATAGGTTCGTATACCGTCTACTATCCTTCTTATACTACTGCCGATGGTGCTTATTCAATAAAAGTACCAGCTGCACCAAATGGATATACCTTAACATTTGAACAGATTACTGCTGACCAGAAATTGTATGTAAATGCTACAGATGATGATCCTGTAACAACATTCCCAGCTGCCTTGCCTCGTATCACAACTATTAAAACATATTATAAGGTGAATAGCTATGCGGCAAGTCTGCCAAGTGTAAATAATTACTATTATTTTAAAGTTGCGGCGGACAAAGGTGGTAGGATTTTGTATTTGCCAGGATACTCAAGCTCATACGGTTATGGTCAGGTTTTGACCTCGGCCGTCGGTGGTCAGTTTCAAGTAGAAAGGTTAAACACAACTAATTATTACTATTATTATCCTAATGGAAGTTTGTTTGACGTCACGGCGTTTACCTATGAGCCAAATACTAAAGTGGATGTAGAATTGGTTGATATTACCGGGACGCTTATTGCAGCTGCGCCTAAACTGGCTGCCCAGGTAGGATCGAATGGTAAAATAACATCGTATTACTCTCAGGAAGGTGGAAGCGGATATGTTCACCTGAAAAGGGATGCAAATGGTACAATTGTACCTGACGCCAAAGGAGCACTTACCAGGTCTACTTCATATGATAGTTATTCAAATTTATATAGTCTGAGCTTCACCGCAGGTTTAAATACGTCAAGTAACCGCTTCAATACAAATACATATTTATTGCCTACTAAAGGAGATAAAAGAGTAGTTAACTTTTATTATGGTTCCGGTGAAAGCCGAGTAAAACAGGTTTATTAATTACAAACCATATAAGCATAAAAAAAGCGAGCCGAGCGGCTCGCTTTTTTTATGCTTATAGATTTAAACAATCAATGCAGATCGTCATTGTTGGTATTCATCTTCAACAAAATCTCTATCTGCTGCGTAAGTTTTGCTTCCATTCCAGAACCTTCAAAGCCAACGGTCCGGAACTGCATCTTGCCGCTTTTATCCAAAAGTGCAACCGTAGGAATAACTGTAAAACCTATTTTTTTATCAATGTCTTTATCATTGTTGAAGTATATAGGAAACGTGTAGTTCTTGTTCTTCTTTACCCATCCCCGGGCATCGTCTATCACGTTACCGGCTCCGGTATTGATCACCATGAATACCACATTGGGGTTGTTTTTATACTTATCATATACTTTCTGTAGAAAAGGCATTTCTTTCATACAGGGTACACACCAGGTTGCCCAGAAATCCATTACAACAATCTTTCCTTTTTGAGAATTCAGCGTTACCGGATTCCCTGCCAGGTCTGTAAGTCCGTTCAGCGCTGGCTGTGGTCTGTTCAGTAACTGTTTGTTCAATGTAGAAGATAAAGTAGAGTTCCTCGTTTGTTGCAATAACTGCAACTGCTCATCAAACTCAGTACCTGCAGTATTAAATTTCAGAAAATTACGTTTGGCCATCGCAATTGCCGCATCGTCAAATGGGTTGTCTAAAATGACTTTCCATAAAGCGTTGTAAGCGTTTACAGGTTCATCACAAGCATCGTAAACAATCGCAGCAGCCATCAGGTTCTCCCTGTTCGCTGTCTCCTTTAGCGACTGCATTGTTAAATCAAGTGCAGCTTTTTTATCTCCCGTATACAGCTTGTTCAAAGCCATTACAGAAAGTAAACCTGCTTTAGCTTCAGTAATAGCAGCGTTGCGCGTGTTGTCAGGTACATAAGGGAGTACATAACCAAATTCAGGCAGGTTTCTGATGTTGCCTACCGGCCATTTTTCTATTTGTGCCAGGGCTTCGGTTGCATAGAAAAATGCGGTATCCGGTGACAGTTTGTAAGCGGTAAACGCAACAGCAATGTCCCTCAAATCCCTGGGGGTATACGGCGTAACAGGGCCCAGACTTTTGCGGGCGTAAAGGACAGCTTTAGCTTCTTCGCCTTTTCTCAGCGCATACTTAAACAGTATTTTATAAATGGCAGCATTACTTTCAGTCGCCTGTTCGCCATCTCCTAAGAGTGCGTTGAGTTCTGCAATCATCTGCACACTATCCGTTCCTTTTGTAATTAGCGCGGTGCGGATTACTTTTCCAAAATCCGATGAAGGAAAACGTTGCCCTACAATTTTCTTCAATGAGTCTGTCCGGAAGCTCTCGCCAATCATATTGAATCCCATGGTCACCCGCGTCATATTCGCTGCGCTCAATGGTTCTTTTGCATATTGTTCTTCAATAATCTTTCTGGCCTCAATTTTAAGGTCAGCTATCTCAGCTGGGGTTTTTGCAGCTGCCATTTCTATATTTTTCAACCGCACCTTCGCCTCAAAATTATCAGGATAAGCGGCCAGCTCATTCTTCAGTAACTGGATCTGTTGTTCCGGCAGGTTCGTAGCTTTTGGAAATTGCGTTTTAATGCTGTAAGATTCATGAAAGTAACTGTCCTTAACGCGTTTTTTTCCATCATAAACCGCTATGGTATAATCGCCTCCGGCAGCAGGTTTATCTATAATTTTACCGCTTCTGAAATAAAACGATGCAAAAGTTGCATAGGCAGGGACAAAAAATGAAACCTGGTAATCCTGTCCTTTTTTTACCATTTTCATTTCCCAGGGCAGGTTGTAAAAGGTGGAGGACGTAAATACCAGTTCCACTCCCGCAGTATCACTAAGCGAAGCTGCATGCTCTGCAGAAGGCCGGTAAGTAATAGTTACTTGTTTATTTTTCTGCGGTTGAGATGGCCGTGTGGTTAAAACCTGAGCTTGTAGCTGCTGTGAAGCAACTACAAGACAGATCAGGATTAATTTCTTTATCATAAAGAGTTTAGTAACCAGGGTTTTGTGTCAGATTTGGATTTGTTGTCATTGCCTCTGTTGGAATAGGCATCAGAATAGCAGTAGATTTCCAGGTTGGTTTGGTCAACGGAAGAATATCGTCCGCACGGGTTTTACTTGCGTCGCCGGTTACGCTTTTCCAGCGTTTAAGGTCGAACCAGCGGTGTCCCCATTCAGCGAAGAACTCAATCCGGCGTTCTTTCTCTACCTGTAACATACCTGCTGCTACTGTTGCAGGCACAGGCAAGGCGGCAAGACCAGCACGAAGACGAAGTACATCTAAATCCGCTTTTCCAAGCTGTAATTTGCCCAGCTGCATTCTCGCTTCAGCACGGATTACATAAGCTTCCGCAAAACGCAGCACCATAGAATACTCAGTAATCACAGTAGAGGTACTTACTTTATACTTATAAGGATAAGTATTGGTAATTCCTGTTGCTGCCACTGTCCAGAAACCCGTCCAGTTTGTTTTACGTAAATCCCCTGCTTCAAATGCATTTACCAATCCGTAATTCGGATCTCTGGTCAGGCGGTAATTTGTTACAGGCGCATTGATATTAACTGGCGTCATGTTATACCCCTCAATGGTATTTTTATTCTGCAGCGTATTCACAATGGCAAGCTGCCATACTGCGTCAGTACTATTTTTTAAGAACGTCTTGCCCAGGTTAGCTCCGGAAAGCAAACTGTAACCTTGCGTGGCAATCACTTCAGAAGCCTGTGTTTCCGCCTCAGCATTGTTTCCCGAATACAAATAAGCACGGGCAAGCAATAACGTTGCCGCTCCTTTTACAGGTCTCGTACGTTCTCCACTGGTAGGGTAACTTGCACTTAGCAAGCTTTTAGCTTCAAGCAAGTCTGCAATAATAACAGCATATACCTCTGTAGAGGGGGTTCTCGGTGTACTTGAGTTCTTGATCACATCGGTATCTGTAATCAATGGAACATCGCCAAACAGGTTAACCAGGTAAAAATAACAGAATGCACGTACAAATTTCGCTTCACCTATCAGTTTGTTTTTAACTCCGGTACTTAAGGTGGTAGAGGCAGTAACACCTTCAATGATAGCATTACATCTGTAGATGTAGCTATAGGGTTCCGACCAAACAATCCCCACATAGGTATTGCCTTCAGAAACAACATTCGCTTTAAACTCCAGGAATGTAGCTACGTTTGCTTCATACAGAAAATCATCTGAGGATATCGGGCCCATAAACATGGTGATCAGATTCGCAAATGTATAGTTGTCAGAATTTAAGTCTGAATATACGCCCAGCATCGCCGCGTCTGCCGTTTTATCGCTTACAAAAACGCTGCTTTTGTCCAGTTCTGTTCTTGGTGCATCAATCTCCAGGAACTTTTTACATGATAGGGTACTCATCACAAGCACCATACCCACTATATATTTAAATGCTTTCATCGTCTAAACATTAATAATTAAAATGAAACTTGTAAACCTAAGGTGTAAACAGTCAGCGGTGGTAAAACCACACCTTTCGTCTCCGGGTCAAAACCATCATAGTTGGTAATGGTAAATAAATTTTGTCCCTGCATATACACTGACATGTTTCTCACTTTCGTGTTTTTAAGTAAGCTGCCCAGGTCGTATCTCAGGGAAACGTTCTTTAAACGGATGTAAGAAGCATCACCCCAGTTGGCGTCAGATATCCGCCAGTTGTTGTAGGCGGTATTAGCTGCTGTAGTTCCAGCCGTTGCTACAGGAATCGAAGTTTGCTGACCAGGTGTGGTCCATCTGTCCAGTGCGGTCACGTCTTTGTTTATTCTTGAACCATAAGCTGTAGACAGTGTACCATAGTTTAACAATGGTCCTTCCTGCTTGGCAAACTGGAAAAAGAAATCCAGGCTCCATGCTTTGTAACTTAGGCTGTTTTGTAATCCACCATAAAACTTAGGATTAATACTTCCAATCGGAACGCGGTCGGCAGTATTGATTGTGCCACTATTGTTGGTGTCAACAAAGGTTGGAAGCCCGTTTGCAGGATTAATACCCGTGCTTTGATATCCTGTAACCACATTAATCGGCTGTCCAATATAGAAGGTGCTCGCATAGGCAGAAGTTGCCAAACCTGGGTACTTGAGCAATTTATTTTTAGAGATACTCATGTTAAATGAGGTATTCCATTTGAAATTGCCTTTCTGCACATTAATAGTGTTCAGCTCAAACTCAAATCCTTGATTTTGAAGTTCCGCCGGAAGGTTATCCGTGAAAGAGGTAAAGCCCGACTGGGATGACAGTGTATAATTGATCAGCTGGTTGCTGGATCTGTTGCGGTAAAAACTGGTGGTGAACAAAATGCGGTCTTTCAGGAAACCCAGTTCCAATGCTGCTTCCAGCTTATGGTTCACTTCCCATTGGTAATCGTTATTTGCAAAACGGCTTGGGTATAAACCTCCGCTGCCTGAATAGGCAAAGTCGGTGGCCGACCAGCTGTCATAATACTGGTAATTTGCTATCTGATCGTTACCTACGGTACCATAACTTCCCCTTAACTTACCAAAGCTCAGGAAGGAAAGGTTGTCTTTTACAAAAGATTCATTGCTGAATAACCAGGCTGCACCAACTGCGCCGAAACTACCAAAACGTTTGTCCGGACCAAAACGTGAAGATCCATCACGACGAAATGTTCCGTTTAAAATGTATTTCTCATCCCAGTTATAAGTTGCCCTTCCAAAGATGGATACATATTTATACTGACTGTAGTTATAAGCTTGCGTAGCCAATGTTGTTGCTGCCTTTGGATTGTTCAGCTGGTCGTCATTTGCATAACCCGAGCCTAACAGGTACAAGCCTTCATTCGTGCTGGATTGTACGGTACCACCGGCCAGCAGTTTGAATATTCCTTTACCTACTTTAGCAGTATAATCCAATTGTGGCTCAATGTTGAATGAATTGACAGCGTTATTCCCGTAAGAGGCCTCACTTGCAACATACAAACTTGGGTTGTAGGTGTTTTGCGGCTGGGTTTTCGTCTGTTTCATGCTGATGCGGTTATAGCCCAGGCCCACCTTTGCATTCAGTCCTTTAAAGATGTTGTACTTTGCAGATACATTACCAATCAGGTTTTGCATCGTTGCATCATAGCCACGTTCCAGGTATGCCATTGGGTTCTGACCGCTTGGTGGCCAGTAAAAAGTGCCATCGGCGTTGTATATCGGATAGTTTGGTGCCGTATTGTAATACTGCGTTACATCCGTAGGCATAGAGTTATTCTGGTCGCCCACGTATTTTACAGACATACTAAAATCAAACCTTTTATCAACGGATTGATGGTTTAAATTCGAATTGATGGAACCGCGGTAATATCCCTGACTACCAGGTGTAACCGTAGTTTCATTCCTGTAAGTACCGCTAAATAAGAAATTCGTTTGTTCTGAGCCGCCAGAGAGCGACAATTGTGCCTCAGTCATTTTAGCGGTGCTGCCAATCAGTTTGTCTACCCAGTTGTTATCGGCTTCTTGTCCCCAGCTAAATAAATCCGGTGCAGTTGCTTCTGTTGGTGTCGTGCCGTCATTTCTGAATGCTTCACGACGTAATTCCACGTATTGGGCCGTATTCAGCATGTCAACCTTATGGTTTACGAAAGATATTCCACTGTAAACGTTTGCGTCAACAGCTGTCTTGCCGCTTTTCCCTTTTTTTGTGGTGATCAGAATTACACCGTTTGCTCCCCTTGATCCATAAATGGCTGTTGCGTCAGCATCTTTCAGCACGTCTATACGTTCAATATCCGAAGGATTGATACTATTCAAAGGACTCGTACTTCCGTTTGCACCAGAAAACTGGTTCAGACTTTCAGATCCGAAGGGAATTCCATCCACAATGTATAGTGGATTGTTACCTCCTGTTATTGAGTTTATCCCCCTCAGGCGAACCGTCATTCCAGAACCAGCATAACCGTTTGATGAGCTGATGTCCAAACCTGCAACCCTGCCTTGCAATGCTGCAATTGGGTTAGATACCGGCTGCTGCGCAATTTCTTTTGCAGTGATGGTCGTTACAGAACCTGTGTTCATCCTTTTTGTGGTCGTACCATAACCTATAATCACCGTGCCGTCTAAAGTTCCTACTTCCGCTTCCATGCGGATGACAATAGGTTGGGCCGAGCTGGCTTTAATTTCCTGCATGGTATAACCTACATAAGAGATAATCAGCGTGGCGTTTTCGTCAACACTATTCATCATAAAACGCCCGTTTGCATCAGAAACCACCGATCTTTTGGTGCCTTTAATGGTGATCGTTGCCCCAGGTATGCCCTTCTCGTCGGTATCCATCACTCGACCTGCTACATCTATATTGGCGAAACGTTGCGCTAATCTATCTAAAAAGCCTGGTGTTTTTTCCTTGATAATTACCGTGTTGTTCAGAATGCTGAATTCCAGTTTCTGGTTCAGTAACGTTGCTTTTAAAGCATCCTCCAGACTTACATTATTTAGTTTTACACTAACCGGTACTGCATTGTTCAATGCCTCGTCGGCATAAACAATTTTCATTTTGGTCTGCGTTTTAATTTGATTGAGGATCTGCGTAATGGTGGCATTTTTTTCATTCAGGGTAACACGCTGGCCGTAGCTTGCTGCATTAACCTGCATTAATGCAGCAAAAATAAAAATGAAGCTTAACCTCATAATTCTCCAAAATTGTGTGCGTAAACGACTTCTATCGTGCGTTACGGCACAATGAATAATATTATCCATATGTTTGTATTGATTGGGTTTCTAACTAAACTGTTGTCATAAATGGGTGGAATTGGTTGCCCGGTCATTTGGGGTTTCGATTCGCAGTCGGAATCCCTTTCTTTTTGGCAACCCGTTTAGTTAAGGATCGTAGAGTTTTCTCATTGTGGTTGGGTTTATGTTGATGATTGAGTTGATTCTTAGATTGTTATTTACTAACGATGATGTTCCTGTTCTCGATTTCGAAACTGACCTTGCCAGTCCCTTCAAGGATCTTTAAAAGTTCCGAAACATGGTCGTACCGCGAAATTTCACCTGTAAAGGTTTGGTTTTTCAGGGTACTGTTCTGATAGGTGATGCTTACATCATACCAGCGTTCCACTTTTTTCATGATTTCACTTAGTTTCTGGTGCTCAAAAACAAAAGTGCCGTTCTTCCAGTCTACAGCTTCCTGGGCGTTTATATTTTCGACAGCTATTTTAGCCGACTTCGCTACAACTGACTGCTGGTTGACTTTCAGGATTATGCCCGTTTGACCGGTTGAGGCATTGCCATAAGCATTGTCAGATACATCAACCTTTACACTTCCTTCCAGTAAAGCGGTCTTTACCTGGTCATCGTTGTTGTAGGCACTGATGTTAAAATGTGTTCCCAGCACCGTGATTTCCTGTTGGGGGATACCATGATGCCCTTGAGATTTTACCACAAAAGGGTGGGCCTTGTCTTTATAAACTTCAAAATAGGCCTCACCATCCAGGCTTACCATTCTTGCATTTGTGCTGAATTTGGTAGGGAATGTAAGTTTTGTTGCTGCGTTGAGCCAAACTCTGGTCCCATCGGGAAGTGTTACCGCATAGGTTTGGGCACGACCAGTAGCTGCGGTAATTTCCGTATTGCCCAATTCACTGGTAGTCGCATCATTCAGTGCTACAGCGGAACCATCGTCATAACGGAATGTAGTGGCACCAATCGCTACCGCATTTTTAGCATTACTGAGTTTTATTATTCGTCCGTTTGCCAGTGTTAGGGTTGCACCATTATGGCCGGGGGCGATATCTGTTTTAGCGTATTTGTTTTGATCGGCATCTTGCACTGCGTTATTTGAGCTGTAAAAAAACCAGCCCGCGAGTCCGATTAATGTAATTGCGGCAGCTACACCAGCCAAACGTGGCCAAAGACGGTGTATTGCAGGGGCTATAACTGTTTCCTCCAATAGTTCTGCCCGCTCCATCGCCATAGCCAGCTCCTCGTCCAACTTTCCCTGTTTAACCAATTCTGCAAAAACTTCCAGTTCTTCATTGGTTAGTGATTTCGCTACATAACGATCTACCAACTGCTTGTAAAATGCTTTGTCCTCCATAATTCTTGGGTCTTCAAGTATAAAGACAATAAAACAGGAGGGGTAGGGTAGCTGTTATTTTAAATTTTTTGATTATTTGAGTAATGTGACCAGAAATATGCTCAATGATATTCCTAAATCCTGCTGAACGGCACTGCTTAGGACTTTCATCGTCGCAACCATGTGGTTTTTTATGGCATTTCTTGAAATACCTAAGATAACTGCGGCTTCTTCGTAGGTTTTGCCTTGCTCTCTGCAGAGTTTAAAGATTTCGCGACTTCTGGCGGGTATGCCAGCTAAAGTTCTCTCAAGAAACTCGGAATATTCCCTTGAAACTATTGTTTCTTCAGTAGTACGTCGATCGTCCACGTATGCATTGATGATAACTCCCATAGCTTCTTCAGAACGCAATGCCTTTTTTAAACTATTTAAAGTATGATTTCTGGCGGTTGCCAGGAGGTACGCTTTTATAGACTGAACTTCAGTAAGTCTAGATCCTCCTTCCCATATTTTTACAAAGACTTCCTGGGTAAGGTCTTCGGCCATTTGTGAGGAGATCACAAATTTCTTGATGAGCAGGTAAATCCTGGGTTTGTAACGTTTATAGATTTCTGCAAAAGCGTACTCATCCGATTCAGCAAGCCTGCTGGTCAATTCCTGATCCGAAAATGTCCTGTAGGCTCCCATGATCTATTTTATCCCGTTGGGCTAAAGTAGTGAAATTATATTGGTTCATCTATACGTGTAACTTCCTAAGGTTACAACTTGTCAATTTCTTCAACCTGCAGGTTGGTTATCTCTGCAATCTCAGTAATTGGATGTCCCTTTTTTTTCAATTTTATTGCTATATCGGTCGCAGTCTTTGCTGCAACTGCGATAGTCGTCTTAGCTTCAACTTTAATTGTATTTAAGCGCGTCGCTTCTTCAATAGCGTAATCAAATACGTTCTGATTATCCCATCTGTGTTTGTCTCTGGAATCGTAGTACATTTTTTCTTTTCTTAAAGTTTTTCAATTTCTTCAACCTGCAGGTTGGTTATCTCTGCAATCTCAGTAACTGGATGTCCCTTTTTTTTCAATTTTATAGCAATATCGGTCGCAGTCTTTGCTGCAACTTCAATTGTAGTTGATTCAATTGCGTAATCGAATACGTTCTGATTATCCCATCTGTATTTGTCTCTGGAATCGTAGTACATTTTTTCCTCCTTTGTTAAATTACTGTATTCGGCGAGTTTGAACAGCCTCATAAATATTGGCTTTTGCAGACTGGGTGGAATCTCTTCCATTTTGCCCATATTCTTCAATATGTATAGCCATTTATCCAGATCTGTCCTCAGTTCGCTTTCTTTTTTAACAAATTTAATTAATTCGATATAAGTGTGCGAATTTTTTTTGTAAAAAACTTTTCCACTCTTGCGGTTACATAAATAAATATGGTGCACATACTCGTCCCCCTCAGAATCTTCCAGTTCAAAATCTTCTAATATTGCAACCAGGCAGACATCGGGAAGGTTATATCTATTCTGTTCGTGCTTTGCCCGCGGTCTACGGCCACTAATCAGCCGACTGGTGTAAAATACTGCACGCTCCTTAAAGTGTTTTTGTTTCCCGCGCTGCATCTCTATAATGAACATGCCGCCTTCTTTATCTGTACACAGCAAATCATAAACAGCAAAGCCTTCCTTTGGTAAGTCGCCATGATGTTCAGTCTGATTATATTTCAAATCAACTATGGTTTTACTTCCTTCAAAGACTTCATTTAAAAAGGCGATCAAAAATTCTTTCGAATCTGGCGATCCAAATAATTTTTTAAATGAAAAGTCGAGGAGAGGGTCAATATATCGCGCCATATTGTCTAAAAGTTTATTTAATCACATAATGGTAAACTTAATTCCGAATTACGACAATTGTTAGTTTTTTGAAAAATATTCGGAAAATTGTCTGTTTGGCCGAAAGAAAATCGGTTACGATAAAACCGCCTTGACAAACACTATTAACTTATTATATCAAAACCTCCAATGGAAAAAAATCTACAGTTGTCCCTAAACTTTAACGGCCCGCATCTTTTAACAGAGCGGGCCGTAGCTATAGAAATGAGACTCTTTTATTCGTACCTCAGGGCTTCGATGGGATCCAGTCCCGAAGCTTTCAAAGCAGGGTAATACCCGAAAAATATTCCTGTTACTGCACAGACCAGGAACGATATGATAATAGACGATTCCGAGATCACCGTAGGCCAGTTCAGTATCGCGGGGAGGATCAGCGCTGCGGAGATTCCCAGTATCACGCCAATTACACCACCGGTAATACTGATCATCACCGCCTCAATCAGAAACTGAAGCAGGATATCGATTCCGCGGGCACCGATGGACATCCGCAAACCAATCTCCCTGGTTCTTTCCGTTACCGAGACATACATGATGTTCATGATACCGATCCCACCGATCACCAGTGAAATACTTGCTACTGCAGTCAGCAATGCGGTCATCATACTACTGGTCGAGTTCAGCATCGTCATCAGTTCCGCCTGTGTCCTTACCTGGAAATCGTTTTCTTCACCATCCCTCAGTTTATGCGTTTCCCTCAACACCGTGTTTACTTCTGCAACTGCTGCGTCAGAATCATCTTCCTTTGTCGCAGAAGCATAGATTTGTCCAAAATATATGGAAGACAAAACCCGCTTCTGCACCGTGGTATAAGGCGCTATGATAATATCATCCTGGTCCTGACCAAAATTACTGGTACCCTTAGGTGTCAGCACCCCAATCACCTGCATCGGGATTTTTCCAAAACGGATGATCTTGCCCAAGGGACTTTCCCCTCCGGGAAATAGATTGTCCACTACGGTTTTGCCCAGCAGACATACCTTCGCTGAAGACTTCACATCCTGCTCCGAAAATATGATCCCGTCTTTCACGGATAGCTTGCGGATTTCCATGTATTCCGGACTTACACCCTGGATGGTAGTCGGCCAGTTTGAAGCACCGTTAATCGACTGACCGCTGGATGATGCCAGGGGCGAAATATTGGCAATGTGGGGGGCATCCTTTTGCAGGGCCTCCACATCTTTAATGGTCAGGGTCTTAAAACTGCTTCCCATCAACCTCGCACCACCGGGTTCATTGCTAAAAGGCATAATGGTAATCATATTCGAGCCCATGCTCGATAAAGAGGCATTGATACTTTGTTTGGAACCCTCCCCGATAGACATCATGGTGATTACTGAAGCCACGCCTATAATAATCCCCAGCATAGTAAGTAACGCACGCAGTTTATTCCGCTGCAGGGCTTTTAATGCCAATATGATCAGATTTAAGATTTTCATGAGTACTTATTTGTTTTTATCACCTATAAAACTATCATCAGCGCGATCAACATTTTTAATGATGTGTGTTGATGATCGTTCTATATTCCTGTTTAATAATCGTCGCTTTCCGGAAGCGAAGCCAGTGCTTCCTTCGCAGAGCGACGGTTTGCATTCATCGTATCTTTTTGCACTTTACCGTCCCGCAGCATCACTGTCCTGGTACTGAAGGCCGCAATGTCTGGTTCGTGGGTTACAAACACAATCGTTTTGCCCTTTTCGTTCAGTTCCTGCATCAGCGACATGATCTCATAAGAGGTCCTGGTGTCCAGGTTACCTGTGGCTTCATCGGCCAGGATCATCACCGGTTCGTTTACCAGTGCCCTGGCAATTGCTACACGTTGCTGTTGTCCACCGGAAAGCTGATTCGGCGTGTGGTCAAACCTGCCATCCAGTTTTACCGCCTGCAGGGCTGCAATTGCCCGTTCTTTCCTTTCTTTGGTTCCGATAGTCGGATTATACAATAAAGGAAGTTCCACATTTTCCAGTGCAGAAGTACGCGGAAGCAGGTTATAGGCCTGAAACACAAAACCGATTTTCGTATTACGCAGTTTCGCCAGTTCGTCCCTCGACAAATCTTTGACGTTCACATTGTCCAGCATATAAATACCTTCGGTAGGTTTGTCCAAACAGCCCAACATGTTCAACAAGGTCGTTTTACCAGAACCGCTGCTGCCCATGATCGTCACAAATTCCCCGCCATTCACATCAAAGGAAACCCCTTTTAATGCCCGTACTACCTCAGTACCCATGATAAACTCACGTTTTACATTTTGTATATCTAGAATCTTGTCGCTCATCGTCTGTTTCCTCCTGGTCTTTTTGGCATAAACGGACTTGAAGCCGCTGCCGGAGCATTGGCTGCAGCAGTTTCGGCACCTGTAGCTACCACGTCACTTGTGCTTAAACCTTCCAGTACCTGCACATGCGTGTTGTCGTTTAAGCCTGTTTTGATATGTTTCTGCACCAGTTTGTTTCCCTGTACCAGCCAAACATAAGTAGCTGCGTCTTTTGTTGTTTCCCCTTCATTGCTACCGGAATGTGTTCCTCCTGATTTAGCAGCACCTGCAGCATCATCAGGTGCACCGCCTTTGCCTTCAGCATTGCGCTTTGCGCCGGCACCGTTTCCAGCATGACCTCTTTCGCCAAGCCCTTTAATCGGCACAATCTCATATTGTTTGCCCAGGGTAGAATCTGGCCTGAACTGTAAAGCTTTCGCTGAAATCAGCATCGCGTCGTTCACTTCTTTCGTATAAATGATGATACTGGCGGTCATACCCGGTTTTAGTTTCTTATCGTCGTTAGGTGCATCAATCAACGTAGTATAGGTTACCACGTTTGATGAAATCGCCGGTTGTAAACGTACCTCTTTCACCGTACCATTAAAGGTATCTTCTATAAAAGCATCTACCGTAAAAGTAGAACGCTGTCCTTTTACCACATTACCTATATCCGCTTCGTCCACTTTCGCTTCCACCTGCATTTTGGTAATGTCTTTCGCAATCGTGAAAATCGTAGGTGTATTGAAACTCGCCGCAACTGTCTGACCAATACTTACACTTCTGCCCAGTACCACCCCATCAATAGGAGAGTAGATCTGTGTAAAGGAAAGGTTCCTTTCCGCAGAACGCAGTTGTGCTTTGGTATTCGCTACGTTCGCAACAGCCACCTGGTAAGTGTTCAGCGCAAGATCGTATTCCGCTTTGCTGATAGACCCTGTCTCAAAGAGGAGTTGCTGGCGTTTGAAATTGGCCGACTGGTAATTTTGGTTGCTTTGGGCCTGTGCCAGGCTCGCTTTCGCCTGGTCTACCTGGGCCTGGATCAGTGTTTTGTCCAGTTGTGCCAGCAGCTGGCCCTTTTTAACGGTCGAGTTAAAATCTGCATATAACGCAGAGATCGTTCCGGATACCTGAGTACCAACGGTTACCGTATCTACCGGCTGCACGGTGCCCGTGGCAGTTACACTCGTAGAAATTGCGCCTGTCTCGGGTTTTTCGGTGGTCAGCACTGTTGGCTGTTCTTTGTTCCTCATGAAGAAATACCATACAAGGCCAAGGACCACGATGACAGCAACAATAATCAGGATAATTTTTTTCGGCTTCATGTGTTATAATTTAATAGGTACTCCAAGGTAAAATTCATAGATTCTCGCTGCCAGTGCAGCATTGTATTTGGCCTGTATATAGGTCTGCATGGCCTGCACGTACAGGTTCCGCTGCTGATAGAAATCCACAATATTTGCGGTACCTATCTTCAGTTCCTGGTTGGCAATTCTGTACACTTCTGTATTGTATTTCAACTGCTCGGCAGCAGAAGTAAACTGGTTCTGCGAATTCTGCACATTGATGAAAGCACTTTCTGTAGTCAGGGCGAGTGTGGTTTTGGTATTTTCCAGAGTCAGCTGACTCTTTTCCCGCGCAATCCTGGCTTTCGCCACATTGGTCTTGTTCTGTCTTTTGGTAAAGATGGGTACCGAGAGCGTGAGCCCCGCCTGCTGATAAAAATTGTTATCAAACTGCCTGAAGGTGTTATACGTTGGGTCGTTCGCAAAACTGGTCCCAATCCCCGCACCAAGGCTCAAAGTAGGCATGTAACCAGATTTCGCTTTACTCACTTCTAAATCTGCAATCTTTACCGAAAGTTCTGCATTTTTAATCTCCGGACGGTTTTGTAACGCGTAAGTCTGCACCGTCTCCAAACCGGGAACTGCCTTACTGGAGATCACCGTATCTGGTCGCACAATATCAAAATCCCTTTGCGCCGGTAACTGCAGCAATTGTTTCAGCGTAATCTTGTCCTGGCGTTCTGCATTTTCTGCAGTGGTTAATGCGTAGCGGTCGCTCGCCAGCTGTGCTTCAAATTGTACTACTTCTTTCCTTGCAACAGATCCTGCGTCAAAGCGGCGTTGCGATTGTGCAAGCTGTGCCATAGAGGTTTTTACCAGGTCCTGGTTATAAATGATAGTTTCTTTATCTACCAATATATTCAGGTAAGCCTGTGTGATCTGCAAGGTAATATCGTTTTCAGATTGCAGTACACTGAAATTCGCCGACTGTACCGACAGATCTTTCTGCCGGATATCAGTTTTCAGGTACCCGCCCTGGTATAAGGTCCATGCAGAACTTAAGCCGTAAGAACCAGAACTGTTAATGGCCGAAGTGCTGCCACTGGTATTTCTGTTATAATGGTTGTACGACAATGATCCTGATCCATACAGGTCGGGCAGCAAGGCCGCCTTCGCCTGCAGCTTATCCTGTTCGGCACTTTTACTGTCCAGTCTCAGGTTCCTGAGCTGGATATTGTTGCTCTTTGCATATTCCAGGCAGGAGACCAAATCCCATACCGGAGGGATTCCGCGGAGGGTGGTATCCTGGCCAAATCCCTGCAGGCAGGAAAAGGCAAGAAATATAAAGAGCAGACTTTTACTGGTTAACTTTGACATATACTGCGTTTAAAAACCCTGTTTCGTATTCAAATCAACGCTTCTTCGCGAGATATAAAAAACAGGATAGACCGGGCCGGGAACTTTACCGACCGGCAAGCTTTTCCAGCCGACCTAAACATTTGGACATAACTCAGAAGGTTCGTTACCTTGCGCATAGTTATCATGACTAAAATTTGTACAAGATGAATGCAGTAAAAAACAGTTCCTATATCACTATACTTCTTCACGTTCTGCCATGGATGTTATTTGCATTTATCCTGCTTTTCTATCAGCCACTATCATGGAATATTGTGTTACCCTACCAGTTCTGGATCAAACAGGCTGCTGTTCTGCTGCTGCTCATTGTGGTATTTTACCTCAACAGCATCTTCTTTGTACCAAGGCTGCTGATGAAAAACAATAACCTCGGTTTCATGCTAGTCATTATGATTATCCTTTTTGCGGCTGGTCCGCTCATCAACATGCTGGATAACGCCATCAACCTTCACGAATTGATGGACAAAGCATTTACGACAGTAGGGGCAAGCCGGCCACCAAAAAGGCGCGACAAGGTGGATATCTTCCTCATCATGATGATCCTGATGATTGTGGGCATCAGTACCAGTGTAACCCTCATCCAGAAATGGCAGGCAGATAAACAACTGCGTGAGTCGCTGGAGAAAGATAAAATTGGCTCAGAGCTTTCTTTCCTCAAAGCACAGATCAACCCCCACTTCTTTTTCAATACCCTTAATAATATCTATGCCTTAACCCATGTAGATGTAGAACTCTCCCGTACGGCACTGCATAAATTATCGCGCATGATGCGCTACCTCTTATATGATACCCAGGCAGGCAGCACGCCGCTGAGTAAGGAAGTATCTTTTATTGCCGATTATATTGAACTGATGAAACTCCGCCTGAATGATACCACAAGGGTGATCTTCGAAGGTCCTTTGCTTGGTCAGGATATCCAGATTGCGCCAATGTTATTTTTGCCTTACATAGAAAATGCCTTCAAACATGGTGTAAGTTCAGTACAACCCTCCGTCATTGCCATCGAACTCAAAATGGAAGAGAAGGTTTTGGAACTGAAAGTAACCAACAGCATCTTTAATGAAAACGCCATCACCGCAGATAATTACGGCGGGATAGGTTTAAGCAACACCAAAAGGCGTTTAGATTTGTTGTACCCAGGCAAGCATACCTTCTTTGCCGTAAAAAATATTGAAACCAATGAATTTATTGTTCATTTAACCCTGATACTTGATGATCCTGAATTGTATAGCCGTTGATGATGAGCCGCTGGCACTGGGACTGGTGTGTAGTTTTATTGAGAAAACACCCTTCCTGCGCCTTGCCGGAAGTTTCTCCAGTGGGGTAAAAGCGCTGGAGATGATCCATGAGCAACAGGTGGACCTTATCTTTCTGGATATCCAGATGCCCGATCTCACGGGAATCCAACTGGCACGTATCCTGGATAAAAAACCTGGTGCCGCCGGCCCGAGGGTGATCTTTACCACCGCTTTCAACAATTTTGCCCTAGAAGGATATAAAGTGGATGCGCTGGACTACCTGCTCAAGCCCTTCAACTATGAAGAGTTCCTTGGTGCCGCCAATAAAGCGATGGCCTATGCCGAGCTGATCAGGCCTGGTCAGGAAACATTTGCCGTCACCCCGGTAGCAGAGGAAGATGAATATATCTTTTTAAAAGTAGAGTATCAGCTCGTGCGGGTGGCCACACGTGATATTGTATATATAGAAGGGCTGAAAGATTATGCAAAAGTATATCTCGAAGGTAACCCTAAGCCTATACTCACACTCATCACCCTTAAAGCGATGGAACAAAAACTTCCGGAAAAACTGTTTATGCGGGTGCACCGCTCTTATATTGTAGCGCTCGACAAAATTCGTTCGGTAAACAAAAACAGCTTAAACCTTGGAGAATTGAGCATCACCGTAGGCGAACAGTATAAAGAAGCCTTTAATGCTTATCTGAGCAAATGGATGTAAAAGGCCTAATTACATTGAAAAACAGGTAGCACATCAAGCAATTTCCAGTGTTATAAGTTGGATATGTTAAGTTTTCAGTGTTCATTATATTGTACTTTATTTAGTTCAGTGTTTTGCAATAAAAACTAAACAAGTATAAATATTCAATATAATCTATAACTGTAGTGTAATCGTACTATAAAAATTATCTATCACTTAAAATTTCCCGTAATTTTATTGCTGTGCTTTGGTTTGGAATGGCATTTGAAAATATTTTGGTACATCTACCTAAAAAACAAATATGGAAATTTCAACTGACTTCAGCCGCCAGCTTTACAGCCACCAGACTTACCTGCAATCATTTGCTTTGCATTATACAAAAGATACTGATGATGCAGACGATTTAGTACAGGATACCATGTTAAAAGCAGTTCGTTATGCGAATATGTTCAAACAGGGAACCAACCTTAGGGCGTGGTTAACTACCATCTTGAAAAACACCTTTATCAACAACTACAGAAAAGCTGCAGCTACAAGGGATCTGGTTACGGTGGAAGAAGATCTTACCAGTCACCAGTTGAAATATAGTGCTACTACAAACAAAGGTGAAAACACCTGCATGATGGACGATCTTCAAAAAGCATTGTTCAAGTTAAAACCTGAAGTGTATACGCCTTTTATGAAATACTTTGAAGGGTTCAAGTACCATGAAATTGCTGAAGAGCTAAATATTCCTATTGGGACTGTGAAAACCAGGATCCACGTGGCACGAGGTATTTTGCAGAAAAACCTGCAGATGTATAATGTGATGCATACTCCAAAATCTGATTATAAAAACTAGGGCAATACCGCTCTCAACTGATTACCCTATTCATGGATTTAAAAATTAGTCAGCGTCCGTTTTACCTGAAGCTGATGTGTGTGCTAGTCAGCCTGATTGCGCTGGGCTACCTGGTTATACAGGCAAAAGAAGTTTTGTCGCCGCTTATTTTTTCCTGTCTGTTCTCTATACTATTGTTGCCTTTGGCATCTTTTATTGAGCACAGGCTGAAATTACCACGTAGTGCTGCTTCCATGATCTCGGTCATTTTGATGTTATCGGCCGTGGGATTACTTTTATACATCATTGGTTCGCAACTGAGCAACCTGGCAAACGACTGGCCACAATTTAAAATCCAGCTGGCAGAGACTGTGAGCAACCTACAGCAATGGATTGAAGTAAAATTCAACATAGATGCGGCTAAACAGCTCAATTATGTACATTCCGCTACAACAAAAGTGATGGCATCCGGTACCACCGTAGTTAGCGCTACTGTGCTTTCCCTCTCTTCCATTTTGTTGTTTCTTGTATTCACCTTTATCTATACCTTCTTCTTTCTTTTATACAGGAGGTTGATCATGAAATTTTTGGTATCCGTTTTTCTCGAAGAAAATAAGGTGCTGGTGCATGAGATTATCGAACAGGTACAGTTTATCATCCGGAAATATATCATCGGCTTATTGATAGAAATGGCTATCGTAGCCGCCGTAGTTGCACTTGCCTTCTGGGCCTTGGGTATCAAGTATGCTTTCCTGTTAGGGCTCATTACAGGTATTTTAAATATTATCCCCTATATCGGAATATTCAGTGCACTGATCTTGAGCAGCCTCATCACCTTTGCAACAGCTGCTGTGGTGAGTAAAGTTATCCTGGTGATCGTTACGCTTGTCGTGGTCCATTTAATTGACAGCAATATATTGTTACCCATTGTGGTCGGCTCTAAAGTCCGTATCAATGCTTTGATTACGGTATTGGGCGTTATCATTGGCGAAATGATCTGGGGGATTTCTGGCATGTTCCTTTCTATTCCAGTGATTGCTGTACTGAAGATAATATTCGACCGTGTCGAGAGCCTTCAGTCGTGGGGAATCATCCTTGGCGATGAAGAAGTAAAGCAAAATAAACTTGCTAAAAGGTTTACGAAAAAGGAGGCTGTTAAATAAAATGTTATTTTCGCATATCTAACCTTTATAAAATGTTGAGAGTGCTTAAGTTCCTGTTTCTTATATCCTTTTGTTTTTTCTGTTCCTGCTCATCTGTATATGTACCAAATGTACCCAATACGCCTATGCTGAGTAGTCGCGGGGAATTTAGCGGCGGTGCCCATGTCTCCCTCAGGGGCAACGGTAATTTCAATGGTGCCTATGCAGTTTCCAACCATATTGGCCTTTTGCTGGGCGGCTCGTATATGAACAGTGAACGCAAGCGCAAAGATTTTGACCACAAGCTGATTGAAACCGGGGCGGGGTATTTCACCACTTTCGGAAAAAATAAAGACAGGATCCTTGAAATTTATGCCGGCTTCGGCAGCGGCTCGTCCAACAGAACTTATCGCACTTACGAAAATGATAACCTGGTGCGCACAGAATTGCAGGAAACAGAGTTCAGCAAAACATTCCTCCAGGTAAACTACAGTTCTAAAAAGAACAAAAACCTGCACCTGTTCGGTAACAACTATACGCTTAACTATGGTACTGCTTTACGTATCAGTCACCTTACGATGGATCACTTTTTTATCAATGGTGCCGTAACTCCCAAAGAAGATAACATCTATTTAGAACCCATATTCTTTACCCGCATGCGTCTCAGCGATGCTGTGCAACTTCAGTATACCACCAGCAGTAATATTGGCTTAAAGAACCGTACTTACATGACCGCAGGTAATTCCATTTTCACTCTAGGTGCCGTTATCAATGTTGGGGGTACACGAAAGAAAAACAATAAATAAAGTTCTGTTGTTGTACAACGAACAAATTTATTAGATCTTTCACATTAAACACCAGATATGTCTGTAGAACAGCAAAATATTAACGACTTAAAGAAAACATTTTATGAAGTTACCAAGCATTCCGCTGACGACAATCCTGTAGATTTCTCTGCATGGCTGCATTTATTACAGGAAGAAAGGATTGATCAGCTGTTTTCGTACCTCGAATTGCAAAAGATAGAACATACACCCACATGGGCAGAAATAAAGAACTATCTCGACGGCGTGAAATAATTACAGCGTGCGAAATAGTTCAGCAAATGGTAAGAGAGGTAATGCCCTGTATTGCATACATTAATAGTTTACAATAGCTTCGGTTATTTTTCTGGTGCTGTATGGATTCAGCAATTCTTCACCTTTTACACTTTTCAGGTACAGCCATTTTGCCGACTCATTCAGCAACAGGTAGCCTAAAGATACGTTTTCGTAAGCTACCTTGAATATTCCGTAACCTTTTCTTTCAATTTTGAATGGGATCATCCATCCGTTCAGGTTTACCTGAATATCAAATTTTGGACTCATACCTGTTACTATTCAAAACCCCGGCCAGTATTCCGTACTTCTGAATAGTAACAGGTATGATACATGAGGTTAATTTCCAGAGAGTTGCAGTACCACTGCTTCCAGCTTCTCTTTTAATAATACCGGGGAGAAGGGTTTCAGCAGATAATCGTCCAGGTAAGTGAAGTTAAAGGATTGCTGAATATCCACATCACTTGATGCGGTCAAAGCGATGATTTTTATTTTCGAAATGTTTACGTCTGGCAGTTCCCTGATCTGCCTTGAGGCTTCAAATCCATCCATTACCGGCATGTGGATATCCATTAGTACCACATCAAATTTGCCCGTTTTCACCATATCCAGTGCTTCCTGTCCATTTTTAGAGAGCTGGTAATTACAGTTCCACTGGTCCAGGATTTTCTTTAGCAACATAATATTAATGATGTTATCTTCCGCAATCAGGATGCGGAGGTTGCTGATGTCCTGCATCGGTTCGGAATTAGCAAGTTTTTCTTCAGGCACTTCGGGTTGCCCTATATCGTAACTCATCTCGAAAGAGAAAACGGAACCTACCTTTTCTTCGCTTACCAATTTTAACTCACTCTGGTGCAAGAGGATCAATCTTTTTACGATGGCCAGCCCAAGGCCAGTGCCGCCGTAACGTTTGGTAATGTTATTATTTGCCTGTAAGAAAGGTTCAAAAATGATATCCTGCTTGTTTTTAGGAATGCCAATGCCCGAGTCTTTCACTGCAAACAGCAATATGATTTTTTGTCCTATTTGCGCTGCCGTGGTGATACTCACTTCCACTCTGCCCCCTGTATCCGTAAACTTTACCGCATTTGAAATCAGGTTATTCAGGATCTGCGTAAGGCGGTTCTGGTCGCCGTTTATATATAAAGGGTTAATTTCAAAATCAGTTTTTAATCTTAGGTCAAGACCTTTTTGCTCGGCTTTAGGTTTAAACGAAGAATGTATATTCTGGAGCAGTGCACTCAGATTGAAGTTGGCTTTGTTGAGCACCACCTGATCTGCGCTGATCTTACTAAAATCCAGCGTATCATTAATCATAGCCAATAAGTTTTCTGCAGAGAAACGCAGGATGGCCAGGTTTTCTTCCTGGTCTTTTCTGGGGTTTTCTATGCTGAGGACATTAATCATTCCAATTACCGCATGTAAAGGCGTGCGTAATTCGTGCGACATCGAAGAAAGGAAATCCGATCTCAGGCGGGTCGCTTCCTGTGCTTCCTTTAATGCCGATTGCAGCTGGGCATTCAGTTCCCGTTCTTTATAGTGGCTTTGATAAAATGATTTGAAGAATTCATAATGCACGAAGATAAGGATGCCAAAGTTTGCGATGATTGCGATTACAAAAGCACTGCTACTGATCTGCGTCGGAGTAATGGCTACTTCTTCTCTCTTCAGCCCTGTATTGAGGATATGGAATACAATAGGCAGTACATTAGCAAAAGAATAAAATATACCCCAATTTTTGCCCAGGATGTAAAAACTTGCCGAAATAATAATGAGGGACAGCTGCATCGTCACCAGATTAATGCCAGTGGAATAGAGCATCAGGTTTGTCCATATAAAGAGACAAAGGGACGATAACAATATGTGTGCTGAGACCTTCCACCTACCTTTTTCCAATAGAAAGAATAAGGACAAAACCATCATAGCAATTACAATGACCAGGCGAATTGCTGTGGTCACATTTGGATGCGCCAAAGAAATAAACAGCACAACCGTGGCCAGCGAGATCATTAGTATCAGGCCAAAGGTCAGGATTCTAATCCTTGACTGCATCAATGGTACCGCGGTCTCCTTTAGTAAGCTATTGTACTTTTGCTGGTATCGGTAAAAAGTATTCATTTTTATTTACGTGCTCAATAATACGATTCTAATTACTGAAATCCATCAATCATTTACAATTAAAGCAATTACATTTTTCCTGGCAATTTATCATTCTGAAATAAAACTGTGTTTAAGCCTATAGAAAGGCTGTTTTATTGGTATTTGATTTGCTTAGATGAAAATTGATTTGTCTCATTCAAATAACAAATAATTTCCTGAATAAAATAAACAACCTGGAAGAATGTTATTATATAATCAATTTTGCCATTTAGTTGTTTACATTGTGCTAAATCAATTTATCAGCCTCTTAAAGGGGCAAACAAAATATTGTAAATAATTTCTATTGTTTATCGGTCTGTTTCTTTGCAGTTTAAGCGTAAATTGAGTGCTTAAAAACTTATATTTGAGCAGCCCAAAATACGAAGCAGGTTTCAATGAATAAAAGACCGAAAATACTGTATCTACAGCACCATGTGCGGGAAACAGGACCCTTGTTGGATATATTAGAAGAACTCTCCCCAACATATCAGTATTTGGCTGTCCAGACACTAGAGGAGTATGTGAACCTTCTACAGGATTTCAGGCCTGATATTATCCTTGCAGATGAGGACCTGGAAGTGGTACATCCCAAAGATGCGCTGGGCATCCTGCAATCTGAAGACGAAGACGTGCCCTTTATTGTGATCTGTTCTTCTGCCAGGGAAGATGAGGCCCTTGAGTTACTTAAAGCCGGTGCCGTTGATTATGTCATCAAAGAAAAGCCACAGCGTCTTTTCTATGTGCTGTACAACCAGGCGGTACGTTTACGTGCGGTGAGTAAAATGGAGCAGGCCATCCGGGAAAGGGAGCGTTTGTACAAGCGTAACCTTGCAGATACAACAGCATTAAAAATCAGTGAAAAACAAATATTAAAATCAAAGGCCAATCTCAGGGCTTTATTTGACCATACCGATACAGCCTACCTTCTGGTGAGCGATCAGCTGAAAGTAATTTCATTTAACCTCGCCGCAGAGCGGGTGAGGGAAAAATTCAGTGCAACAGGGTTTACAGTTGGCGGGGATGTGCTTGATTATTTCCCCCTGGCAAGGAAAAGTGAAATCACCGCGATTATCCAGCGTGTTTTGTCAGGAGAGAACGTTTCCTACCATTCCACCTTTACAGACAATAACGGTGAAGAACACTGGTACAGTATCAAATGGGTGACTGTTGTTAATGATGAGGAGCAGAACTGGGGATTAATTTTGTCGGTGAGGGATATTACTTCATCTAAAACCACCTCTATGGCACTGGCCCAGGCCAATGCTGAGCTGAGTAAAAGGAACAAAAGCCTCGAGCAGTTCACCTATATCGTATCACATAACCTGCTGGCGCCAGTTGCGAATATTCTGGGTATAACCGAGCTGCTGAAAGATCCAGATGAATCGCAGCGTGAGCAACTGCTTGACGGACTCAATACCTCTATCAAAACAATGGATAGCATCCTGAAGGATTTGAGCCAGACCCTGCAGGTAAAGGACCAGGTGAACAATAAAAAGGAAGAAGTATATTTCAGACAACTGGTAGAAGAAATCAGTTTCAGCATCAATAACCTCATTCTTGCACAAAATGTGACTATCAATTGTGATTTTGAGGCACTGCAGTCGCTTTATACTGTGAGAGGCTATCTGTACAGCATCTTTTATAACCTGATGCTCAACAGTATCAAATATAAGAGGGATGATGTGGCACCGATTATCGAGATCCGCAGTAAGGTGGTAAAAACACAGTTACTGCTTACTTTCCAGGATAACGGGAAAGGCATTGATATGCATAAACACGGCGAACAGCTGTTTTCATTGTATAAACGTTTTGATACCACAACCGATGGTAAAGGTATGGGGATGTTTATGGTTAAAACCCAGATTGAAGAGCTCAACGGGAACATCTATGTGGAAAGCGAACTCGGCAAGGGGACTAAAATCATGATTAGTCTTCCTCTGATCCATACCTAGGTTTTACTTTGTGGGTATGGTTTACAATCAGCCTGATCTTGTCATCCAGTTCAAGCACTGCCAGTTCCATCATTTTCAGTTCTTCTTTTGTAGCGGTATAATTTTCCGCTTTAAACAATTCCATCAAACCCATAATGGAGGAAACCGGACGACGGATTTCGTGTGCCTGAATAAAAGCTATAGCCTTTAGCGATTCATCCTTTGCATTAGATTGCTGTTCCTTTAATTTAAGGTCAGATATATTGATGGCGTTGTAAGAAACACCAATAATTTCCCCATCGGCATCCAGTGCAGGAACATAATTGTAGTTCCACCAGATTTTTTGTCCTCCCCTGATCATGGGGCTTTCGCTCTGTATATGTTTGCCCAGTAACGCCTGTTTAAAGTTTGTGAAAAACTCAGGGAAAAATACGTCGTCAATATAATCGACCACACTGTTTCCGATAAACATTTCCATACCATGAGTTTCCTTCATGATCACCGCCAGGGTTTTATTAAAGGCCAGTACCTCCAGGTTTTTGCCGATGAGCAAGTGGCAGGATACTGAACTTTCAAAAAAGGAACTGAGTTTGATTTCAGATTTTTTTGCTTCCATGTATTGTTCATTCAACAATCCAAGACTAACGTCAAAGTCTAAAATGTGCATTACCTGTCGTGACAATACCGATAGCATTTTTTGCTGAATCTCAGATAGTATTGTTGGATCCGGTCCCACTACACACAGCGTACCCAGCTTGTGTCCATCGTTTGAGATTAAAGGGGCGCCAGCATAAAATTTAATGTTCATTCCATCCGGTTCACATAGGGGATTGCCTGCAAAGCGGGAATCTAAACTGGCATCCGGGACAACAAAAACATCATCAGCCTGAATTGAATAAAAACAAAACGAATCTTTCCGGCTAACTTTTTTCACATCAGAACCTATGCCAAACAGCACATGTTCTACATCCGCAGCCATAAGTGTAATAAAGGCCATTTTCGCATTACAGATTTCGGCAGCATATCTGGCGATCTCTGTTAATTCAGTTTCCCGGCTGATTTTTAACGTTAAAAATTTATTTACAGCTTTTAGGCGTTCGGCTTCATTTACTGGCATTGATCAAGAGATAACGTTATTACAACGTATACGATTATTGGAATCATTCAGATTTGAAGATAGAAAATAAATATCTATATATGTGTATTTTTAGGCGAGATAGTTCAATATCACGGAAGCCATTGTAATTTCTCCCTGTCTTGTTCGCCCTTTGTTTTGGGTTGGAAAGGTTTTAAGAAGGTATTTGGAAGGTCAATATAAGGTAATTTATAGGCATTTTCCCTAATCAACACCTACTGAATACCTTACCAATACCTCCTGGAAGCCTTGTCAACCAGGAACCAGTTCCGAACAAAACCCGAATTAAACAGGGGTAAACAATCGCGGTATTGAAGATTGTACCATTCTAATTTAATCAATTGTGAGCTAAAAATCAAACACGAATCTATCGTTAAATCAATTTACATCAGTTTATGGGAATTTAGATTTGAATGTAATTTTTTTAGTATCCATAGTTGTGTTCTGATATATATGCTGATATTTGAATCGCATTACATTAATATGTTTTCCTGTAATGAAATTGAGGTGCATTACTTGACACCGGCCATTTATAATTTTGTATGAAACAGATGATTATCAATGATAGCACACCAATTATGACTACAACAGATCAAGACTGGTTACACCGTTCTATTACCTACAAACAATGTCCAAAATGTAACGTGGGAC
>Ga0247734_1000660_pt1 | contig 28924 bp, 35 predicted proteins | sample UWRJL103311B2_FD_180933 | JGI IMG/M metagenome (GOLD analysis project Ga0247734, IMG submission 180933) | Plant litter microbial communities from Arlington Agricultural Research Station in Wisconsin, United States - UWRJ-L103-311B-2 | ecosystem: Environmental > Terrestrial > Plant litter >...
CGTTTGTCACTATTGTGACTATCACTTAAGAGTAGGTTCAAAGGAATATTTCCAGGTATTATTTGATAACAATGAGTTTACTGAACTTTTTGGGAACCTTACCTCCGGCGACCCATTGAATTTTACCGACAGCAAACCCTATACGGAACGATTGGTAGATACCATGCAAAAAACGGGTCTTAAAGATGCTATCCGTGCCGGAGTTGGCAAGGTTGATGGCCAGGACCTGGTAATAGCCTGTATGGATTTTAACTTTATTGGCGGATCAATGGGATCTGTAGTAGGAGAAAAAATTGCGAGATCTATTGATTATAGCATCAAACATAAAATTCCCTTCCTGATGATTTCGAAATCAGGTGGTGCCAGAATGATGGAGGCAGCATTTTCTTTAATGCAAATGGCTAAAACATCAGCTAAATTAGCGCTGCTAAGCCAGGCAAAAATACCATATATTTCTTTACTCACAGATCCAACTACTGGTGGTGTAACTGCATCTTATGCCATGCTGGGCGATATTAATATTGCTGAGCCAGGGGCCCTTATAGGATTTGCCGGACCAAGGGTAATTAAGGAAACAATTAAAAAAGACCTTCCAAAAGGATTCCAAACTGCTGAATTTGTTCAGGAACACGGTTTCCTGGATTTTATAGTTGATCGCAGAGAGATGAAAGCTAAATTGGCTACTTTCCTGAAAATGGTGTCAAATTAGGAGATTTTTTGGTTGGGGAAGAGGTCCGGGCCATTGAAGGTTCCCTTTGAGGATGCAAAGATTTCTTTTGCTAAAACCAGTATATGAATATCAAGGCCTTCTGGTGCCTTTCAGCAGCAGCCAGCCTTGATATTCATATACCGGTTTTTGCAATTAGACAAACCTAAAGACGATCTATTTTGCAGTTACATCTGTAGAAAGTGAATAAGGGAAATCTGCTTCCGTGATACCTCTTTTCTTATTTGGTTGGGCAGTCATGTTAAAGTCCAGCGTAGCGCCTTTAAATAACTCAGAGTGACTGATCCAATTTTTCTGGTAATCTTTGTTGTTAAACCTCATTGCCTGGATGTAACGGTTTTCAGCACTGTTAGTCGCTGCATTAATCACTACCTGCTTTCCATTTTCAAGGTTTAAAGTTACTTTTTTGAAAAGCGGTGCACCAATTACATACTGGTCAACTGCTGGTGTTACCGGATAAAATCCCATAGATGAGAATACGTACCAAGCAGACGTCTGTCCGTTATCCTCGTCGCCGCAATAGCCATCAGGAGTAGCCTTGTATAACCTGTTCATCGCTTCCCTTACCCAGTACTGGGCCTTCCATGGCTGACCTGCATAATTGTACAGGTAAATCATATGCTGAATAGGCTGGTTTCCATGCGCATACTGTCCCATATTCGCAATCTGCATTTCCCTGATCTCGTGGATTACACCACCATATTCTGTGTCATCAAAAATAGGCGGAAGTGAAAATACCGAGTCCAGTTTACTCACAAATTTATCTTTACCTCCCATAAGGTCAGACAACCCGTTGATGTCCTGAAAAACTGACCATGAGTAATGCCAGCTATTTCCTTCAGTGAAGGCACCTCCCCATTTAAATGGGTTAAAAGGCGACTGAAAAGAGCCATCTTTATTTTTTCCGCGCATCAGTCCACTCGATGGGTCAAACAGGTTCTTATAGTTCATCGCCCTTTTAGCGTAGATAGCCGTTTCAGATGCCGGTTTTTTCAATGCCCTGCCAAGCTGATAGATTGTAAAATCGTCATATGCATACTCTAATGTCCTGGCTGCATTCTCAGAAACCTTTACATCGAATGGCACATACCCTAAAGTATTATAGTACTTTACTCCGGCCCTGCCCACTGCTTCAATAGGACCTTCATTATTGGCGCCATGCTTAAGCGCCTCATATAACTTTTCAATATCATATCCTCGCAGGCCTTTAATATAAGCATCTGCAACAACCGAGGCTGAATTATTACCAACCATGATATTGGCATAACCAGGGCTGGACCATTCCGGCAACCATCCACCTTCTTTATAATCGTTAATAAGCCCTTCCTGCATCTCTTTATTGATAGAAGGGTATACCAGATTTAAAAACGGATAAAGTGCCCTGAAGGTATCCCAAAATCCTGTTCCCGCAAACATGTAACCTGATAAGGTTTTGCCTGTATACGGACTCCAGTGAACAATCTTGTTACTGGCATCAATTTCATATAATTTATTAGGGAAAAACAGTGTGCGATACAAACTGGAATAAAAAGTACGGGTTTGGTCAACTGTTCCGCCTTCTACACTAATCCTGCTTAATGTTTTGTTCCATACAGCTTTTGCCTTTTGTTTCGTCTGTTCAAAACTGTCCTTCGCCAGTTCTCTCTTAAGGCTCAGGTCTGCTTGCTCCACACTGATAAAAGATGAAGCTACCTTCATACCAACCTGCTCACCTTTGTTGGTTTTAAATCCTATGATGGCGCCAGCGTGGTTACTTTGAAGCTCTAAAGTATCTTTTGCGAGGGTTTTTCCGTGCCAGGTATTGGCAGATTCAAAATCCTTGTCGAAATAGATCACAAAATAATTCTTAAAATTTGGAAGAGGTCCTCTGGCATATCTGGTGCTGTAACCTATGATTTTTCTTTCTTTTGGAATGACCTTAATGTAAGATCCTTTATCAAAAGCGTCAATCACTACATAAGAGCTGTCAGATTTCGGAAATGTAAAACGAAACTGTGCTGCTCTTTCTGTTGGCGTTATCTCAGTTGTTACATTGGCATCGGCCAGGTAAACACTATAATAATATGGTTTTGCAGTTTCAGCTTTGTGAGAGAACCAGCTCGCCCTTTCATCCTGTTCAAACCTCATCTTGCCAGTTACCGGCATGACAGAGAACTGCCCATAATCATTCATCCATGGCGAAGGCTGATGCGTCTGCTTAAATCCGCGAATCTTATCCGCATCATAGGTATAAGTCCATCCGTCACCCATTTTACCGGTCTGCGGAGTCCAGAAGTTCATTCCCCATGGAACGGCAATAGAAGGATAAGTATTACCGTTGGACAAGTCAGGCTTGCTTGCGGTTCCCATCAAAGGATTGATCCATTCCACGGGATCAGTTACCTTATCTGTTTGTTGCGCCATCGCCGGTATGGCAGCGGCGAATAGTAACACTGATAAGAAGTGTTTCATCATTGTGTATTTTGTTAGTGAAAATTAGGTCATTAAAAATGTAAATAATCGTTTTAGCAACTAATTAAAATGCATTTTCCTGCAACCAGCTCAGCGGTTACAATCCTCTAATGTAACAGAGAAAATTATACCACACAAATTAAATCAGATATTATTCGCATCCTGCGCCACCTATATATAATTTGCCAATTACACAAAGAGCCTGTATCATCTTATCAATAATACAGGCTCTTGTTAAATTATTTATTCCTAGAAATCTCTTCCCGGAGTAACACCTGGTTCGTGTCCGGTACCAAGTGGTTTACTTTTTCTATCTGGTGTGTTTGCAAATGCGGTTCTTCCTGATTGTGCAGATGAAGAGGTTTCCCCACTGCTCAGATCTTCATCCTGATCTGTTGTGGTTTCTTTATATACAGTTTTTTTGTTTTCCTCTTGTTCTTTGTTTTCTTCCGGAGTTATCATAATCATGTTTTTTAGTAAAAAATAAGTAGATTACAATAATAACAGGCATTAAAACATATTGTTTGTCACATTATATAATAGCAGTTTAGCTTATTATCAATATACAACCCAAACGGCTAAACAGCAATATTTTGTTCTACAATTAGTTTTACCTTTTCTACTACGTAATCTATCTCTTCCCTGGTATTGTTTTTAGAAAATGAAAACCGCACGGACGGTCTGTTCGGATCGGCCCCAATTGCAGTGAGCACATGTGATCCGATATTAGAGCCTGATGAACATGCACTGCCCCCAGATGCAGAAACACCATTGATATCCAGATTGAACAACAACATGTCCGACATTTCCATCTCAGGAAAACAAACATTTAATACAGTGTAAAGACTTTTTTCCGGCTCAGTCTCGCCGTTAAAATCAATTCCCGGTACTTCGGAAAGCAATTTTTCTTTCATATAGGTTTTCAAACCCTGAATGTATGTTTGGTGTTCCTCCATTTCAGCGTAAGCAACTTCCAGTGCCTTTGCCAAACCCACTATTCCATAAACATTTTCGGTTCCCCCACGCATATTACGCTCCTGAGCGCCGCCAAAAATCAACGGACTAATTTTCACTGTGTGGTTAACATAAATAAATCCCACGCCTTTAGGGCCATGCAGCTTATGTCCGGCACAAACAATAAAATGGGCTTTTAACTTTTTCACGTCATGTACGTAATGTCCCATGGTTTGTACTGTGTCACTATGTAAGATAGCGTTGTATTTTTCACAAATATCCCCCACACGCTCCAGGTCAGTTAGTGTCCCCAGTTCATTGTTGGCATGCATCAAGGAAACGAATGAACGTGGATTATCCTTTAACAGCTCTTCCAGATGAGCGTAATCAATGTTACCCTTACTGTCTACATTTACAAAGCTAAGCTTATCAATCGTTCCGTCTTTCAGCAATTGGCCCATAGTGTGCTCCACCGCATGATGCTCAATTTTTGAAGTAATAGCATGTTTAATATCATATGCAGCAATGCCACAACGAATAGCCATGTTATCAGCTTCAGTACCTCCAGAAGTAAAAAATATTTCAGCAGGAACCGCGTTGAGTAAACCAGAAACGGTTTTCCGTGCTTTTTCGATCAATGTGCGTACCTCACGGCCCTGTGCATGGATAGATGATGGATTGCCATAATAGTTTTCCATCACACGAACCATTTCAGCAATTACCTCTTTATCAAGCGGAGTAGTTGCGGCATTGTCTAAATATATTCTGTTCATTTGTGTTAGTTCAATTTTAATATCTCTTTGATGTCTGATATGATTTTATTGGCCAATCCTTCTGCTACAGTTTCGTTTTCAGCTTCGCTGTAAATCCGAATAATGGGTTCGGTATTCGACCTGCGCAGGTGCACCCATTCATTGTCAAACTCAATCTTAAGGCCGTCAATGGTACTGTTCGGCTGGTTCTTGTACTTTTCCTGTACTTTCAGCAACAGCGCATCAATATCCATTTCAGGAGTTAACGTAATTTTATTCTTGGAAATATGGTAAGTTGGGTAAGTGCTTTTTAACAAAGACACTGATTTACCAAATTTTGCCAGATGTGTTAGAAATAAGCCTATGCCTACCAGGGCATCGCGGCCATAGTGTGATTCGGGGTAAATAACACCGCCATTTCCTTCACCACCGATAATAGCACTGGTTTCTTTCATTTTAGTTACTACATTAACCTCCCCCACTGCTGCTGCATGGTATTCGCCGCCAGCTTTCAGCGTCACATCTTTTAATGCACGGGTTGATGATAAATTGGAAACCGTATTGCCCGGCGTATTCTTGAGTACATAGTCGGCCACAGCAACAAGGGTATACTCTTCGCCAAACATGGAACCATCCTCACATACAAAACACAAACGGTCAACATCAGGATCTACCACTATTCCCAGATCAGCATTTTTCGCCTGTACAACTTTAGCAATTTCCGTCAGGTTTTCTGGAAGCGGTTCCGGATTGTGCGGAAACTCACCATCTGGTGTGCAATACAACTCATGCACAATTTTAACACCCAGCGCTTTCAGCAAAGCGGGGATAAAAATACCGCCAGTTGAATTTACACAGTCAATCACAATTTTAAAATTTGCGTTCCTGATCAGTTCCGCATCAACCAGCGGAAGTGCAAGAACTGCATCTATATGTTTTTGCAGATAACTATCATCAAAGGTTACTTTTCCCAATTTGTTAACTTCAGCAAAGGCAAATTCAGATTTCTCAGCGATATCCAGCACTTCTTTACCATTCACATCGTTGATAAATTCGCCTTTTTCGTTCAACAGTTTCAATGCATTCCACTGTTTAGGATTATGACTTGCAGTAAGGATAATTCCGCCACCAGCCTTTTCAAGCGGAACCGCAAGCTCCACCGTTGGTGTAGTAGACAAACCGAGGTCAATAACGTCAATGCCCAATCCCTGAAGCGTTCCTGTTACCAAATGATTTACCATATCACCAGATATCCGCGCATCACGGCCAAGTACAATTTTCCTGATTTTGGTATTCTGGATTACCCATGAACCATAAGCTGCTGTAAACTTAACGATATCAACTGGTGTAAGGCCATTACCGGCTGTCCCACCTATGGTTCCCCTGATTCCGGAGATAGATTTGATTAGTGTCAACTGATGTAAATTTTGTTCTCCAAAAATACAAAAAAATTAAGAATGAAAACCAATTAAACCGAATTGATCCGAATATCCACCCCGTTGCATTCCTAATTACTATATTTGTTTTTTTTACTAACAAGGTCTTTATGCAGCGTAAGTGGTTTCAGTACTGGTTTAATTCTCCCTATTATCACATTTTATATAGCCAGAGGAACGATGAAGAAGCTGAATTTTTAATTGATAACTTAACTGCTTATCTCAAACCTGCCCTAAATTCAAGGATCCTGGACATTGCATGCGGAAGGGGCCGCCATTCTATATATTTAAACAAGAAAGGGTTTGATGTAACGGGTATTGACCTTTCCGAACAAAGCATTAAATATGCGAGGCAGTTTGAACAAAAACATCTTCATTTTTTTGTGCACGATATGCGGAAACTAGGTTATATCAACTATTACGATGTTGCCCTGAACCTGTTTACCAGTTTTGGCTATTTCGAAACCGAGAAAGAACATGTCAATGCCCTCAAGTCTTTCCGAAAAAGTATAAAAGATGACGGACACCTGGTTATCGATTATTTCAACACCCAGAAGATATTAAAGAATCTCACACAGAGAGAAACCAAAACCGTTGAAGGTATTGAATTTGATATCCACAAATTTGTCTCTGAAGGAAAGATTATCAAGCATATTAACTTCGAACATAAAAGTAAACACTTTGCGTTTGAAGAGCGGGTACAGGCGTTTACACTGGAAGATTTTGAACGCATGTTTGAGAAAAGCGGTCTGTCTATCACAGCAACTTTTGGAAGCTACAATCTTGACGCCTATGATGCCAGTAAATCTGAAAGGTTAATACTTGTCTGCAAAAAACATGATAGAGAGTTTATATAATTTTGATGTAGAACTTTTTCTGCGGATCCACAGGGATCTTTCTAACAGCTTTTTCGACTGGCTGCTCCCATTAATGAGAAACCGATATTTCTGGTCCCCGTTATACCTGTTCATTATTATCTTTTGCTTTAGGGAATACAGAAATCGAGGATGGTATATTATCGGCGGTATTCTTCTTACTTTTGCGCTCGGCGACTTGATCTCATCCCGGCTGATTAAGCCCTTTGTTGGACGTTTAAGACCATGCAACGACCTCACATTAGCCGATGAAATTATTCACCGCGTGCCTTGTGGAAGCGGCTACAGTTTCCCCTCAGTCCATGCTACCAACCATTTTGGCATCGCCATATTCCTTATTATGGTATTTTATCCAAGATGGAAACCTATACTTCCCATTGGATTGGCATGGGCACTTATCATTTCATTTTCGCAGATATATGTGGGTGTCCATTATCCTATTGATACAATCGGCGGCGCTGCACTCGGCACTGTAGTCGGTTTAATTACTTCAAAGATCTATAAAAAACTACTGCCTGCACAATAATGGAAATCTGGAAACTTTTAGTATTATTTTTCTGCGCCTTGCTTGGCGGCCTATCCATATTTCTGGTCAGGAGTGACAAGTCGCAGTGGCTAAAACTGATCCTCTCCTTCAGCGGTGCATATCTATTCGCGATCACAGTCTTACACCTCATTCCCGATGCGTACAGCGGGCCTGATCATGCAGAAATTGGTATTTTTATACTGATTGGATTTTTACTACAGGTTTTTCTCGAACAGTTTTCTGAGGGAGTAGAGCATGGACATATACATAAACATGGTGAAGGCCATAGTTTTCCTTATGGCATCATGATCAGTCTATGCCTCCATGCCTTCCTTGAGGGTATGCCATTAGCAGCAGATCAGCACAATGCACTTATCTTTGGGATTTCATTGCACCACATTCCGGCAGCCTTCGCGCTGTCGAGCATTCTGCTGCAGAACCACTTTAAGTTTAAAGGGATTATCTTTTACCTTATAATTTTTGCAATTATGGCGCCAATGGGATTTTTGTTCAGCTACGGTATCAGTAATGGCAGCATCGGAGGAATTGAACTGTATTTCAATAAAATGATGGGCATCGTTATTGGGATATTCCTTCACATCTCCACTACAATTCTTTTTGAATCCAGTGTTGATCATAAGGTATCAAAAAGAAAAATGATAGCCGTATTACTGGGAATAAGCATCGCCCTGATAGGGTTTTATACTTCATCTGGCCATTAATACAAAAGGGAGCTTACATTCTCCCTCTTGCTTTATCCAGTAATACAACTAACTGCTCGGCTTCTTCTACCGTAAGGTTTGGCGAAAATATAGACGATATGTTTACCTCGTCATCTATCCTCTTCAGCAGAGTTAGCCCTTTATCATTTATCAGAATATCAACCGCCCTTTTATCATGGTTGCTCGTATTTTTAATGACAAGGTTTTTCTGTACAAGACGGTCCACAATTCTAGATGCATCACACATTTTGTCAAGCATTTTCGATTTGATGAGATTGATAGTCGACGGATTCGGAAACTGTCCGCGAAGAATCCTTAAAACGTTAAATTGCTGAGAAGTAATGTCGTACGGCGATACAGCCTGTTTCACTTTGTCATTACACCAATTATTTGTGTAAGATACATTTACGAGTGCCTCGTGGAATGCGCTTTCATAGCGTGGAGCTTTGGTTTCTTTCAACATCGCATAAATTATCTAATCGTCCTTAATTATTTTTCTTTTGGTTTCGTTAATTTTTATTTTTCCATAATTCCAGGGACAATGTTTGCATGTATTCTTACAGCAATAACCGCGTTTAAGGTGGTAATGAGCAGTAAAAACCATCAGCCCTTCGTCATTAAAGTAAAAGTCGGTAAATTCTTCCATCAGTTAAGCAATTTAACGTCCAAAATGTTTTGAAAATAAGTTTTCAATTGAATTCCGCTCCCATGGGTAGTCCAGATCTGGGCAGGTTTCACCTGTTCAACGGTTTCGATAATATCATTCCAATCAACATGATCGGATATATATAATTGAAGTTCGTTATTGTTCTGTAAATGTTTCCATCCCGTAGCAAACACCTTTACTGCATTTATATTTTTTATATATCCATGATAAACCAATGGCGGGACTATATAAATTATGCCGTTTAAATTACTTTTCATCACTTTCTTGTCATACACTTCGTACCTGCCCATATCAATTCCCATTTGTTCATAGATTTTTACAAATGGCAAAATGTTATGGTGGACCAGGATACGCTTCTCCGGGCAATGATCGCTGATCAGCCTGATCAATCGCTGGCTTTTACCAAGTGCATAAGCACCAAGCATAATATTGCTTTTGGTTTTGCTCAACTTTCTGATTTCTTCTTCAGCATTGGGGTGTGAGGTATCCGGATCTGCAAAAGTTGTTTCGGTAATCAGTACATCAGCTTTTACAAATTCAATGGGTTCACAAGTTACATCTGGTTGCAACTTATAATCGCCAGTATAAAGATAACGTACACCTTTATACTCCATTAAAACCAGCGCCGAGCCAAGCATATGCCCTGCGGGTAAAAAAGTGATCTTAACACCATTTAATGTAAACGGAGCATGAAAGGCATACAGATTAAAATTACCGCCAGCTGAAAGCTTGTAGCGCTGTTTCATAAAAAGGGCTGTTGCCTCTGTGCAATACACATTCAGGTTTCCGCCAATTGCATGGTCGCCATGTGCATGTGAGATAACCGCCTCTTTCACAATCTCTTTTGGATCCAGGTAAAAACTTCCATACGCACAAAACAGGCCAACTTTAGTTGGCACTAAAAAATCTTCTAATATCATTTACCTTGTTGTATTTAAAAATCGAAGGTGAAGGTCCATTACCTGCAGTATCACAGATTCAGTTTCATCGTTTCTTATCTGAAAATCTGCCATTTTAGCCTTATCTTCTTCACTCATTTGTTTATCCATACGGGCAAGTACCTGATCGGCACTAACTTTATCCCTGCTAATTACCCGCTGGAGGCGCATTTCAAGCGGAGCAGTTACCAGAATGCTTTTATCGCAGCCCTGATAAGAACCGCTTTCAAACAATAATGCAGCTTCTTTGATAATATATGGAGCCTTTGATGCCACCGCCGATTCCCATTGGTCAAAAGCCCTGAATACAGCAGGATGTACCAAAGCATTCAACACTGCAAGCTTCGAACTGTCATTAAATACGATCCCTGCTATATGTTTATTGTTTAATCTGCCTGCCATATCATAACTTTCTTTTCCAAAGGCAGACTGCACACCTTCAACCAAGAGGGGATCGCTTACCATGATTTCTTTGGCTACCACGTCTGCATAAAAAATTGGAACACCCAGATTTTCAAAGACCCGGCAAACTGTACTCTTTCCACTTCCGATGCCGCCTGTTATGCCAATCCTGATCATTGTTTTTCGATAATAAAGTCTACCTTTTCAGGTATAATGTTAACCATTTTGCAATAGTCCGGAAAGCGGATAATTTTTACGGTTAACCGGTCATGCCCCTGAAGTTTCCACTCGTTTAGGTCCACCGCGGCTTCTATAAAATCTTCATTTACCTGCTGATAGCTGGATAATGCAACCATGAAGGTTATTTTGACCTTTTTAGGAAAAAGTTTAACATTATAATATTCATTGTTACTTAATACTTTTAAAGGTACCTCGAGGGTCTTTTCAGTAAATTCATCCACTGGCAGTTTTACTTCCACCGTGCTTGGAAAAATGTTCACGTTTTTCTGGAGGTTTTGTTTCATGGCGATCCTTACCACAGCGGGGCCTTGTATATTCTGCAGTTTCAAGGTATCCGTTTTCCACTCCGTTATCCTTCCTAATTCTTCCTGCGGGCCAGATACCGTGACATAATCTGGCGTAAATTCAACATCATCGGAAATACCAAATTGCTTTACGAATGACAGATCAGACACCAGTTTTACCGGGACTCTCTTAACGGTTCTTTTAGAAAAATCAAAGTATAAGGTATCTGGTCTGATGGAGATTATCTTTTGTGAAGTTTCGAGCTGACTGTTTACACTGTACAGCTGTTCTGAGAAGAGGATGTAATTTCGGTTATTTAGCTTATCAAGGCTAATGGCGATGGAGGGAGGACTGACCCGCAGACGCGCAAACAACAATTGCCAGCCAGTTCCTTCAACCTGCAAATCTACTGTATCCGACTGCAGCGGATGAAATGCTTTCTTTTGAGGGAAGTTTTTATACACAAGTACCGTTTTAGCGGTATATACGTATTTATTGTTCAATGCCAGGAACAGCCATCCCGCAATCGCCAGCAACACACAGGTGATCAGTACCAAAAAGCGCTTTCGCTCAATTTTTGTAAGTCTAATAAATGGCATGGCTGTAAAGTAAGCAAATTTAGTAAAACAAAAAAGCCGCGCCAAATAATGGAGCGGCCCTTAAACTAAGTTAATAGATTAAGATTTAGGCAATTCCGTTGATGCCTTTGTGGCATCCAGTGAAATTGCACTCTTATCAAAGCGGATTTTTGTACCACCCTCAACCTCAATAAGAAACGTAGTCTCGTTCATATCAACAATTCTCCCGTGGATACCGGCAGTGGTCACAATTTTATCGCCTTTTTTTAAATCTGCCACCAATTTCTTGTGGTCTTTTGCCTTTTTTACCTGCGGCCTGATCATAAAGAAGTAAAATACTATCATGATCAATACCATTGGAACCAATGTGCTCAACATGCTGCTTCCGCCGGCAGCTTGTAAAATTACTGTAGATGTCATATTTGTTTTGTGTATTATTAAATGTTATAATGAAGTAGGTTCTTTTACTTCACCAATCAGATGAACCTCCGTAGTAGACGGATTTCCATTTGATGTAATGGTAACTATTTTGTCCTGCATTCCCATTTTTCCGGCACTGTTAAATACAACATTGATCACCGCGCTTTCGCCCGGCTGAACTGGTGCTTTCGGAATTTCTGGTATGGTACATCCGCAGGTAGCGGTTGCATCAGTAATAATTAGCGGGCTTTTTCCAGTATTCTTGAACTTGAATTCATGTTTAACCTTATCCCCCTGATTGATCTTTCCGAAATTGTACATTCCGCTTTCAAAGCTGATCACACCTGCGTCAGCAGCAGCAATTACAGGTATGGCGTTTACAGTACTATCGGTTGTTTCTGATGATTTGGATTGCTGACATGCGGCGAATGAAGCGGCAGCAAGTATCAGCATAAATATTTTTTTCATACTATTCTTCTATTAATCCGCGACCTATTTTTTTAATACTATTTGTACGCTTCAGGTCACTTAAAATTTTGTCCAATATACCGTTAATAAACGAATTACTTTTCGGAGTACTGTAATCTTTCGACAGGTCAAGATATTCGTTTATAGTCACTTTCACCGGAATAGAAGGGAAATTCATTAACTCGCAGATGGCCATCTTCATCAGGATGGTATCCATCAGGGCAATACGTTCAGACTCCCAGTTTTTAGTACGCTCGGCAATTAATGCCTGGTATTCATTGTTATTTTTCAGCGTATAAACAAACAGGTCTTCTACAAATTTGCCATCCTCTTTCCAGTCGGCACTAATTGGTGTCAGTTTATTTTTCAGTGGATCTTCAGATGTAAAGTTTTTCAGCGTTTTGGCCACCATCCCCTGCATTACCTCTTTATCTACAGACCAGTTGATAAACTTATCTTCAAAGGCCTGAATAATATTCTGGCTTTTAAGAATAATTTTTCTGAAAATAAATTTGATAATCTCTTTTGATCCTTCCAGACTATCATCTGCATCTGCCAGATAGGCCGCATATTCAGGAGTAGCTTTAAGCTTATTGTAAATTGTTTTAATAAACTCAGGGTCAGCGTGCCAGTTGATCTGGTATTTATTTACCGCCTGTTTAAATTCAGGATTCTTCTGCAACAGGACAATAAACCTGTTTGTCAATAACTTTTTATTTGGATTTAGGTCATCTGCGGTTGGAAAGTGCTTATTTGCCCTTTCTATAGCATCAATCTCCGTGTATTCGGTAATTTCAGAAAGTAGTGCCAGCATCCTGACATACATTTCGTAAACATTATCAATACTGAGCATCAATTCTTTCTTAGCAGAAATTAGATCCTTTTTTTCAGTCATTTGCCACGCAAAAATGTTTTGCAGGGCTTTAATTCTTAAGTGCCTTCTATTTAACATGAATGTAAGAACGAGTTGGTAAATTACCGGTTATTAAAATGATGATTTTATTTTTTTGATATCAATTATTCGTTGTTCGGCTATACGGTTTGCGGCCAGTATAGTAGGTATATTTTCTGTCTTAGACAGTTTAATCACATTACGTGTAGCATCGTAAATATTTTCTGTCAATTGCATGGTACGCTTTTTCCCATACCCTGTCAGTTCAGAATAGCAATTAATGAGGCCCCCGGCATTGATGAGGTAATCAGGAGCAAACAAAATGTTTTTCTCCAACAACAATTGCCCATGTACCTGCTCATCTTCAAGCTGGTTATTTGCAGAACCAGCAATAATTGCAAATTTCATCTTTTGGATAGTTCTATCGTTGACTGTGGCCCCTAAAGCACATGGTGCATAAATATCCACATCAAGGCCAAAAATCTTATCCGCTTCCACAGGTTTTGCCTTATATTTCCTGGCCACCTGATGCAAACGTTCTTCATTGATGTCACTTACAAAAACTTCTACGTTTTCCTTTCTGAGCAATTCCACCAAATGTTCGCCGACGTTCCCAATACCTTGTACAACTACTGAACGTCCAGCAAGCATATCTGTTCCAAAAACTTCCTTTACACAAGCTTTTATTCCCAGAAAAATCCCTTTAGCAGTAGTAGGTGACGGGTCGCCCATTCCTCCTATTGACTCAGGTACCCCGGTCACATGCGTGGTTTCCATGCTGATATATTCCATATCCCTGGTTGTGGTACCAACATCTTCCGCAGTAATAAACTCACCATTGAGGTTTTTGATAAATCGGCCAAAGCTGCGCATCATTGCCTCCGACTTCCCTTTGCGTGAATCACCGATAATGACGGCCTTTCCTCCACCGAGGTTTAGTCCTGTAATGGCAGATTTATAAGTCATACTGCGTGATAAACGCAATACATCTTCAAGTGCTTCTGTTTCTGTAGCGTAATTCCACATTCTTGTACCACCTAAAGCAGGGCCGAGTGTGGTATCATGAATAGCAATTATCGCTTTTAATCCCGTATCCGGATCACTGCAATAGACTACTTTTTTATGTCCAAATGCACTTAGTTGATCTAAAATTGAAGTAACGACAGAACCCTTACCAGACATATGATTTCGTTTATCAGACTTCCGCAAAACTAAGGATAAAAAAGATTAATTACATTGTTTTAACCAAACAGTTTTAAAATACCCTCCCCAAATGGCTAACTTTGCCGCTGCATGAAACACCTTCTTTTTTTAAATAAATACTTCTATAAATATAAATGGTGGATCGTGCCGGGTGTCTTCTTTGTGATCATCTCGAACATATTTGGTGTAATCCCTGCACAGGTTATTGGTCACGCTTTTAACCTGATCACCGAAAACATACAGATATACAGTTTGTTCGCCGGTTTCGAAAGACAACAGATCATCTACGATATATTTAGTTACAGCTTATTATATTTCGGCGGACTGGTATTGGTTCTCTATTTGCTCAGGGGCCTATTTCTATTTTTTATGCGCCAGACCTTAATATTGATGTCAAGACATATTGAGTTTGACATGAAAAATGAAATTTATGCACATTATCAGGAATTGAGCCTGGGTTTTTACCGACGTAATAATACGGGCGACCTGATGAACAGGGCTACCGAGGATGTGAACAGGGTAAGGATGTATGTTGGCCCTGCAATTATGTATGCCATTAACACCCTGGTCCTGTTTGTACTGATTATCTCTTCTATGTATGCGGTAAATCCCCGACTCGCTACATATTGCCTTCTTCCCATGCCGGTATTGGTGGTAATCATTTACTTTGTAAATACGCAGATCAATCATAAAAGCGAGCAGATACAGGAACAGCTTTCGCGCCTGTCCAGTTTTGTACAAGAGAGGGTTTCTGGTATCCGGGTGATCAAGTCTTATGTCCGGGAAGATTACACCCGGAAAATATTTGCACAGGAAAGTGACGCTTATAAATGGAATGCCATGAGCCTGGTCCGTGTGCAGGCTTTATTTTACCCTACAATGTTGCTACTCGTAGGACTCAGCACAATTTTAACAGTATATATAGGAGGAGAGCAGGTCCTCGATGGTTCAATTACGGCTGGAAATATTGCAGAATTTATTGTCTATGTGAACCAGCTAACCTTTCCCGTCACCATGCTCGGCTGGGTAACTACCTTAATCCAGCGGGCATCTGCCTCCCAGAAAAGGATCAATGAGTTTCTTGAGCTTCAGCCCGATATACGTTCAGGAACTATCCAGGCCGGGGAACTTCAGGGAAATATTCAGTTTAGGCATGTAAACTTCACTTATCAGGATACGGGTATCGAAGCCCTTAAAGACGTGAGCTTTGAAATCAAAGCAGGACAATTTGTTGCCGTAATTGGCCGTACTGGATCGGGTAAATCAACTCTGGCCAATCTCCTGATGCGGATGTATGATGCAGATTCGGGCGATATATCTATTGATGGCAAAGCATTGACCAGGCTCAATTTGAATTCTTTCCGCAGTCAGGTGGGTTTTGTGCCACAGGAGGTATTTCTTTTCTCAGACAGCATCAGGAACAATATTGCTTTCGGCCTGGATGAGGTTACTGAAAATCAAATCGAAAACGCCGCCAGAAATGCGGCGGTTTATCAAAACATCATCAATTTCGAACTAAAATTTGAAACCATGCTCGGTGAGCGGGGCATCACACTTTCAGGTGGGCAGAAACAGCGTGTATCTATAGCACGGGCGCTGATAAAAGAACCGAAAATTTTGGTCTTTGATGATTGCCTTTCGGCAGTTGACACCCGCACCGAGGAGGAAATCCTTACTAATCTCGGAAATGTCATGAAAGGAAAGACCTGCATATTAATTGCACACAGGATATCAACCATCAAAAGGGCAGACAGGATTATTGTTTTGGAGGAAGGGCGTATTGCAGAGCAGGGAACTCATGATGAACTCATTAACCTGCATGGTATATATGAAGAAATGTATCAAAACCAGTTATTGGAAGAAGAAAATAAATCTCTTTGATTTCAGTATTGATCTTTACTAATTAATAGTTTATATTTACCCGAACCAAAAACCAACAGCAATACCAAACATGGGAGAATTCGACAACAAAGAGAGAGAAGAGGTTTTTTCTAAAAAAGTAAGGGCCGGTAAAAGAACATATTTTTTTGACGTGAAAGCTACACGCTCGGGTGATTACTACCTGACCCTAACTGAAAGTAAAAAAAGACTGGAAGACGGTGTATTTGTCAAACATAAAATCTTTCTGTATAAAGAAGATTTTGAGAAATTTGCTGAAGGACTAAACGAAACGGTTGATTATATCAAAAACCACCAGGATGTAGTTGAAAAACGCTACGAGTATTCTGAGAACCACGAAGGAACAGGAAAGAGTCAGAATGACGATTTCACTTTCTAGAACCTCAAAATCCTTTTAGAAGCTCCGTCCGGGGCTTTTTTTATGTTCCGTTCCCATAAGAAATACTAAACTGCATGGATCTGCAGCATTACCTATCCATGCAGTGTAATTAACTTTCCTTTACAGAGCACTCCTTTACCTGTGCTGTATTCAGAATAATCCAGTTGTCCTCTTCAGACACATTCGTTCCCAGCACTATCGTTTTGCTCTTTTCAAGCTGTCCCTCTATCTGTTCCAGCAATTCATTTGATATTGCCTTATTCAGTATCCTCACCGGCTCATCCAGGGCAGGCGTTTTAATTTCCAGGTCATATATCCCAGAAACCAAAGTTCTGCAGATCACCAATTCTACTTCTTTATCTTGTGTTACACTTTTCAACGCATGAAATGCATGAATCACCTGATCTACATTACCCGCTTTGAATCCAAGTATAATGGATGGGTTAAGCTCTGCCTTTTCACTGTCTTCTGATAAATATATTTCATCAACATTCGCTAATATTGACTCTATCACTAATCTGTCCATAATTTAATACTTTAGAAATCTATACTGTAAAAAGGAATGAAAGGCAGGATTGTTTGGTTAAAGATTAAAAATAAGGACAGGATTAAAATGATAATCCCTACATTGACACTAAAGGGATAAATTCATTCCTTTAAACATCCGATTTATGAATAGATTTCTCTTTATGGTAGGCGGCGTAAATGTTGGTTTATCAGAATTAATGATTGTTATGCTAGGCTTGTTCGTTATATTTTTAATCCTAAGAAATCTGTTTTATCAGCCCAAAGAATAATATTTCTTTTGCAACACACCGATTCGTTGCCACCAACATCAAACTTTTTCTATATTAGATCTGTTTGATAACTACTAATGTTAAAGGAAGGAAAACTATATGCATGAATATCAGGAAACCAGAAAATTATTGGATAATTCTGCCATATTCTATTTAATCGCTGTGGGCATGGATAGCAATTATACCTATGTTAACAAGCGCTATCAACGAATCTTTAAAAATATTCATGGCGATCTGGTAGGACAGCATTATTCAGTGACAATGCATCCCGATGATCTTGATATCTGCAGAAAAGTATCTGAACTTGCATTCGCAAATCCAACAAAAGTATTCCCGGCCATTATTAGAAAGCATGACGGTAAAGGCGGTTTCGTAATTACGCATTGGGAATACAAAGCTATGTTCGACGAGAACCAGTTACCTTCCGGGATGTTTTGTATCGGACATGACATTACGGAATTTATGAAAGCCAGTACTGAGCTGAAAGAGGTAAGTGAATCGCTTGTCAAAACAAAATACACTTTATCGCAGATTAACTATATCCAGTCTCACGTTGTCAGAAAACCAATTGCAAATATAATGGGCCTCAGCCTTGTCCTTGACAAAATGGAAATGGACGGCGACATAAAGGTCATGATCAGCATGATTAACGAAAGTGCGAAAGAACTAGATACAGTAATCAGGAATATCGCTTCAATGGATTGACGCATGCTGCATTTAGTCCATACTCTTTTCCAACAACCTGAAACCCACGCCACAAGCCATTAGTAATATGATCAGTCCTATCCAGAGCCAGTTATAGCCAAATTTTTCTGCCAGATAAAAGCCCGCAGAAGGACCAATTACTTGTGGTATAGACCAGCTTAGGGTATAACCAGCGGCATATTGTCCACGGTTATTGTCATTGGTGCGGCTCATTACAAACGTGTTGATAAATGGAAGCGCATACATTTCGCCAATCGTAAAAAGTATTACACAACTCACAGCAATCACAATCACATTTATTCCCGGGATCATCAGTACACCGTATGCACAGGCAATTAATAACACACCTGTAAAAATGTGCATAATCGGGGAACGACGGAATTCAATACGGTTAATCAATATCATTTCAAAAAGTGCAATAATTAATCCGTTTAAACCAAGAATGCTTCCAATCCAGAATTCATCAATATGCCACACTTGTTTAAAAAAAAGAGGCACGACCCTGAACATTAGAAAGAAACATATCGTTAACATTATTGTAAGCAGCAGGAACTTTACAAAGAGAAGATCCTGCCATGGCATACGTACGGCGACCGCCTCCTCCTTAACCGCATTTGTAACCGCTTTTACCGGACGTTTAACCACAGGCAAGAAAATCAATATCGCGATTCCAGATAGAATACTTACGGCACCATCTAAAATAAACAGCATAGGATAACTGAAAGAGGCCACCATGCCGCCTGCACTAATCCCGATGGCGAATCCCATGTTGGTAGCCAGCCGGTTCAGTGAAAATGACCTTGTTTCAGTACCGGGAGCTGCATAAGTAGAGATCGCCGAATAATTGGCTGGGCGGAAGGCCTCAGAAAAAAAACTGATCAGGAGCGTAAATATACAAAGTGCTTCAAAATGAGTAATAGTAGAATAGAGGATAAAAAAAGCACCTCCAATAATCGATGAAAAAATCTGTACAGATCTGAAGCCGATCATATCAGTAAGCTTACCCCCTACAGCAGCACCTGCAATAGATCCAACACCGAACAAGGCTATAATTATTCCTGCATCCGATGCAGGCCTGTGCAGATATTGTGTCATATACAAGCTCATAAACGGGACAGCCATACTGCTGCTCCTGTTGATAAACATCACTATGCTTAAAACCCAGCTCTCACGACTTAATCCAGAAAATGATTCTTTATATACTGTAACTATTTTTCGTAACATTAGCATCCAAATGTCGTGTTATTATTCCATTTTTCCCGCAACCAATAGCAGGCAGGCATTCTATATTGTAGTTATTATTTTGGCTCACAATGTCATACGTTAAAATATGCTAATATAAAAAATTCATGCTGCTAATTCAGGTCTCGGTATTCAAACAAATTTCTGATGGTACCGTAAACATGCCCAATTGGAATGGGATACAAATAGCTTCGGGTACAAGAAAGAACGCGACTACATATATGAATTAGCGATTCCGCTCGCACTATTGGATCTAAAGGGAGATAAAATTAGGCCATAGCCTATAATCTTAAAATAAATACTGCGGTCAGCCTACGGTAAATCTCAACCTGAAGCCGGCACGCGTGGAGGTGGTATGCATGGAGCTGGAATGGGTGGTGGAGGAGGACTGCATGGTGCACCAGAAGATCAAAGCAGCAACAAAAAATCAGATTTTTGGGTAAAATTTGAACTGGCAAAACCAGATGTTTCTTTTCATGCTAACGAATAAAAATTTTGCGCTCCATACAATAAAGCGTTTATATACTCGTCTTATATTTGAGAGCGTTAATTTAGATAACGGGGAGCATCCGCCTGGATGTTCCCCGTTTCGTTTTTAAAACTGCCAGGCAATATCCTATATCACCTTCAGTCATACCTTTTCACCTCAGAAATTTGAGACTTGGCTATTCTTTGATCCCGTTTTCTACAGCAGGTACATTCTTATGTATAACCGCGGCACGTTGTGGACTTCTGCTGCATTGGCCAAGCGCCACATAAATCAGCACGAATATCAGAATAGTAGACAGACAGCCACCGCCTAATTTTTTTGCGCCCCAGCCTGCAATAATAGTTTTGAAAAAAGAGTTCATAATTTAGATTTTAGAAAGAACACCAATTTTATCGTTTAGTTTTACTGCCTGCCCATTTTAGATAGTTCCGGACAAACTATTCAAGTATTGCTGCACAACAGGTATATCTGCAGAGGCCCAGTCCAAATCGTTAAGGTCGGCAGGAGACAGCCAAAGGTAAGCCTCATGCTCGGCTAACCTAATCTCTCCTGATGTAATAATACAGATAAAGGGGATTAACCGGATCTTCTGGTTTCCATCGTCATATACGGCAGGAACCATTGCTTTTAAAATCTCCACTTCCACCCCAAGTTCTTCCTTCAGCTCCCTGATAATACACCCTTCGGCAGTTTCGTTCTGTTCAACCTTCCCTCCTGGAAATTCCCATTTCAACGGTAAGCGCATCAGCGCACTTCTTTTAGCGGCCAGAATTTTTCCATTATGCCCTGTAATAAGGGCGCAGGATACATCAATCATACAGCTAAATTACATAATTCGCCGAATAGAAAAAGACCCTGACAACAAATGCCTGTCGACAAACATGGCACGACTGCCGATAATAACATACTGCTCATCGGTGATTGATCACTACTTGGAATTCTACAACCTTTCGCTACAGCTAATGGCATATAGTTTGGACTAATACATACAACTAACAAACACAAACAAATGAAAAGAATTATTTTAGCTGTTGTATTCGGAGTAGCTTCGTTAAGCAGCATTAGCACAAAAGCACAGGTAAGTGTAAATATAAATATTGGCTCACAGCCAGAATGGGGACCAACAGGTTATGATCATGTTGATTATTATTACCTGCCAGATGTTGATTCATATTATTACGTACCCTCAAAACAATATGTTTACCAAAGCAACGGAAGCTGGGTATGGAGAAATTCATTGCCTTCAAGATACAGCAATTTTGATTTGTACAACTCTTATAAAGTTGTAATGAACCGCCCACAACCTTATCTAATGCACCAGACTCACGTAAGTCAATACAGCAAATACAAAAACTATGGTGGCAAACAAGGAAGCATTAGGGATAGCAAAGATTCTAGGTATAGCGCCGCCAGGAATAATAATTCCAATAATGGAAAAGGTAATGTTTCCAATGCCGGAAGAGGCAATACTTCCAACAATGGCAAAAACATAGCAGTCCGTCAGAAACAGGGTAAAGGCCAGCAGATAAAAAGCAACAATGGCAAAGGCGGAAATAACGGCAATAACAATAATAACCGCCGTCAGGATCAAAAAGGCGGACGCGGACGTTAAGATAAACACAGCAGCAATAGAAGGCTACATTAGAAAAACTAATGTGGCCTTTCTACTATATCAGCTGATTAGTATAGTCATTCTCCACAGTTATTCACAGGAAATAAACAAGTTATCCACACTTATTGTTAATAAGTTACGCAAACGATATAACTATATAAGAGTCTCGTATTAAACCAGCGATAACTCATGATAATGTTAATAGACAAAATTGTTATCAACAGAAAAACATACATGATTATCAACTGATTATAATACTTATCCACATTTATTGTGAATAAGTACCGTCGGAAATATACATATGTAGAGCGTTGCTAAAAGAAATGAATGTAAATAGAAAAAGCCGGATAAATCCGGCTGATCTTAATATGAAAGGTTGATAATGAGGCTTACTGAACAACTACTCCATCCTTAGTGACTTTGATAAAAGCTACTTCTGTACCTTTTTTCACATCAATGTGATAGTATTGAGTCTTATCTGCGTTAGTTACTAAAAATGCTGCGGTCGGCGTCCAGTCTTTATAAGCGTCAGCTTTTAAGGTTGTGGTTACAGGGGCAGGAAGTTCTTCCAATTTAACGGGTACTTTCTGCGTGCTGTCCTGTTGCACAGATATTGCCACTGGTACTTTAACCTCTGAAGCTTTTACTGTGGATATACCTGCGAATGCGAATACTGTTGCTGTTAAAATGAAATTTTTCATAATGTTGTGTTTTTATAACCTGACACTACCTTAGTAGCCAGTATCAGATTTGCTGTTTAATTCAGTTATCTAATTCAAATAGGATTGTTTCATAATAATGCCATAGTTTAATACATTCATAAAAATCTAATAATCAGATATTTAAAAATAAACTTACCAAATCTATTTGTAGAAATACTCCACAACTTGCAGAAATTAGTGTCAAAATAATATATTTACCCGCATGGAAAACCATCAATCGCTAATCCAGTTGAATGCCGCGGAGCAACGTGTTATAGGTGCACTAATAGAGAAAAGCCGCACTACGCCTGACTATTATCCAATGACTATTTCTGCCCTGACCAATGCCTGCAATCAGAAAACTTCAAGAAATCCGGTAGTAAACTATGATGAAGAAACGGTAACCCTTACACTCAATGCATTAAAGATTAAAGGACTAATCAGTACTGCCACGGGGGGAAGCAGCAGGGTAATTAAATTCAAACACAACCTTGCTATCGTATACCCGCTGGTACCTTCAGAGCTGTCGGTACTTTGCCTCCTGTTCTTGCGTGGCCCCCTTACACCGGGTGAAATCAATACCAATTCTGCGCGGTTGTACGAATTTGAGACCATAGAAGAAATTCAACACATCTTACAAAAACTGTCCGGAGAAAAGCCGCCATATGTGCTGCAGATGGAAAAGAAGCCTGGGCAAAAAGAAGCACGTTACCAACATCTTTTTGGCGCCGGACCTGTAGAAACAGACTTGCCGGAAAATGCTATTGCAGATGCAAAAGCTGGGGAGCCTTCAGCACTGGAATTAAGAGTAAACAAATTGGAGCAGGAAGTGGAAGAGCTAAAAGAAATGGTCAATATACTGCTCAATCAATAACCCGTCTTCATTTCACCCGCCAGCTGATGAACTTATCAATGGCCTAGTCCAGCGAAACAAACAATTCCGACTGCGTGAGCCATCGGCCCTTTATCTTACGCCACATTGCAGAATAATTACCCCTGAATTTTGCGGTCTTGTAATGCCATGTTCCTGTTTCCCAGGCAAGGATTCCGCTTCCACCGATAATGATTTCCAAAGGGTTCCTTTCAAAGACTGGCGGATCAGAAGAAAACATCTCCGTAAAAACCTCTACAAGAACATCTTTACCAATATATTGCCCCCCTTCACCGGAGATTACAATCATATTATCCATCCAGTAAGCTGAAACTCCGGCTACGTCCTGGCTGGCAATAGCAGCATTAGACTTTTGTCGCGATAGCCTAATATTCTCTATTTCTTTTTCTTGCAGATCCATATAAAAAATTAAGACACCGTAAAACTAATGAGAAATGTACCAAATAATCCTCCCTTTATCAGCATATTTTCGCTTATTTGCCACATAATATTATTACGATGCTTATAGGAATTATTGGCCTGGGAGATATGGGCAAACTCTATGCAAAACGTTTTGCAAAAGCCGGCTACCAGGTTTGCGGATCTGACCTGCCTGAATTTTATGAAAAACTAGAGGAAGAGCTTTCACCATTTGGGATTGAACTTTTGAACGATGGAAGTGCAGTATCACGAAAGTCCGACGTCATTTTTTATGCGGTGGAGGCGGAAAAAATCGCCGAAGTGGTGCAGCGATATGGAGGTGCCACAAAATACGGTGCCATCGTAGCGGGCCAAACGTCAGTAAAACATCCTGAAATTGCAGCCTTTGAACAATATCTTCCGAAAGATATCAATATCATTACCTGTCATTCCCTGCACGGCCCTGGTTTTGATACCAAAGATCAAACCCTCATTGTGATCCCCCATCGCTGTACTGCAGAATCATATACCCGCCTGGTAGATGTATTAGCGGCACTTGAATCAGACCTGGTAGAGATGAGTGATTACCATGCCCATGATAAAATCGTAGCCGACACACAGGCAGTAACCCATATGGGATTTGAAAGTATGGGCACTGCATGGAAAGAAGCCGGGTTTTTTCCATGGGAGAACACCGCTTATCTCGGAGGAATCGACAATGTTAAGATCCTAACCATGCTACGAATTTTTAGCTATAAGGCGCATATTTATGCAGGGTTGGCAATAATGAACCCCTATGCAAGACAACAAATTAAATCATATGCCCAGTCAGAGTCAGACCTTTTTAAAATGATGATCACGGAAAATGAAAATGATTTCCGTAGCAGGATTAAAAAAGTGAAAGAATTCCTTTTTCCTGAACACAAGCAATTTTTGTTGTTGGACAATCAGATCATGCAAGAGTTCTCGCTAGCCGACAGCAGTATACCACGCAGTCCAAATTCACACCTTAGCTTGCTGAGTATGGCAGATGCATGGTACAGATTGGGGGTAAATCCATACGACAACCTCATCTGCCAGACCCCGCCTTTCAGGCTAAGACTTGGAATAGTAGAATATTTATTTAGAAATGAAGAATTGCTGGAGGAATCAGTACAAGCCGCTATTTATAATAAACAAATCCGCACAGATGATCTGGAGTTTCATTCTGCTGTAAGGGAGTGGTCATCAATTATTGGATACGGAGATATCAATGGATATAAACAGCATTTTAATCAGGCTAAGCTCTTTTTTGAAGGCCGCCTGGAACAAGGAAGGCAGCAAAGTTCTGAACTGATCAGCAGGTTAAACCGCGCCTACTGATCAATTCAGAATAGATTATTTTTCAACAGGGACGTGGAACGCTCTTCTTGCAATCAGCTTCCATTCCCCTTTTGTCTTTTTCCACACCAAAACAATTCCTAAATGCGGATTTGCCGGCTTACCATTATCATTGGTAGAAGCTATAAGCAGATGGCGTACGATAGCCACATCACCAGTAACAGTGACAGTCTGGTCACTGAGATCAATAGTTAGAAAATTCGATTTTTTTGTAGAAATTTCATTCACAAAAACATCCTTAGTCTGGATTTTACCATTGGAATGACCATAGGTCAGGTCGCTTGATACTACACTTTCGAGATCTGCTTTGTTACCGCTAATCATTGCCAGCCTTAATTTTTCGACTGATGCCGCCACCAGCGCTTCATCTTTAGACTGTGCATTTGCAGCAAGGCTGCTAGCGAAAATCAGGAGTATCACGGATAATTTCTTCATACATTTATATTTGATTTCTAATTTATACAATAATCGGTTATTGAGCATATAAAATCAATATAAATTTAGCCCCCGTCAGATTTCTTTTAAATATGTCTTTCTATGATTCCCTGCAACTGACTGGCAGGGATTACACCAGATTGCCGCCATTTAACCTCTCCCCCTTTAAACAGGATAAGGGTAGGTACACCCTGAATCTGGTATTGATTGGAAACCGCCGGGTTTTTGTCTACATCAACTTTTAATATCGTGGCACGCTCGCCCATCAATCCTTTTAACTGCTGCAGAATTGGCGCCATTGCTTTACAGGGACCACACCATTCGGCAGAAAAGTCTACCAATACAGGTTTATCTGATTTTATAATTTCTGTGAAATTTGACATGATATTTTAATTTATTGAATAACAAGACCCGGAGAATATTGTTTGCAAGCCCTGCCGCGGCTAGCGGATAAAAACCTGTTGAAATAAGAAGCGGGGATACCACTTTCGCAATATCCCCGCCATCTAAATTAACGCTCTCAATATTATAGACGCAACTTTACCAGGATTATTATATTGAGCTTGATTTGTTTTTAAATGACTATGACACTTCAGGTATTAAATTCTTCCCGCTTCGGTCTTCTGGTATTTAAAAACCAGTTTAGAGACCGGGATCAGCATCAGGCCGCAAAATCCAAAAACGATAAACGATATCCGTAAACCAAAAGCATGCGAAAGGTAACCGATCAGCGGCGGCCCAAGGAAAGTTCCGGTAATATAGTAAGTAGCAATAATTGATATTGCCATCCCTGCCGAGTATTTCTTTGAATTGCCCGCCATTGAGTAAGACATCGGGATTACTGATGCTGTACCAAAACCCACCAGGGAAAACCCGATCATTGCCGTCCAGAACTGAGGGATAATAATAGCCAGGGCTATTCCGAAAATTATAAATACTGCGCTCATCATATAGGTTGCTGCCATGCCTATCCTCGCAATAATCAAATCGGACAAAAAGCGTGATGCGGCCATAAACAACATAAAAATAAGATATCCATAAGTAAAGATCTTCACATTCAGTACCTGCTGAAAATAAATGCCGCTCCAGTCAAACATCCCACCTTCGCAAATCGCCGATAAAAATGCAACAATACCTAAACACATAATATAAGGATCGGGCTTCCCAATGATGATCTTATTTCCGCTTGCTGCCCGGTCATCCTTTAAAAGAAACTGGTAGGAATACGCAGCAAGTAACAGTGTAAGAATACCTACTATTAAAAAGTGTACCTGCATAGAAGCATTCAACGCCAGCAATGCAGTGGAGAAAGCTACCCCGGCAATTCCACCCGTACTCCAGAAACCATGGAAAGATCCATTGATCTTTTGGGTAAAAAGTTTTTGAAGCGTGATTGCCTGTGTATTCATTGAAATATTGAAAATCCGCGATGTAAAGGCAAACAATACTACAGCGGCTACCAGCGCAACCACATTATGAGAGAAACCAATTAAAGCCATCGCAATAGAGTTTAACCCATAACCTACGGTTAGAGGAACCCTGCTGTTATAACGTGATACCAGCCAGCCGCTAATAGGCAATCCAATCAGAGAACCAATAGGCATCGCCAGTAAAATAGAGCCCAGTTCGGCATCATTGAAACCATAGGCCATTTTGATCGTAGGAATCCTTGACGCCCAGGTGGCGAAGCTGAACCCTGACATAAAGAAAAAAGTACTCAGGAAAATCCTGTGTTTGTTTTTAGAGACGATATCATTCATGAATAATGCAAAGATAAGCATCCAAAATGATTGTGAATACGATTTATCCTTTTACATATAGTAATAATTCCTTCCAGGCCTCCAGTTTTTGTTCGAACGATTTGGATGCGTTTGCCCGGCTTGGGGAAGGCAGCAGGTGGTAGATTTTGTCGCCACTCTTTTTTACATACCTCAGGTAAAACTCTTCAGCCTTTTTACTATCAAAAAAAACGTGTGTGATGGCCGGGTGTTGCTCATAAAACGTAGCAAAATCATTCACCACCTCATTTTTAATATTGCTGTCCAGACTGCCTTCACAAGTGCAGGACTCCAGAACATCCCACAATGCAATTTCATGTTCAAGCAAAAATAATTTCCTGGCTTCGTATTCCGGGTCCAGTGGTTTTCCAAACAGGGTATAGATCAATTTCCAAAAATGGTTCCCTGCATGCCCGTAATACTGCTGCAACCTCAATGAGCGGTCGCCCGGCATAGTGCCCAGCAATAGTAGTTTACTGTTTGCATCTGCAATTGGCGGAAATGCAGTTTTGATAATCATCGTTTCGGCCATACTCATTTAGAATTATACGCATAGTAACGCATATTTTCAAAAACTGTTCTATATTTCTGCAATACTATTTGTGCAAACATAATAGGGGTAAAAGAAAAGATAACAGTCTTAAGTTAAAATTAAGTTATAGATGAAAATATTTAGCACAATTACATTATTCCTGTTACTGGCGATGCTGACAGCGGTACATGCACAAACTTCTGCGCCGGCAAGAAAAGTTATCTGGACATTTGATGCTGCAATTAGTCCTGGCATAAGCCTCCAGGAGGGGCGCCTGGCAATCGGCGCAGATTTTCAGGTCTCGCGTAATATTTCTGACAAGGTCTCAGTTACATTTGATGCTGGTTTTACACACTTCCGCCAGGATTCTTATAGGTCTGGCTATATCCCCGCCCAGGGCGCCGCGCCAATAGAACAATATTATCGCAGGGACCAAAATCTTATCCCAATAACTGTTGGCCTGAAAGCCTTACTTCCCAATAGTTATTATATTGCCGGTGGTGCTGGTATAGGTATAGACATTAATGGCAATTCGTCACGACTGCTTTCCATAACAGTAGGGAAAAAGATTACCGAGCGTCTTGATATTGAATTAAAATACGAAAACTACAGAATATTCTCTTCCGCAGATCGAATAGCGTTCAGGGTTGCTTACAGATTATTTTAAAAATATCGTTAAGGATATTTCTAACAATATCAGTTACTACCTTGATATTGCTACCTTTGCAGATTGAATAACGGTAAACACCAATGATACAAATAGGACAATACAACGAACTCAGAATTATAAATAAGACAGAAGCAGGCCTGATAATGTCTGATGGCGATAAAGAAGCGCTATTACCATATAATCACGTGCCGGCAACTGCAGAACTGGGAGATAACCTCAATGTTTTTGTGTATATGCATAAAGACGGAAAATTACATGCCACCACACAAAAGCCATTGGCATGTGTAGGGGACTTTGCCTACCTGACTGTTGTAGAAGATGGGGAAAATGGTGTCTTCATGGATATAGGCATTGATAAGGATGTATATGTTCCCGAAAAAGAGCAGAAACGCCCGATGTTTAAAGGCGACAAACATGTAGTTTACGTCTTTCTTGATGACAGCAACGACCGTATGGTAGCTTCTTCCAGATTGACAA
>Ga0247734_1000661_pt1 | contig 28900 bp, 28 predicted proteins | sample UWRJL103311B2_FD_180933 | JGI IMG/M metagenome (GOLD analysis project Ga0247734, IMG submission 180933) | Plant litter microbial communities from Arlington Agricultural Research Station in Wisconsin, United States - UWRJ-L103-311B-2 | ecosystem: Environmental > Terrestrial > Plant litter >...
CCTGGTACTTTCGTCCCGATTACTTGAATTGACGAAACCTATCGCCAGTGGTAGGCTTCGGCTTGTCTACTCTTAAAGACCACAAAAGCAAATCCTCCATTGGTAACAGCGCTAAGAAAATTCGGTTACAAGCATATGCAGCGAGGACTACGAAAAAGGCCACCCAGGCATCAAGATAGTAGTGGTTCGCCGTGGCAACAATAGTGACAAGAATCCAAGACGGATATGCAAAGGAGAGAACACAGTACCAGAGGGCCCAAGGCGTGGACTTTCGTCTCTCCCCGGCCTCCATGGATTTTCGGAATATTCCTGAGTGGTACAGGAACGTGCTGCCTATACAGAAAGCATAACCGAAGTGCATTGAGGGCATTGCGGCTAGGGAGTTGACGTATTTCCCAGACATCCAAACGCTCTCTGCTTTGTTTCGGCCAACGGTATCCAGAAATCCGTACTCCTGTGGCAGAAGTCGTGGTGGCATACATGGGTATAAGATAAAGATGATAAATGCGAAAAGGTTCGTGAGAGTCATAGTTCTTCTCACGATGGCGAAGGTAGCGTGGGAAGGAGCGACATAATAGTACCAAGCTATGAATCTGGAATCTATAAGTCAATAATCATAGGAAGAGATGACATGAACTCACCCAACCGTCCCAGGAATATGGATCAAAGCGTATGATCGATTAAGAACAGTCAAAAATGTTTGATGTCCGTTCATGAGCCACTTCTGCACCTCCACTTCTCGTATGGGCCAGAGAAAGCTCAGCCATGATTCTTGCTCAAACTCCAGTATCGCCAGCCCATGATCCTGAGCCACATCCCAAATTGCAGTTTTCGAAAATATCGCCTGGGAAGTCAAGCTGGTGCAACGATAGAAAGCGTAAGTGATGATCCAATAGAACATCTCTATCAAGAATGGAAACTTCTGTAGTAACCTGCTATGATAGTAATTCGCAAATCGAGAAGTATTTGGTGTGTATAGCGACAATCCGCAAACCCGCCTCTGCTTCGGCGGGTTTTTCATCGTCAAGAAGGAAGACATGGAGTCTGAGTCGTCTACATCATTCAACTTGTAGTCTGTTTCCAGAAGGTCTTCGGACAATCGCGCAGGGTCACCCTCTTCATCCAGCAGGCCATATCCTCTACTTCTTGTGTTGAATATGCGGAAGGGCTTTTTCCTAGTGATAATCATCGATCCAACTAGTATACTAGCAACCATCTTCTTTGTTATTAGTATAGGGGGTATAAGACTATGGCAGTGTGAATCTTACAATTGGCTCTGCCCAACCTGGGAGCCTCCATGCTGGAGCCGTATTTCCCCAGTCTGGTTCTCCGCCGGGAAGTGTGGTATTAACACCAAGTGCCATTTCCCTTAACTCTTCTCTTGACTTGCCAATCAACTATTACAGGTGGCTTTCTATATTGAAAGTATAAGTTCAGTGGGGTGTAAATGAGTGTGTATTGGAATTTCTTCCAAAAGGTATTATCTATAAGTATGATTCCATGAGTCAATCTGTCAGGAAGACTCTAGCGTGAAAATCTAAGAGCGAAAGATACTAAAATCAGTAGATAATGAAGTTCACTAAGAGAGGAAACCGAGAGTGAGGGTGACGATGCGGAAGACGAAGAGAACAGAGCGAGAAATGGAGCAACATGACATATTTCGTGGCCAAGACGTCTTGTATAGGTCGGTATTCACGAAGAGACATGATCGACAGGCATTCCATGCCAGTATTCTTGGGATTCTTGGACCACAGAAGACCATTAAGTCCCGGGTACAGACTTTTGTATGCTGGCATGGGCATCTCAAATATATTCAGGGCACAAGGCTGGTATTGAGACGAGCCTGAGACATATCGGTCTGTGTTCTGTCTACAGTTTATATGTTTTATCTTGTACAGTACGTTCACATTCGCAACACCTTGAAGACAAGATCCATAGCGTCCCTCCCCGTCCACATGCACATTTACTCGATTGGGCCGGGCCATACATGATTTCCAACTTCCAAGGGCTCGGCTATCCTGGCTTATCTATAGCAAAGTTATAAGTGATGACGACCACAAAAAAGAGAAAACAGCATGCCGTTTTGCCGGAAACTGATAAGTATGTGCGTATGGAAAGGATTGGTCTCTCGGCTGATGCAAGTAGAACAGAACTAACGCCCTATTTTAACTTCTTACATTGCAGTCAGACTCCAGTTCACCCAAAGATAAAAACTATCTCTGGTCTACACTCGGAAGATGAGAGCCTCACTGAGAGCGCCACCTCTGCTCTCCGACCCAAACATTCTCTGGCGTCACTCGGACAATAAGTCAATGAAATCTCCCGCCCCCATACTGTAATAAAGTTAAACTACGCAACACGCGACACGCAATTGCCCAGGCCCCAAGACTCTTGGTGTTCTTGGATCCGATCCATAAAGGGCACGGACTCACAGTAGGTGGCTCGGGTGGTGACAGTGGCAACCGGGGGACGAATGCCACACTCTCCACTGTATCCATTAATGTATATCCATCGTAAGGTATCCTCCACAGATCCAATTTTTAGATCAATATTGAAGGAGGACCGGTGCTGTACCTACTCACTACTTTAGACAGTACTGCACATATAAACCGAAAAAGTACGAGCAGAACCTTCTGGCTTTAATTATCTTAATTGGGGGTGGCGAACGTATGCAAGACAGTATTTCCTCCGGCGAACCCTACTTCGTTCCAAGCTACTTGCATAACCATTTCAAACAATGGCAATTATTAATTACATGAGAAGAAGCTGTTCAATCCTATCCAAGTTCACAGAGCAAGCAGCTCCTCAATTGATAAGAGGTTCCGCTCTACTGTACAAACAAGAGTTTCTGAAATTTCTATGCACATAAGCAAGCAGATACGACAATCTAGAGAGTAAGCGACGGCAGCAAATTGCACACCTTACTTTCCTCCATATTTAAGAGCTTAGAATACAATGGAACCAAATGCTGATTCTGCTAGCATTTAAGTAGAACAATTAGAACAAGTAGATAAATACGTAAATAAAATAAATCCAACGGCAGATGAGACGGCTTGCTCGAAAAAAGGGGTGTCTTCTTTCTCTTGGAATACGTAAGCTATGGTTTCGACAAGATATTGGCGGGTGTTGGCAATAATCTCCCCCACTGGTGGTGTGGTCTTCATCGGTGTCTTTGCAGACCACTGGAATAACTTTAACATTATGAGATTATGAAAACATGGAACTATGGAAAAAAGAAGAAAAACGTGCAACCCTACGCATCTCACTCGTATAAAAATGAGAGAGAGCAAAAATGATGCACTGGCTGAAAATGTGAAATCATCTGTTTTGAGTGTACAGCTTCAGAGAAAGTCTCATCCTCATAAGCCAAGATGCAGTAACAACAAAATGTGTGAATGAGCAAAGTCTGTGGCCCTCTTCCTACTACAATTTAGGGTTTTCTGTCATTCAAAGTTCGGGTTCTGGCATCATTGAAGAGGAAAAGAAAGTAAAGTTCTTCTCCTTTCTCAGCGCTCCAGCTCGATAAAGTGCAAGATTTGATAACCTGATACCTGAGAAAAGAACACATAGACGGGAATGCACCAGAGGGTCCTTTGCGCTGCAAACACTATTTGAAAAGCATAGCGTGGATATCTCATCTTCTTATGATACATCTAGAAACCAACTCTCGCCGAGAAACGCTCTAAAAGGTAGTATTAGCGCGACTATGTCCTGGAATCACATCCCCCATTATGCTTCATACTATACTACCCGCCGAGGTCTGCTCTGTTGATACAGGAATGCTGCCATGCAATGTTATCGTACGTATGATATGCCATGTAACGCCAACCTCCCTCCTGCCGTCGTATATGATATGCTAACCCGCCCGCCAAAAAATGTAGAATGTGTGAAAAGAAGAGGAGAACCTTCCCAAATGCATCCGGCCCAAATGCTGTAAATCTTATATGCCACCGCCTTCATAAGCTGTCCGATGCTTGAATCTTTCATTACTTGAATCGTTCACGTTCTAGCCGACTTCCTCCGCGTGCTCTTTCTCGTAGGCTCTTCTTGTTGCTGTACAACAGCCTCGCTAACTTCTCTCGTCGCCGTACGACTGCCAGTTGATGCACGATTTGCTTTACGTATTTCCTTCTCCTCAGTAGGATCGACAAATCGATGAATCTCCCGATGATCCAGCACACGTTCCTCAGAGTCATGTTTACCCTCCCGGTCAGTCTTTGGCCATATGTATCCGTACAATTTACTGTGTCGTTCACATCGGGGACAGCTTGAGCGTGTGAAATAAGCATCCTTTTGGACGAACGACTCTTCACAGATTTTACAGTTGATCCACGCTGATTCTGGCTCGGCGAGAAGGCTGCGGGTTAACTTGTAGTCCCCTGGAATGCGAACAGCGGGTGCGTGGTCGATGTCGATTATGGGGCTCTCCATCTTCTTCTTCCGTTTTGTTGGCTTGTTGGATGTGGTATCCTCATCCTCCATGTCCCGCTTTCGCTTCATGTTCTTGGATGTGATTGTCAATGTGCTATCGTCAAGCTCAAAATCAGATGGCAACTCAGACAATTCCGACATCTCGGAGATGTTATCATCTTGAATCACCGCAGGATGACTCCCGGTCGTCGATTGACCGACGATAATGGTGGCTCCGTCTTCTGCTTGCTGAAGAGGGGGTGGTAACTTTGTGCGGCTTTTTCTCAAATTAGATACAGTGCGATTCATCATTGGTTCTGGCTCCACGACTATCGTATCTTCATCAACTGAAGTAGCATCGGTTGAGTTTGCATCTCCACCAGAAGCCGGGCTATTTGGTACAGAAGTCGAGCTGGCCGACGATGAAAAGTCTAACTGCGAAGGAATCTTTGCCTTAGTACCTAAACTTCCTAATTCAATGCTAGGTAAAGTAGAATCTAGCCCAAGTATGGTGGTCGAATCGATGGTTGCTGGGGTGCTAGGATTATTAATGGAGGACGGATGTGATGGAGAAGGTTCAATGTTCGCCATATCTTGAACATCAGACTCCTCAAGCTTCACTGGGCTCTTCTTTACAGTCTTGACTTTTTTCGATGGGGTTCGGTCCATGAGTTGCTCAACTTCTCTCTTTCGCTTTTGAGGTGTACCCTCTTCGATTGGTACGGTATCATTGACTACCGATGGAGATGTACCTAGCGGCGAGGCCACATTCTTGAATCGTGATAGTGACTTTGGTGTTTTCTTGATGATTTTTGGGCGGACATTGACGTCAGGAGTCATAGAAACCCCATTTCTCGAGGATCCTTCCGAAGCAAGTCGTCTCCGTTTTCGTAATTGCCGTATTGTAGGGGCATCTTCAATGGACACATGCGGGACCATGCCTTCCTCGTCCTCGTCATCTTCCTCTTGCGTCCAACCATTCTCACAATTTTCCTCACAAGTCCTACAAAGACATTCACAGTTGTCTTCTCCAAAGTAATCATCGCCTGAAAAGCAGAGTCAGTCAAAGACCCAAGGTAACTGGAATACTATGGGAGCACATACCATAAGTCACAGTAATTTCATCCCCGACTTCTATATCTCGAAGGGCTATAATGTCCATTCCATCACGACCGGATGTCGATAGTCGAGCATTTGCGCCACAGTCATGGTTGGCAAAGCGTGCTGGTCCAAGAAATAATGAAGGAGTCTTGTTACGACTTGACACAACGATGCTAAAGTCACGACGACTTTTCTTCAACTGCGCATCCTCCTCCTCCGTCATCAAGACCTGTACACCAGATAGGTATTTCACAACTTCACCCTTCTTAATGAATCGTCTTGCTGTCACCGCTGCCTCATGTGTGACCACTGTATATCGGTTTGTAGTTGAGACCTCGAATGGGCAATCCGGCAAGTAGATGTTAACATACTTCCGCAAGTGTTTCCGGAAGTCGTCCTTCTCCTTCTCTGTCTTCAGATTCGCCGAGAACTTCTTCAAGCCGGCCAGCTCCAACAATTTCTCCTCCGCTTTTGTTGGGTTCTTCTCGAGAATTACGTGATCTTGTAGAATTTTGGTGACATCCTCCTCACGAACTCCTCGAGACGCATGGTAGGCATGGCGGTTCTTTCGAATACTTGACCAGAAGTATACCTGCTCATAGAATTAGTAAGACCCGGGAAAATGGCGCTCTCGGGGGGGCTGGAGCTGCTTCTGAACTAACGTGATCGACCAAGGCATCGGTAAGGATATCATCATACGACGTGAGCTGGGCGAGCGTAAGGCGCTCTTTCCTTTGGTATTTGGCTTTCGGCGGCATCGCGACTCTCGATATAGTAATGCGATTATACGCGACTGACGGATCGTAATGTGGTGCTGAATAGCAGTGGTTTGGAATGAGCTCGTCTATTTTTGTCTTCCAACCATGAACGCTTCCTGGATGAATGACTGAATTAACGTATTGCAGGAGTTTCAGGTGACAGATTCACCGAACGAGGTTGTCGTAAACGGCTTGCGAACATAGATCTTTGATATGCTCTCTTCAAGGTGCAGACTTATTTCTCTTTTTAGACCCTTGATAAGCTGAGCTGAGAAAGACGGTTGGTAGAGAATGTGCAATTGTGAATGAAATGGAAGAGGATATAGGTCGAAAAACCAATAGATAGGAGGGCCGGGCCAAGCGAATGGTCTAACACTATCTCCAGTTCATATTGTCGTTTACTACCCAGGTATTGTCGCGGGATAGTATTGTTGTCGGATTTCCAACATCAATAAATGGAGTGGCAGGGAAACATGGGGGCTAGGATCGGCTAACGTTATAGATATTTGGGATATCGATAATCAGCAATGGAATTATGGGGCCTCTTTCTGTGAACAATTAAGTGAGCAGCTACATAACGGATACTACTTTGTATAGCGAGAACTGCCTTGCTTAGGATCTAAAATTATATTGTTGTAATTTATGTTCATATCTATAGAGCTCAGGTTAAGCCTGGATCGCAAGGCTGAAAAGGGGCTAGATTTGAGAGTAGCTCTAGCGATTTAACGGAGTTAGCTTATCAACCTTTGTGAAATTCAGACCTGAAGCTCAATCAACCACCGACAACTTCAGAATTGCCCAAGGACTTGCGTCTTGACATGATCCCAAGATGATTCAATTAAAGGTCAGGCAACCCCCTTGATAGCGCAATCTGTCAGCATCTAACGTTAATAGACGATGCTAAATTGCATCGATAACTCCGGCGCCGCAGTCGTTGAATGTGTGAAGGTCTTGAAAATGGAACGACATGCCAAAATAGGTAAACATAATGCTCAATTCAGTTATTGTACTGGGGCTAATTAAGACCAGGCGACAGGATAATCGTAGTTGTGCAGAAACAAAGGAGTTTCGGGCCAGAAACCGGACCAGGAGCCAGTGTCTCTACATCAGCGGCGAACAAAGTGCGCAGAGGAGACCTTAGACATGCGGTGGTGGTGCGGACAGCGAAGAAGTTGCAAAGGCCGGATGGAAGTGTAGTTAAGTTCGATGATAACGCATGTGTCTTGATCAACAAGACCGGGGAGCCCATTGGGACGAGACTAAACAGTGTGTTTTATATTCGAACTTGAATCGGAATTTGACTAATAACTCATAGGTGTGGTTGGGATTGAATTGAGGAAACAGAAGTGGTCGAAGATCTTATCGTTGGCTCCGATGCACTTGTAGGAATATATATATATCAAAAGGAACGTGGTTGTAGCATAGTAGAGGCGTTAAGGTTGCCCTTTCATTGAACACCAAGCCTTTTAAATGGACCACTGCGAAAAGGTTACTGGTCATGAATGTATCAGTAGGAAATTGATGATAGGAGGGAAGAGAAATTCATGTGTAGACTGGCGGACGTGACTTGAGGCTCAGATCTCGGCAGAATGAAAAAGAGAGAGATATATATATTTATGTAAATTGAAACATGTATGAGATGATTGACTGAAACTTGATGATGCTAGGGGTCGTCAAGTCAGTAGCTCCTAAATTATAAACGAATTTGTGATTATGTATTCTACTATTGACTAAGTCTGGCCCCTCAGCTCAGTAAAGTTTGAATCGACCTCCTCCCTTTCAATATAGCCACAAGCTCTGCGAAAATATAAGAAGATTTTTGTGCCTTTGCAATCTAACCCATATATTCCTCTCTATGAAAGTGAACCTAAACGCCGTCGTAACATGCCAAACCAATATGTCGCCGCCACAACGCCTCCCTCGAATCGTAACGCCTCGCTCAGTTTCCGTGAATATCACTGAAAAATATGACCGCACCCGCAGCAGACATAAAATATTTTCTGGTAAAAGAAATTAGTTGGGGGAACCACTGTAGAGCTTTCTTGAATTCACATACCATTCCCGTTTCGGCAGATCGCTGTTGTGACTGGAAGAATACCGCGTCTTCCGTCTTGCATTTTGGACAAGCCTTATTAGAACGTGGAAGCTAAAGAAAACACGTCAGCAGAAGATAATGAGAAATTTGCCTACAGGCACTCAAAGCTTCTGCATCCTTGCAGTCTCTCCTCGCCCTGTCTCATCCTCTGGTACGATTTTTGGCATTCTGCCTTCACACATCACAACGCAACCACAAAGCAAACAGAGGGGTAAACCCACAGTTGGGTCAGACCCCACGTCTTGGGTCACACCGGCAGTTTCTCCTACAGAGTTGTTGAGTTCGTTGCGGAATACGCATGCAGACTGGGCTTCCTCAGAAAATGTACAGGTACGGCAGGCAAATTGTAATCGGTGGGTATCGGGGTCTTCTTTTGGATACAGCATGTTTGAACTATGCAAATGTTAGCAGAGGATATTTGCAGGTTAGAGAGGGGCATCAAACTCACCATTCACTGCAGAATCGAAAAGTGATTTGTTCAGTCTTTTTGGGGGCATCGCCGGAACTGGAGGCTGGAGAGGCCATCTTGTTTGTAAGTTGAGTGTCGGTACTATCGATCGCAGAAAATATAAAAGGATTTAAGTAGTCTGGATTTGCGAAGATCTAGGTTCGCTTGTGGGGGGATGTTTACGTGTGGCGAAGATGACTGAGTGGAAGATCTGGCAGTTGGTAGTTGGTAAAGGATCAAAGTCAATAGAGCCAGCGCGCGTTGTGCCTTTCTTTTAGGATGGGATAGGATGGAAGGCAAAAGTTGAAAGGCTGCAACCGGGAGTGGTTTAGCTGTACTCCGTTGGTCACGCTAGTGACTAGTGAATCATAAGCAGCCGAGCCCTGGTTCTGGGGCCACTTAGCGCAATACTAGCTCCATGACAGTAATTCGCAGCACTAAAGGCGGGGTTGTATTGGTGGTTGTTTATTAGTGCTTAAAATGCCCTCCTGACCTCGCATCGCCTTGTGATGAATCCACTTTTGACCCTCGTTCCTTGCAGACCAGAACCAGAGCATAGCAGAGCTCATCCCCGAATTCCTCAACCGACAGACATTTTGTGTGACACTACACTGCTTTTCCAACTCCAACTCTCCGAGCCTCATTTCTAGGTTCCCTCCCTATACCACATACGTCGCAGCATATACCGCAACAACACTTCACATCATGGTAAGCATCGCCTAACCAGACCAAGCTATCTACCATTCCTAAAACAGTCTCGTTTCTATGATGCTGCAATGGGGATTTGGCTAATGTGATTCAAGGCTGATGCAGGTTTACCAAATGGCTGGGAAGTCCGCCACTCGAACTCTAAGAACCTACCTTATTACTTCAACGAGTCGCAAAAGCAGTCCAGATGGGAGCCTCCCGCCGGCAGCGACACCGAGAAGCTTAAAAAGTATATGGCAGAGCACCACACTGCTGGTGAAATTGCCCAGGTGGCTGCCGGAGCGAACGGAAACCCAGTTTCAGGCAAGATCCGCGCAAGCCATTTGCTGGTCAAGCACAAGGATAGTCGACGACCAAGCAGTTGGCGTGAAGTAGGTGTCCGATGCTGAAAATAATCGCCATGATTAACTAACAACCCATACAGAACAACATCACTCGGACGAAGGAAGAAGCCATGAGCATTATCTTAGGACACGAGCAGCGCATTCGTTCTGGTCAGAAGACGCTAGGAGAGCTTGCAAAGGAAGAATCGGATTGTAGCAGCGCACGAAAGATGGGAGATCTTGGATTCTTTGGAAAGGGCGATATGCAAAAGGAGTTTGAGGATGCAGCTTTCAGGCTCAAGCCAGGAGATGTCAGCGGTGTTGTTGAGACTGCTTCGGGATTGCATCTGATCGAGAGGTAAGCACCCTTACTCCGCCCTTAGTCGTCCAGACCATCGAAGGTTGTAAAACCTCATGGCCGATTTGGCAGGATCAACTACAGTTTGTTATTGTATCAGGCGTTGTGATTCTACGTTCGATTGGCCCCAAAACAGAAACCAAGATCTGGAGTTGCGGAATTAAGCCAATTCTGAATGTATCACATCATTTGATACGATACATCTAAGCTGAGTTATATTCTCCTATCGGTCATGAATTCTGACAAGCCCCTGGCGAATTGGAGGCGTGATCAAGTTTACAAACATCAATTCCCAGTATCCTCTGCCATATGATTCTTAGTATACTAACAACTGTACCTAGGCTTGAATAAGATGTTTCCACGATAATGGCTTATGAATTGATGAGAACGGTAAGCTTACTGGTCAAGATTACAAGGGATGGATGATTGGCAGGGCAGTCAAATTATTGATCATAGACCTCAATTCATATTTGCCCAGAAAGTGTTCAGATCAATATTATCCAAGATTAGACACTACCAAAAATATTTCATAACTCAACCAAAGACTGAACTACTCGTACAACCGCTGGCACGGATGTCAAAGCGAGTGTTATGATTCCAAACAAGCTCATTGACAGACTAGAGAGAGCTGCAGCTCGAGGATCCGATACCAACAGTAGTGCAGTTGCAATAGCTGAGGAGTTTCCCCCTAACGTGACCCCTCTAGTAACATAATCATCTGGAACAATTAGCAAACTATTCTAAAACCAATAGCATAAACTAACCTTCTGGAATTCTCAGCTTTTTTAACATCCATGGACCAATCAACACCCCCAAAATCCCACTCATAATAGCAATCGCAGCCACAGTATTTGAGTCACCTCCCAAGTTCTCCACCGCAGGAATCGCCAAAGCCAGTGTCAAGCTCCTACCTGCAAACGCTAGACTCCTTGTCGATGATATCCCAATCGCATAACATAGCGCTGGATATCCAAATAATGACGCAATGGAAATAGCTACATTAGGAACGACAATGGCAAGAAAATGACGCTGGAGCTCGAAACGGTAAGTGTACATTGGGAGGGCCAGAGCTACAATGCTAGTGTCGAGAACAGAGCTGAAAATATCACCAGCACCAGGAAGTGGGAGGTGTTTCTCGCTCCGCCAGAGTTTGAGGTAGGTGGTGCCTGTTTTGTATGCTGATAAAGTGGTGGTCAAGCTATCTCCTCGCGCAAGACCAAGGATCCAGATTGCTAGGACGGTGATGAGGGAAGATACGAGCACAGGGTGTAGGAACTGTTTGTACTTGGGAGGCAGAGCTATGGCGAAGAAATAGGCGAGGACGTTGAGTGTTAGGTGGCAGGGCATTGCGTAGCTCGTTGTATAATAGAGTGGAAGACCAACGAAAAGAAAAAGGATGGTGTAGGTTAATTTGTCGAAGTTGGAGTTGATGAAGAATGCCCACCGCTGGGAACGGGTGAGCGGCAAAGGTGCTTGTATGATTTCACGAGGTCGTATGGTGTTTGTTGTGGCTATATTAATTTCGGGAGGGCCACCTGTTTCTCGAACGAGAGAGGGATCTTGGGCTCTTTGGGGGGCTATGAGATCATTGACTGAATCTTCGGAGAGAATAAGTGGTGTGCTTATTCCTGAGGATACCCTAGCGTTCAGGAGTGTGATCTGTGAATCTTGTCTGTTGCGATCTGTGAGAGGGATCCCGTCGACTTGATTTCCCATCTCTTCTGCTCTTTCATGTATTGATTTCTTGGAAGAACCTAATATGAGCTGTAGACCACGGACTATGTATGCTGTTGCTGCTAACATTACAATAAAGCCAACGACTACAAGGTTTTAGCATTATACATGTTTGTAAGGCAAGGATAGATTTTCTGAATTTTGGAAACTCACGAAAAACTGCAATGATCGTTGCTACTTCTATTCCACCTATGGGCGGACTCAATGGTAATAATACGAACCTGCAAGTGTATTTTAGATATAACCCTCTCAATTGGACGACACGGACTACAAACGATGGGGTAAAGAAAATGCTTATATAACGCAAAGCAAAGCCAGCCTTTGCCATATATCAGATACGGTACAAAACCAGTCAAGAATTGGACATACAGGAACGTCGATCAAATTAACCAAAACCCTTGTCTTACGGTCTCCGATAATGGAGTTGCATAGTATCAAAGCAAAGAAAAAGCATATTAAAACAGCAACAGAAGCAGGAAAAGATATGGAGCTAAGTGCAATAAGAGAATGTGCTCCAAAACAAGCCAGAAGGATAATTAAAAGTCCAACAGGTATGTATAACCATGCGATAAGGTTTCTGTTCCACGACAGACGGCCGACCTAGGAGGGGGTCTCCAATTAGCAGTGTTCATGGCATAGGAGAGTGTTTCTGGAATATTTACGAGTTTCAATGCTTCGATCCCATCGAACAAAAAGCTCCTGCTTTCGGCCATTGCATTATACAAAATTCTCCCTCAATAGATGTTTGAGTTTGTGTGAACTTGAGAGTGACTCAAGTAAACCCTCGGCTCTTTAAATAAGAACAGGGGAGTTACAAGTGTACCTATCAAAAGTGGGGCGCTGAACAGGTCCATCATTGGCTGACTGCTTGACTACCATCAATTCTTTAACAACAATAAAAACACACTTTCAGCCTCTACCTATCCGCATACAAAAATCATCATGGGGGACCACTTTTACAATTATCTACTGGAGGTTCTACGTGATCGCGATATACCAGTCGACAAAGACGCTCTAAAATTGGCTTTCAATGATCCTGAAACCCAGACCGCCGTTCGCGCGTGGGCAGAAGAATATATTTCACCCGAGACAATACTTACTAAAGAAGAAGCTACTTTGTAAGTTTTTCCGTCTTCTGTCAAACTCCACTTAACAGATGTCAGGTATGCAACCCTAGTGAGAAACGGAGAAGCGGAAGCCATAGCTTCAGCTGATAGTTTCTCCGCAATTCAAGGGCTCGAGGATACGGAAATTCAAGATGCTGTCGAAGAATTAAAACGCTCTACGGCTGCTATTGAGAAGCAAACCGAATATTTGAAGCTTCAGCAAAATGCAATGAACAGCATTATTAAGAATAAATCGCGGAGTGATCAGGCACGTGCACAGTCCGAGAAGAGTCAACTACGGAAATGGATTACAGAGAAGGGTAATGTCAGTGCTTCAGTAAGTCACTACCAAAAAGGTCTTAAGTTCTTCACATTCCGAACAACTTTAGACAGAGAAGTGTGATTTAGAGCTTTCGGGAGTGATGAAAGGCTCGGATTCACTGGGCTGTATATTGAAATATTAGGAGCTAATTAAAACAGGTTGAAGAACTATCACAACATCTAAAGTATCAAATTTTGGATCTCAAACAGCAATCGAAAGCTTCGGAAAGCAATATTAAAACAATTGTAGAAAGCATTCTAAAATCCGACGATAAATTACTACACAATCTTCAAAAGTTAGCGGATAATCTTGACCCTCGAATTGATGATGAAGAGACAATTTCAAAAATAAGAGATCTTTGTGCAAGGTACGTCTGGCTTGGATTTTGGCTTTCAAACACGCTAACATCACATAGACTTATAAAGCACACAGTAGAAGGCATCCGAACCAAACTTGATCGCGTTTACCTCCAGGCTTTAAAGAATGATGGTGCATCTGGCGATGGAAAGAGAGAGAGTAAAGAAGTCACAGACCTCCAGGAAGAGCTAGAATCTCTGTACTCCGAAATCTTACCGGTGGCTCAGATGTCTACGGAGCAACAATACTTGGAACCTGCTCTTCGCGAAATTTCTGACCGGAACGGTCAAAGCCAAGCTCAAACGGCAAAGGCTATCAATTATGTGAGTTCTAAAATTAACAAAAATCGCATTTCTAACATCTCTCAGATAAATGAATGCCTCAGCTTCCTCGTGAATAGAATCGGGGTCTTTTTCGACCGCATCGAGGAATATCAGTCTCACAAAATGGCAGAGAATTTTATTATAGATGAAGCTGAACAAGAGCTCCAACGTTCAGATGTAATACCAGGAAAAACTCCCACAAGTCCTGCAAAAGCCAATCATCAAAGACGTCGCTCATCAGCCAGCACGATCCAAGTAAGAGCAAAGGGACGTCGTTCTTCTGGACCAATTGAGGACCCGGAGCAGCAACTCCTACGGAATCTTGGCATATCTCAACCAATTGAACTGACTTCATATGAAGCGCGAATCGAAGTATTCGAGAGAGCACTTTCAGATCGAACGAGAAAGTTAGAGGGACATGCAGCAACTTTGCAATCCACGACTGAATCTTCTATTTCTTCATATTTACTGGACTCTCATATAACTTTAAATCTGCTCCGAGACTCACTGTTATCCGATTCTGCATACAACAAAGTGCGGCTATTGGATCCCGAGATCGAATCTAACATGGCGAATTTCGAGCTAGATCTTCTCACTTTACAGGAAAAATTGGAAGCTATTGATTTGCAGAAACTATCGGCTAGGAATATTCACAAAGAACAACTCGTTGAGCGATGGTCTCGGTAAATGAAATGAAGTGGCATTTATGGATATAAGTTTTATGTATAAATATACCTATTTCGGTAGCTTTTGTACGAGGCGGGCCGTAGTGGACCTTTACAGCTTGGCTCAATTATATACTTGTTGAATATTCATATATGACTTTTACGGAATATTTAGTTTTACTACCAAGACTTTAATGATCTGGTATAGAAGAGCATCTGAAGTTTTTGTTAACCAATACTAAACAACCAATTTTGTTGCAGCTGAAGACTACAAACTGAGACCTCACCACAACTTTAACCCCGGCCACCAAAAACACTTGAACATTGCCACCTGAAGAAGACATAGCCTAGGATGGAGATCGTTAGCCTTGAAATGGCGTCCGTCACCAAGAAGATAGCAATAATTATCAAGAATATGTGATCATTCCCAAGACATTCTAGATAACTAGGAGTGTGAATAAATATTTGGCAATTAGCTGACTTTATCACTCTGGCACGTACAAATCAGACGGTTTGCTCTCATTCTTCAAACAAGGACTAAAACTGTTGGCAAATTTGCTATCCTAGCCAATTCCCCCAACTTGCTAGTTGTCTCTCGGCAAAGTCATTACAGGCTGGTGGGTACGCCATCAACTAAGAATAGAGAAGGGTAACCGGGAATAAAGTTACTGCAAGGATTATCGCCGCATCGCGTGCGATGTGAAAGGCCGTCCTGGCTGGATATCTAATCATATTTGTTGCTTCACTCAAAACATGTGTCCCTGAAGCCAACACCTAAGATCTCACGCATACTCTCAGTCAAAACTAGTTGCTATTTCTTGACAAGTTGCACAAGAGATTCGGGGATTACTGATCTCTGCGGAACACGATGATGCACAGAAGTATCGCACCATCGAGGCGTTCTCAGACACCTCTGAACAAGCTGTCCATAAGAAATCGAACCACTTAGATGAAGAATATGTTCTTCATGAACGTCTGTCCAGAGTAAGAAGAATATTCTTCGCTACGGGCATCTCGCAGAGTAGTACTGTTAAAAGGTGAAGTGGTATTATAGGTTGAACATGGTTTGTGCTACTAGAGATGCTTCTCAGGTCTTGGTATATTCTAGACTGCTTTGGCTAATGGTTAACACTAGGACGTTAGATCGACAAGATTTCTTGAAACGTACAATATAAGAGTGAAATGGTCAAACATTCAATATCAAATTTTGAACTTGCAATTTTTATTGTATTATGTAGAAATTTTCTAAAACCTTTCATACAAAATGTAAGCTATTGAAAAGATTCTTGTATCATTGTAGCTAGTGCTATGCGTAAACAATTTTTTCTAATTACGCTCTGAAAGCTACTATGTGTCTTTTTTTCTTTCTTTATTTCTGTTCATGTATCTGCAAGATTGAATCGTTTTAACAAACTACAAGCGTTGTGTGTTTCCTGAATGAGAACAATTCATTTATGTGAACAACCCTCATTCAATATATACATATTAGTTGCGGTCTGTCTATGCTAGATCTTCCTTTACCAACACTAGACCCGAGAGTATCTTTGAATCTTCTCGACCACACTCAACAGCTACACTAACCAAGAGAAGTCTCCTTTGACAATCAAACACCATGGTCAGCGAAGACCATCAGAACCCAGTGGGAAAGCAACTCACGAAACCCAAAACCAACTCCTGGTCGCCAAAATGCTTCAAATGCAACGCCCACGGCCACAAATCCAGCGACTGCTTTTTAGATAATTCTGAAGCCCTTGAAGCATACCTTAAAAAGCACCCAAACTCAGAAAAATACTGGTGCCGCAGAGTCGAGCTTTACAAAGCCTCTACGCCAAAGCAAAATCCATCAGAGCTTTTGAAGAGAGCTGGACCACTTCCTGTAGTTCGTAAACTCAAGACTCAGTTCAATAATGAACGAAATGAAGAGCGGAATGACGAAGTATTTTCTGGCTGGGGAGCTCAGCTAACAGTGCCAGCATATCATGAAGGAATGGGTTTGAGTTGGGATGAACAGATTAAGAAGGATAGGATTAAGCATATGAGAATCTTGAAGTGGGTGGAAGAAATTCCACCAACTAATACACACACGGAGCTTGATTCTGAAAGAATGTCTAATTGCAGTGGTGTGAGCAGTGCAGTGGCAACAGAAAGCGGTGCATTGGGGTGACTTCAACCATCCCATAACGCCTCATAAGAACCTTCTTCTTTCCTTCCACACTACAGCCAATGTCCTTCCCCTTCGCAACCCAAAGAATTGAGACGAAGGCAGTGTAGTTACACGTTTTAGGGACATACATAGGTACGGTAAAACGGTGAGAATATTCAATGAAATTAGTGATGCTTTGCTGAAATAAGTGTCGCTTCTTTCTTATGTGCAAAACCGATCTTCATCATGTAACTTATCCAGGGTCGTGTGGTAACACGAAGTCATCCAAGCAATGCTTGTTCATGCTGCTTGGGTAGCAGCTATGACTCATCCTTTGAAATATAGCCGTACAAATAGAGGAAAACAAAAAGAGGAGTGACTTTAGAGGTGGTCTCAAAACGTATTTCAACAGATCCGTCTTTAGCGGCTTTCCAAGTTACATTAGTTACATTAACACCCGGAGTGGGTTGGCAATTTATAATACAACAAGGCTTTGCAATGGCTTACATCCCTATAGATCCTCATACCGTCAAACCAAGTTGATGGAACTACTTATCCACAGTGACAGGATTCTGTGACTTTCTTGGAGTGCTTAAAGATGCGTACATCTATATTGGTTATCTATTTTTTGGGAAGATATTTGATCCCAACCTCTGGACATGTTCCTCTCCCACCTTTCCCTGCGGGTGCTGTAGGGACAAACTCCCCTGACTGCAAACTTCCTTTCACGTTGAACGAGTACCACGCCTGATTCAACTGCCCCCTAAAGCAACCGAGCACAACTTCACTTCCCGTGATGGCTGTTAAGGCCGCCTGGATTTCCGCAGACGTGTAAGTTTTGCTTGTTGTTGGGAGAATTCCAGCTGCTTCCAATGCTTTGTAGGTATTGAGTGACTTGAAGACCTCCATAGCCCTCCCCATAAAATCTACCAGCTCATCTCCGACTTTGTATCCTTCACCATAACAGCTTGGAGCCAGTGTGTTTATACAAGTTCCGTGCTTATTCCATTCGTGTTCCCAAAATGTTTCTATAGAACCTCTATTTGGTAGCCAGTATGTCATCATGTCATTCAATAAGTCCGTTTGTTTAGCTTCAGTGAGGATTTGAGTGATGTTGAAATATCTTGGTGCTTGCGTACAAAACGTGGGGTATCTCCCGTCGCAAAGATCGGGCCTTATTAAAAGAATGTTAAACTAGGCTTCAAAGCGGGAGTAAACTGGAAGGACTCTAGACATACCAAAGCCCATGTAAAGTCCAACTATCTGCAGGTCCTATCGCAGGGCTGGAATCCCAGAACTGCGTAGAGAGAAGCTGGCCTCCAGGATAGATAAAACAGCAGCTATCAGGAGCGGTAGTAGTGTTATGGCATGAGAGCGGACTATCAGATGGACAGCTGGGTGCATCTCCGTATGGTCGGTATGTATTCGAAGGCCCAGTTCCCATGAGTGGAATTTGAGATAAGAGTCCTCCGGCGAAGGTTAATATAGACCGAGCCGAAGGAAGAGAGGAAAGATCGAGAGGCATGATTTTGAGTTGAAATAGGAAGATTCCTGAATGTGTATGAGGCGGTATTTTAAGAGAACAACTGGGAAATGAGAGGAGTAAATTGATCTTGAGATATGATGTTGAAGCTCCACCCTGAGCTCAGCGTCACCTTGATAACGCACACCCATGCTAGCGCTCCCGTGCCTTAATAGTGGAGTCTCGCTTTGATCGATTGCCGTCCCCGTCTCAATACTACTGTACTAATAAAGTATTATATTAGTCTATAGCTCTGGCAGTTTTCTATACACAAATATCAACGCTAGAGACTGGGGGCTCTCGTTATATAAGACACAAGAGACCAAAGCTTGCATAAGATAACTAACCTATCAGAAATACTTGGCCACCCGAGCCACCCCAGAAAAACCTTCCATATCATGACAATATTCTCAAGAATTATGCATCTAGTGTTTCGCACCAGTCACTGAGCATGCTTGATTCCATAGAGCGAAAGCCACCTAAGACTCTACATTGTAGTATGTTTGAATAAACAGTAGTGAAATATCAGAGCGAAGTTTTCCAAATCATGACGCTCTATCGCCAATAGAGCATCATCGCGAAGACTCCAACTGGCACAGAGATGCGGATGCTGAAGTGCTCTACAATGTTTAAGAAAGAGGGTATAATATAAATACTTTTGCAACATAAAACTAAAGACAGAATGGAAACTTTAGAGAAGTAGGTACTTGGCAAATAGTATATGACGTATTGGATAACATTGCACCAATAAAACAACAAAGGCATAAGGGAACTGCAATTTTATTGAATCAAATACAATATCCAGACCCCTTCCCGGTTCAATAGGAACACTCTGCTCTTTGTTTTTGAATCACCAAAATCAAAGCCTAGCCATCGTTAGTTTAAGCGAGCTAATCAGATAAAAGGTTCAGTCCAGTCTCCAGTCTATGCTAGCCAAGAAAAGATACTCGACGACAAACAGCGGATGTGGTTGCCCTCGAGATATCAAGCCTCAACCTCTACATTACTAACTTCAAATCAACTGCCTAATTTTTGCTGTTACTCGAAATGATAATGCAACTCAGGCGACAAAGGAGAAATCTGAGGAGTGGGGCAGGGCTTTCTCCGCAGACCAGGCTTTTTATTCCTTGATATCTATTATTTCAACACTTTCTCACAAACAAGATTCAAACGCAAGGATGAACGGCAGAAGCAGATCCTCAAGTCCTATGAAGAGAAAGGCAGGCATATCGCGACAGCGTAGCCCGCTCCGTCAGTCATCGCAGTCACCACAGCCTCCCAAAGTGCTACACTACATCACTGACCTCACGACACGGGAACTATCAGATGAACTACGTGTTCGAGGAATTCCAGCACCAAGTGACAAGCTAGGTCGACAGATTGCACTAAGAGATTGGTGCGACCAGAACAATGCACCATTTGTACCTTTACGGGATCCTCCGGATGCGAAAGAGACGCCGGCAGAGGCTTGCCTGCGTCGTCACCGGGAGAAGAAGCTTCGGGAACAAGAGCAGAAGCAGGATCAGGACAATCAGCAGATCCCAGAGTGCCTCAACTCCATAGAAAACGGAAGATCTCAATCGGCACCTCGGGACACCTTCAAACACTCTTCCCAACCTGACATAAGCACCTCAAGGGTACCCTTACAACACCACCAGCGATATAACCCCTCACAGCGATCGCAGCACAAGCCTCCGAAAGTCAAAGATTCTAACGTATGGGATCAAGAGCCAGATTATATTTTCAGCGAGGACTTGCATTATGCCCTCACAGACCCCGAGGGAGCCGCAGAATGGGAAGGAAAGTACGGAATTCCCATCTCCAAAATTCCCAAGCTGAAAAGAGGGCAAAATGGTGAAACGATCCAGATGTCTTTCTCAGAACTAGAGAGATCAGCAAAGGCTACCCTCTGGAAGTACACACCCGAAGCACTATTAGCAGAGAAAGCCCGCCGTGATCAGAGGAAGAAAGCGGAAGAGCGAGAGGCACAGGAGTCTAGGGAAGCCGAGAAGAAAGGACGGGATGCGAAAAGACAGATGGAGAAGAAGCGACAGGCACAAGCAGATCTTGATGCAAGGATCGAGGAGAGTTTGCGAAGAGGGAGCGCGAGACGGGCACCTAAGACATGGTTCGATAAGTGGCAATCCGCTTGGTCTTCTGCTGAGAAATGGGAAATTTATGCTGCGAGTTGGGACACTCACGTACAGGGGCAACGAGAACTGCGTATCAACGACATTCCATGGCCTGTTGTGAGTGGTAAGTTTGAGGATCTGAAAGTTGGTTCTGTCAAGGAGTTTTTTATGCGTGCGCCTAGGGAGCGCTTATGGGGTGGTAAGAGTCCTACGTTGGAGCAACTGCAGAATTTGGTTAAGGCGGAACGCATCCGTTGGCATCCAGACTCGATTCAGCGTCAGTTTGGTGGTCAAGGTGTTGATACTGAGGTTATGAAGGCTGTCAACGAGGTCTCCTCTTTGATTAACGAGGTCTGGTCTAGCATTAGTAGGTGAAGAGCTTGCTACATTCCATGGGTAATGTTGTTGTGGAAGGCGTGTAGCCTCAGCATTACAAAAACCTTGTGGTTTGGGCTGATTCTTAACAGAATCTATCCGTAAAGCCTGCTGAACCCTTGAGGAAAATGAAACGACGCATTATCATTGAGTATCGGATTTGGTAGTGATTACTAGTTAGTGCGTTTACACAAGCACAACACAAATTACATGAACAAACTTCTATAGTCGCAAATTGCGGCAAAGGCTAATTTTATCTTTATGTGAATTAGCATGGTATTCGTAAAAGTCATCCTCTGCCTTAACGCCGAATTTCCAGATCAAGTGCTCAAATATGCATTTAACGCCAGAACCAGACCCGCCCTGCACACCAAAAACATCTACACTGAGGTTTTGTTATTGAGAGCTTAAACGAATTTGATTTTTTTCACAGGACGTGAGGCATCTTCCTCTGATGCTACATCCGGAGTTGATCTCTTGCCGTTAGACGCTGCGATGTTCAATGTTGGAGTGGTTGATCCTGTAATTTTCGAAACTGAAGCGGCATTCTTGAGGACCCTCGAATCATATGCATTTAGAAGTCGAGCATAGTCGGCTTCCACGTTGCCTAGCGTTTCATCAAGCTTTTCGATTCGCTCAGTCCGATCCAATTGCATCAATGCTTGTTTGTTGTGACGATAAAGTCGCTTTTTGACTAAAATTTGCCAAAGATGGTACTCATGCTCTCCTAACCGTTATTAACATATATCCCTAACAAGTACAAACTCAAGAGAAGACTTACTCCTCAATCTCTCTCCCACCTTACCCAGAGGCTTCTTCTCAAGCAACAAAGACTGCCGAATACCAACTGGGATATGTGATAACAATTGCATTTCGACGACACGGTAAAACTGCCTTGGAGCGATCTTTACTTTGTGGCGAAGTTTCTCAAGGTAATCTAAATCGACAATGTTATTGGGTGCAATTCCTTTTGCGCGAGTCGTGGCATCCCCATTAATCTTTAGGCTCAAGAACTCAGGCAATGTTCGCAAAAACGTAAGGTCGTTGATATCTCTCATATCATCAAAAGCCTCGTTGGGATCTTCAACAGTAATCTCGGCTGTCTGGGTCTCTTTGTAGTAGAACTCAAAGATGGATTTGTAAAATCGTGAGCCGTTACCTCCTTTTTGGAATGGTGGCAGTATAATGAATTGTGATATTCTCGAGCGGCATGGAATGCTTGAGAAAGCCACCTCAGGGTATAAAAGCTCAGTATCAAAATCGTTGGTGGCCGGCAGATCAGGCTTGCTGCTTTTTGGCAACAAGGGATAGTATTTGTAAACCGTGCAGTATCCCATGAAGGTATATGGGGATACTTTTGAGCTGGAGTCAACCGGCCTTTTCTGGCTATAGTGGAAGTTAGCAGGGAAGTAACCCCAAAACTTTCGTTGTTCTATTTTGGGAGGTACGTGATCAAAGTGCTTAAGCAATATAACTCCACTCACTATAAAAGGAAAACTGTCCATCGTTTCAAGTCCTCCTCATCGTCCTCTTCCCCAGGTGGCAGAAGCAGAACTCCGCCCTCGATATAAAATGGGACAAGAATCTGAAGTCGCCGAATCAACTGTCTCATAGGCAGATCCGAAAGACTCCCCATCCTAATTTCATGAGTATTGCCTCCAATCTCAAAGCTTTCCCAGACTTCTCCAGGAGGTGTCCAATTAACAAGATCTGGACTTGAGATAGCGCTTTCAAAAACGCTTTGCTTCTCAAAGGCAGTTTTTGGTAGGAAATCCTCGAAAATAGACTTTAAGTCCTGGGCCTCAGTCTCTCCAACGGTCTTGAACTTTTTGGAGTACGAAATCTGAAGACCGGGTCGCATATCTGTCGCCCCGTACTTTAAGTTTATCTTCAGCCCTTTGTACCCAAATATTGTCTCTTCCTCGCCAAAGACAGCATATGTCATAGCAGGTTCGAAAGTGTGGAGGGTTTGAATCATGTGCGCATCGTTTTCATACTTGGGAGAGACAAGACTGATGGTGGTCGCAGTGTTGGCATTTGTAGACCCTGTAAACAGATCATTAGCTTTACATTGACGAATATTGAGCCTATACCTGCAATCTAGGAGAGTGCATGCTTCTGGCGCATCCGTGATTGATATGTAGGCAGGAGTAGCTGGTGTTACCGGCTGAACTTACAATCTTCCAATACTTCGTCAGCCATGTCGTGGTACTAGTGGAGCAAAATCGCTGGAATAGTCAGGATTTTGAGGATATGAAATAAACTTTTGCAATGTGAGGTTGACTTGGTGTCGCAGTGGGCAACGCGTCTGGGAATCACTTAACGCGCTTTCCTGGAAGGCGATAAAATTACAAGGTTAGCCGCTAAATGTAACACAATTAGCGTCCAAACGGCCAAATGCCTAAAGGTCTTGTCGCTGCGCTTGGTAGTAAACCAGCTTAGAGTAGGTAATAATTGTTGAAAATCACAGCTTTCGGGGAACCCACCCACCAGTCTCTTTTCTGATTGAATGTTTCAATTCATTTTCCAACTTCTTGTTACATGTCATTTTGGAGGGGTGGGGTTATCAATTACAGGACTAAGCTTTAAAACCCAGAGCTTAAGTTCAGCCTTATTCAAGCTGGTGTAATAATCTGTCATCCCCACACCTTTCGCATTCTATAATCTATCTAGATATACTACCTCTCGTCATCTGTAGCTCTCTGTCAGAAAGGGAACCATTGCAATGAATCGGTGACGACAAGTCAGCTTCCTGCGATACAGATTCCTTTCTCAAAACTCGAAGAACCACGAACCTCACCATGGGGTTAATCATGCTGGTAGGGGTGAGCGTGGTAATGGCATTATCGTATGTGGTACAATTGAAGACTTATTGTGAAATCTGCTAAGCTGTGCTACAGATGCTTTCTGGCTGGTGCCTTGCCCCTCTCCATGACTTTGTCCTCCTCGCAATTGCGCCTGATCTCGGCAATTGGAATGGGAGTTTTGGTTGGAACGTCCCTGATAGTTATAATACCAGAAGGAGTTGAATCAGTATATTCAGCTGGTACAGAAAGCCACTTCCATACGAGGAGGAACCTTCAGACAAGAGGAAATGGAGTTGAAGTACGGTGGTCCTCCTGGGGGATCAGTGCCGTTCTGGAGAGAGGCGAGACCTCTCGATTTGACGAATATGTCAATCGAAAAGGCAATATGAATAGAAGGGGAAGCGACTTTGAGTCTCGTAACGATTTTATTCCGACGAACGCAATCATAGTGAGGGAGGAGGCCACCACATCCATGGCGCCTAAGGAGACGGAAACTGGGAAGGTCGAAACGCCGCCAGCCCACAATGATAAGCACGAGAAGGAACCTCCAACTTTCTATGTTGGCTTGTCGCTCACTTTGGGGTTCATCCTTATGTTTCTCATTGATAAACTTCCAAGACACGCGTCGGAAAACCTACAACCCCCCTCACAACCGCGACATATCTCTCTCAATAATTTGTCGCAAGGTCTACATTCTGCAGCCCCATTAGACGACGATATCGAATCCGAGAGCTTCCTGCAATCACTAGCTCCTACTCCAAAGCAAACTCGTAGCCTGGCTACTACTACCGGTCTTGTCATTCATGCATTTGCAGATGGAATTGCCATGGGCGCATCTGCTTCGAGCGCAGACGCAAGCCTGGGGTTCATAGTATTTTTTGCTATTATGGTACACAAAGCACCTGCGGCATTCGGTCTCACTTCTGTTCTCTTGAAGCATGGGCTCTCCAAAAGAGCCGCACGTGGCCATCTAATTATTTTCAGCCTGGCATCGCCTTTCGGTGCTCTTAGCACTTGGGTCCTTGTTAGTGCCTTAGGTGGGCAACATATGGAAGGGGAAAAGGCACAATTTTGGACTGGGATGCTCTTGCTATTCTCAGCAGGCACCTTCTTGTAAGAGCCCATGTATAAGGCACAAGAGCACCACTAACTAGAACTAGATATGTCGCTATGCATGCCATGCAAGAAGATTCTGGTCACTATGACCACGCAGCCTCGAATGGATTTGGGGATGGTGTTTCGCAGAGAAAGCAATCGAGCAAGCCTCAAATAAGAGACACGATTGCTGCCGTGTGTGGGATGCTGGTGCCTTTACTCACCCAGATTGGCCACCACCACTGATTTATGACACATGTACGGATTTGTAGTTTTTTTTAGATATCGTTGTACAACTAGATCGAGACCTTGGGCAATGGCCCTTGTATAAAATGTATTACGACTTAATATTTAGGAGGTCTATCAAAAGTCAGAAGGGTTGGCCAAGGCAATTAGCCAACTATCAAGCCTCCCAAGTGGCAGGACAAGATAAGCTCATATATAGAGGAGAGGCAATCTTAGAGTTTATAGGCACAAAGACGCAGTAGAGCGACGCTACACTACATGAGTAAAGTGGTGGTTGTTTGCTGCAAACAGCGACTCACTCCACCAACGTCCACGGAAGGCCACATCTGTATGTATTCTATTTTATTCCGGCGCCGAAAATCAAAAAGAAAGCATCCTCCCGAGATTATCCAGAGCCCAATGCAGCGTATTTGTAACCACTTTCCTCAAGCGACCTAAGTGCAACGCTGCGGAGTTGGATAATCTGACCTGTCGCCTTGAACCAGCGGCCGAGCAGGATTTGAAACAGAGGATAGCGCGGGTTTGGATGCTAAAGTCCGATATAGAAGCCGGCAAGCTGGAGAAGGGTGGTCGGGCTGGCTGGTCTGGTGGTGTATCCGGCTGTTACAGAATGTGGCTCCCCTGCATGTCAGGTGTTTCCCCAAGAGCCCATGGGAGAGTTGAAACACGCAATTTGATTTATTTGGGCATCCAACGTGCTGCGGCGTGATTTGGTTGGGGAAGAATCGGGGTTGATGACCGACGACGACGGTGTGCAATACCACCATGTATTGGGTTGGCATATTATTGGGATTTCACGTAGGTACTGTAGCTATGGGTGGTTTTATACAGTAGATATATAAGGAGGTATGGATCTACAGACAGGTGTTCAAACGGGCAAACCCAAGATCATGCTGCATATGTATTTATATATATATATATATATATATATATATATTTAACCCTTTGTAATATGATTTATGTATGTACTGGAAAACACCCTTCTCAGCTATCAACCCATTCATTGCCCGTTACCCAGCCCAGCCCAGCACCGCCCACGCCGGTCAAGGTTTTCCAACATCATACCTAGATACCTACCTAGTTGCTATATCTATGTATCCGTTACATCTGTCCTGTCCTCTACTCAGCACTCTCTGCTCTAGTCTACTCTTTACTCCACAGTACTGCGGTTAGCAGTAGGAAGGGAGGAAGAAGCAGACATACAGACATACAGACATACAGACATTAGATATACATACAACGCATCCACTCATATATCTACGCATCCACTCATCTGCTTATCCATGCATAGCAATAAGTTATTCTCACCCTGACAGTAAGTAGTGAGCCCATATGCCCTGAGCCTCCTCCGGCGCCATCCTCCCAAAATCCTCTGAATTTCGTTGTAGTCTTTAAACGCCAGCTCCCGGCCCCTGTAAATGCAAGCCGCCAACTCGGGACACTCCCCAAGCGCAGCGCAGCACAGCAGCACCAGCGTATGTAACTCAGCGAAGCGGGACTGGACTCACTTCACCTCACTCACTTCTTCTTCCATAGCCTGATCCCGGACATCTTGATTTCACCATCTTTCACCATTTGCTCACACGGTGTAATAGCGCAAAAGGCTTGCCATTCACCCCCCCCTGAGCCTCTCTCTTGCAAACACAATCTCCTGCAATCAATAACGACTAACGAAATTTCTGTGCCATACCTATTACATGCAAGCCATCCTGATTATTCATTCGAACGACAAACCCCCATGCGTGCCTCTGGAAAGGTGAACTTCGACGACCCTGACCTCTTCTCCTACCTACTACATCATTCGTCATTTACTTAAACCAAAAGACCGCTTCGCTGCACGTTAGATTCACAGATGAGAAAGTCTGCCTCTCCACAATTAGCCTTTTCGCTCCGTCATCAACCTTCCAGATTCACCGTTGCACCCAAACCATACCGCCCATAATATACCAATCGAGGATACACTCTCCTGCCGCAAACGGAACACAAAGCAGAGTGAGGAGGCAAAATGAATGACTACCGCCCCTTAAGTCTCACCGGGAGAAGAGCGTCGATGGGGCTGGATCCCGACTCTCCTACTCGAGCGACCTTGACGCTCAATACCAATACCAGCAATGGACGCCTACCTCAAAGAGTCGAGAAGATAGGACAGGGACGAGTGCGTGGCCCTCCTACCCCGAATATGACCACCCCTTCTGCCGAACTAGAATCTCCTACACAGACGAGCCACGATCCTCCTCCGCCTCCTACTCCCGCTGCAAGTCCTGGGCCTGAACAGGCCCGTCCAGATTGGAGTGATGCTGGCGATGAAGAGGATGTATTTCTTTCACAAATGAGGCAGTACTTCAAAGGCTGCTCTAATTCGCAGCGTACGCGGGTGCTGGGTGATATGTTGAACTTATGCACCAGCCAGCAGCTGAGCTTTGTGCGTCAATATGTTGATCCATTACTCAAGAAAGACCCTTTCGTGTGCTTACCAGATGAGATATGCTTGCGGGTACGTTATCTCCTTTTATGTCTACTTACTATACTAAAGAGGCATATTTAGATCCTTTCCTGCATAGACGACCCAAAAGTCCTGGCGCGAGCCTCACAAGTGTCCCGAAGATGGCGAGATTTGTTGGGAGACGATGTAACTTGGATGAAATTATGTGCAAAACACGACTATGGTAGGAGACTGTCAGAAGCTCATATAACTACGCCCCCAATGTCAACATTTCGACCACCTCCAAATCCGGTGCACTCCAATTATTTTGATGGGCTTATAGACGGGCCTGGACTCTCCTTCACTGGCCCATCAGGAACAGCTCTATATGGTCAAGGCAACTCAAGGAGTTTTGATAGTACAATGAGCTCGCATGTGTTAAGAAGGCCTAAGATAAGGTCATACAAATCCCATTTTAAACAAAGATATTTGGTGGAAACTGCATGGAAACATGGGGGTCAGAATATTGCAAAGCACATCACGCAGGACCAGGGGGTTGTCACAAGTTTGCACCTTACCCCGAAGTATATTGTGGTCGCTTTAGATAATGCTAAGATACATGTCTTCAACACAGATGGGGGTGAGCAAAAGACTTTACAAGGCCATGTAATGGGAGTATGGGCTATGGTCCCCTGGGATGATACGCTTGTTAGTGGAGGATGCGATCGAGATGTTCGGGTGTGGGATATGTCTACTGGGTACGAGCCTTTTTCTCTCTCACTTTCCTAAACAGCGCTAACATGACATAGGAAATCTATACATACCCTACGAGGTCATACATCTACAGTTAGATGTCTTAAAATGTCAGATTCGGATACTGCAATCTCCGGGTCTAGAGATACCACTTTGAGAGTTTGGGACATCAAGACAGGGCTTTGCAAAAATGTACTGGTTGGCCATCAAGCCAGCGTAAGGTGCCTGGAAATAAAGGGGGATATTGTTGTATCGGGTAGTTACGATACAACAGCTAGAGTCTGGAGCATTTCTGAGGGGAGATGTTTACGGACTCTTACCGGCCATTTCTCTCAGATCTACGCCATCGCTTTCGATGGTACTAGAATAGCCACTGGCAGCTTGGATACCAGTGTTAGAATATGGGATCCAACCAATGGGTAAGTTTCATGACTTGCGAAGCAACTAGAAAAGGCAAAATTAATTCTTGATAGATCTTGCCAAGCCATCCTCCAAGGCCACACTTCTCTTGTTGGGCAGCTACAAATGCGTGGTAACACACTTGTCACCGGTGGTTCCGATGGTTCGGTGAGAGTTTGGTCGCTTGAAAAGATGGCGCCAATACATCGATTAGCCGCGCACGATAATAGTGTAACAAGTTTGCAATTCGATGACACTCGTGTTGTTAGTGGAGGTAGTGATGGCAGGGTTAAGGTCT
>Ga0247734_1000662_pt1 | contig 28894 bp, 23 predicted proteins | sample UWRJL103311B2_FD_180933 | JGI IMG/M metagenome (GOLD analysis project Ga0247734, IMG submission 180933) | Plant litter microbial communities from Arlington Agricultural Research Station in Wisconsin, United States - UWRJ-L103-311B-2 | ecosystem: Environmental > Terrestrial > Plant litter >...
ATGTATGGGTGAATATGCTGCTTAGTATATATGAAGGCTCTCTCGGTGAGCACTTTGCCTGGAACATGGCTGCGACCACTGACATGATCTTCACACAACCGATCATCGCTGAGCTTCCCAACTTGAAGATGCAGTCCCTTCTTATCGTCGGCGACAAAGACACTACGGCGATTGGAAGCAAATGGGCACCAGCAGCCATCAAACCATTATTGGGTCACTATGATGTTCTGGGGAAGCAAGTGGCTGCACAGATTCCGGGATGCACTCTGGTTGAGTTCCCACTGCTTGGCCATGCTCCACAGATTCAAGATCCGGATGCTTTCCACGCAGCGTTATTAAACTGGCTGGCGTAACCGGTGGTAAGTGGGTGGTAACGAATGGATTCTTTTGTACATACCTGATTATTGACCACGGAAAATTACGAGTTGGGAAAATTTACCTTGAAAGTGGGCCCCCAGCATAGTTACCAGAATTCCAACAAATTGCTATTCCGTTATTGGTAGCTATGGAAGACTCGAATATCCGTAAAAAATGTGACTTACGTAAATATCATGCAAGAATAGAGGCGGTTGGGAAAGGCAACGAACCAACTCGAAATCCACGATGCGCAGAATACAAGACCACCCACTGCTGTTAAGGTTTGGGCCAGAATTAAGGGCAACATCTGGGGTCAACTAACAAATTGGCCAAGGGTATTACAGTACAGTAGGAACAGTAGAGCATACGCTTAGCAGAAACAGGGGCCATGGCCCATGACCTGGGCTCCTGGGGAAAGAGAGTCCCCTCGCTTACAACTGGAGCATCCTACTGGACACCCATCTTATCTTTTTGACTATGGACCGCGTACGGAATACGTATCGTGGAAGCGAGACTACGCATGTCACTCATTCCCTGAGATTATTGGAATCAAAGTGGAAGGCCTTTTCCCTCCTTCGAATCCTTGGCATCTCCTAACCGATGTACTTTCTCCTTTAGGCAGGTGAAATGAGATGAAAAATCCAGATCAAGCAAGGTTCAGAAAGTACAACAAGTGTCTAACTCTAAGCGATTGGCTGCCGTGAAATGTAGTTGCTGTGTGGCTTGAAATCGTGTTTGCATGAGATAGAAAATATATTGATGCTCTCCACTATTCCTACCCGTCGTCAAAAGACGGGAATCTCCCTGGAAGCGGGAAAACTAACGACGGTTTAAACCTGCTGCTTCCGAAGCAGCCGGGCGTGGCGCAAGGGAAGTGGTCTGAGCAGTGCACCCGCCAAGTTTGCCCGCCATAGCGAGTGAGTGAGTTAGGATATGTACTACGATACTGTGCAGGCTCATCGCTCTTTACTTTAACAGTACCTGTCTACACCACTCGAGCATATAAATGAGAAGTGAGAAGTGCAGCGCAAATGACGAGTTCAAGGTGATAAGATTTAATTGATTTAGCTGTTCAGATCTGCACCAGTTGTTCGTCGCATTGAGAGACACAGGTGGAGAGGTGGGAAGAGGAGGGAAGGGAAGGTGGGAAGTTACCAGTATATTGTCCGCCTCAACCGTTTTTCGGGGTCCTTGCCCTCAGGGTTTCTGATGTTGGGAAAGGACATATCAATGCATCCTTGTAATTAACGCTTTCAAAAGGAAGTTTCACCGCTTACCATTGGTGCGCCCCGCATTTGGGGAAGCTTTGGAAGACCATCCTGGCCGTCCCGCCAGGGAATCCGGTGCCACGGTATGCAGTGTCGTATGGGAACATCTGAAGTACGTTGCATAAGGAAATTACCTTCTTCTTTATCCAGTGATGGTTTCAAAGGGGAGAAGAACCTAGTACGAGATGCAGGACCGACTAGAGTATCTTAATAAGCAGCTGGGACCACGAGGGAAGATTTACTTCTCGTCGATCGATCTATCGTTGCCAGCCATTCGGAATGCGCCTAGTTATTCAACGCTTCTGTCTTTGAGGACTAATCGTAGCCCGGTTGACTAAACGAATTTAATTTGTGCACCACAATCATGGTAGTGGACAACTCGGATATCCATCATGGAGACTTCGAGCGTACTGCCTGCATAGTCTTTCTCTGCATCACTCCCATCTTCTTGATGGCACGCTTTCTTAGCCGGATCCTGTCGAAGCAACTAGGCAACGATGACTGGGCTGCCTTGGCAGCTTTCGTAGGTGTCCAAATGTTCGCTGGAAAGCCAGAGTTGCTATGCTAATATTTTCCTTTGCAGGTTTTTATAATGTGCTGCAACTCCGTTACACTTGCTGGTGAGTATCTTTTAGTTTAACAAGACTGACAGTGGAGTGTAGTTTGGTTGGCTGATCTCAAATAGCATTCCCCCATGGGTGGGGACGACACAAGAAGAATCTTAGTCCCCGAAACATCCAAATCTGTCTGATTGTAGGATATCCCACCTCTTCAAGTACGAATTCCAATTAATAATAACGAAGCTTCACTGGATCTTTCAAATTACATACAAGATGGCTGTTGCGATGAACAAAGCCTCGATTCTACTCTTATACCTCCGGATCATGCCACAGCGCCTGTACCGAATCGCGGTATTCTCGCTGCTCACAATTGTGGGTTTATTTGCGGTTGCCACAACTATCGCTGGAATTTTCCAATGTGTTCCAGTGGATAAAGCCTGGAATAAGTCAAAGAAGGGCCATTGCTATCACCTAGTTGAAGCATGGTATTCAAATGCTGTATTCTCAATCACCACGGATTTTCTTATTCTGATGCTACCTATGCATATGGTCTATAAGCTGCAAAGAGACCAACGAGAGAAGTTGCTCCTTTATGGTGTTTTTGGCTTGGGGTTTTTGTAAGTCATGGAAAGACCTCTGATGCTTTCCAATCCACATGAATTGAATGCTAAAACATGACTCTAGCGTCACCTTCACCAGTATTATGCGATTCTTCGCATTGAAATCTGCGAAGAATCCAGATACCACTTGTGAGTATTTCATTGTTAAATTATCATTAGGTTTCTTCTTCGATCAATGGTACCAATACTAACGTCTTCCAAGATGACATCACTTCTGGTTTCTGGTCCGTTATTGAAATCAACGTTGGTGTGATCTGCATTTGTTTACCTCCACTACGCGCTCTTTTATCACGTCAATTCAAATTCTTTAACCAGAGACATAAGCGAGTTACGGGCTCGGACGGACCGTACGGCGCACATTCCAGTGCACCATCGGAACTTGTCACAATCGGTGGCAGCAATGGAATGCATGGCCGTAAGCCTATTAACCATAAAAGGAAGGATCATGAGGATAGTCAAGAAGAACTTGTCTATTTTACGAATGAGAATAGTCCCCCCTTGGGGGAGAGCGGGATAACGAAGAGGACCGAGTTCGCGGTCACAGAGACGCACACTAGGGGGAGTGAAACTGGAGAACATATGCGAATAAAACCTTGGGAGGGTAGTGATCATGTTTCCTGAGCTGAGGGCCAGATTATTGCGCACTAGGTAGAAAGTTCTTTGTGTTATATACCTGATGTGAAGGTTTCTGGGTGGAACTCCGCAACCTTACCTATCCAATATCTTGTGTGAAAACAATTACCATCGTCCCTATATACCACTACAAATTTGTGTTTGAAAAAAAGGATGCTTCGTTAAAAGCAAATGTGGTTGATGGCATAGCCCTCGTTGTTAGGGATGAGGTGGCCAACGAGTAGGAGAATGTACAGCGAGGCTAAAGTTTTACTAGAGTGCTCTTTATCATGTGCTGCGCGTAAAATTCGCTTTACTATCTATCCTGCGTACCGAAATATGGCTTAGCTGTTTCAAATTTTGCCCCTTTTTTCATTCCAAGCTACTTTCACTAAGCAACGGCGGAAAGGAGCTGCAAACAACATGTATTCTTCCTAGATCGCAAAGCATTTATCTCGCTGGTTTTTATCTCAGAGAAAGATCAAGAAATGCAGAAAGGTTTGACAGGCTTCACAACATATTTATCCACGATTATGCACATGGTCAGCAGAACTAAATCTCAAACCACATCCTCCCCCAAATATAATCTGAGATCCCATAAACAGGACCATGTAAATGCCCCTCATCACCATCGGTTGTTCTCTCAACTTCCTCTCATTCCTCCCACCTGTCCCCAAACAGCTCACTTAACAACTCATCCCTCTTCTCCTCATTGATATCCGTACTCATAGCTGTCAACAGACAGCTATCCAGACATGCCGTCAACCCATCAATATCCACACCATCTCCAATCAACAAAACCTCCTATCTTCTATCACCCCACTCACCCTTAAAGTCATTCTCCATAATGTTCTTCAACTCCTTCCCTGCATCACCAGGTTAGAGTGGTCATTGGTCCTTCGACGGCGTAGTGAACCACCGTAAGCCGGGCGAGAATGTCAGTATGGCTCCCGCTTGAAATCACACATGACTGTTTTGGACGTATAGCAAGCCAGACGAAGCCCTTGGAGCGAAGGGGACGGCTAAAGAGTGGGTGTGCTTTCTTGTTCGCGCAGCTCTTCTCTAACGGGATGTCAGGGTATTGCGTGAGTTTATTGACATCTTCTGTGAATCTGGTGCTTGGGGATGTAGCAGTAGTAGCGGCTGTGATATGACTGTTGGCAATGGCTAGAGGGGTAGAATAGAGGTGGGAGAGTCTTTTGGAAGGGACTCGTAGTGCTCATCCTTGGCTGTGGTTGAGTCACAGGTGGAAGTAAGACCGAGCTCTGAGTTTTCGTCTTCTTCTTCTTCTGCATCTTCATCTTCAATCTGAGGTTCAAGAATAACAAACTTGTCACGAACAAGCTTGTAGAGTCGTCCGGGATGAATGGACAACGAGATTAGTAGATAAAAGAGTTGATCCTGTAACTGCGATTATAATTAATATACTCTTAACAATTTGGTTTGGCAGAAACATAGAACTCGGATCAGTAACTCGAAAAACAAGGGCGGAAATGGGACACTTACTCTTCGGTCTCAGGCTTGGGCGCCAACACCTTCCGACTGCGATTATCAAAAATGCTCATACTATGAACGCTCTTGAGCCACCCGGATGATTTGATACTGGTCTATTCACTATAAAGACCAGTTGCGATGGTCTCCTTGATACTCGAAGGGATTTTCTAAGATCTTGCAGCCAGGACTCAGAGTCATGATTAGACTGAGGATGCGGATTAAGACCGTGTCGTCAAATGTGTCGATCTATGAATCTGGTTAGTCAATATAACTGCGCGATCATGGTACATTATTTTGTTGTGGTAAGGTTGAGGAGGTTCGCAAGATGAAGTCAAGAAACAGATACCTATATTGTTGACAACAATAATATCGGCGACTTTGATTTGATCAATTATAAGATTATTGACCGTGTATTCATCTTCTCCTGTTTCAACCTCCGAAGCGAAGCGCTGAAGAAGAAACTAAATTGTCTCAAACTCCTAAAAGAATAGAAAAACATTAACAATAGTGACAGTTGTGTCAATCCTTGCGATTGAGTTAAGTCTGCCATTCTCACCATTATCTATACTGTCGGCCTTTGCAATGCCATGGGAAACATCACAGTAAGTACTCGCAGGTCCCCAAGTACACCCTCGCCCTTCTCCTCTGTTGAGCCTTCAGCCCCACACTACTAGTATTACAGTATATAGCATTGCGAGAAGAGGTAACACCTCTTCTTTTCATTAGACTACACCGTATACAGAGCCCTAGACCCCTTCTTTATATTTTGATGAACTTCCCCTCTCTTTGTGATATAGGGTCCTTGACATCCTCCTTGCTCCAAGCTGTTTCCCAATCTTCGCGTTCAGCTTCAACCATGGCAAGACTGAACTCTATAATGAAGTTTTCAGCGACTCACTCAGGCTCGCTAATACCCGTGCTATCATTAAAATATAGTCTTACTAATCATCTTTGGTAAGATGGGTAAGCTTAAGAACAAAATCACTACGCAGTGTATAGCAAATATAGCGGTTCTGTATAGCCACAAGTTTCTGTTAGGAAGCAGAGTTAGAAGAAGAAGTCGTGAAGCGGATGAAGTTTGCGTTAACATTCACAGGTGCTATGTCGTTAACGATTATAGTGATACAAAGACCATTATGACTCGGGTTGAGTATATACTGGAGGGCTGTTGTCTTGCCTGCGCCCCTGCTCCCTAAGGTCGAAATTATCAGCACTCTAACTGAAAGGTGAAATTGCATGGTTTGCTATTAATTAAGACGGGAGGCTTACCAGGAACCCGGAGTCAAGCGTGATAGGAAGTGTCTTGTAAGGGGTCATGCCCTCGCCGGTACTTATGGACATCGTTGCAGCATCTTACATCTTTCTGTACCCGCTGCTGCCTTTCTTCTGCTTCTTTGCAGCTTGTTTGGGGTCTTGAACCTGCCGTCAGAACCGTTGCATGTTTAATCCTTGCAATCCCATTAGTCGAAGAGTCAGAGCCCCACTTTTAAGGCGGTTTACTGGTTTTACGCGAAGAGGGTTTGATTTATGAGATAAGCTTGCTAACATTCCTGATTTACGCCGCTAACCACCATCTTTGTGCACCGAGAAAATTGAAAACAGAAAGAAGATAGAAGAGGCAATCTGGACGAGGTTGTTAGTCCAGGTGTAGAAAAGAAGAATTATATTTTAAGTAAAGAGATCGTCTCTTGTGATATTCTGTATTAAAGATGGTAGTACGGTATACACTGGCGTTGAAGTGCCTGATGAAATATGCTAATTTACAGAGCTGCAACTGCTAACCTAAGACTCCAACGGCGGAAATAATTCATGAGATAATAAGATTCCAAAAGGGCAGAGGGTCAGCCACCAACTGCAAATGATCGGTAGTGGTGTGGCACATGGCCACACTGGATTGCTGTGTGGTATATTTAGATTCTTACCCGCGGATTTACCCTGGCATTGTACTGTACAATAAATGAATGCAGAATTAGCAGTCCACCGAGGTACGCCCACTAGTAACCCACTCGTAAGATGCAGCCAATAATATGTAGTAATTATGGATTCCTCCACAGCCTATGATTATGATTCTCCCAATAATTCCTTCCTGTCGGATGTGGCTGTGTGCGTTGTGCAACACCAACTCAGCTTCTCGCCAAAAGAATGAACAAATCAACAACCCATTATCAAGCAATCCTATATTCCAACGCAGGATGCGAAACCATGAATTATCAATTGGCGCAGTTATGGATCGGATCTCCAAGGAATTGGATCTTGCTTGTTGAACATGGCTATAGTTATATGAGGTCAGCAGTGCGCACTGTTTTATTATTCACTGATATCAATTTCTGTCGAAACAGAGCTTTGCAAGCACCAAGAATGCATATCACCAACCTTCTCGTCGTCCTTTCAGGACTTACCACCATCACCTTGGCTCAAGGTAAGTTATACCTATACTCAAAGCTCACCTTATTTTGAGAAGCTAGATATTTACTATCTGGAGTATTAAAGCCATATCTAGAGGATTCTTTTGGGTAGGTTTCCTGCTTCTCCTTCCGGAATAATCGTTTCACACTAACTCCTCAAGCTCATCTCTGAGCGCGTCCCTGAGTTCGCTCATGGGCAGTGTTGCCGCGATGCCAACCAACGCCGCTGAGTTCATGTGCGGCGGGAAAGTTTGCCAGAGCGGAGTGTGTATCAATAATATTTGTCAAGGTATGCTATATTCTAATCATATACCTAACTCCTCCCCGGAGTTTAGCGAAATCTTTATTATTTCGGATTCTAAACTTTTTACAAACTTAGGAGGAATACAAGGCATATCGTGCAAGGACGATACGTGTGCAACTGTATCTGCATCATGCGATAGTAACGGAGTGTGCAGCACCACAACATATAGCAGCAGTGCTACATCTATAACATCTGGTAGTGTTGCTGCTGCATCCTCTACCAATACTGACTTCAAGTGCGGCGGAAAACCTTGCCAGAGCGGATCGTGTGTTAATGATATTTGTCAAGGTACGTCACAACGTTAATACAAGCGTTATTCGGGTTCTAAAAACAAGTTTTACTTATAGGAGGAATGCAAAATATATCTTGCAAAGATAATAAATGTATTACAGTATCAGCATCCTGTAACAGCAATGGAGTGTGCAGCACCAAAACATATGGCAGTGCTTCTGCTCCGACAATGAACCCCGTACAGGTTGCTGCTGCTGGGATTGCGGGTTTAATGGCTGTTGGTTTGGTTTTATAAGGAAATTGAGGTGATAAGGCGTTTGTTTTGGGGTCTATTTGTTGAAAAGGTGAATACTATCATGCTTCCACTTTGCTAGATTACTATAGAGATTCATTATGCCTGTTTTAGAAAAGATTCAAAAAATCATTTAAAAAATTGTAACCTAATGAGAGGTGGAGTAATAAAAGTTGACGTGCACAATAGAACACCCCCCTTATACAACATATTCCTCGTCCACGGCAGCCAAGCGAGGCGTCAAACTTTAACCTTCAATCTCTCCTCTTATAATAGCTCTACACCTGCCTCAACATTGTTTAATATCTATTAGAAAAAGCAAAAGAATGAAAGTTATTAAGAAAAAGATTACAGGCAGGCACGTGGTAGCCTAACATAACAACGGCTATAACTATAACTTATTAGCTTAAAGGAGTTGTAAAGCTATTTAGAACGATAAGAATTGATGTGGCCTTATAATAACAAACGAGGATTTGAAGGTGTTGAAATTTAAGAAGGGCTCTTGAAGAGTTGGGGATTTGGATGGCTAAGGATACCACCATCGGGGTGGCGCTTGGGGAGGCTGGAGGGGGATTTGGGGTGCTTAAGAAATATATTACTGCCTCCAAATAATGGTACAAAGGTGGGCAAGTGATTCTGATTTAAAGAGGTGATATCCAAGTTATATGTTTCATGAGTAAACACTTGTTATCGATCCCGCCGCCCCTAATCCAGAATAACTAATAGAGTATATATCACAATTTCCTGGTCTGTAAAACCTTACATAAGCTAAAATTACTACTTGGTATCGTTATACTATATATTAACTAAACTCATATAACGGAACTAAACTAAATATTTCATACTTCCTAAAAGAAAACTCGTAAATGATCTAAACAAACTTGGAAGCGTTTGAAGCGTTGTAATAAGATTTATACAAAGTTGTTTATCAGTTTCCTTTGTATCAAGGCTAAAATATATTTAATTATATTTATATTAGAAATATTAAAAGATCAGTTAATCATGAAAGATATACTATGATATGTATAATTAGGTATCTTAAAGTATTGGTTGATATGCTGCCAAATTAAAGTAATTAGGTAGCCCCACTTCTTTTTGTAATAAATCCTCGCACACTAACGTCAGCTGACTTTTTCAATTGGCCATATACCCTGTCACCACTCGTCTCTTACAAATCCATTTTACTACCCTTATTTTTCTTAGTATAATTAGGACTACTTGATTCAATATTGAAGCGAAAACAACTTTTTCAATTCTTAGATGCAAAATGGGAAACCAAAGCCTGTTTATGTACAAAGTTTTAATAAACTTATCAAAAACGCCAAAACTCCGAAACTCCGAACCAAAATCTACACATCTGACACCCGCCGTGCTACAACAGGTAATCTTCAGACTTTAGTATGAGCTGCCCCTGTCGCGGCCTTACTGTTTCCCCCACGAGCGGCCCCATTTGCGGCTTTAGCGCTATCACCACCTGTCATAATAATCTCGAGTCAGCATCGCCACATTTAGTATAATTCTTGCGTGAAAGCATTATCCATGCTACGGGAACTCAAATTTACCTGTAGAAGCAACTGCAGTGTCACTGCCAACAGCACCTGCACCCGCTCCTAGTAACCAGTTAGTATATAATTCCAGTTAGTTTTTGAAAAGAGCCGAAGATTGAAAACTTTCGGCAGCAGTAGAATAAGATAACGCTTACCTGCGCCTTGTCCTAGTAAGCAGTTAATTAGTATTACAAAGAAATATAAGGTCGAAGGTTGGTGGGGCTTACCTGCACCACTCTGACCCGCACCAACTCCTTGAGACGAGTTAGTACTATGGTTTACAATAATCTTACGACGTGGTGATAATAAAATGCTTACCTGCCCCTATACCAGCACCCATGCCAGCACCCATACCGGCTCCCATACCAGCTCCCATACCGGCTCCCATACCGGCTCCCATACCGGCTCCCATACCAGCACCATATCCTATTGATAAGTTAGCATTGTGAAGTTGAACTCTAAGAGCAAGAATCTTGAGGCATTGATTTGCCTGTCTTGGCCCCCTCATTCACTCCTTAATTCCATCGCAAGAAGGAAAACTGACCCGGACATCCTTGTGGAGCTGGAATAGCGGCCACCAGCTGGGTAGTGGCAAGCAGAGCCGCCGAGAGAATGACTGACAGGAGTTGCATTTTGAAGTTTTGAAGAATTGGAATAACTGAATGGAGTGAATAATCTAATGAATTGAATGAATAAATGCTGTTCGCTTTGTGTAGATGATGTAAAACAGAAATTTAGTAGGTGAAACGTCGTTTATGTTATATATAACCGTCTGAATGCATATTTGCAGACTAGATTTATAGTCTAACAACTACAGCCGAAGGGATTATTCCTTCTCCATCCTCGTGCCTTACAGAAATTCAGAGATTCAGGAGTTTATCATATTATTCCTACGTACAGGCTCGATTTAGGCATGAGGAATAAAGCTGTTATACTGTACTTGTTAAACTGGGGGGAACGTGGCTACCCTGGGAACTTGACCTCAGCCTCGATCCGGAATCATTATTGTTCACTCCATATTCGTCCGAAAAGCTGCGGAATCCATCACACAAGATGTGATGTGCTGGCTGATAGATAGTAGCAGTGACCAAATTAGCGTCTTGGCTAAGATCAGTCGCGTGTAACAGCTTCATATGTACTGCGCATCTTTCGCACTTAGCTGTCGCTCGTATCTGCTCAAACTTCGCCTCCAAGTCGGGAAGAGGCTTTGCAGATTTCTCGCTTCTTTGTAATAGCAAGGATATTAAACCTTCACCTTCGCCACGTCCTTGACCACTACCTACCTCTTGTTGGTCGTCTAGGTTATGTTGGGTCTGTGAACAGGGGTCTGTGAACAAGGGGTCCAGATTCGCGATGTCAGCTCAAGCTCGAGATATGGGGGCCACAAAAACTATACACCTCTCCCTCTTGCCGGACTAAATTAACTCAATGAGGTTAGAAGCTCTCTTTGCTATTCATTTCTCACAACCTACAAATATTATTTATTTATTTATTAAGTTTGTTATTGTGTCAACGGATGCGACTACATAAATGTCCCTAGCTGATGCCGCATTTGTGACGCCGAACATATGCCGCTAATAACACTCAGCAACTCCTTGAGATCTTCACCTGGCCGGATGCTTTATTTGTAAAACTGAGGGCAGCTCTAATCCCCCCTTTTGCTAGGCTTCTATAAGCTGACATATATCAACACAGCACCAGCAAAACTACTAATACTAACATACAGGATTGGGATTTGACTCTTGGCTGTGCAGGTAAGGATATCCTGATGACATATGGCTAGGTAGAAGGAATAATCCCTTGGGCTGTACATAATAAAGCTTAAATCTATTTTAGATAATTCTTTTAAATTGTTGAACGTGAAATGGCCAGTTATAGAAATATATAAAGATGGGAATTAATCCACCAGCACAACATTCACTTTCAACATCAACTACCCAACAATCAAAACAACATCTACTCATTTATATATCCAAGCATCCATTCATCCATTCTCAGATATATCAATTCAACTTTCCAGTTTCAAAATGAAGTTTACTCAAATCGCTGTCTCCGTGGCTCTTCTTGCCACTGCTCAGTTAACAGTTGCCGCTCCAACTCCCCAGAACCCATGGTTAAGCTTAGCTGAGGGTGTGATGGGTGGCGCTGCTGGCGGTGGTCCAACAACGTCAACATCAGGTTCCGGGCCCGCCGCTAACGGTGGGATTTCCCAAAGTGCGACTTCATCCAGTGGTGGTGGTGGTGGTTTGTTCGGAGGTCTTTGGGGTGGTCGTGGTGGAAAAAGTACAACCAACAACAATGCAAACTCTGGAACCCTTGGTCAGGGTGCTGTCTCTGGAGTCAATGGAGATAACAAGCAAACTGGTGCTGTAGGCTCAAACGTCGGCGTTGCGGCTGGAGCAGGATCAGCCGGAAATACAGGACCCACTACCGTTGGCCCAGGAGGGAAAATAGGAGGTGCCGGTCAGGGCGCTGGTGCAGGTATGTCAGACCATTCTTATTTCTCATTGATGAATACAAGACCCCTTAGCTCTAAAAAGCACTACGCTGGTACTGATATTAATTTCTTAAATAGGTGCTGGACAGAGTGGTGGCAGTTCGGTCACCATTGGTTAAGCTCTCTTTACCCTTCAAAATCTAAAGTGCACGATTCTGCTATGAATATATCTGCATTTATGGGTGTACAAGTTATAGGTGGCATAGCATTTTGGTGTTTGGAGTTATGGCGTTTTTGGGTGTGAAAGTCTAGTTTTTCATTTAGGAAGAATAAAAAAAAGGTCTGTTTTCTACTTCATACCAAGTGAATCAAACCAATTAAACCAATTTGAGCATGTGAATGTTATTCTGCGGCTATTAAAACGAAATATTATTTGATTCTAAACTTAAATCCAAATAATCTAGCTTCTAGTTTCCAGGTTTAACAAAGTGTTATAAAACACTCCTAAAACTCTTCTTATAATATTTGCTTGTCGTAAAACGAGTTTTATATTTCTCATCATGGTAGTTTGCAACTTATAATTCCGGGTTCATGAGTCCGAAAAGGTAGAACATAAGTACGCAAGGTGGTCGGTCCTCAAGACACCCAAGAAATCCTTAAGTTTTGACGTTTGAGAATTGTCAAAATAACAGGTTTTGCCCGAGCGACTGCCGTGCTTGGACCAATAAATCCCTGATCCCACATCAACAATCTCGTCTGGCCACAAGTGCCCGTTTCACTCCATAACTATTTACACTCTTCTGATGATAAGCTTCTATATCATAGACATAGTGAATACTTAATCGATGATACAATTAATCTAAATTGACTGCTAATTAAAGAGAATATGGATATGCCGTAGATGACTCACTAGGTTGTTCAGGGCAGAATCTGAGGAATTGGCGACAAGCTGCTCCTTATACTTCCCTCAAATTATCCAAGGTGATATAGTTCAACGTTGCTAAAAAGAACCGTTTTTAAATGTAAAAAAACATAGTACCTAGTCACTCAACTTATTGAACTCTTCCAATAACCAAGACTTCAACACCTGACCGGCAACTGCAGCCATCTATGCAGCCGATTTACAGAAATTACCCACTCAATCTTTCAGGTTTTATCAGAATCGAGTCTTCTTATAGTAGGTGGATGATCGGTCTGACTTTCACTCATGTATATAAGCATGTGTACTGCTTTTGGTAGTATAGTCTTGAGTATTCTTTCTATATAAGGCCATCATATTTCGTCTATAAATACACCATTGTTCCATCACTACGGGCTTTCCTTTGAACATCCATTCAAGAAAACTTTTCACGTCAACATATCGAGCGATCTTTATTATGGCTACTCTCACCGTTGCCTTATCTCAACCCTTCAACCTGGACACAGTCTACAACCCCGCGGCATACAACACCCTTCCATCTCTCCAGCGAGCTCATAGTTTGATAACCAAAGATGCAATGGCCAAGCTCCAGGGCCGAGTTTGGCAGGTATTCCTCAACCACCGTATGCAGGATCACCACGGCGTATGTCTTCTTCATAATCACTTTCAAAAATCAGGATAGTCAACATCTTCTTGAATACGGCACGATCTCTCTGACTTGGGATCTCGGCGACGAAGATAAGCTTCATTAAGGCACACTGGGTCTTCAATGTAGATGACTACGATAAGTGCCACTGCAGAGAATAGTGCTTTCCACAAGGAAGTGGTGCGCACCGGGCGAATCATGCCTATGGATAGGTAGAGGTTTATAACTTGAATTTTATTTAAAGAACCCAGAATTCAAGATCAGCTACTCCTTCTACATACTAACTGACATTACAATACCACGTGCTAGGCACTGTTGTACGAACTTGCAGTATAGGGGATAGCGTACCAGAACCCCGCATTCTTTAATCCTTGGCCTCTTTACCACCAATAATTAGACACGTATTTCCAAGCAAGCAGAGTTGTTATCTTACAAGCGAATGCTTGTGACTCAACATAGTCCATAAACTACCAAGTACACATTTTAGCACGCCAGCATAGTTGGCTATTGTTAAGATGACTACAAATACATCATTTTACACGCTCAAAGATAGCAAATTGAAATTCCAAAGAGATACTCTTCCTACTCTTCCAATAAGCTTTGATCGTGTCTTGGAGAATCGAAAGCCGACGTCCGCTTCAGCTCTTTTTAACCTTCCTGTCGAGATTCTTGGACTCATTCTCAAATTTGTGGAGTCGTCCTCCCTTGCAGCTCTGGCTGTGGTAAATAGTGACTGTCGTCAGCTAGCCCGCTCACGCCAATTTGCTAATGTTCGCCTCGATTTCAGTAGTTCGTCTGAGGCTTTGGTTCGTCTGCTAGTATCCGAAGCTTCCGAAAGAAGGATGAGCAGTGGATCAACTTCTCTACCGTCCTTAGGTGCTTGCATTCGACGATTGACAGTATCAATAGACATTGATATTGTACGACAACGATTTGAGATACCGATGGATGATTTCAACGACAGGGAGGGCCATGGTCTAACCATCATGGAAGCAGAGAAACCTAGATGGCAGGCCATCTTTACCACAATCAGTAAGGTCTATCTCCCCCTAGTTGAGGCCATACTTTGTTCCGCCAACACCTTACCACACTTGGAAACTTTAGACTGGCAGGAACCTTATGACCTCTCTCAAAATTTCTGCAATGCGCTTGCTTGCTCTTCTATACGGCATCTTAAGCTATACCGCCCTGTTGTCAATGAGGTGTTTGGGATCAGTTTACTACAACCTCGAGCCTGGCGGCTACATACTCTTCACCTAGAGTTGACTTGCGACCTCTGGCGGAAAGAGTCCACAGCAACACTGTGTGCTAGTATCCTTCGTCTCTGCGCGCCTTCCCTTGAGACCTTGGTATGGATCCACCGTCCTCGTAAAGACCATCAGACTTTCGGAGATGAGCTTTTGTCATCATTCCCTTGCTTACGTAATTTACATATCCAAATGTTAGAATTAGCAGATAATTCAATCATGGACGCTTTCTTAAGATCTAAACTTGTCAACCTCAAAATTATACTCGAAAAAGGTCTCCTCAACAAAGCTCTGGGAACCCGTGGTCAGATTCTATCGTTAGAGGCACTCTCATCGTCACAGGCTCCTCTTGCCTTCTTACGAGAAAATACACAAGTATCAAAGGTTGACTTCGACGGTGCTGTAATCTCCTCAGAATCTCTAGAGATTCAAGTCCTCCCTATTCTTTCAACTTTCTCAAACCTTTCCTCTTTGAGGATTTCTTGGCCTAAATCATGTTCACGATTACCGGAGACAGGACTCTCTCTCATTGGCCGTTTGCATACTCTTAACCAGCTTTGTATTTCGTGCGGCCGCCTTAATCACTGGCGACGGAGTTGGATAGTGGATCATACAGCAATACGCTATCATTTATTTCCGTTACGGTATCTTCAAAGGCTGGCACTCTGTGGTGACACATATAGCTTGAGAGCCAATTTCCCGAACTCAGAACGGTATTACGAAGAGACATTCGCAACTGAAGAAGACCTTGGATACACTGGCGTGCCGTTGGATGAGGTCCCTAGCCATGCACGCAGGCTGATGACAGATTCAAAACTGGGGAAGCCATATTGGGAGACAAGACACAAAGAAAAGATGATTGCTGAAGGAAAGGAGTATATCGATGTCTTTCCAAATTTAGAATGGATCTACTTAGGAGAGCGAGCGATGTGTGTTAAAGTAGATTATGGTCGGATGCAGTCAAGATGTATAGTTTCTATGAATGAGATGGCAAATAAGCGGACCTATTTGAATAGCATGTTTGGGATATAACACAAGCGTTACGACACGTTCAGATCTGGAACTGTGGCAACTCTAGACAAAAGAAATGATATTATTTATAATTCGAGACAAAAGAAATAACACAATCATAGCTCAAGATACAATTGAAAATCCATTATATATATATATCCTGTCAACCGATAAGTTCATCCAATTCTGGGTTCCTTCATATTCGAAGCAATTCGCTTCGCCGTCTTTGCAACCTTTGATGCTCTGATCTAAGTATTGATATTCAAAGGCAGCTCTTTTTAACCCATATCATGAAAGGCGTTCAATTTATTTAACTTCACGTGAAGAGTGATTGATATAAGCCTTGATCAATAGGACTTCCATTTAGATCAAAACAATCCACCTGGACGCCCACGACCAGTCTGTTACTATTATAGGAAATCCAATACTTTATCGTTGAATCAAACAAAAACATTACGATATCTATATAACTTTCTCTCTATGCGTTAGAAAAAGGATTTAAAGTGTACACTTGATATGCTTAAGAAAATTACTAGAGATACGGATAATGTGGCACCTCCTTCAACTCCTTTTTACAACGCGTATGTTGGGGTCCACCTTCCTTAATATAAATGCTATAAGCAGTACCACAAAGATCTCCCGAAGGTTATTGTCGAATCACTCAGAATAAATAGCACCTATTACGTAAGCTCGTATATATTGTAAGATACAAGTATATTCTGTAGGTGATCGTTGATTCTAATAGCTAGTATACATGAGGGTGTTGATATACCCATGTAGAAACTCGTAGGCTATATAAGAATTGACTAACAGTTATAATCAAATATCAGACATATTAACACATTGTCTAGACAATATAATTAGACCACATCTTTTCTAATCGTTTTATTTTACTAGGTATATAATCTAGAGATCAATAACTAATATATAACGTTGTAGTTCTAACTTCAATAGCTCTTAACTAAACGTTAGGTTGATATAAGAATAAAGAGGCAAATGTTACGTCTGATAGATCAAATAGAATCGGTTTTGTTATTAAGTAAATAACATGAATTAAATGCTATAACAACTTGAGCACGAAGCTCCTATCTACGGAAATTAAACTACTTACATAAAAATCCTGATTTTCTAGAACCTTTGAATCATTTGGATCTTCGCCATGATCTAAATGTGATCTGTGACATGACCCTGATGTAATGATTCCCTGCGTAGCGGGGTAACCGAGTCTCGGGCCAAAACGTCCAGTTAAACTGCCTCTATAAACCATCCGCCAAAGACTTGTAAGGATTGAGGCGGTTCGTGACAAAATGGTCAAAACATGCCTAAAAGCCATCTATTCGCCTAAGAATTGCGGATGGGGGGGGTTCTTTTTTATTTTTAAAATATATACCAAAATCGTGTATGCTTTTTCCTTACTAGACTTCCAGATTTTCACAATATTCTCCAATCCAAATACTCCCAATCCTAACTTCTTGTCCAGCAACACCTCAAGTATTCTTGACATCTTCCACCCCAATCTTCTACCGCACAACTCCTTCAAGCAAAGTAGTAACACCTCAACGACTGGATAATGTTACCACCAAAGAGACAATTGTACTCATAATTCTTTGCTTGATCATAGCCTCCATATTGAATTGAGGAATAATCCCCAGCACAATTCTGAGCAAAATACATCAAGCAAACACAGAAGCTTCCGGCGTAGCATTCAGAAATCAGGATAGAGTTGCCAAAGTTGTAGTTGTAGCAATTGTTGCCATCGCCGGCCATGGTTTCGGCCCAGTAATGTGTGAGTGAGCCCTGTGTACAAGATTTGTTAGAACTGTATAACTGTGCGAATGACTGCTTGGGGAGACTTACTTTGTAGTTCTTGCAATAGTGGTCATCGTAATAGTTGAGTTGCAGCTGCTGGGCCGTGGAAAGGCCAAGGAGTGATAGCCAGAATATGGCCACCGGGGATACTCCGCGTTTTATGAAGAATTGCATAATGGCGTTTGGTTCTAGGAGTCTTTCCTATTTCAATTAGTCGCAGTGTATAGAGATTTCTGAATATAACTTGCCTTGTGCGGGTTGCTTTCTAAGTTATACACACTTAAACTGTTTTGAAATCAAATTTCTTTGAAGGATCAATCCTGCAAATATATGTTGAAAATCACTACTTGATCTATTTAGAATTATTGGCTTCAACGACTGTAAGTCTTATACCTTTGCTCCAAGCTTTTACGGACATGTCAGCTTGGATTAGAAAGCTATACGTTTGGAAACGCGAGATTCGTAGCTCCATCGCTGTTTGTAGCCAATATTCCGATGCCCTGCCGGATGACTCACGTGGGACTGCAGCACAGTACGCTGTCATTAATTTATACTTACTTGGCAATAGAGTTGATTGTAACCCCATGCGGGTTGGCAAGTGATCTTCTCGCTTACGGAGCTCCGTAGGGCTGACGTGACTAATCCTCGATCTGCTAATATATCAAGTTAAAGTTCGCTGAAGCTTAGGAAGCTTCTTTCTTCGCTGGTGATCGACCAGATTGAACCTAAATGACATGGACATTTAGGACATACCGTGCCGTTAAGCTCGTCCAAGTCTCACTGCATACCCGGAGTGTGGGTGTCTTTCTTTAGTCTCTACCAGGATCGATGTTAACAAACCCCAGCATCTTCAGCCCTACCAACGCGGTGTGAGAATGTGGAGTCTTTTCGATGTTGATCTACACTTAATTGATCTTATATAGAACTCATGAGAAGGTGACAGACGAAGACGGCTCCATCATGACAATGCCCAAGCGTTTCACCCGCTGGCTTTGGGGGAAACTATTCAAGAAATGTGTTTAATTCAGGAGAGAAAGATAAGAACTGGAAGTAAGCTGATAAGAATATGTTTTTAATTAACTCAATCTCACCTATGCATATCTGGTCCAGTCGGAGAGGCCGAGTTGCGTGATTAAGTGTCTCAAGGCTCAAGCGAGGTTGCAAACAAAGCTCAAGTACTGCCTCAGAGTTTGTATATATCCCAGTTCATCTTTATGAAGCCATCTCGCAAAACGTTCAAGTTTACTGCTCCAAAATATTATAATATCCTATTATCAGATACTTGCACACAAGATGCTTCATTCGGTTTTCACCAGTCTGGCTTCACTTCTTGCTCTGACAAGCGCCCACCCTTTTGTGCCCAGCGCTTTCGATTCACGCTATACAGACAGCTCTACAGACAATGGATCAGCACTTATAAGGTTTACTCCCAATGAAATACACAACAATGTCCTCGCTGGCATCTCACCAGATCGCATAACAACCTCCTCAAACCTGTATGAATACATGCAGAACAACTCAGCTAGTCTCCTACAGAAAGAGGACAAGCACATATATCTCAGAGATACCAGGACTTGGGTGACTCTCGAGGACCTTACAGTTGAGAATAATACTCTTGAATCAAGACAGGGTCATGGCCCTTGCTTTACGACAGTCAATCGTGAGGTTCTTTATGCACATGCGTACTGGGCACCATGGCATGCAATTTCATCATGCCTCAAATCTGGTGCAAACCCTGCTGGTGGCTATGTGTCTGTTGGATATGAAGATAGTGTTGCTGTATCGTATTCTACTGGGTAGGTCTTGCTCAGTTTGGTTGATATTGACATCTCGGACCCCAAACCACAAGAATAATACTAACAATTTTCAAACTTTAGACTTACCTTTGGCGGATTCGAAGGAGCTATAGGCATCAGTGTAGGATTTGAAATCACATATGGATATGCCGAATCAAGCACCTTTTCTTGCAATGTTAAAGAGGCAGATACAGTTCAATTATGGGCAAGACATAGACAAGGTTGGGCCAGTGTAAGGTCACAAAATTGTCGGACTTGCCCCAATGATTCGTATTGTCCTGATTGGAAGACTGGCTATGTCAATGCAGCTTCCCCTGGAAGCAATACCTTTGGACATCAGTGGGGATGTAGCGCACAGTCCAAGTCAAATTTGAAAGATTGCTAAAGTTGAAGCTGAAAGATCGCATGGCTGGTCAAGTTCAGGTTAAGTATCAACAGAGAGATATCTGGAATAGAGAAGGAGCATAGGACTTGGGTTCATGTGTGGCTTTTCACCATTTAGATAGAAGCCATTTTGAATTCTCAAGCCTCAAAATTATATGAGTAAGATTTCGTAATTGATAAAATAAACGAGAGTCGTTTTCTACCAGCGAAAAGGGGGAAAACAGAACTACAATTGAACTTTGAGAGAAAGATATTTTAATAAATAATAGCCATATTCAAAGCTATCGAGGTCATATCAAATTGAACGGAAAGGAGGGTTTACGTAGTATTCAATTCCATGTGAAGATAACTCCTCATGTTTACACAATTCTCGTCCGCTTTCCCTATTAAATATCTGAAGGTCATTCCTACCTCTATGAGTTGAGCTCAATTAAGATTCACTTAGAGTCGGTGCTCTTCTAATGAGAGCACCACTACCTGGTAGACATTGCAACTTTGAACTATCACGCACAGGCGCTTAGCTCTAGTTGAACCCCGATCTTTGCTATACATATTATGTTGAAGGATTAACTAACGTCAAATAGCCGCTAATGCGCTCTCCTGCCAAAACCGTCTACGTAAAAATGAATTCCCAGCAGTGCATGTTAATGACTTAACGATCGGTAGGGAATCTCGTTTTCAGAGGCGAATCTCGTTTTAGAGGATTTAGGCCGAGTTAAATAATTAGATAACATTATATAGGTAAAGGATCATAAAAACTCTAATAGAGCTAAAATTAAAAGAACTTATAATTAAATGTACTATTGCGCTTACAGTAATTTTCAATTAGTTAGAACTAAAATAAATATACTAAAAATGAGTATAAGAACTTATCCAACCTTTAATGTCTTTTTCTCTTATCTAATAGATGTTGATTTATATAAATATAAATTAACTTATTGGCGTTCTCTGTACCTAATCCATAGCAGAGAAAGCTCTCTGAAGCTACACAGTTTTCAATTGCTTAGAAGATCCTTATAGCAAGCTGTGTTAATACATGGTGAGTTTCATTGTATAAATGGCTTTTCCAGAAACAAGTAGGTTATCGTAGCACAATGCTAAAGGATGTATTGATCTAAATACACTTGCGCGTGTACGGATATCAAGGAATAAAGCATAGATCTTTTTCTTTCTTTTTAACACTAACCCTTCTATACGAGATAATAAATACTAGGTGGCTCAATATATTTGAGGTTGTTATGGCTTTTTTTAGTGACGAGATTAGATTTAAAAGCATTACTGCGAACTGAAGATCTCCTGTTTGCTTCTGGGCTCGTACTTAGAATAGCCTTCCAATATCTATTTAGTTGCCTAATAATTCCCTATAAAGAGTATTTAATACATGTAGATCCTGTTCTAGCTTTAACCAGCGAGGAGTTGTGGCCATCGGCTGAGTAATGCGTCGTCCATATTATTGGAGGCTCTATACGGCGTACGAGTAAAAAGCGAGGGTTACCAGTATGATATAGAGGGTAGAGACTAGCTTCTGTAATCAGTGAGAATAATTATTATCACACGTGTTATATATCACTCTGCAAATGAAACCCATACAGCATGTGAGACATGAAATGGTTGCGACTAAATGATTCAGTGGCAATTGGTTGGATACCATCTGAAAGAGGGAATCGCTGAGAACAACCAACCAGGTGTGTATCAGTTCCTCTAATATAGTAGCTGAATCTTGAAGAGGAGGCTTGGGCTTTTCCCGTGGAAAACCTTATCAAGGATCACGTAATAGCGACCTGGTCGAGCTGTGCCTTAGAGGCATATATAAGACCGAATAAAAGAAGTCTCAGCTACGAACTTCTGTTACACCCACGATCAACCGGACCCACAGTTGGAGAACCTATCATCGCTTTCAACGTAGAATAAAAAAAAGTATGAAGGCGTTTACTACATATAATGATTGAGACCTTTGGGAATACTTTTTGGGTAGCATCCGCAGGTACGCTTGTCAGCAAGAATTACGGCTCAGAGGAAGCTGATATTGACCTTCTGTCACACTTTATCGGTACATGATAATGTTGTCAGGAAGTCACTTTTTAGTCTTCCTCTCAGGACTCAACCAAAACAAGATCATACCTTCCAGAGCAGTCACAATATCTCTTCTGGACTCTTATATTCTGAAAGGAGCTGGCCACTGCCTTATATTAAGATCTTCGATAACACCCACAATGCTGGGTGCTGTACCTTCGATCCCGAAGATGGATGTGTGACATCTATACTGATTACTACTTTCTTCCTTTTACCAATAATACTAATCTTGGCAGGATTGATTATTTGGTTGATCCGTCAAGTCTTCAGATTAAATTTCAGAGACATTTCTAAAGTACTGTATTGTCAAGGTCTCTGCTTCATGAACTTCTGGCAAACAATACAGATAGTTTGAATCCCTGCCTTGGTATTCCCAACAGTTTTGATACTATTACAAATAGCAACATCACTGCAAGGCAAGATATTAACAAATTGTGGCTTGGTATTCGTGTCATACATTCGTCCGAAGAAGTTTTTAATCCCGGCATCAATTGCGCCTTCCATACCATCTCGTAGCTGGATGATGGGTGGCGGTGGCTCTTGAATGAGCCCTTCAGAATTAATTCCGCAACGGGTTAGAAATTTCCGGAAATTCGTTACGATTTGTTGAAACTTTATCCAAGCACCTGTTGCCATTTTTGTTTGGTCTCCTAAGCCAGTTAATGGAGCCTTTCGGGATTCAAAATTTGCTCCTGATTATCGGGCATCGCAGGCGCGTTCTTCGCTATGGCTTTCTATGCAGTCGTCTAAATGGTTATCGTTTAGGCGCCGAGTGTGTTATATGAGGGGGTCACACCACAGGTAGGTAATTGCTGTGACTAGTCTCGAATTAAAGCACATATTCATAAATATTAGAATACAGCTCTTTTCGCAATCATACACTTGATTTCCGGCCCTACACTATTCATGGGTCTGGGTGGCTTTATATGGATCCTTATTTCGGTGGCTGTCGGACGACGAGCTGTGTTTCTATTATGTACAGCTATTACACTTTTGACAATAATAAGCGCTGGATTAGCAAGGAGCTTTTACCAACTTCTTGTCGCGATGTGCTTTATCGGCCTTGTTACTGGGATGTCTACCAGTATGGTAAGCTATCAAGATATTTGATAAATTCAGAGAATACTCTTTAACAACTGACAGACCCTCCACATGTTTCTAGACCTCACATTAGTCCATCAACGTCCTCTCTTCATTGGAATGTTATGGTAGTCCATGGGAGGATCTTTTTAACCTGGCCATACTCTCTGCCATCCCACAGATGACCACTGGGCTAAACTAGCGCCTATTTTACTACGTTTTCAGCAACCCCGCAATGCTCTCTGTGCTCTTCGCCTTCTTTTCATCCCCAGAGACATATTACATGCGTCCAGCCATCGCCATCAACGGCCATATCCTAATTCAGTCTGCCACAGACAAAATCCGCATTTATGAAGACTAGAAGGAAGTACCTAGGGGGAAATCACTGCCTGATTTACCTCCAGTTTCAAAATTTGACCATATGACCAAGGAGCTAAGATTCTGGGACACAACAGAAACAGGATGGCGAGGAATTCATCCTGCTATCCTCAGATACTCATTTGCTTCCTCAACCCCGCTTATATTCTTGGGAAACCGTCCTTCAAGCCATCATCCTCGCCTCTATGCTCTTAATCAGCGGGACATACGTGGAAGTTCTATTAGAGCGCCGTATAATCTTTCCGTGGAAGCTGCTGCTTTTGTCAATTTGGCTGGGGGACTTGGATTATTGCTGTGTTTATCACTTGAGTCGTTGAGTATGTATAAGCTGGGTTTCGAGAAGATTGGCGATGAGTAACAATGGTGTCAGGGATGAGGAGCATTACCTTCCTGCCTTTATCCTTCCTATTATTATCAGTGCTGCATCCTCGGTCGTCTATGGTCTGACACTGCATTTTCACCTATCCGCCCTCCTTGTGTACCTCTCATATTTCCTCAACTGCTTCGCTTTTGTTACATTTTCCACTGCTAGCACCCTTTGGGTCACTACAGCATTCCAATGATGGGCAGCTGCTGCGATTATAAATGCCTTTGGAATTGGCTATATGGTCAGTTTCGGGATTAGCCTTATGATTCTACCGTGGGTTGAAAAGCAGGGATATTTGTTGGTGAACTTAGAGATTGCTGCAGCCATATTACTGGTTGGGGGTGTGATTATTCCGATTGCGTTTTGGGGAAAGAGATTCAGAGTGGTGTTAGAACGAAGGTGGTCGCATTGGGCAGATTGGGAGGCCGGGGCGTTGAGACCCAATTAATGACGTCCGTAGTGATGCTGAAACTGGTGCGATCCATTTCCAACAGTTCAGCTTCTCTACTAGATGCTATTTATTATTATGTTGTTAAATTATTCTCTGACTTAATATTGGGATGTCATCTCCATCCTGGCATGCTATGATACTTGCGGAATAAGCGGAGCTTGGAGCCCGTTGAGAAGAGAACAATTTTGAGGGGGGGATATTTTGATGAGTAGTGCTGTGCGCTGGGAGGAAGAGCCTCTGTATAATCTTCCCTGGAGTCTTGACTGCAAATCCGCTCCTTGAAGGATAAACCGAGGGAGTTGCCGCCCAGACCCACTAATTACCAATTTTCCTGTATAATCTTTTGCCGATCCCTTCCTTGAGCCTGCCAGCTTCAAGTTCATTTTTCTTTCCGATGCTGATATATTGTAAATAATACAATTATTGCTAAGATTTCCCGATATGAGTTAAACTTCATTTCAATAAAAGAAGCGCATAAGAAAGGCGGCATCAAACATCCCTTTTGAGGTTCTCCTTGTTATAATGATGCCCGTGTTAGATCATTGCTTTGGTTGGAGACGTAATCGCGAGAAAATATATTGTATCGTATTGAATACGTTAGGATATGAATTCCCAAAGATTATTCTTAAAATAGAACCAACAACTTGCAGTTCATACATTCCGCAAAGCCTCCGGCTTTACATACTTATATCTCAAGCTCGTTCCAAAATTCTAAGCCTCAATCCCACCTCGCTTCTTCACGAAGGCATTTCTTGGCGACCAGCTCTTCCATCCGCTTCCACATAAGAAATAGGCTCATTGGACCCAAGCAACGTGGCCTTGGACTCATTTCACTCACAGGAATGAACTGCGGCCGATATCCTCGCTCTTGCTGATCCCTAGGCGAATGAAAACTGGCACTAACGAGCTCATCGCGACTTTTCATGGTTGATATCGCTCCCGACGCGGAAAAGTTTGCTGCCACTTTTTCATGGTGTTTCCCCCACTCCCTCCATCCAAAGAACCCCAAGATCGCGAGCACCAGAATACTAAGAGGGATACCGACACCCAGCCCAACCTTCTTTGCTAGATCGACAACTCCCTTCGGACAGTCGCTCGCCACCAAATTCCCATCCGATGATGTTTCAGTTGGCGCTGAAGTTGCCGTTTTATTCGTAGCCATAGCGCTCGCAATAGCACTTGACGCAATCGCAGCGTCCCTATAATCAACACCAGGCTTAAAGGCCTCACCTGTGAAGAATTGCATAAATTTGAAGCGCAGCAAGATTCAGAATTACTGTAGTCGCAGCAGAATTCTCCATTGATTGTCCCGACTGGGCTACAGGAGAAAACGGCCGTCCAGCTGCCGTACGGATTGCCAGTCGAGGGATCTGAAATCGTGTGAGTATATAACAAAGGTACATGGAGGTGGGAATGAAGGAGAGCCTACTATTAATACAAGTATTAAACTGCTTTGGGCAATTTTCGGATGCCCAGGTATAGTCCGTGCAACCTAATAGGAGTTGTTATTAACTGAGATCATTTTACAAGAAAGGACTCCTTAATAAATAGGATATAGGGGAAAGGATGAATAATTGCACGTAGTGAGACGACATACTTCCACGATAGGGCAATCCTGATCGACCAAGACAGAAATCACTAGTAGAACAGGAATCGAGAGGGTCGCAGCAGGCGGATGGGGCTGCTATGGTTTGATTACACGGCACATGGTTTTTCTCAACAATTTTCCGATCTGGAAAATAGCATTTTGGCTGTGCAGCTGTTATTATTTTTGCTGCGAGGAGAAGGAGTGCCAGGTGAAGGTGGGCGAGTTGCATCATAGAAGAAAAACACCGGCTAGGGGAGCACAACCTAGAAAGTTGAGCAAAAAGCAAGATCAGACAGAGATCGAGAAAGAGAGGAGATATGCTAGGGTCCGTGTGGCTTGTTATTAACGACTTAATTCTAATTTCTGTGATGGATTTGAAAGAAAGAAGTGTTTTCACTTGCAGATGATAGATGTCAATTCTTGCTTGTGTGACAATGGTTGAAACATCAAATTGTCCCTGGCGCTTGCATTCCCCTTACGCTACCAATCACGGTGGAAACCCGGTCTCAGGAGGACGCCTCAGAGGCAATGGTTAGTGGGGTTACGGACTGGCCAGCTGCAGCAAGGCTACGGACAATACATCCGGAACAATCGCGTAATATATTGGGGGCTGAAAATCAATCGGCCCCTAGCCCCCACCACCCCAATATCCATCTAGGCAACGCTCTTGTATAAAGCATGTGCATTGGTCACAGTGATTCGTTCAAAATCTGCAATTAATTCAGCAATAATCTCAGAGACTATCATGAAGTTCTTACCAGAACCAAAATTGATTGCTATTCCTACAGTTTACCAATATCTTTGGCGTGACTATAGCCTTCCAGCAAACCAAGGTTGGATCTTAACTTTAAGCAAAAGTCAGGCAATCGCATTTCTGGCTTTTGTTATTACATTCATTGCTTATACACAAAGCAGAGCATGGAAGATTGAGCGTGATATTTTCTATCGATTTACTTTACCAAAGATAACGCTTCCGACGGTAGATAGTTATGATACTCGCCATTTATCACAGGGTGAAGCCTTTAATATCCTGATCCGGGCCTTTTTGAAGAAAAGCGAAACTGGAATTCATCACTATAGACGGGATGCTCCATGGATTGGAGTTATCGCCTTCCTGAATCTGGCTGTATTCCTTGCTATAGGGATAACGCTACCCTGGTCAATAACAAGAGGAGAAGAGTCGTCGTTAGTTCGATCTGCTACAGATACAACGAGGGAATGTACTCGATTCATGAATTCTCTGAGGGAAACATCGTTGATTGCTGAAACCTGGAGTAATCTAGGTGCAGATGTGACTTATAAGCAATGCTGGGCAGGGCTTAGCCAAACAAAAACAAGATGTCACAATATGGATGGTATCTTAACAAATCGTCCAACACTTCACATCTCTCAAGAGGTTGCTTGTCCATTTCAAGGCGATACCTGTCTTAAGGATGTTTCGCCGATACTTATGGAGCATAAGGGCTTAACCTCAGTGACTATGGGATTAATTCACCTTCAAAGTCGAAGATTTCTATAAATCACCGGCTGACATGTGCGCACCTGGCAGTTCGCAAGTTCGCCAATATCTCCTCGGCCTGCAAAAATGTTGTAGCTTTCTGTGACTGGAACCAGTTGAAGCAAGGTGGATCAAATTCTGACGCGGGCCAGAGCCCGCAATGGCAAGACTATGGCACAATGGTTGACACATGTTCTAGTGGCATGTGGAAGCCTCTCTGGGAGACGACCCCGGACCGGGAAATCAGGGAGGGCGCGCGATCGCACTCATTTCGAGCGTATCCCCTTGATAATTCAAAGGACATCCAGACTTGCGCAGAATCAATGGACAGGTTTGGGTTGTGATTATACGCGATGTGTATACTTATGCTCCTATTCCCGAAAATGCGAAACTTGTGGCCATTTCCTGTTTTGAGCAATATCAATTCTGCATGTTTCCCGACATTTGCACACCTTGGGGAACGGGGGTTTCTGATATTACAAGTATGGCAGAAAAGTTACATAAAATAGGAGATTCAGCATCAGCTTTTGACTTGCAGATTCTTTATTACCAAGTCATTACCAAATTCTCCATTTTATCACATCTTCATAATACCTGGTTCACAAATTCTTATATTAAACATCGATATAAGGAAAGCACCGGAGTTGCTGATAAGAACAACTGGGATAAAGAAATGCAGTACTGGTTTGAGACTTCGCTGCTCCATATGAGATATCTGACCATAGGTCTCTTGCAACCAGATATGGACTGGCCCAGCTGGCTCCCCCGGCGCCAGACTCTATGCTCTCGAATCCTCTTCTCCCACAGCAATTACACAAACTTTGACTTTATCCAATTCCTGATTTTCCAGCATGTTCTTCTTCTGATCTGTGGCATAAGCTTTAGAAAGGAGATTATTATACGAGTGTCAAAAGTAAAACATTTGGCAGTTTTGAGTTTGAAGTTGGTAAATAAGGCAAGAGTAAACGGATTAGAAGCTATGGCAAAGAGTTTCATTTGGCAGTATTGTATATATTTTTGTTATTTCATTTATCAATATGTCCGACCTTCTCTTTATAGTGTTTCCCAAGCATTGAACGGGAATCTTATAAGGCTTAGCAACTTACAACCAAGCGAGCAGCAGCTGTAATAAAAGCCAATTTACTATACCTCTTCGTCAATAAAAAGCTTCACAGCTTAAAATAATTAGCACTATTGTTCGTATTCTCAAATGGTATAGTTATATGACCTAGTTGTTTGACCGTATGGCAATTTGAGTATATAAGCACCTGTCAGGGCCGTATACAAGGCGTTGGGGAAGGTCACCTGACCCAAGGGTCACCTGTTCGGGTAAAAGGAAGAGGTTGTAAATCATGGCACTGAAGTGAGATAAATGCTTTGTAATACCCCGTATCCTATTCAATAAGGCTTCGACTGGCCTTCGATATAAAGTGAGGGGAAGCAGAACCTTGAGAAGGGTAGAGATTAGTTTGTATAAGATTTGACTAGTTGATGAGAATCGATATCTTTGAATACTATAT
>Ga0247734_1000663_pt1 | contig 28889 bp, 26 predicted proteins | sample UWRJL103311B2_FD_180933 | JGI IMG/M metagenome (GOLD analysis project Ga0247734, IMG submission 180933) | Plant litter microbial communities from Arlington Agricultural Research Station in Wisconsin, United States - UWRJ-L103-311B-2 | ecosystem: Environmental > Terrestrial > Plant litter >...
AACAACAGCACCTTTTTTTAAAGTGTATCCACTGGGATTATCTTACCCTGCACCGTTCAGTGCTCTTGCCTTATAACCCTTCCCTGCACCGTCAATTGCTCTTGGTTTATCTCTTTTCCTTAACCCGGAGACCTGATTATCCTATAGGCGCGCGGATTACTTTTTCTTAGCAGTAACGAATATAATAACACCGGCTAATAGAACAATACCGCCGGCGTAGGGTGGCCAGTTGACGGTTTTTTCGCGGTCGGCTGATACCTGGATGGGTCCTGCATCGATTATTTTTTCCTTTTTAGTGTAAGTAAAGCCGGTCCATAAAAGGAGGACGGCGCCCAGTACTATTAAAATCAATCCAACGCTCTTGTTCATTTTGTTTTAGTTTAAGGTTTATTCTTCTTCAAAGAAGTCGCCCAAACCACCCAGGTAGTGTTCCGTAATTCCTGCAGTGAAGTCGTCGTAATCCTCATCGGGGATGTTTGTCTGCACAAATTCCAGTGAGGTACCTTTTTTATCAGGGTGCAGTTTAATGGTAACGATGGATGGTTCGTTGTCTTCTCCGAAGTACCACTGTTGTACAATTCTTTTGCCAAAGTCAAATTCAATGTTTTTTCCAACAATATCCCCGTCCCAAAATGAGAATTCTGTACCCGGTTCTTCGGTAAATTCTACATCGGCACCAGTCCACAGCTGGATGCTTTGCGCTTTGGTCATCGCCAGGTACACTTCTTCAGGCGGGGCCGGCAGGGGGTAGTATTTTTTAAAAGTCTTCATTTTTTATTGTTTTAATCCCGTCTTCCCGTTCGGTATGTAAGGGAAGCGCGTCTGTATTGCTATCTGTGTTTTTATTGTCCGTATTGTTATCTGTACTTCTGTTGGCTGTATTACCGTCATCGATAATTGCAATTCCATCACCCGCTATGATCTGATGAGGTTTAGGCCGGGTTCTGTTCTGGCTTTTAATGTAAGCTTTGAACCTTTCATTTTTAATATGCATCAATGACTGTTTCCAGTGAGATTCCGGGTAACTAAACACAAACGTTTCTTTTATCCTGATCGATTCGTTCAGCAGTTTTAGCCAAAGATACAACATACCTGCAGCCAAAACTATCTGTGTCGAATTTCCGATGATTTTACTGAACTTACCAATGGTCATATCAAATATTACTTCGGCCACTAAATGCAGGGCAAAAATAGCCATCACAAAAATCGAGTACCTGATCATCTGTAAAGGAAACTCTTTCCTCCTGTTGAAGAAAAGTATAGTCAGCAATATCGTCCAGTTGAACCTGATAGCGTAACCAATAATCTCCAGGCCTGAAACAGCAACAATAGCACCTTTGGCAACGATGCCGTAGTGCTTCAGGTCAGTCCAGAATTCCTGGTTGAAATAATTTGTCCTGAACATCGCGGAGGGGATACCAAAAATCAGCAATACCAATAGAATACCTACAATAACCAGCCAGCTGCCTATGGCTCTTGCATCGGCAAGTTCATCGAGATCAAAGGCCGACACCTGTTGATGGATGCTGATGAAATAGAAAGAGGTGGCCAGTAATGTTATGATCGCCAGCATGATCATGTAGGGGTTTACAGCAGTTATCCCACTCGGGCTTCGGCGCAATATGGTATAGGCAAGCAAATCATTTATTTTTTCCGTGTCACTGGTATATTTCTTAATGTCCTGTTCGGCTATGTGATCGGCTAAACTGCGGTACACGTAGTCCAGTTTCAGATTGTTCCCGCGGTGGAAAGTATTGAGTTCAAAATAGTAGTTGTCGGTTTCTACCGTATGCGCCTCATTGCTTATCTGTGGTATAAAGGGGAAATCTATTGATATATTTTGTTCAACATTAACCGGATACTTCAATGCAATGGGTTGCGAACGGTTTTTATCGGTAATACGCCTTAGGTTATTGCTGATCAGGTCGCCATAGAAATAAGTATACTCCCGGCCATTTTCTCCTTTTTCTTTATTCCATATATTGGGGATCACATAAGATTCGGTAACTTCTATCAGATTTTTTTCTTCATCGTCTTTAAACTGAATCGCATCTGCTGTTTCAATACCCGGGTAGTATCGCGCAATATAATCCAGAAACGACTTCTCCATGGACTCTTCACCATCTTCTGCAAGCTGGCCCCTCAGGTCGTCTGCATAATTATCAGAATACCTGCTGTGGATCAATAGCGTTGTTTTAGCTGATTTTACAGTATCGGCTACTTTAAAGGTCAGATCAGCAACCAGTTTCCCGGTTGCAATGCTCACCGCATCCTCAGGTTTCTCGGTGCCCGGCCTCAGTACCAAAGCCTCACCATAGTTAGGGAAGTAGGTGTTCTCAAAACTTCCGCGCTGGTTTGAAATCGTAGGATCTATCCAGGTCTGGGTATTGTGATGGTCTACCATAACCACTACATGGTTAAACAGGGTAGGGCTGGGCAAAAATCCGCTGGTCTTTTTACCTGAATAGGTGTCTATGTAACACATAAAAGCATCAACGTCCATTTTCTTCAACAGGTAAATCAGCAGGAGGGACTTATCCTTACAATCCCCGTAGCGCTGTTGCAAAACCTTTTCCGGCGAATTAGGCCGTTGTGAATACTCGCCCATTTCTATTCCCATGTACCTGATCTCGTCCTGCACAAACCTGGTTGCCAGCAGCATGTATTGTGTGGTATCATAACGTGCTTCCTCCTGCAATTCACTGGCTTTTTTGTCCAGCAATGGAGTTTTTAGATTAGGGTAACTATTCGTCTTTATGCCCCAGTCCACTACTTCGCGCCACGACTGGTATTCAGATATCTGTGTGTGCTTAAAAGGATTATACCAGGATGGCTCGTAATCGGCATAGTCGTAAGTACGTGTCAGGTGACTTTCCCATTCATAGATCTTCTGTCCGTTTCTTTCGCTGGTTTTAGGGGCCTTATCAAAGTTGAAATTTTTAAACTTCAAGGGCCTGTTTTTATTGATAATCAAGTTGGTGTAACGGTGCCCGATAGTGCTTGAACCCTCAAAGTAAAAGTCTTCCGTAAACCTGTTTCCAAATGCCGGGTTTTTTCCTTTCAGTGTATAGGCCCACTCAATGCGGTCGCCTTTCCTGATGTCGCCCAAAATCATGTACGCTTCATACGTACCACTATAAATGAAGCGTGAAAGTTCTTTCTCGTTCTGCTGCACTTTAAAGTCCCTGGCATTCAATTTGTCCATCGGCTGGCCGTCCCGCCAAACAATGATCTTATGGAAAGTCAGCTTTTGGTACAGAGGATCATAAGTAACAGAAATTTGTGAGCCATTCTGTACACCGGCACCAGATACAATCTGTCTCACGGCATGCACGTAATTTTCCTTCAGCTCTGCCTGATTCTGGTCTTCCAGCAAGGAAAGGTAATATCCGTCAGAAATGTCCTTTTTCTTTGGCGTACCGCCCGATGAGTTAACCTTCACAATCCAGGTCGGTTCCGTTCTTGAAATGGAGAAGTTTTTTCCCTGGGCCGCAACCTGGGATAAAAATCCGCAAACAATTAAAAAGAGTAATCCAATTTTTTTGGGCAGTTCCTGAAACATGATGAGAGGTTAAGAAATAGAGAGGCGTTAATTGTTTAAAGCGTTTATACTTTATTTAAGGTTGATATTTTATTTGAAGGCGTTGATCCCGGTTACATCCATTCCCGTAATCAGCAAATGGATATCATGCGTACCTTCATAAGTCACTACAGATTCCAGGTTCATCATATGCCGCATGATGGAATACTCTCCCGTGATGCCCATTCCGCCCAGCATCTGCCTTGCGTTTCTTGCAACATCTAGTGCAACCTCTACACTGTTCCTTTTCGCCATCGAGATCTGCTCTGCGCTGGCCCTGTTTTCACTTTTCAGTACGCCCAGGCGCCATACCAGCAATTGCCCTTTGGTAATTTCGGTAATCATTTCCGCCAGTTTTTTCTGCTGCAGCTGAAAACCGCCAATGGGTTTACCAAACTGTACACGCTCTTTCGCATATCTCAGTGCCGTATCATAACAATCCATTGCGGCACCCAATGCACCCCAGGCAATGCCATAGCGTGCCTGGTTCAGGCATCCCAGCGGGCCTTTCAGTCCCGAAATTTCAGGGAATATATTTTCCTTCGGTACTTTCACATGATCAAATACCAGTTCACCCGTGGCCGAGGCCCTCAGGCTCCATTTATTGTGTGTTTCAGGCGTAATAAAACCTTCCATGCCGCGCTCCACAATCAACCCGCGGATCTTGCCGGCTTCATCCTTTGCCCATACCACCGCAATGTCTGCAAAAGGGGCGTTCGAGATCCACATTTTTGCGCCGTTCAACAGGTAGTGGTCGCCCTTGTCCTTAATGTTGGTCGTCATCCCGCCTGGATTAGATCCATGATCAGGCTCAGTTAATCCAAAACAGCCCATTAGTTCCCCCGTAGCCAGTTTAGGCAGGTATTTACAGCGTTGCTCTTCAGAGCCGTAGGCAAATATCGGGTACATCACCAGCGAACCTTGCACCGATGCCGTTGAGCGTATACCTGAGTCGCCGCGTTCCAGTTCCTGCATAATGATGCCATAGGCAATATAATCCAGTCCCGCGCCACCGTATTCAACCGGAATAGTCGGCCCAAAAGCACCAATTTCTCCCAGTCCCTTAATCAGCTGTCTGGGGAATTCAGCCTTTTGCGCATAATCCTCTATTACAGGACTTACTTCCTGTTTTACCCAATCGCGTGCCGTAGAGCGGATCAGTTTATGTTCTTCAGATAATAATTCGTCTAGCAGGTAATAATCGGGTGCTTCGTACAGGTCTTTCTTTCCAGAATTGTTCATGGTATACAGTATATTTGGTGAAGCGTGTCAATGCCTCCTTATCCTTAATTTGTCGGCGCCCTGTCTATGCAGAGTGGTATTTCCTGGCAGGGCCTGTTTCAAAGGTAATAAATTCAGGTAATGGCTGGTTATAACCAATCAAAAAATTAATTTTGCAGAACAGACTAAACTATATGACCTTTTTACAAACTGTTGCTTTAAATGATGTTAAATGTTTCGCGTATCATGGGTACTATCCCGAAGAGCAGCTTACCGGAACAGAATTCCTGGTCAGTGTGGAGGTGACTTTTACCCCTTCGGGCGATACGGAAGACCTGCAGCGCACAGTAAACTACGAAGTGCTCAATACCATCATCCTCGAAGAAATGCGCAGCACCAAAAAACTGCTTGAATCTGTGGTGAAGCTCATCCTTGACAGGGTCATCTCCAGTTATCCCTTCGTATTAACAGCCGTGGCCGGCATCAGGAAAATGCATCCGCCTATGCCCGGAGAAATCGACCATTCCTTTGTTCAATTATCTTACCGTTCCGATAAAAAGAATTAGCCCTTAGCGGCACAAAAATATATCTATGTCAACAGCAACAAACTATACCAAAATTACCAGTGATTTCCTGCAGCAGATTGGCCTGGCCGTAGGGCAGGAGAACGTATTTACCGATACCGATTCTTTGGCCGATTACAGTCATGACGAAACCGAGGATCTACACTTTTACCCCGAAGTGGTGGTTAAACCGGCAGATACAGCAGCCGTTGCGGCCCTGCTTAAACTTTGCAATGAAAACCATGTTCCCGTAACCCCACGGGGCGGTGGGACGGGGTTGAGCGGTGCGGCCTTGCCCATTTTCGGCGGCGTATTGCTTTCTATGGAAAGGTTCAAAAAGGTGATTTCAATTGATACAGATAACCTGCAGGCAACCGTTGAACCAGGGGTAATTACCGAAGAGTTTATCAATGCGGTAGGCGAGGTGGGATTATTGTATCCGGTAGATCCTTCGAGTAAAGGATCATGCTTCATCGGTGGAAACGTGGCACATGGTTCCGGTGGCCCCCGGGTAGTGAAATACGGGACGATCAGGGAGTACATCCTTAACCTCGAAGTGGTGCTGCCGACCGGCGAGGTGATCTGGACGGGTGCAAATACGCTGAAATATGCTTCCGGATATAACCTGACACAATTGATGATCGGATCCGAAGGCACACTGGGGGTAGTCACTAAGATTGTGACTAAACTCATTCCTAAAGCCCAGTTCAGTGTGTTGATGATGGGTTCCTTCAGCGAAAACGAACAGGCCTGCGGTGCAGTTTCTGCGATTTTCAGGGCAGGTGTAACACCTTCCGCACTGGAGTTCATGGAACGCCGCGGGGTAGAGTGGGTGATGAAATATGATAATATCAAGTTCGACCTCAAAGATAACGTGAGTGCGCTGCTGATGATCGAGTTTGACGGCGATGATATGGATACGATATTTAAGGATTGTGAAAAGGTAAACCTGGTACTGGAACAGTTTGGCTGTACTGATGTGCTTTTCGCTGATACCGCACAGCAGAAAGAGGAATTGTGGCGCATGCGCAGGACGATGGCCGAATCGGTAAAATCGAATTCGGTATATAAAGAAGAAGACACGGTGGTGCCACGTGCGGCATTACCACAACTGATCAATGGGATTAAGGAAATCGGTTCGAGATACGGTTTTGAAAGTGTTTGTTATGGTCACGCCGGAGACGGAAACCTGCATATCAATATTATCAAGGCGGGTATGAGCGATGACGACTGGAAGAACAGGTTGAAGGAAGGTATCGCAGAATTATTTCAGCTTACGGCCGACCTCGGTGGAACAATATCCGGAGAGCATGGAATTGGATTAGTACAGAAGGAGTTTATGCCGATCAAATACAGCGAGATCCATCTCAATTTAATGAGGAACATTAAAAAAGTGTTTGATCCAAACAGTATCCTTAATCCCGGTAAAATATTTTAATTATACTTCGTAGCAGGATCATTCGCTTTGTAAATGATCCTGCTTGATATCGTCGTTAAATACAACCGTTTGCGGGTAAGATATAGGGCTATCGATTTGCTGAACAACTATATATCTTCAGTAGAAACTTCAGGTTCAGCTAAAGCTGTTCAAAGGTTAACATCTTCGCTTTCTCAGCGTCAGGAATAGCTGTTGCCTTTTTGGTAGCGTAATCAAAGGCAACACATACTGTTTTCCCCCTGGCGCAAGTCACCTCTTTTCCATTTACTTCTTTTACCAGCGAATATTCGAGGTCGAAACTACTGTTTCCAATTCGCGAAGTACGCACATACATGGTCAGCTTATCTTTCAAATATACAGGCCGGAGATAGTCTAGCGATGCCTTCGCAATCACCACCCCGGTTTTATCCCAGTCCCAGGAAATAGCCTGCTTCCAGTATTTAGTCCTGGCAATCTCCATGTAGGTAAAATACACGGCATTGTTCACATGGCCCATCATATCGAAGTCTGCGAAGCGGGTCTCGATTGACGTTTTGTACTTGAAATTGTCGAAATTTTGGTGGTCAACTGACTTTATGTCTGCTGTTTTTTCTTTTGAGCGCCATAATGTCTTGAAATTCATAGAATATTTGGATTGGTATGGGAGTTGAACAAGGGAATATAAATACTTAAAAAATTAAAAAAATAAAGGAGAATATAACCATGACATTAGTAAAATTTAACAACCGTACTAGAAACACAGCGCCTTACTTTAACAACGTTTTCGATTCTTTGTTCACTGATGCATTAAATAAAAACCACGCCATCAGCAAAACTCCGGGAGTAAATATCCTTGAATCTGCAGAGAGTTACACAGTTGAAATGGCTGCACCTGGTTTGGAAAAAGCTGACTTCCAGATCAATTTGAAAAAAGATACACTGTCTGTATGGGCAGAGAAAAAAGCGGATGATGCTGCTCCGCAAAAAAATTACAGCAGAAAAGAATTTGACTATTTGTCTTTCGCAAGGTCGTTCGTTTTACCTGAAACAGTAGATGCAGAGAAAATTGCTGCGGAATATGTAAATGGTATATTAACTATTACCATTGGTAAAAAGTTAGAAGTTCAGCCTGAAAGTAAAGAAATTAAAGTTTCGTAATTTGGTTTAGTTTTGGTTAAAAGGGGCATTCCGAAAGGTTTGCCCTTTTTTTTTAAGCTCAAAGAGAGATTTTTTGGGGGGGGTGAAAATATTGGACATGTATATTTCGACTGCCTATCTTTTGCTGCGCAAAACATAGAAGGTCGAAATATATCATGTCCAATATTTTCCTCCTCGGGATCATCTTCTTCGCAGAAAACACAAAAAGAAGGCAAACTTTCTCCATTCTCCGGAAGGGGCAGTATCCGAGCAGCAACGAAGTTGCTGCTTCTTTTTCTTTTTACCTTATGTAGAAAATTCGTTGCTGAATCTCTTTATTTATACCTATTGCATTGCGTTTATGCACCAGCTTGGTTGCTGAATCTCTTTACTTATACCTATTACATTGCTTTTATGCAGAAGCGTGGTGCTGAATCTCTCTACTGATACTTATTACATTGCTTTTTGCAGCAGCTAGGTTGCTGAATCTCTTTACTGATACCTATTACATTGCCTTTTTCCGGAGCTTGCTTGCTGAATCTCTTACTGATACCTATTACATTGCTTTTATGTAGCAGCTTGGTTGCGGGATCTTTACTTGTATCTATTACATTGCTTTTATGTAGCAGCTTGGTTGTGGGATCTTTACTTGTATCTATTACATTGCTTTTATGCAGCAGCTTGGTTGCGGGATCTTTACTTGTATCTATTACATTGCTTTTATGTAGCAGCTTGGTTGCGGGATCTTTTTGTTTATACCTATTGCGTTGCGTTTACACAGGAGCTTGGTGGCTGAATCTTTTACTTATACTTATTTATCCCTTTTACTTCATCTTTATCGCTTTTACTTCATCGAGATGCACTACGAGGATTTTACTTCGAAGATTTGATCGAACAATGGGGATTTGGTAATGGTGAGTTGAGGTCTGTAGGAAATGCTGTGATCTGTTTTACGTTGGATGTTAACTAATCCGAACCAGGTCGCGAAGTTTTCAAAGAAGCGGTAGTCGTATGCACGCTGATCTTCATCAAGGATTCGTTGATCCCGAACTTCGAGGTAGATCTTCCATAAGGTGACATCAAATGCCTGAATCAGTTTGGTACTATAAAACTGGCTTTCGCGTGGAGTACCTCCATATTTAGACAACAATACCAGCGAGAATGGCCATCCAAACTGCCCGCATCTTCCCTCATCGTCGTTATCATAGAAGTTAGACCAGTTGAAGCGGCTGCTCATATAAGTGAAAACAGAGACAAAACGCTCTGCCTTGGGGCTCTTCATCATCTTCTCGCCTTGTTTGGTCAGGCTAAGCACGTTATGGCGCTTTTTTACCATGCCTGAGTCGATAGTGTATTGTTTTAAAGGCCATAGATAGGGAATGTTATCTTCCATAATCCTTACTATAAATTCTCTTCCCCTTAAGTCAATCAAATCCTGCCCGTATAACATTTCGCAAATACTTGTGGGTAGGTTTCCAATCTTCGTCAGCTTTATACTGCCAGACTTTTGAATCTCATCCAGCAGCAGTTCCGAAAGTTTGAAGAAGGGAACCTCATCTACATGCTTATCTAAACCTTTGCGAAATTTTAATATGCTCCCGGTGGTAAAAGGGGCGTTGAGCAAATTCGCCATTTGTTCTGAATGCAATCCATCAAAGTCGTCAAGGGGCGTATTATTCAGCGTTTTCTGATGTTCAGCCATTAAGCTGTCCAGCTCTTTCATATTCAAATTGCCGCTGCTCGCCTGAGGATATGCTGCAAGGAACGAATCCATAAAATCTTCTGCAATGTCCATAATGAGTGTTTTGGTATTACTAATTTACACTTTATTCCTCTATGCTACCAGGGTGTGATCTCAAAGAGTTGATCGAGTAGCGGCGATTTGATAATGCTCAGCTCACTTCTGTGGAATATACTGAGCTCCTTACGTTCGATCTTGACCAACCCAAACCAGGTTGCAAAGAAATCAAAGAAACAGATATTATATTGGCCTGATCATGCTCAAGGTGTCTATTATCCCGGATTTGCTTGTAAATTTGAAATGATGTGTTGTCGAGTGCATGAATCACTTTGTTACTGTAGAATCGGCTATCCCGGGCAACACCTCCATATATAGACAACAACACGACGGAATATGCCCAACCAAATCTTCCGAACCTACCCTTCTCGTCGCGATCGTAGAAGTTGGACCAATGGAAGCCTTTGCTCATATAATTAAAAAGGCTAAGAAAACGGTCGGTTTTAGGCCCCTTCATAGCTTTTTCCCCCTTTTTGGTCAAGGTGATTATGTTATGTCTTTTTTTCGCCATGCCTGATTTAAGTACGTATTCCTTTAAATACGACAAACATGACCTAATATCTTCATGAACATCAAATACGTTTTCATAAGGTATGCAAACCAAATACTGTGTGTATAGCATTTCCCAGATAGATGCTGACAGATCATCAGTTTCGGTTAGCTCAACACTGCCCGACTCTTGAATTGCATTCAATAGCAACTCTGATAGAATGAAGAGTGGAACCTTGTCTACATGTTCCGCAATATCCTGACGAAATTTTAAGATGCTATTATTCGATAACGTGTCGTTCATCAAATCTTTTAACTGTGCGGTATTCAACCCATCAAAGTCTTTGAGGGGGAGTTCATTTAGGGTGTCTCATGTTCAGCAATCAGGCTGTCATCTCATTCATGTTTAAATTGCCCGTCCTCACCTGAGGATGTGCGGCAAGGAATAAATCCATAAATTCTTCTGCAATGCTCATACTTGGTATTTTGTTGATACGAAAATTACAAAATTGATACAAATATTAAAATTGCTCAGTAGGAAAATAGGTTAAAGTTTTCTGGTTTTGCTGATCTGGCGTGGTAACATTTGCCGGGCGCCACTTGAAACAAAAAAAGGAGCCTTTGTGGGCTCCTTTGCTATATTTTATTACTATGATGCAGATGTCAATTCCTAGGTGTAACCCAGGATTTTCAATACCTGTTTACTGTTTTGCTCTTCTCCGAAAACTTCGAAGTTGAAGGTCTCATCGCGGTTACGGCGAATGATCACATGTTTGGGGCTAGGCAATAGGCAATGATGAATCCCACCATAACCACTCAGTACTTCCTGGTATGCACCGGTGTTAAAAAAACCGAGGTATTGTACTTTACGGGTTTTAGGCATAAACACGGAGTTCATGTGGGCTTCCTGGTTGTAGTAATCCTGACCATCGCAGGTGATTCCACCAAGGTTTACCCTTTCGTATTCTGCATCCCAGTTATTAATCGGCAACAGGATATACTTCTGGTTCAAAGCCCATACGTCTGGCAGGTTGGTGATGAATGAACCATCCAGCATCAGCCATTTCTCACGGTCGTTTTGTTGTTTACGTCCCAGTACTTTGTACAGGATACCAGAAGCTTCGGCTACGGTATATTTACCAAACTCAGTAATGATATCCGGTTCAACTACATCGTGTTCCGCACAAATTTCTTTGATACGTTTCACAATTTCGTTCACCATGTATTCGTAATCAAAATCAAAAACCAATGAATCTTTAAAAGGCATACCACCGCCGATATCAAGGGTGTCCAACTCAGGGTTGATCTTTTTAAATTTGCAGTACAGCGTAACATATTTTTCCAGCTCGTTCCAGTAGTAAGGGGAGTCGGTGATACCAGAGTTGATAAAGAAATGCAGTAACTTAACCCTGAAGTTTGGATTAGCTGAGATCTTGTTGTTGTAAAACTCAATCACGTCTTCCATACGTACACCTAAGCGGGAAGTATAGAATTGTGAATCCGGTTGCTCTTCTGCCGCGATACGGATACCCAGGTTACAAGGCGTATCCAGTTCAACTTCATCGTCAAACAGGTTAAACTCTTCTTTATTATCTAATACCGGAATGATATTTTTATACCCATCGTGCAACATATCAATGATATATTGTTTGTACTGGTACGTTTTAAAACCATTGCAGATTACAGTGATATCTTTAGTCAGGGATCCTTTTTTCTCCAGAGCCTCAATCATAGGCATATCAAATGCAGACGAAGTTTCCAGGTGGATTCCATTTTTTAAAGCCTCTTCAACAATATGTTTAAAGTGTGAGCTTTTGGTACAGTAGCAATACTTATAATCGCCACGGTAGTTGTTCTTGATGATTGCCGTCTGGAACAACAGTTTGGCCTGCTGAATCTTTTTTGTAATCATTGGAAGATAGGTGAAACGCAATGGTGTGCCATAGGTTTCTATCATTTCCATCAGGTTCAGATCTTGAAAATACAATTCGTCATCTATAACGCTGTAGCCTTCCTGGGGAAAGCCGACACTTAGATCAAGAAATTCGGAGTAACTCTGCATTTATGGTCAATAATAATTTTTGCAAAAATGTAATTTTAAATCGACAAACAGCTTTTATAAATGAAAATACTGTCATGTACAGGTATAATTTATTTTTTATCCAGATGGATCTCCGCAAGCATGCATCTGGCGCTTCCCCCGCCGTTTTTTTCAATCGTATACAGGGGCGAATAAATCAGTTCATTGTATTGTTCCAGTGCTGTAATCTGTTCCTGATTTAAAGACAAGTAAGCCTGTTCAGACATCACCAGCAAGGGCTCATCATTCGCATTCAGCACCTGCAGCATGTTGCCCGCAAAATGGTTCATCTGGTCAAGGCTAATTTCAATAACCTCTTTGCCGTTCTCCTCAAAACTCCTTAGCAGAATTGCTTTTTCGTCTTCATTCTTAATACTTTCCAGGCAAATCACCACAAAATTGTCGGCCACGCACATCATCACATTGGTGTGATAAATCGGGAAACCATCTGCATCCACTGCGTGGAAGGTCACCGGTGTAAAATAGGTCTTCTCGCAAAAATATTTCAGGGCTTCCTGATGGGTCCTTACCGATAAACAGGCATATACAATTTCGTTTTCGCGGTCCAGCACCATGCTGCCAGTTCCCTCCAGATACACACCACGTTCTTCGCTGGTAGACATATCAGTGATCCGGTCAATCACAAAAGTTTTGTCTAATGTATCTATAATATCCTGTCTGCGTTCCAACCGCCTGTTTTCCGAAAACATCGGGTAAAGGAAGATCTGGAAACCATCATGAAAAGAGATCCAGTTGTTCGGGAAGATAGAATCCGGCGTCTCCGGATCCAAAGTATCATCAATAACGGTTACGTCGACGCCCTTTTTTCTCAGCAGCTCGACGAAATCGTCAAACTCTTTCAGGGCCTTTTGCTGAACCTCAGTCGTCGCGGTACGTTGATCTGCCGCAGGGCTTCCTTCAGTTGCTGCAGCGTTTCCTGATTCTGTTGCAGTCGTTCCTTCAGCTGCTGAAACGTTTCCTAATTCTGTTGCAGGGCTTCCTTCAGCTGCTGCCGGGGCCGACTGCGGTTCTTCGTCGGCCTGTTGAAATTTATTGTTTACAGCCGTTTGCGCGTTGAATTTAAAATCAACGGGACGGATCATTAATATCTGGTTGGTACTTTGCATTTGGGTTCAGTTAAAAAGAATAAGCTTAGTTTTCCAGTTCGTCGCGCAGCAGCGGAAGGCTCATACAGTGAAAACCTCCCCGGGCCCTTGACAGTTCTGCCGAAGGCATCAAAACAAGCGTATCCGTAATCGTATCTGCACTCACTTTACCGCTCTCCAGATCGTTGATCAGGTCTTTCACAGACACAATGTTAAAGCCGTTGCTTTTAAAAGCTTCAACAGTTTTGTCGTTTCTGTCGTAACCCAATACCACACCTTCTTTCAATGCCAGCAAGTTACAGGAGTCGGTCCATTGTTCACGCGCATCATAAGGGAATGCGCCGTTCCCGCTATAGATAAACTTTGTCTTTTCCGTACTGCCCAGTTCATTTCTGCTGATATCATCCAGCAGGGCTTCAATGCTGTCAAAGCGAAGCGGATTTTGCTGATGTTTATGGAACTGGATAATTTCCGTCACATCCTTTGTATCCGGTTCTATCAGGAAATTGATCGGCTCCGGAATATTTTCTACCTGGTTGCCAGAGATCGACCGGAGCAGTGTCCATACATTACGTTTTACCTGTGTAAATACGGTATCGATGTGCATAAAATCCCTTTTATTAGGGATCTTCACCACCGTTACCTTGTTCACCACATTATTTTCGAACAATAACTTAATTGCCTCATTCGCTCCGTAAGCAGAGGTCCTTTCACTGCAGCCAATCAGTACATGGTTTTTACTCACCATCATCACGTCGCCGCCTTCAAGTGTGGTCCGGTGTTCCTCCTCTTCACCCGGGCGAAGGAAATGTTGTGCCGCATCCGGGATCTCCAGGATATTACCTGTGTAGTCCGCAAAAACCGGATGGTTAAAAAAGATATAACGCATCAGCAGCGTTTCGCGGTTCCGTGCTTTTTTAGCTGGTTTGTTCAGCAGGATATGGTTGTTGATTGTGATACCGACATCACGCGTAAAAATCAGGTTGGGAATAGGGGCGAAGATCATTAAATCATCGGCCATAGTGCCGGATATAAATATTTTGGCCAGTTCTACCGGGTCCGTATCAATCAGCTGCAACTGTAATTTATAGGTACAACCTTCAATGGCGCAAACCGATGCCGTCAGTTTTTTTCTGATGATTGGTTCTTTCAGAATATCAGAAAGCAGGTTTTGTATTTCGATCACCGCGTGCGATCCGTGGAAGTCCGGGTGGTCTGGTTTAAAGAATTTCCTGTTTGATGTTTCTGCATCTATATCCGCAAGGTTCCCTTTGATTTTCTCAGGATCCAGGAAGTACATCAGCAGTTTTACATAATAATCGTATTCGTCTTTTCTAATCGTATCCAGGTGGACAATATCTTCAAAAAGCCAGTCCTGCGCTTTCGAGGGGACTACCTTTCCGAGGCCACTATCCGGGCTGTGGATGAGCAGTTTGCGGAGGCGGCCGATTTCTGTACTTACTTTTACTTCGAAATTTTCTATCTGTTCAGTCATAATAAGTTTGTGGTGAAGCAAATCTATCCAATATTTTTTTAAAATATAATATTCGCTCATTATTGCTTATTTGGTTATTTTTGGCCCATGAATTTTATTATTAGTGAAGTAGTGAAAGGCATTAAGCAACTTTATAATGAAGATGTTGCCGAGAGCTTAATCAGTATACAAGATACGCGTAAGGAGTTTGAAGGGCAGGCCACCATTGTAGTTTTTCCATTTGTGCGTTATTCTAAGAAGTCGCCCGAGCAAACTGCAAACGACCTTGGCGTTTACCTTGTGGAGAACCTGAAAGAGGTGACCGCATTTAACGTAGTAAAAGGATTTCTAAACCTGAGTATCGCTAATGATTACTGGATGGACCTTTTCCATACAGATTTATTGCGACCGGATTTCGGTGTGCTTCCCTCCAATGGTAAAAAGGTAATGGTAGAATATTCATCGCCAAATACCAACAAACCACTTCACCTTGGCCATGTTAGAAATAATCTGCTCGGTTACTCTGTTTCAGAGTTGCTGAAAGCAGATGGGGCAGAAGTATATAAAGTAAACCTGGTTAACGACAGGGGAATCCATATCTGTAAATCAATGCTGGCCTGGCAGAAATGGGGGAATGAAGAAACCCCCGAGAGTTCAGGCTTAAAAGGCGATCACCTGGTGGGTAAATACTATGTGATCTTTGATAGGGAATACAAAAAAGAGATTGAAGCTTTAAAACTCACTGGAGATACCGAAGACGAAGCCAAAAAGAATGCCCCGTTAATTAAAGAAGCGCAGGCAATGCTGCTGGCCTGGGAAAACGGGGACACTGAGGTGATCGACCTGTGGAAACGCATGAACGGCTGGGTATATGAAGGCTTTGCAGTTACCTACAAAAACCTTGGGGTAGATTTTGATAAGTACTACTATGAAAGTAATACCTATTTATTAGGAAAAGATACTGTAGAAGAAGGTCTGGCAAAAGATGTTTTCTTCAAAAAAGAAGATGGTTCTGTATGGATCGACCTTACTGCCGACGGACTGGACCAGAAACTTGTTTTACGTGCGGATGGTACATCAGTATACATCACGCAGGATTTGGGTACTGCACAAATGAAATATGACGATTTCAAAATGGATGAGTCTATTTATGTAGTAGGTAACGAGCAGGACTACCATTTTAAAGTCTTGTTTCTCATCTTAGATAAGCTGGGCAAAAGCTGGGCGAAAGGACTGTACCATTTGTCTTACGGCATGGTAGATCTTCCAAGCGGAAAGATGAAATCACGCGAGGGAACAGTTGTAGATGCCGACGACCTGATCGCCGAGATGGTAGCCACAGCAAAACAGAAGACCGAAGCCCTGGGCAAAGTCGACTTTTTTAGTGAAGAGGAAAAAGAAAGCCTGTATTATAACATTGGTATGGGTGCCCTGAAATACTTCCTGCTTAAGGTTGAACCTAAAAAGCGGTTGTTGTTTGATCCTGCGGAGTCTATCGACTTTCAAGGGAATACAGGGCCATTTATTCAATATACACATGCCAGGATTAAATCATTACTCAACAAGGCAGGATTCGAAGAGGGCGTAACCGTAGACAACCACATCAGCCTTTCAGAAACTGAATTGGAGATGATTATCTTATTGGCAAAATACCCTTCAGAAATCACCTCAGCAGCCAAGACCTTTAGTCCGGCAAGTCTGGCCAACTATATCTATGAAGTCGCCAAGATGTTCAACAAGTTTTATCATGAGATTCCGCCGATTGTGAAGGAAGAAGACCAGCAATTAAAACAGCACAGGTTGAATCTGAGCTGGGTGACTGCGAATATCCTGAAATCGGGTATGCGCATTCTGGGGATTGAAGTTCCAGAAAGGATGTAAAATTATACTGGTTCAATCCAGAATGTACCCCATAAAAAAAACGCCTTTTCAATTTGAAGAGGCGGTTTTATATTATAAGAGCTTAGCCTTTTTCTACACCGGCTTTTGTGGTTATATTATCTTTCTTCCTGAATGTAGGAAACTTCATTGGGCTTTTGGTCGGGCGTTCGTCGCCAAACAGTACGCCCCATTGTTTAAACATATCTGTTCTGTCGAAGATCACTTTCAGCACCGCTATCAAAGGCATGGACAGGAACATTCCGGAGACCCCGGCCATACTTCCACCGATAATCACACCCAGGATAGATACAAAGGCATTGATCTTTACCTTAGATCCCACAATACGTGGCATCAGGATATTGTTGTCCAGAAACTGCACGCCAGCAATTACAGCCAATACCGTAATTACAGGACTTAAGGTTGCCGAAGCGGTCAGCGTAAGTAGCACACCAATGATGTTCCCTAACAGTGCTCCAACATAAGGGATAAGGTTCAGGATCGCAAAGATCACCCCAATCAGTAGCGCATGTTTAATACCCAGCAGCATCAGGATACCACCCAGTAAGATGGTCATGTAAGTAACCTGGATCAGTAAACCTACCAGATAACTTTTGATGATCGATTCAGTTTCGTAAATCGCGTCCTTCACTTTTGGGTGATCTTCCGTTTTAAACCACATAAAGATGAACCTTAACAAAATATCTTTATAGAATAGCAGCAGGTAAATGTAAATCGGGAGTAATCCCACAAAAACAAATACAGAGCTTAGCGTAACTGCTGCACCACTTGCCATTCCGCCCGCCATAGCCAGGAGATCGTTGCTTTTTTTATTGATAAATTCTATTTGTTCAGTGGTAGAATAATGGCTCACCCGGCTTACCCACTCGCTTAACGACTGCAGGTGCAGCGATACGTTCTTTTTGATCTGTGGGAAATCCTGTACCAGATTACCTACCTGTGCCGAGAAAAACCAGGCGATTGCCCCCACAAATATCACCACCATCAAAATGGGAAGTACTATCGCCAGGGCTTCAGGGACTTTGTATTTTCTTAAGAAGCGATAAATGGGCACCAGCATAATACTGATAAAAAATGCCATCAGTACTGGCATAATAATGTCGCTGGCTATCACAAACAGCGCACCGATGAGCAAGAGGCCTAATAATTCGATCGACCTTTTAACGGTGAGAGGTAATTCCTTCATATTGTAATGGTAATGTTAAGTTTGTAGGGTTAACCCTGAAAAGGTTGCAAATGTTTGGGTAGCTTTGCCTATTCTTATTTATTAAGCCAGTACAAATGATAACAAACGAGACCATAGTAGCCTTATCTACCCCTCCCGGAGCGGGTGCCATCGGCGTGATCCGTTTATCGGGGAAAGATGCTATTGCTATTACGAATTCGGTATTTAGCGGAAAAAATTTATTGGAGCAACCTACACATACACTGCATTTCGGACTGATCAAAGATGGCGACATGGTGATCGACGAAGTGGTAGTGAGTCTTTTTGTAGGCCCAAAATCATATACCAAAGAAAATGTGGTGGAGATTTCCTGCCACGGGTCAAATTATATTATTCACCAGATTATCAATTTGCTAATCAAAAAAGGTGCAAGTGCGGCCAAACCGGGAGAATTTACTTTACGTGCGTTCCTGAATGGCGCGATGGACCTTTCCCAGGCAGAAGCAGTGGCCGATTTGATTTCATCTGATTCACAGGCCGCGCATAGTGTGGCGATGAACCAGCTTCGCGGAGGTTTCAGTACAGAGCTGAATGTGTTGCGCGAACAGCTGATCCATTTTGCATCCATGATTGAGCTGGAACTTGATTTCTCTGAAGAGGATGTGGAGTTTGCTAACCGCGACCAGCTGCAGGAACTGATCAATAAGATCACTTTGGTACTGAACAAGCTGATCCGTTCTTTTGAATTGGGTAACGTGATTAAGGAAGGGATCAATACCGTGATTGCCGGCAGGCCTAACGCAGGGAAATCCACTTTGCTGAATGCCTTATTGAATGAAGACCGGGCGATTGTGAGCGAGATTGCCGGTACAACCAGGGATACGATTGAAGAAGTGTTGAATATCAATGGGATTAACTTCCGTTTGATTGACACCGCTGGTATCCGCGAAGCTACGGATACGATTGAAGCGATTGGTGTGGAGAAAACCATGCAGAAAATTAGCCAGTCGGCCGTTTTGGTTTATCTGTTTGATGTGGTTAACCTCACGGCACGCGAAATCCATGAAGATATATCTAGCTTATATCGCCCTGGATTGGCTTTCGTTGCCGTTGCAAATAAAATGGATTTGACATATAGCGACAGGATAAAGGAGCTGGATTTGCCTTTGGACATCCAGTTTACTGCTATTTCTGCACGAGAGAACTACGGTATTGAATCGCTGAAGGAATTGTTGTACGATACTGCAGTAGGGGATAAGCTCTCTGAGAACCATACGATGGTAACTAACATCAGGCACGTGGAAGCGCTGCGGAAAACGCAGGAGTCGCTGCACAGTGTTTCTGAAGGATTGATTAACCCGGTTACTTCGGAGTTTTTAGCAATAGATATTAAGCAGGCGCTTTATTACCTGGGGGAGATCACTGGAAAAGTGACCACGGATGATTTGCTGGAGAATATTTTCAGTAAGTTTTGTATTGGGAAGTAATTCTTTGAAGTTAGTTTTAAAATTTATTAAATTAATTAGACCTCTATTATTGATTGATAATAGAGGTTTTTTTGTGATGTTTTATATTAAAAGAGCTTAGATTCCTAACACACGTCTTAATGCGATGAATTCATAATTAGATATGTTTTATATGATAAACATTTTTATTTGGATCTGGCTGCATTTATCATGCAGAATGGGAAAAAGGTTAATGAGAATCTGCGTGAGTTATGGACAAGGATAGTATTTAATATTTTAGTTAAAAATACTGATGACCATCTTCGAAATCATGGGTTCCTGCTATATGCAGATGGATGGGAACTTTCTCCGGCATATGATATCAATTCTAATCCTTATGGAAACGGATTGACGTTGAATATTTCAGAAGATGATAATTCGCTTGATATTCAACTTGTATTGTCAGTTGTCCGGGGTGGTTGTAATTTCTATATTTGAATGACAAACATTGACAGATCAGCGGGGACGATCTTTATTTTTTTTGGTCCAGGTGGTATTCGATTTTTAAAATCGATCGCCTGCAGCCGGCGCTAAGTTATTTAATCTGTCGATTTGCGCCTTGGTAAGCTCAACGCCATCTGCCGCGACATTTTCTTCTACACGGTTCACACGTTTGGTGCCTGGAATCGGCGCAATGTAATCCCCCTGTGCAAGTAGCCAAGCAAGGGCAATCTGACTTGGTTTGGCACTCACATCGGCGGCTATCGCCTCGACCTCCTCAACGATCTGTAGGTTTTTTGTTAGGTTTTCTTTTATGAACCTTGGATTGTTCTTACGCCAGTCATCGTCGGCAATCTGATCGGTGGACTTGATTTCTCCGGTCAAAAACCCGCGGCCCAAGGGCGAATAAGGGACTAAACCTATTCCGAGTTCTTTAAGCACAGGCAATATTTCTGCTTCCGGATCACGCGCCCACAGGGAGTACTCGCTTTGAAGCGCTGTTATGGGGTGTACGGCATGTGCCCTGCGAATAGTGGATGCATCTGCTTCCGATAATCCGATGAAACGAATCTTCCCTTCTGCGACCAGATCGGCAAGCGTGCCGAACGTATCCTCAATAGGCGTAGCTGGGTCGACGCGGTGCTGATAGTAAAGATCAATGTAATCTGTTTTTAAGCGTCTGAGAGAGCCTTCAACGGCTGTGCGGATATTCGCGGGATTGCTGTCCATTCTGTTTTTACCGCCATCAGCATGCGAAATCAGTCCGAACTTGGTTGCCAGGACAACTTGCTTTCGTTTGGTCTTGAGTGCCTTGCCTACCAGCTCTTCGTTGGTGTAAGGGCCGTACACTTCAGCCGTATCAATGAGTGTAACACCCAAGTCTATTGCGCGGTGAATGGTTCTTATAGATTCCGCTTCGTTGCTTTCGCCCATGGTATAATAGGCAGACATACCCATGGCTCCAAGCCCAATACGAGCTACTTCAAGCCCGCGAAGTTTAATATGTTTCATAATTCTTTTTCAGATATTTGTTATAGTTAACGTTTAATATTTACGTGGTATCCACTTGCTAATTACTTCCGGGTCACGCCATTGTTAAGTGTAATGGTATGCATGTTTTGAATTTTTAATATCGCCATAGCCTTTTTTGCTATGGCAATATTTCAATATCTTACTGTTATTAAAAGGTTAGCTTCGTCAACCAATCCGCAGTTTCTGCATCGCGATGATCGAAAAAGACACTTTTACCCGTATCTAAGGTTGCAATGGCATCAATATCTCTCTGGGTCAGTTGAAAATCCCAGATGTTGAAATTTTCGATCATACGTTCTTCACGAACGGATTTCGGTATTACCCCGATACCTTGCTGAACGAGCCAGCGCAAGGTCACCTGCGCAACAGTTTTGTTGTATTTACGACCGATACCAGAGAGCACTTCATTGCTAAAGATCTCATTTTTACCTTCGGCAAAGGATGCCCAGGATTGAGTGACGATACCGTGTTTTTTTAAAAGTTCGTGCTCTATTGATCGTTGATAGAAGGGGTTGATCTCGATCTGGTTCACGACCGGTACAATCTCGTTGTGTGCGATTAGGTCTACCACACGGTCTGGGAAAAAGTTGCTGATTCCGATAGCCCGAATTTGGCCTTCCTTGTAAAGTTCTTCCATCGCACGCCATGAACCGTAATAATCGCCCATGGATTGATGAAGAAGATAAAGATCTAGGTATTCAAGTTGTAATTCATCCAGCGATTTTTGGAAAGCTATTTTGGTTTTTTCGTACCCAGCATCCTGCACCCAAAGTTTAGTAGTGATGAACAATTCCTCTCTAGGGACACCGCTCTTTTTAATGGCGTTACCTACGGCAGATTCATTTTGATAAAGTGAAGCCGTATCGATCAAACGGTAACCCGCATTGATCGCGTTCAGCACGGTCTGTTCACATTCATTTAGGTCCAGTATCTGAAATACGCCCAAACCCACAAGTGGCATTTTTATGCCGTTGTTTAATTTGATAGTTTGCATATTATTATTTATTAATAAATTTTTATTTTCAATGTAAGACACAGCTAACTTGTTTGAGAGGTGGTTTATTGTGATATCGCTCAAACCATATTGGTTCGCGTTGACCATCTTCAGGCTGGTATAAGCTAAAAGATATATTGCCCTGTTCTTTTCGCGAATGGTTAATATTGTTCTGTACAGCCTGCACGAAACTGTTCCATTGCTCTTTTTTAACCTCGCCAAAGAAACCTATTTCCTGAAAGGTTTCCGTTTTAACATCCGTGCTTTGGGGAGACGTTCTGTTCATTTGATTTGGCTGTTGGCCACTCTGGGCGCAGGCGTATAACGATGGCGCGAAGAAAGCGGTGATAAATAAGACTCGTCTTAAAAAGGATGCAGATTGCAGCGCTTCATTGCGCTGATGTGCTTGTTTTTTCATATTATATTAAACCTTTCGTTTCATAATAACGCAAAAAAATATCACTTAATAGAACCGATCAAAATTTCAGTCGTTTGTTTGGTCAGTTTGGGGTCAGTAAATAAAATGTGTGTATTGTATATTGATACCAGTCCGGATACTAAAAAATGCGCCCACGGCCGGGGATCTTTATCCAGTGACAATTCACCATCTTCTTGTGCCTGCTTAATCAATTTTTCAAAAAGATCAACAGCTTTCATGTGTTGCTTTTTCAGGATCTCCTTTACTTCGCTGTCTGTCGTCGCCAGCTCAAATACCGAGTTGGTGAATAGGCAGTCCGTTTCCCGCAAGGCAGATTCCATGACGGAAATTATAACGTTCCGGATCGCATCCAGGGGTTTTTCGCCTTTCCTCGCAGCTTGACTGTATTGCTTGTCTTTCTTTTGGATATAATTGGCCAGAGATTTTAAAAAGAGGTCATGTTTATTACCATAGGCGAGATACAGACTGCTCCGATTGATCTGCATGGTATCTACCAGATCGTTCATAGTAGTAGCACTATAGCCTTTCTTCCAGAAAAGATCTCTCGCTGTTGCGAGCTTCTCTTCATAATCAAATTCTTTGTTTCTTGGCATACCATACAAATGTAGATATTAAACCGATAGTTCCAAATTGAAATTCTAATAAAAATGTAAAAATGAAAACTCTGAACGATTATATTGTCGAGTATTACTGTAGGCTCCGAAGACATAAACGTAGGACCGAGGATAATAAAAATACGCCATATCAAATTCCAATATCGAAATGCATGGGCTAGTCACACAGTCAGATTGCCAAAGAACTCCGTATCTCGAAAAAGACTGTCAACAATGACCTTACCAAGGCAATTAAAGACTTGTGCACGTGCATTGATAGTCGTCAAGGTGAAGGAACTTCCGAGCCATTAAAGATTTACGTTTTGGAGGCATTGAAGATATACAGATTAAAATACGGAAATGATTTTAGATGATCCGGAATTTCTCTCCCGATCTGCAAAAAAGTCTGCAGGATATGCGGTATTATTTTATTACTTATTCAAAATCTTTTTGGTTACAAACTCATTAAAAAAGAAATCCCTGTAGATATTGCCAATCGGTATTTCAGTTTTTCCTATATAAACAGTATTGTTATCTACAGCATCTATTTTATTTACATTGATAATGTATGATTTGCTGACTCTTACAAAGAAACTTTTCGGAAGCAAATCATGGATGGTTTTAATATTCATCAGTGTGACCACTTTTTGGTTTTCTATGTAAATAATCACATAATCTTTTAACCCTTCAATATAAAGTATATCGCTAAAACGCAGTTTGAACATTCTGCGGTCTGCCCTTACAAAAATATAATCATCGGTTATATTTTCTATATTACTGTTTGTATGATCAGTATGGAATAATTTACAATATGTCTGCGCTTTTTCAACCGCTTTTTGAAAGCGCTCTAATTTTATAGGTTTGATCAAATAGTCAATAGCATCAACTTCATAACTCTCAGAAGCAAACTCATGAAAAGCAGTAGTAAACACCACCAGCGTTTTTTTAGGAATAGTTCTGGCGAATTCAATTCCATTCACCCCTGGCATTTGAATATCAAGAAATACTAAATCAACAGCATTTTTTGCCAGAAATTCTCTTGTAGTATCTGCTCCGTTAAATGAAGCTACAGATTCTAGATTTTCTGTTTCATTGACCAGTTTTTGGATTGCTTTTCTTGCTAATGGCTCATCATCTACTATTATGCAGTTCATTTTTATAATTTTAAAGTTAAGGTAACGCAGTACGTTTCCGAATTGTCTTCAATTTTCAAATCATGTAAAGAAGGGAACAGGAGTTCTAACCTTCTTTTAATATTGGCCAGACCTAATCCCCCGGATTTATTAACTGCTCTAATAGCAGGTTTTGAGTTTATGCATTTGAAATAAAGCTCAGTATGGCGCACATCGAAAAACAAATTTACATAGGATAATTTCGCTGAGTCATTATTGTGCTTTACAGCATTTTCGACAAATGAGATAAATAATAAGGGCGGGACCTGTACACCGCTCAATTCACCTTCCTTTGATATTAAAAAATTAAAATTGTCTCTTCTAACTTTTTCCAGATTTAAAAAATCTTCCAAAAAGTGGATTTCTGAGGTTAATAATACTTTATCTCTCGAGCTGTCATAAAGCTGATATCGAAGAAGATCACTTAGTTTCATCAAAACCTGTGAGGCTTTTTTAGGATCATCTTCAATTAAAACATTAGCATTATTGAGCATATTAAAAAGGAAATGCGGATTGATCTGATTCTTGAGCTGTTCCAGTTCAGCATTAGTTTTTGCCAGGTCCAGATCATGAATAAGTTGAGCATCCAATATCCACTGCTGAAATAATTTTACCGCTGCCGATGCAATAATAAGCATCATGATCATAAAGGAAAATGTAAAAAAGTTAATACTGTCATCCTCGTAAGGCAATAAATCAGGTTTGAACCACCAGGAAAAAGCTTCATGAATATAGAACGAAAGAATCATGCTTGCCAGCACAAAAAGACCATAACTCAGGTATATTTTTCTAAACAAAAATCTAGGCACAAAAAAATACATATTACTGTAGGCTAATGAGATAATCTGAAAAAAAACAACGACTCGATTATAGGTCTCGAAAGGTTCTACATAGTCCGGTGGACTGTAATATAAAACAACAATACAAAATGCGATTAGTAACAAATGGCGTTGAAATCGGTATTTTTTTGAAATGATCAACTCAAGCATCCAATTGGCATCCATAGTTTTTATATGTAAAGTTTTATTCATAAGCCTATTTTAGATTCTAGCAAATGTAATCACCTGTAAAGTATTTGTATATTTAATATACAAAAGCACATAAATTATATACCAAAATATGATTTAACCAGGGTTAAGCCTTTCAACTACTAAAAATGACGCTGGCTTCTTAATTTATCCTGTAGCTCAGTAATTGCTTTCCATTAATTCCTTCCAGCCAGGGAAAGCTAACTGTACACTTTATTTTACTATATGCAAAAGCTGCTTTAATATATTAAGTAAGAGGTTTTGTATATATAAAATATCTGGGTTCGACAAAAATATACTTTAGCGAATAATTGTAAAATTTAACTCAAAACATTCGCAAATGAAAAGCAGAATCCAATCCTTGCTAGTCCTCTTTTTTGCGTATGCAGGCCATGCATACTCGCAGGAAAAAGTTACCCTTAGCGGCACAATATCTAACAAATCCAATACCGAAACATTGATTGGCGTAACTATCTACTTTCCGGAAGCGAAAGTAGGTACTACTACCAACTCTTATGGATTTTATACTACAACATTGCCAAAAGGGACTTACACCATTATCATAAGCCACGTGGGCTTTGATAATATAGAAGAAACTATTGCGCTGACTAAAAGCACTAAGAGGAACTTTGTGATGATAGAAAATAGCAGAACCTTGGGTGAAGTTGTAGTCAAAAGAAGCACAGCAAAAGAAAACATCCGAAAACCTGAAATGAGCACCAATAAATTGTCTATTGCCACAATAAAAAAGATGCCGGCCGTGCTGGGTGAGGTTGACGTCTTAAAATCGATCTTACAACTTCCCGGCGTTACCAATGCTCAGGAAGGTGCGTCGGGATTTAATGTCAGGGGAGGCTCTGTCGATGGAAACCTGGTGATGCTAGATGAGGCGGTTATTTATAATACCTCGCATTTATTCGGATTCTTTTCTGTTTTCAATTCAGATGTGATCAAAGATTTAAAACTTTACAAAGGGGGTATTCCTGCTAATTTCGGAGGACGTATCTCCTCAGTACTGGATATTTATCAAAAGGAAGGAAACAACAAGGAGTATCATGTTAACGCGGGGATTGGATTAGTCTCAAGTCGGTTGTTGGTTGAAGGACCTATTGTTAAAGAAAAAAGTTCGTTTGTCGTTGCCGGAAGAGGCTCCTATGCACATCTTTTTTTGAAATTGGCGGATGAACCAAATTCAGCTTATTTCTACGACCTAAACACCAAGTTCAATTACAAACTCAACGATAAAAACAATGTCTTTGTATCAGGATACTTTGGTAACGACTACCTGAATTTTAATGAGAGTTTTGTAAATACCTACGGTAACAAACTTCTTAATCTCAGATGGAACCATATATTCTCAGACAAGATTTTCTCTAATGCATCCGCTATTTATAGTGATTATGACTACCAGATTAAAGTGAAATCCGCTGGTCTTGATTGGAAGGCAGAGGTTAAAAATTACAATTTTAAATATGATTTTAACCATCATGTTTCAAATTACCTGACTTTAAATTATGGAGTAAATTCAGTTTACTACAAGTTTAATCCCGGAACAATAAGGCCGTTTGGACCAAGTTCAGGCGTAAATCCAGACCAGTTGGCTAGAAAATATGCCTTTGAAAATGCCGCCTATATCAGTGCTGAACAAAATCTGTCTGACAAATTATCGCTGAACTATGGGCTTCGCTACAGTAATTTTCAAAGATTAGGTGAGCAGGAAGTTTACACCTATGCTAACAATCAGCCGGTTGTTTACAATAAGGAGCTTCATATTTATGAAGATGCTAAGCCAACAGGAACAATAAACTACGCTAAAAATAAAAAGATAGCCAGTTTTAGCAATCTGGAACCAAGACTTTCTGTGGCTTATTCACTAAACAACGACCAGTCCATTAAGGCCAGTTATAATAGAATGAGCCAGTATGTTCATCTGATTTCCAATACTGCTGCTGCAAGCCCGCTTGATATATGGGCGCCATCTGACCAATACCTTAAACCTGAAATTTTAGATCAGGTAGCACTGGGGTACTTTCACAATTTTACAGGCGGCAAATATTCTTTGGAAACTGAAACATTCTATAAAAAAGTGAAAAATAAGGCAGATTACATTGACGGCGCAGATTTATTGGGAATCGATGCTGTAGAAAGTGTGCTTTTGAATGGCGAAGGAAGAGCGTATGGTCTGGAAATGATGTTGAAAAAAAATACAGGAGTGCTGACGGGCTGGGTGTCTTATACGCTTTCTAAGGCACAACAAAAGACACCCGGCAGAAATGCAGATGAACCGGGTATAAATAACGGAGAATGGTACAGGGCAAATTATGACAAGCTGCATAATTTATCGGTTACGGGTGCTTATGCTGTAAGTCCCAAATGGACATTTGGGGCTATTTTAACCTTCCAGAGTGGAAAAGCAGCGACATTTCCTAATGGAAAATACCTATACCAGGGCGTTAATGTTGCAAGTTATGGGGTAAGAAATCAAAATTCTTTAGCCGCATACCACCGTATAGATGTATCTGCAACTTATACGCCTAAACCCGACAAGAATAAAGGATGGCAGGGTGAATGGAATTTCAGTATCTACAATCTCTATAACAGAAATAATGCAGCATCGTATTCTTTTAGACAGAATGAAGATACCGGAACAAGTGAAACAAGAAGGGTGGCCATTTTTGGTATTGTCCCTAGTGTAACCTACAACGTAAAATTTTAAAAGCAACTCACCTATTTATAAAAGATAACATGAAATTACTACGAAAAATTATAATCCCCCTTCTTGTACTGTTTGTGTCAGGATGCGAGAAGGCTATCAATGTGCCTCTTGAGGCGGCAGCGCCAAGACTGGTAATCGATGCATCTATCGATTGGAGAAAAAACACAGCAGGCAACGATCAAATGATCGTATTGTCTACAACAACAGGCTATTACAGTTCCGAATTCCCGAGCGTCTCAGGCGCAGTAGTTACAGTAACAAATTCTTTGAATACGGTTTTTAATTTTGTAGAAACTGCAGGGACCGGACAATACGTTTGTCATGATTTCCTTCCTGTAATAGGCCAGACTTATCACCTAAAAATTATTTTGAATGGAGAAACTTATACGGCATCAGAAACGTTTACCCCAGTTCCAAAAATTGAAGATCATATTGAGCAGAATGACAAAGGAGGTGAAATGGGTGATGAAATCGAAGTAACAATTTCTTATAAGGATGATGCAAGTCAGGAAAATTTTTACCTAAACAGTATTACCCAGCCACACTCGCCGTTCCCCGAGCTTGAAGTAGAAGATGATGAACACACGAATGGTAATTTAATGCAGGAATCCTTTTCACATGAAGATTTAAAACCAGGAGACCAGGTAAACTTCAAACTGTACGGAATTTCAAAAAGCTATTACAATTATATGTTTAAATTAATACTGGCCACGGGCAATGATGGCAACCCTTTCCCTGCAACACCAAGTGCTGTTCGCGGTAATATCATCAATCAGACCAATAGTAATAACTATGCATTTGGCTATTTCAGACTGGCGGAAATGGATTCTAAAAGCTATACGATTAAGTAATTAAATTTTGTTATATCCTGTTTTATGGGTTGAAAGCTCTGCCATGAATGCTTTATTATACGTTCAACAAACATATCCAATTAAATAATGATTTTGCATGTTATATTCACATAGAGGAGCCTTACGCTAATTAATACACCATCTAATAAATATTGTCAAGTGCACGTAGAAATTAAAATGCTGCCGGTA
>Ga0247734_1000664_pt1 | contig 28882 bp, 31 predicted proteins | sample UWRJL103311B2_FD_180933 | JGI IMG/M metagenome (GOLD analysis project Ga0247734, IMG submission 180933) | Plant litter microbial communities from Arlington Agricultural Research Station in Wisconsin, United States - UWRJ-L103-311B-2 | ecosystem: Environmental > Terrestrial > Plant litter >...
AAAGGGAAATGGAAAAGGAAAAGGAAAAGGTTGCTTTTGTTGTGCAAACCTGACTTACCACCAAATGAAAGACATATATCCATCCACACCACACACGCCTTGCTCTGACTTCAAAATATATATATTAGTTTTTCATTCTTTTTTTTTGTACAGTTCTATTCCCTTCTAGTAGGGAGGGAGGGTTTGTATATACAACACAGCTCTGCATTAAAACGAGCCAAACCGAACCTCTGCAGAGACCTCTCAACATTTGCCTGATTTAGGCCCCTCTTTTATTTTCGTTTCGTCCACATCATTAAGATATATACATCTTGAAAGAGGAAAGGAGGCATAATAGAACCTCACATCCTCGCACCGTAGATCTGATGATAGAGAGGCAGCAGATATTTTGCGGCCGATCGGTTTGATCCTCCATATGCTAATAGTACTCCTGATTTGTAAATCCCAGCCGTGGATTCGAGATTCTTACTCTGGTCCCACTGCAGAATCTGTCGCAGCCTCTGCATCGGAGGTGGAACTCCCGTCAACACCAATTTTCCGTCTGTCGCTCAGACGATCATAAAAGATGTGCTTGTGTTTGGTTGGCGTGATGGAGCCAGAACCCTCACTGCTGCTGCTCTTAGTACTGTATCCTGGATCGTCCTGGCCATCGTCCAGGATCTTTGATACCGGAGACCTACTCGATAGCCGTAATGTAGTCTCTGTTCTTGATGGCTGTCTTGCATGAAACCAGCCCCCACGTTCCCACTCCCCGGATTTGTACAGACAAGAGCTCTGGGTATCGTTTTCGACAATGCCCTTCATCAACTCGCTCAAGCGCTTGAAGTCAATAGGCTTCAATATCCACCCATCGAATCCCGCAGCAATATATTCCTGTCGGTTACGCTCAACAAGTGATGCGGATACAGCAAATATAGGAACCCTGCCATTGCTCATGGCACGACTGGATAACTGCACTTTAGATTGTGACTTCTCATTAGATCTGATCATTTTCGTAGATGTCATTCCGTCGACAATAGGCATTTGCATGTCCATCAGTACGACATCAAAGAATGCCGGTTTCTCTTCATAAGCGCGCGCACACTCCTCTCCATTGATTGTATGAAAGACTTTGTGGCCACTCTTTTCCAGTCTTTTTGTTATGATTCGACTGTTGATGGGATCATCCTCTGCCACTAGCACCCGAAGATGCTCTGCATTTAGTTCCTTGAGGCTATTATCGACTTCCGCTTTCTCTGCAATCGACTTTTGCTTGTCTGAACTATCAAGAAGAGCTTTGGAGGGCGAGACTACTTCCTCTCCAGTATGCTCAGAGAACTCATCCGGCATTTTAACAGCTTTTATTGGAGTTTTTTCTCCCTGCACCGTAACTCCTAAATTCCTTTCCGAGCGAGTTTGGATTGGATCTATAGCCCCAGTTTTCTTTCTTCGATCAAGGTCTCCAGGTCGTTCATGTGGTGGAGCATTTCCGGAAGCCCTGGTTGAGTTGCTAGGTTTATTGCGGTTATGCCCACTCCGATGAGCTGAGTTATCATCTAATTCTCCTTCATGGATAGACAACGAGCTGGAAATTGCATCGATCATTCGTTCGACATCGCTCTTGTTGCTCTTATTGCTTTTGCCGCCACTGGAATTACTTCTGAAACTCCGTATGCTGTTCAGCTCCTCCACACTACGTTTCTGACTGACACCGTCCGCTCTTAAAGAACTACCTCTCTCTACTAGAGTAACTTCTCCCTCAGTTGGTGGTGGCGTTTGGGGACGCCCAGAACGTGAAGAATATGGCGAACTTCGACCCGTTTTGGTAATTGACACCCTGTCTTTGGCACCCGTGGATCGGTCATCGTTATCTGGAAGGAGAAAAGATAACTGTACTACGAAGCGAGAGCCCTTTCCTTCCTCAGATTTAAGACGTAGTTGTCCGTCCATGTTTCGTACAATGCGTGCGACGACTGCTAGGCCAAGTCCTACAATTCCTCCGTTACCTTCTTTCCCATTCGTCAACCGAGCCTTCATCTGATCCGTGGTCTCAGGGACCCGTTCGTCGTCATCTGTGGTAACTTGCTCCAAGCAGCTAAATATCGCATCAAGTTTTTCATTCGACATGCCTACTCCCGAGTCCTGGACCACGATCTCCACGGTTGCTCTGACATCCGAGATATCTTGAAGCCATAACTCCACACGTACCTGGGGTGAACATAGTCAGCAAATTAAACCGCTAAAACAAATAAGAGTTCTTCTCGAGGATACGTACAAAACCGTTTGATGTGTTTTGAACTGCATTAGCCGTAATATTTGATATTGCCTGACGAACCCGCCTTTGATCACCATGAACAAACTGTGGTAGCCCAGGATGTTCGATAATTTCATATTCGATACCCTTACGCTTTGCGTCCCCAGTGAAAGGATCTGTCGCCTCGCGTATTGTTAGAGGAAGATCGAAAAGTTCATCTTTAATCAATTCTTGACCTTCCTCCGTCTTCGTCAAATCGAGCAAGTCATTGATCACATATATCAAAGACTTGGAAGCTGAGTGAGACTTCGACAAGTTGTCGCGGGTCTCTTGGTCTAGCGCTCCCTCGAGTGCGATTTCTAAATAGTTGATAATAGCATTAAGTGGGGTTCGTACTTCATGAGCAGAATTCGCGAGTAAGAGTTTTGTCAGTTGGTTTGTTTGGAGCGCCGCTTCTTTTTGCCTCCAAACCTAAAACTTTAGTTAGTAGGGACGCTCTCCAGATGATGCAAACCACATACCTCAATGAATTTGCCGTAAACGAGGCAAAGCACAGCAGCGGTCTCAACCTGCTCTTCAGTCCATTCGCGGCACTTCCCTACTACCGTCTCACTCCAGGTTTTGAAACTTGTGCGAGGTTCCAAATAACCTGTAGTTCCCTCTTTAATAAACTTCTCGTATGGATTTCCTGCCCATTTTACCTCCCTCACCCCTCCCCTTCTGAAGAAAACTATAAAGTCACTTCCGGGGACAGAAAGTGGAACAAGAAGAAGTCCGGAGATTACGACAAAGCCAGGCTCATACACCAAATCTGGGAAGCTTTCCCTGATATCTTGAGATGTGACGACAGATGTGATCTTACGCATCCGTAAATATTCAAGCATTGCTAGGGCTTCCTGTATGTGGTCCACCTTACCCATGATCTTTGTTTCTCCGCGAATGGAAAGCAAGCCGAAATCTGCATCGAAGAGTTTGAGGAGATCATCCGACGATGCAATAATATAGCCTGAGGGATTCGCTTCGGTAGGAACAGTGTTAATAAGCTTACGTGCCTGCAGCCGAGATGCATAAGATAGCTTCTCAATGGTTCTAGAAGCCGTATCTCCAATAAGACGGCACATCTTTCGGATTGGGAAAGACACTCGCAATCCTCTGGAGCCATAACCGTGGCATGAGACTAATCCCCATAAATCGCCGAAAGCATTGATGGAAATACTCATGGAGCTTCTCACAGCCATGTTCTTGAGATATTTAATATGGATGGGCGACATGGCCCTCAGATAGGCGAATGATAGGTCGAGGGGTGTTTCGAGGTCCTCTATGGTTCTACAGACTAGCCGGGCTGTCTCTAAATCTCGATCGTACAGCTACATAGGATCTCGAGGTTAGTTCTACTACGTAAAAGTCTTGAGTTAAGAAATTGTATCACAGACTATTTACCCTTAGATCAAGATCACAGATTTGCAAGTTGAGGAACGTGCTCCAAGAGTAAATAAACTGTGTAACATTCTCGGGAACACGATATGCTTGAAGGCTACACTTACAAGTCGCACTTTATTGACTTTGTAAAGATCTCGAGCCTGTTTGGGGATATCTGAAGCAGGGAAGTTTAGGCCTTTATAGAGATCCTTGGTCGCTCGAGGATCGACCAATTCAGTCACTACTCTTCCATTAAAAGACGAATCGAACTGGTAAATCATGACTCGACTACGGAACAATTAGCAGACGTTTTTCTTTTTTTGGATTATATCGTATATTGCTGTGAGCTTCTCATGGGAGAGATGGTTCCGAGGTTGGTTCATATTTTGGCGAGGTGAACAGTGTACGAGCATGGAGGATCAATACTTACTGAAAACCTGTCAGCTCTTTCACAACACCAACCAAGATCTTCAGAAAGGTTTCGAGGTTTGGGGCAGTAGCTAGCTGTTCCTGAACCTGTGACATGATATTGAATACTTCCATCGCAGCGGCTTCTCCTTTTCGCTTCCGGGCACTTCTCAAGACTCGTAATGGTTTGCTCATAGGGTGAGTACTTTCAGCGTATTCCTCATCAGTTGGCATGCTATGTAATGTATCTTCAGGTGGTTCTGGTGTCTCTTCATTTGGAGGTACAAGGGGGTGTAAAATATCGTCATCCAGCTCAAACTCTAGGATAATTAAGTCTGGATTGGCGGGATTTATATGCATAGCACACCAAAGCTTCTGATTTCGTTTGCTAGATTGCATAGCCTTCGGTGTTTTAATGACCATGGTAAATACTTCCGGGCCAGATGCAGCAGCGTCCGCATCATCATCTCTAATGAAATCGACATGATCAAGAAGGTTTTCCTGCTGCTCATCCGACAGGATGTCACAGAAGCTCTCCAACTGAAAGAGTTGTCGAGGCGTATATCCAATCATACGGTATGAATTTTCGCTCACAACACGAACTAGCAGCTGTCCATCTTCCTTCTCCTCTAGGGCCAGAAGCATCCCAAATCCTTGGACTGCACCGGGGATATGGATTGGTTCATCTTCACATCGTTGTATCGCATCCACGTCCCGTCCTGTAATGACTGCATGTCCTTCGGCCGTCACGATATGCTTGAATCTAGCAGTAACATGCCCATTGATGCTGCCAGCTTCCGAAGGAGTTTGAGTCCCTTGCGAGCGCGCCGACTGGTCGACGTAGCTTGACTCCGTTCTAGTGTTAGATTTCTCCGAGCTTGCATCGCTGAACAGACGCATACGGCTACCTCCTCCATACCGGCTCGACTCATTGGCACTCGCTGGGATGGAGCCCTTTCTAGCCCGGGACTCCTGGGGTGATAGAGCAAGAAGACTCTTTCGAGCCGATATTTCCGCGCTACTTTGTGATGATGGCCGGGCAGAGTCCGTTCGGGGGTTGGTCATCATATCCAATGATGGGAAGTAATCTTGGTTTGAGCTGATCGATTTCGTTGGGTGTGGATTTTGTGCATGGGATGCGTCTACACTGACCACACTACGTATAGGAAAAACTCGATCATTGTGAGATCTTGGGCTGCCAATCTGCTTGTCGGAACTCTGGCTCCAAGACGAGAGCCCCTCTGGATTTGATTGTGCTGGCGGGACGTAATCGCTGCTCGGAAAATCCGAAGCTTTTATATGCGGCTTGGGAGTTGGCAACGTGGCAGATATTGCGCCCCCGAGGGGAGTTGTCTCTCCTTCATCTTCGTCAATCTTAATTGATTGTTCGGGCATCGGCTCTGGGTCTGTGAGCTGGGGAGGCTCGGTAGCATTGTCGCGTAGAGGTTCGTCCCCCATCGTTTAGTGGCGCACCTGCCGTTGAAGGCACCACGACCAGATTTGAGGCGAGGTTTGGATGCTGTCTGCTTTTTTTCGCTCATGAAGTCGGGGCTGCTAATAATTGTCGGAGGGGAGTATCGTGGATGGTGTCAGGTATGTTGCGTGAGAAATACATGAATGCAACGCAGACGCATGTATATCGAGACCGCAGTGGATGCAATGGATGCAATTTCGAGGTTCGGCGGGGGATTCTTTTTAGAGAAGGAGCAGCACGGCGGTGGTTACCTCGAGTTTTGAGGCTATTCGGAAATGTTCAGGACGACGGTCGCGAACAATCGAGAGATTAGTTTGACGCAATTGTAGAAGTGTTGTGAGAAGGTACAGCAGGTGGCAAATATGCACTAAGGAATGGATCGGTCAGGGTAGGATGGATGGATGAAGCACTAAGTATGTATGTATGCATGTACAGTACAAGTGCAGTACCGCCAGTAAGGAAGTACTTTTTTTTTTTTGGCTGGTAGGGATCCCGGCCTGGGTCCTGGGTGGACTGGCAGTTTTAGTTTTACTTTACAGTATAGTACAGCAAGATCAGGAGGTGGAGATGGGGTTGGTAATACCGACCGGAAGGGGAATAGGGCAATCTGGTGTCTGGGATGTATACTGTACTGTGCTGTGCTGTAAAATATATGGATGGATGGGGTGGGGTTGTGTGTACTGTAGGTTAATGACGACGATGATTATGAGGATGATGATGCTGATGATAATGCTAATAATGGTGCTATGATGCTGATAGCTGATATTGATAATGGCTTGATCTGAAGATGGACGAGATAGCGATCCTATCGGGCGGCGGAGGGCTGTGTCCGATATGACTGAAGGTGAAAGGCAACTCACTTATTATTACTGATTACAGTACTTACTTGTCTTTCGGGTACTAACTGTACTAGACTGTATGTATATATCATAAGAATTGCCCCACTTAATTATACTTTTGATATATATATATATATATATGTATGTATATATATAAATACATTTGATATTGAATCCGGGACTTCTGCCCATGTATGTATGTATGTACGGTAGTATAGTATTGTATGTAGTACTGCTCTATGTAGCCCTAGCAGCGGAGTTCACGCCCCATGTAACGTCCCAGAACCCACCCTCAACCGTCCACCCATCGCATCACATCACATCACCACTTCACCACTTCAACACTCCGCAATGCCTACAGAGCATTCTTTCCTCGCGCATTGTTGTTTTCATTTTCGATTTTCGATTTTTCATTTTTCATTTTTCATTTTATTTTTGGATGGGCTACGTAGGTGTTGCATTCCTTGGCTGGACCCTGGATTCTAACAGTAACTGTCTTGCAGGCACTGGGGCCAATCTTCCTTGATCTCAGCGTGCGATGTCGTCAAAGCCGTTCGGGCGGGGACTGTATCGTCTCCACGGGTGTCATATCTGATGTCATGAATCTGTTACAATCTGGAATAATCTGGACTCACGAAGCTTACCATCGCCCGTCCCATTCCACGGTGGGGACGCTGTAACATCGTGGCGGGTGGCTGCGATGCTGTCCGTCCATACAACCCCCCTAAACCACCATCAAAACCACCGAGCCCCTGAAGCACATCCCCCGCCATCGACATCATTAATTGGAGACTGGCCATCACAAGTGGGGAGTGGGAGGGGGACGACGTGGTGCCAACTGACTCAAGTTGGTGCATAAGGAGGGACTGCTGTACTGTACGGATGTACATGTACAGTACAGTACAATACGAAAGTACAAGGACAAGAATGCGACAGTACGACGATACGATCTGGTGGCAGCTGAGACTGGTATCGAGTATCGGTTCGGGTGAAGGCTGACGTGTGAGGTACGATGCTCGCTACCTTGGATCAATCTACAAAGTATCATTCTGGTTCTTGTTTTGCTTCAACTTCCTGCTTCCTCCATTCAAACACAGTTCCCACATGAGAGAAGCACCACCACCATATCGGTTCGTTGCTCTCCTACGATGGTCTGATTTGTTGAAGGGGGGTAGCGTTAAGAGTTGGGATTCTTTTATTAGTAATAACCTTAAGAAGAAACCTTCCATCGTAAGTTTCTCCACGGGTTTGGTGGCCTGGAATCTGTCACATGCCACACTCCTGTTCGTGGTATTCTATTGTTGCTCATTGCACATTCTCAATGCTAACTTGTTCTACAGTCATATTCCTGGCTAGCAAACATAGAGAGATGCGGAACCAGCGAGCAGCGAGCGATATCCTCAAGGATAATTCCGGGAATCGCTCTAGGCTTGCTTTTCGATTTTCGACTTTGGATCTGATGATGACACAAAAGAAGAGAAACCGATCACGCTCAAGTGGAAAGAGTAGGATTCAAGAAAGGCGCAACCGGTGTTGTCAACAAGCTTTCGTCGAATCTACCATGTGAACAGCACCGGCAGGGCAGGTAACCTTCACCCACCCGAGCCACCGTATCAAAAGTGTCCTCGCGCATTCCTTGCGTATGTCAAAAGTTAGAATCGCTGAGGCGTACGTCTGATGGCCACTGCTGCAAAGTATATTATGAAGGTAAGTGAAAAGAGTTCGCCGTACTCGTTCATTATCCTTCTCCAACATCTCTTCTCTCATAGAAGAAGATGCATTATCAGCTAGCGGTTCCCCTTTACAGCTGTGTTGATTAAATAAACTCGGAAAATCCACTAGATCTTCGTGAGCTGATGAGTAGTCTGCTACGCAAGGAATTCCTTCGTTGGTCCGCGGGTCACATTCTCATCCTGCCGAGCTCTGGTGTATGAAGGAGAAAGAGAGAGTCGATGTGAGCCGAGTTCTTCGATGCCTATTAACAGCAAAGAGTTTGTATCTGCGAGCAAAGAGACCTTTGCAATAGTAGAATTGGGTTGTTCATTGATCCACCTGTTGAAAGTCTATCAAGGCAATGTGATATAGAAACCACGCAATGGCTTAGGTTTGTGAAGCTTATATAGAAATAAACGAAATACATGGCTGTTTAATGTAGAGCTGTACTTTGTTCCTTTCGCTTGAATTATTCGTGTGAGCGCATATGGTCTAGAAACAATTGTCGGCGTTCCCGTTTTCTCGTGTGACATGAGGTTGATAATCCACACTGTGAGAGCCGATAAAGAGCCGGGTAAACAAGCAATGGGGTGAACCATAACTACCGACATCCAAAGCATGCACTCCTTCGTGTTCTGTTCCAGAATGGCTATATTACTGCAGTGCCTAGGAAGGCATCCAAAGCACATCGCTGTGTTACAAACATCGCCTGGACCTGAGATGTTAGATCTCGCTAGATGGCCTTGTCAACCGCCATTACTCTGCTAGCGCTTCTTTCAAGTGGCACTGCCCCCCCATTTAATCGAGATAGCAGTCGTTGTAGATTGCTAATCCAAACCGGAATATAAAAGCAAGAATTGTTTCCACGCTGTTGGCGGTTTGAAATGCAATGAAATGATATACATGCCATTCCAGAAATAGTGGAGCCGCGTCGAATAATTCACATCAGCTACAAAAAAAAAGCACAACCTAATTAATAAATAGTCTCTTTCTCTTATCTGCTACCCATAAATGGCAATTCTAACAAACAGCAAATCCCATTTGTAGAAGATCGTTTGCAGTTTACAAGATTTTCACAGTTGCCAGAACGGCTAGTGCCATGTAGTCACCCAATTCTTCCGATACTGACAAAGCCCTCGCCTCAACGTCTTTCCATTATCTTGAAGCGCCAGAAATGCAACCAACATCAACCCCAACGACTGTCAAATAATTCGGTGTTTCTTTCTAAAAGGAACGAATAGGAAAAGACGAATTGGTCTAAGAAATGGCTCCGGTTTACAAGATTGCTGTTATACAGCTATATCCGAAGGTGAGTCTTTTGTTCTCAGCATGGTGGTCTGAGGATTTTGACGTCACATGAGTTCACAAGCCTGATATTGCCTTTTTTGTTCCCGGTACCTCTTTGCATTGAGCGTGTGCCTACATAAAGCACATATGCTATGGCAAGCTCTTATATAGAAAAGCCGGTTGTCTGAAGCAATGTAGTGGATGTAACTTCAGCCTCTCGTACTGATCTGATCGATGGTGGAGAAATGGAAAGGGGGGTTTCTCGCTTAGGAAGAGAGCTCCGACCCAAGATTAAGAACCCTTCTAGATTTCATATAGCTCGAGTGTGCTACTTGGTCAATTTTCTACTATGCGAGTCGTCTTTTCACCGGCCATTAAGCTATCTTTGGGTGTCTCATGTCGCTTGGTAGCATCAACCAAGGCAGCACTGCTCCGAACAGGTCGATCGATTTCTAATTTTCTATCCCCATCACTCCATCAATTCTTGAGCCAGAACCATGTCAACTAACCTTTCTGAATAGCCTCTCGCAACCGCTGAAAACCACGCAAGAGCAATCAGCTTCATCCGCTCCGCGGCCGCTCAAAACTGCCACCTAGCCGTGCTCCCCGAATACCATCTGACCAACTGGCTGCCGACGGAGCCACGCTTCCTCCAAGCGTGCGCGGATTCGCAACGCTATCTCTCCGCCTACCAGTGCCTCGCCCAAGAGCTCTCCATCTGCATCGTGCCGGGCACCATCGTCGAGCGCCACGGCACCGAGCTGCACAACATCGCCTACTTCATCTCCCGCGACGGCCGCATCCTGAGCCGGTACCAGAAGAAGAACCTGTGGCACCCCGAGCGGCCCCATCTCACCTCCTCGCGACAATCCCCGCACGTCGCCTTCGATACGCCCCTGGGCAAGGTCGGCCTGCTGATCTGCTGGGACCTAGCCTTCCCGGAGGCCTTCCGCGCGCTCGTCGCCCAGGGCGCGCAAACCATCATCGTGCCCACCTTCTGGACCCTGAACGACTGCAGCGACGCCGGCCTGCGCTGGAACCCCCGCGCCGAGGCCCTGTTTCTGGAGAGCACCCTCACCGCGCGCTGCTTTGAAAACACCTGCGCCGTGGTTTTTGCGAATGCCGGCGCGCCCGTCGGCAAGGCGACGACGGGGAATTATGCTGGGTTGAGCCAGGTTACGGTGCCTTTTCAGGTGCGTTGCTGCTTTGTTGCTGTCCCTTCCCCTTCCCCTTTCCCCCATTTTCTAGTGCTAGGAATACGTTAGATATGTCGGGCAATTTTCGGGACGAGGCGACTTGTGCTAATCTGAGGCGATAGGGAGCTCTGGGGAAGCTAGGAGCGGAGGAAGGGATGAGCGTCGTGGAACTTGATATGCAGATTTTGGAGGATGCCGAGGAAAATTATAAGGTTAGGGCTGATATGGCGAGGGATGGATGGCACTATGAGTATTCAATGAGAGGTAGCCAGGAAAATAAGGAAGAGAGCAAGCTGTAGAACATAGTTCACTTCACCGGCTATGGAATATACTGGGCTTCCACAGTTTTTTGCCAGACAAGACAAACGGTTCTGAAGAAACGCATATTTCCAGCTCCAAGGAGGTCTGTTAAGGCCTCCATGGTTATTACTCTATATATATTCCTGGCTAATTTTACAAGGGGACATTCATATGTCGAAGAAGTGTGAGTAATATAAGCAGAGCTCATTGGGTCCGGCAAAATGCTATACCATGAGTCCGCTATTCCCCAAACTGATTTTTATGTGTCCTTGAATGCTCGAAAGATGTGCCTCATTATCAACGGCTACGGAAAATCCAATGCCGCACACTGAGCCACCAATTCCAGATATTTGCATGCCAAACTCCATCCCAATGCTCCCAAGATTGCAAATGCTACCGAGTGCCTGCCAATAATGAAGTCGCTGAATGTAACTCCAGGGTATACTTAAACAAAGAACGCATATTCCCAACCACCAAATGAATTTCCTAAATGCAGTAGTGAATCGTAACTCGCGAGAGCTGGACTATTTATCCTCTGAATCTTCTTATATAGCCATCTCGTACCAACGACCTCAATGTAACTAGAATTTCAGGTTGGGATGACTATGAGCTTATGTATTAGAATAGTGTACCGTGAATCAACACATCGCTAGGACAAGAAGGTGGGAATTCTCACCTCAATCGTATCGATGCCTTCCTTTACATCCTCACCCGTGGATGCGGTTGCTAATTCGGCGAGATGTTGCAAACCCTGACTTGCAAGGGATGCATGCTTGCTTGCGGCTGCACTGTCTGTGGTAGTACTAGGTCGGTTCTTCTTGATAAGCTCCTTGATTGCATAGTCCCAGGCAGGAGTAGCGACGCGGAATTTCATCATCGTCAGCAAGGCCGTCGCAGCCTCCTCCCTGTATTTTTCATGCTGACTTAGTTCAATGAGAACCATTGCAGCTAAGCCAACGGCATGATGCGCTAAGAAGCTCTGTGGAACATTATTGTGCTCTGAAATTAAAGAAAGAACCTTCAAGCTCTGCGCAAGAATAAAAGAGATACCCCAGTCATCATGCAGGATATAGTATTGAATTAGGATGTAAGCATGACAAAGGTGGATGAGTGGGGATGTGGACGGATCTTCTACCAAGGAACGAGGTAATCCCTCCACAAGCCGATCAAGTTCTCCCTTTGCAATTCTAAGGCTAATCCCGACGTGAGGGCTCATGCTGTGAGATTCGGGTACGGGCATGGCAACTGCAGCAATGTGGCCTGCACTGATCGATAGGCCTAAAATGTTAGCTGCTTGTCAATTAAGGGAGCAGAGGAATTTACGGGTAAGGTGATAGAGGTTTTCGTTTAATAAGTCTGAATCTTCAATGTAGAGAGCAGCAGCTTCATCGGGAATCATAATATGGCTAGATGTGCTGGAGGCGTGCCAGCGATCCATTATAATCAGAGTCCACCAAATTCGACGTACAAAATCGGTTTCTGGATCGTAATCATTGGCGTTGTTGCTCGTTTGAACCTTCTTGTAGTCATATAGCCTAATAGAGTTGGCCAAGTAAATAGCATTTGAAAGCCATTTTGTGTAAGGTGGACCCAGGGGGGTTGGACCCCGCGACTCGACCTCTAGTGCCAGGAGGATCATGATTTGTATACAGACAATATCGTTGGTAAATGATTCGCCCGGAGAAAATTCATATTGAGCAGTGGCAAACAGATCTGCAACTTTCTTCGAGGCTCCGTTGTCAATGTCAGCCATGCTGGAGGTGGAGATTGTAGAGATAGCAACAGAGAGAGCAGCATGAAATGCAGACTTGAGCAAGTTTGGGCAGCGCATAAGCATGCTTTCCATTTTAGCACTGTCTGTACAGAGGATGGGATAAAAGGGATGAATCAAAGTACGATATCTGGAAAGGTGTTAGTATAGGATACTGGGGAACAGTCTGGCATTGTGATAGACATACTTTTCAAGCACGCTATCATCATATGATATCTCGAGGTCGTCCCGTACTTGATCGTGATCGGCTTGGGGAGGACTATGGTATGAGCTGCTGCTTCGGTGTTGTGTCAACTCTGGGGGCTTTTTCCACATCGCGACTGGCTGCAATCCACCGGGTGTGGATCCTAGATCACGGAACTGCTGTCTAGGACTAGCTTGGGAAGGTGAAAATGGGTTAGTAGATTGCTGTGCGCTTCGCGAAGGATCCTGGCCTGAGTAGGGTTGCCGCGCTGGGAAAGGGGGATTGTAGTCACGTGACGCAACCGAGTACGTTCTCTTGCGACCGCCTGCCTCTGCGTTCACAGATGATGTGTACTCCTCAGGCGGTCCTTGGTCTAAAGTAGTGTGGTGATGTGGCATAAACTGAGCTGCGGCCATCTCACTACCTTGCAACGGTCGGGGGGCGTACCCTCCTTCTGTCTCCAAACGTACGACTCGATCCGCGAGCTCTTTGATATATCTAGACACATTTGTCAGAAGATAGAGCAATCTGGAGCTAGAGAACCTACCCTTTACTCGGGCCACGCTTCATCGGCTGTCTGGTAAACTGACAAACAAAGCCAATGCGTTTGCAATTACCACATACTTCCTGTCCCTCTTCCCCCTTTGCATCGCATCTGATCTTCTTGCGCCGGCACTCGTCACAAGCACGAGATACCTTCGTTCTCTTTCCCATGCGTTCGTCTTGACCGCCATGGTGATAGCCCCCCATGTGTTCGTTTATTTCATTGGAGGGAGACTGGATATGCGTTGGGTGACCTGCGAGTTGAAGGCCATGGTGCTCGAATCCATGATTTGGACTTTGTCGCCGTTGCTCCTGCCCATCTGGCGCATTTGTACCAGCACCCACATTCATGTTTGGTGCAACGCTACGAGATAGCTGTGCAGTGAGTTGTAGCTCATCCGAGTTAAGGTTGGACGATTGTTGATGTTGGCCTGTGTTGGAGTAAAAGGGTATACCACCACCACCATTGTCTGAAGGCCCCACGTTCGGAGACGGATACGACTGCATATTTTGTGCGTCGGACTGGTTCATGGTTTTAAGCTTCCGTCATATGGACGGGCGAGCGGGGTCTGCTTGACCAGGAGTCAGTCATATTGCATATTTCGCGGATTCGGTAGAACTAGGACTGCGTGACAAGATGCACATACGCGATTTTGTTTTGTGCCACCAATTCTGCCTTAATGAACTCACCTCTGAATATGGTGACTGGGACAAGCCACGCGACCAGTCTCCTTGGGGGGTACAAGGCAATCTAAAGGGATGCGGAAAGGTGAGTGTTGCAATTGTTTATTGTGATGGTCCTCGGGGTGGGAAAACTTTGTTGCGGAAGTGACGTTCAGCGCGAGACGTGAAGTCACAACCTGGCTTCGCGGTTAGCGTGCCAAGACCCCAACAAGACTGGCCCAAGAGTTCGCTTAACTCCTGAAGGAAGTGAATTTGAGTTGGAAGGACCAATATAAACAAACACGAGACCAAAGTAGGGTTTGATGTTATTATGTATCACGTTCTTCAGTTCGAGTGCAATGTTCCTTCCAAGTATCAATTGCAAACCTGACTCCACAAGACTGCACACAATACCCCGCCTGATGAAGAAATATAAGGACGTGATCCCGTCCTGGATTGGATAGCTTAGGGCATCTGCATAGACCCAGAGATTGATCACGAATGGTAAATGTGGGGGAACAGGGGAAGAAAGGAGAATTAACGACGCCTGAGTGTCCCTGTGGTTACTCATCTGCACCACGAAAACTGGGGTTCAGACAGAGAAGATCCTCAAACGGTGCATAACCTAGCAACTCTTATGTTTATCCTTGCTGGCTTCCTACTACCAAGGATACAACGAGCATCCTTAAAGTTCATTGAGTTTGTCAGAACAGGATACAGCGTTTCATGCAATTCAATGTATCGGCAGGTATCGTCCTGGAGGATTTGGGGCATCAACCGGTAGAACAGCCGACCTTTCAACATAGGCAGAATTGATTGGATGCTCAGATAACAACGTGATTGTTGAGACAGAGCTCCAATTTAGCCTCATCCACCTTGCCTGCCCTTCAAACGGCCGAATCTGTTCCGGCAAGCAAGCTTCATGACCTAGTTGTATATACAATTCTAAACTTCTTGGTCTTGGCTGCTTTCCCCACATGAGGGGTAATAATTCTCCGGTGAAATGTTTTCTAGAAGGCCCGTCAGGAAAACATATATGTTTCTTGGCGGGTGCGAGATTGCAGCGTTAGTTTCCTCTAACTTTTGCTACTTGGCTGTTGAGATTCAAAGCGGTATAAGAGAATACAAGCACCTTTTTTGAAAGCTTCGTCCTAAAGAGGGGTGCATAAGCTTTTCCAAGTCTCTCACTCCGACTTGGAAGCATGCTCACCAAACCCATGGCAATACCCTGGTTTCCCCAGATGTAAAAACCATTCTGAGGTTACTAGTGTCTTCGGCATATGAGTCTTTACTCGGCAGTCGACCTGTGTGAAGAGGAGCCAAATCGAGATTGACGGAGCGGATGTGCTCCAGTCCGTAAGGAGATACTTTAATCCTACGGCAATTCATTCTTCCTGGATTGCCAAATCCCATGTTGCAACGTTACCGGCTTAGATAACATTCACCTAAATTCCGCACTCATAAAAGAAATGTTCCTCAACATTATACAATGTTGTATCGATATGGTCTCCCCACGACGAATGAGTTACATAGTCTCGATATCGCAAACAAGCTCCCCACTACAAAGCGTGTGTATATAATGCAGTTTCTATGTATTGTATATGACATTTAAATCTATGGACATCTATGGACAGCAAAAAGACTCATGGACACAGTCGTAGCCTTGCTTTCGAATCCAGGTTATCAATAATCAAAAAGAAATCATCTAGTCATCGGTAAACGTTCCCTATATGAAATTCATTCACGCGAAGGCCGTTTGCCTTTCCGCTTGGGTTATTGAGCTGCCCATATATTTTCAACGCGTGCTTCACTACGTGGTTGATTCATGGAAATACTCGAATCATATTCGTTTATCCAGAAAACATCGTTCTCTTCTTCAGCGGACAAGGGTAGAAATGTTGAATCGTCGAAGTCTATAGCTTCTTGTACATCCTTGGTCTGGTTGTATGTAGTTGGTGGTAGTCCGTGATTGGAACCACCCGTATATCCGTCAGCTTTCAAAAAAGCGTCCATATCGAGAGCTCCGATGTCGTTATTAGCTAGCATCTGAGTTTGTGGCATGCCAATGTATGATGATGCCGTACTCAGACGATATCCCTCTATGTCCCCCAAGTCGGAGGCGTCAAAATCGGAGCCATATCGATTGTTTACTAAGCTGGGCCGTGATACAGTCGCATCAAATGGTGGGAAATCCTCGACCTCTGAAATTTCACCAGATGTAGATGTTGTTGTCAAAGCCGGCTGTTCAATTCCACTGAAGTCGAATCCGTTATATGAAGCAGCTTGGCTGTATGAAGAAGCAGCGAAATCTTCATTGTTAAAATCGAGGCCATCGTAATGCGACCAATCAATAGATGCAGAACTCAAGCCAGCGGAAAAAAGTGGTAGGTCATGTTCTGGGAGGCTAGTGAAGCTATCCATATTTTGCAGAAAATTATAATCTGCCGGAAAGCTTGATATGTCCAGAGGTGGGAGCATGCTATTTGATTGCTCCAAATCCGATACGGCACTTATATGTGGTGACCCGTGCTCGGACTTTACCATACGCTGCTCCTGCTGAGCACTCACCATTGAATCTTTGATGTGAGACTCGCTGTGCAGTGCGTCTATTGTGCTTGTGTGAGGTAGGTTATCAACAGATCTATTTGCCAAACCAGATGGGGATGGACCATGTATCGAGTGGGCCCTCGGTACAACGTAAGGTAGACCGCACTTATGAGCCATCGTGTTATGTTTATGAACAGGCTTGTGGTGGCCATTGGTGAATATTGTTAATCCACCCTCCGTGTGCGCACGAGGTCTGCGAATATCAGGAGTTGGGACCGCGACTGACGCTGCTTCGTCCGAATCGGATTCCGGAACCGGATCCAAATGTTCTTTCTTGATTGAACAAGAGCAACGCCCGCCATGGCTGCAACAACAGATATCTGCTATATCGATGATCAGAAACTGCTGTTGGTGTGCCTTTCGGAATCCAATGAAGCTTACCCTGTGTCATCTCCTCGTGCGAACAAGCACCTTTGGCATGCGCCTTCTCGCCACATTCACAGCGAACATGAGCCGACCTGCTCTTTCGAAGAGTTCTGCAATGAGCACATTGCGAAACGGGGCGGCCCTGAGCAGCAATGTCAGTACGGCATGGCTCACAAGACTCAGGTAAAATATTTTGAATCACGGCGTACCTTCTTGTTGATGTGCTGCAAAGGTCGGTCGGAATGCTGACAATTGCTCACACGATGGCCTCTTACACAGGCCTCGCATGCATACTTTTCTCCTTTGATTAACATCTCGATGTTATCGGGGGAGTGGGTGGCGTCGGGACTGAGACGGTGACCCAGCCGGTAGGACAAAAGGGTTCAAGAAAATAAGTTGGCTGTTAGCAGGCCAAAAAGACTGCCGAGTCGATGAATCGAGTCGCAAGTGGGAAAAAACCAAGTAAAGCAAGAATTCTGCGAGAGGATATAATGCTGCCGACTCCAAAGCCGATTTGAACCTAACGCCTGACCGATGCGATGCGATGAGATATGATGGAGGGGAGATGGGGAGGAGATTTGTACAGGTAGGAAAGCCTTGCACCACGAGGGCGCCGGCTGGAGCAGCGGTCAACCAAGTGTGAAGGTTTTCCCTTTGTTTCCTACACGGAACGCAAATATAGTAGAGTGAAGTGTTTGAGAAATGGGGATGCCGTGGTGCTTTGTAGCGAAGTGGGATACGGTGGTCCAGAGAGACTGGGTCAGGTTGTTTTTATCGGCCAAACGGGGCCCCATGAACCAACGAAAAACCCCGTGACTTTGTATTGTATTGTACTGTACAGCAAAGAGAGCGAGATACACACATACACACACACACATACAGTATACGGCGGAATCGAAGCTTTGCTGTCTGGCAGCGCGGTCATGCTATGGGAGACGCAAGACGCAAATGCACAATGTTGAAGTCTTTCAACTCATTATCACGGGCTTGTATCGTACAGTACATACATACATCTATCTATACATGAAGAATGACTAGCAATAATCCGGGCGGCGTGGGTAGTTCTCGGGCTCGCTGTTGGTCAACCGATCCCATCCGCCTCCAGCTGCCAAACCACGGCTAGACACAGCCCCAAAGAATACGTTGTAACCCGAACCACGATCACCAAACTTGTTGTGCAGCAGCTTGTTTCTCCAGTAAACTTGGCGTTCGTCGTTCTCTGGAGTCCACATCAGACAGGACTAAATAGTAAGGATACATATAATCTTTGGTTCTTCTCGCCTCACAATTGAAGTTTTGCTAATGCCAGATCCAGCTTGTCTTTCAATTTATATCAGATGATACGGCCTAGAACGATAGATAGATCGGGACGGGCTGAAAAATGCGTCTCTGTACTGGAGAGGTCAGGTCTGACTGGTCTGGCAATGAAAATCCAACCTGATCCACCATTTCATTCGTCTTACTACGGTTCCCCAGCACCTCCCTACACGAAATTTCACCACGACCCAGAAAGCCCAGCACGAAAGCTCCTCGATGGCTGCTGCTGCTGCTAATGCATCCTGCACGATTAGACCAATAACACCCCTATCAGGCTTCGTGCATTTATTTGATCAAAACCTCAATGACATCTACGCTCTAATCCAAGCACTGATTCGTCGCGAAGCAGTTGATGCGGGCACCGTGGATGAACCCCACGAAGCCACACAAAGATATTTCTTTTGTCCGTGAGAATTTTTGACGACGCACTCGCCGTCATCGAGTTAGTAATGCCTTCACCGTTCAAGAAGTTCCTTTGCGTGGGAGGACGAGTAAGCGGCCCTGCATTTCCATCTATTGGATCTGACAATCCTGAATATCGGGGTATCATGGAACGTGAGCCTTGCGGAGTGATCATCTGCCTCATCCTTCATCCTCAACTGCAAGTCATCGAGAATTCCCCGGAGCACCAATAACAATTATGTCCTATACTTCAATTGCAAGGGCTTTTAAAAAAGCTGTACCTAATAATACAGTAAAATGCCCAGAATTGGAGCAGAGCCTATTTTGGACCGTTCCCCTTCCCTTCCAAGACTCCAAACCAAACACGGCAGAGCTCGCAGAGGAATAATGATTGCGTTGCGTTGACTTTTTAACTACTGCACTGCTGTCAACAACCAAAGGTGGATGCCCCCATCCTTCTCTTCCAGTCAAACAACAGGCGAAAGGTCGTTACATCTCGTTGGAGCGAGCTGCATCCCAAAGTATTCCTATTTTTCACCGCTGTTGTCTTTGAGCGAATGGCGAAAATATCTCAAATGGAGCACGTGACCGGATTAGTATGGATTGAACGATGATTAACGCGCCTAACTTCAATCTGGGCTGTGCTAAGCTGGGCGGGTGTCTCTCGATAACTATTCTAATGTATATATGTCTACTGCAAGTTGGCCTTACATTATGAACTACTTCCCTAATTTTACGAAGGTCGATAAGAATTGAACTAGAAATTTTTGAGGTGGTTAAAGACGTATTACTAGCCTCTAGAATACAACAATAGCAGCTTTGAATACCAGAGATTCTATGGAATTTTGGATCCGCGCCCCAATTTTGAAGTCTAGAACATGCGATAGCTTCTCTAGATTTCTTATTAAGCTAGCAGGTTATCAACACTTCACGGTGTACAGTACATTGGGATCTTGAATTGTAAGGATACCTGGAAACTGAAAATCGAACTGTAGAATACAATCCAACCCAAACGGTCTCATGAAAGAGAAGATCCAACATGCCACCTTTCAGCCACAAACCGTTGATATAAGCGTAAACCTAAGGAGGGAGACTGCGGAACTGCGGCATACCTAGGAAGTAGAAAGCCTTATAAAGCTTAGCTAGAATTCCTTAAACTAGACTAGGAACATACTCGTCTAACAGCGGTAACCGCAAGTCACATGTTTCCTCGGTAATCGTTCATAAGCAGCGGAGATTCAGGGTTCATCTTGGCCGTTGGGGCTTCATAGTTCTTCCAAGGGGTCTTGGTTTCAAGGAAGTCGATCTTGTCTTGTGAACATGCTGTTTAGTAATGAATGCTAAACGACTTTCATTATTGGAACTATACCATTGTTTACAATTCTTGTTTAAGTTTTTACTTAGTTGATTTGGTACTTTCTCATCTCCATTGATATTGAGGTGTACTCAAGGGAGATGAGAGAAGTGCCAAAATCTCCTGAGAAAGACTATGCTTGCACAATACACTCACCAAACTACAACTCTCGGAAGTTATATGAGAAGATTGTTGACATTCATTCATTCATTTATTTAACACACTTGCGCTAGTTGTAGTAATTCGCGCCATGTCCGTCATCCCAATCCCAATATCGCTGTATCCTTCATCCATCCTTCCAACGCCACCCCAAGTATTACAGTTTCCGTTATGGCCACATACTAGGCCCAGCTCTACCAGTATTTTCCAGCAAACGCTTCAGTTGATCTTCTTGGTTCCAGCAGGAGCCTGGGCGACAGAGCGACCATTTCGTTGTTGATAGACAGTATAGACGAAGAAAGCTGCGACGAGACCACCGATAACAACAATGTTGCCTGCCACAATCTGTTAGCTTGGTGTTCTTATGGGCATTTTAGGAACTCTAGCATCATGGTACATACTAAGCAAGAACTTAACGAGACCTTCAAAAGTGTGTGCGAGGCCCGAAACGGTGGTTCCGATAGCTGAAAGGAAGGTCTCGAAGACGCCTAAGATTGCATTCAAGAGGCCTTGGAAGACGGCAAGGATGGAGCTGAAGACTGCAGTGATGGCTCCAAAGATCGAGGAGATCAGAGATCCGATAGAGTCGACGAGAGAAGGCATGCTGCTCGTTTATTTCTTGGGAGGTTAGCTTTATAGTTCAGAATGGAATCCAGAGTTTGCTAGATAGGACGGGAGTTAGGAGTGAAATTTTTGGAAAACGCACTATGCTTTGAGTATTTCTTTGTGATTTGATTATTGTCTCGGTTTGGGATGCGTAGTGGTGCTTTTGAGAAGAGGGATGTGTTGAAGAGCGAAAGTGATACTGCTGTGGCGCGCAGTTTTATAGTTATGTAGAATGTGGCTGATACGTCACTGGTTTACGGCTGATCGCTTTGTATAAGTTCGTCATGCTTTTCTAACAAGCATCAAAACCTGTAAGCTCCAATCTACCACCAATCGAAAACGCAATAGACTTGTGCAATGAGACAATGGGAAAGTTAGAATCCCATGGCTGAGATCTTGGCATCATGACGTAGCAGCGATTGTGATCTTCAGAATTGCGGGGTGGAAGATGATGACTCATCATACGCCAAGACCAGATATTCTACCTTTCACCAAAAGTTTGATCTTCGGAATAGCTTCATTTTCGTCAGGCCACCCATCACTTCCACGTTCACTACGTACAGCACAGCTAGGCGCCACGCGTATACCCCTTTTAATTTCCACTCTCCACACCGCTTCCCTGCTTATTCTACATAGTTTGAGAAGCACAAAGTACTTTCACAAATTTGTCTGTGGTGAGGTTACGACACTATACGCATTCCAGAACAAATTACTGTCGTTGAGCTTCCTTCCTGGGAAGATCTTGGGCTCAGATATACGTCGACACAGCTCGTATGTGGCATAGCAGATCAGCAGGCAGGTAAAGGTTTGACCACCTGCATATGCTGGTCCAGTAGCTTTTTGGTGTCTTCTCGGTCGTTTTGTGTTGTTGATTTTGAAATTGCTATTTTTTCGGTGTTGTGCAACCTTTTTTGGTGGTCTCGCTGGTGCTAGGCCTCGGCGCTTCCATTTTCCGCGTAAGCAGTCGAAAGTTGGTAGGCTCAGAGCAGGCTGCTTCTTGTCATACTATCATGTCACGAAAGTCAGCAGCATCTAGCCTTCCTAAAAATTGGCCTGTCGATTTACCATATCTCTCTACACAAATATTTCTCCCATCAATTGATCCCGTTATTCTTGCAGCCATACGCAGTCGACCCAAAGACGCTCAAGATATTACCTCAATTCCCAAAGGGCCATGCTCACTGGTCAAGATTACTCCCATAACCACACCATCGCATCCAGCATGTGGTCAAGCAGGTTTGTTTGCAGCAAAAGACCTTAAGCCAGGTATTTTTATTCTGCAATACTTAGGGGAAACACATGCACCAAAATCTTCCTCTCTAAGTGTTGACCTCCATGCCAATTCAGATTACGACCTCAGCTTAGATAGAGAGCATGGGATTGGAATTGATGCTGATAGAATGGGAAACGAAGCAAGGTTCATCAATGATTATCGAGGAATAGGGCCGAAGCCGAACGCTGAATTTAAGGAGATTTGGGATGTCAAAAAGGGAGAACGAGGAATGGGAGTCTGGGTTTTACCGGAGGGTAGGAGTGGAAAAGGTAAGGGAATTCGAAAAGGAGAAGAGATATTGGTCAGCTATGGTAGAGGATTCTGGGGAGCTAGAAGTGGTGGAAATGACAGCAAGAATAACGATTGAGGAGGCCATGAATTCAGCCCCTGCCCGGCTTGTTCTCAGTGCCGCGCATGACCCATCAACTCGACATTGCCAATCTATACCTCTCACTTCTATCTGTGAGCTCTGCTGGGAGTTTCGAGCTGTTCGAGATTATCTTTTCCACCACCAGCAGTCGGATACTTGCTATGATCGCGACTATAGAAGTGCCTAGCAATCCACCTTATCATATGCCTTATCATCAAGGGGTTTAGCAAGTGGGGTCATACTAAGAAACCATTCTCATTGACGAATGTTTTGGTTCTAGAGGTACTATTAATTGTGAGACAAGTCTTTCAAGCATCAGAACAAACAATGAAATGTATGACTCTATTCAAGTTAATTGGGAAGTTGATAAATGCAGCCAAACCTGAAATCTAGAGGCCCAGTCGTTTGGGATTCTTTCAACACGATTATGCTACAGCTGCTAAACCATGCTGAGCGCAACGTTAAGCAAGCTGGAATTAGTTGAATACTTTATTTTCAAGCTTTCAAGCTGAGATATCCAACGCAAACAGTTTCTGCTAAGCAGCTCCAGTTGATCTAAATCGGGAGGTACTATATGGGTTGAGGGAACATTGGTATGATTAGAAAGTTAACAACTGAGTGAGCTTGAAAATTTTATGGCGTGATGGAATTGAGTACAAGAACTAGAATCGAGTCGAAGAGTCGATTTTTCTTCCAACATTTAACATATGCATGTAATATAAAGCCTAGGCCATTCTAATATTATAAACAATCAAGATGAAGTGCTGTGGGGGCCTTTTGGCTAACATGACATGGTCAGACACCACGAGCCCTTCAAGCTCTTCACCCGATTCCTTAGAAATGACAAACCTAAGGCTTATCTATGATATTTAATCCAATTGAAATCCACTCAAAGAAACTAGTAAAGCGTCAACAACTTGGAAAGGAGCTGTCAATGAATTTGAACGGTGAGCCCCCCTCGTCGTCCTTTCAACACCTATAAATAAGCGAGAGCGACGTCACGATTATTTAATCCCCCGCATTCCACCAACTGTGTGTTTACCTCCGTAAACTGTCTACACTATAGTCGAATTTCTTTAATGCGAATTCTAAGCCCGACCAAAGTCTCATATACCTTACTGAGACACCAGCTGATATCTTCCAAGCCTGTAGCTAAACACTCTCCAGTCTATTTGAATATGGCTTCACACAATCATAGCGCTGCTTGCTGCAGAATTCCTCCAATCCAATCCCAAGGCTACAAGGAGAAGGGTAAATATGAAACAATTGGAGGCTTGAAGACTTGTAAGTTATCCTACACTGGCCATTGTATTCGTTTAACTAAAAATCCCATAGATGTCACCGGCCCACCCACAGCTTCGAAGGCCCTGCTCTTCATCTTTGATATCTTTGGATTTTATCCCCAGTCACTTCAAGGAGCCGATATCCTTTCAACTTCTGATTCTCACGCTCAATATCAAGTTTTCATGCCCGACTTTTTCGAAGGCTCGCCAGCTGACTATTCTTGGTAAGTAATTGAATACGTACGATGTTTCTCAAAGCTTAATCTCTCTTACAAGAGACCCTGTGATGTAATATCCAATATCATGTCTGAGCTATACATCATGAGCCCCAGTTCCAATTGTTAATGAAGCGGAAATCAAGCAGCAAAATTAATTCCGTAATTCTATTTAGGTACCCCCCTGACAACGAGGAGAAGGGCAAGAAACTCGGCAACTTTTTCTCAACTACAGGTGCACCTCCAAAAACCGCAGGTAGGATCCCGGGCTTGCTGAAGGAAATCGAGAAGCAGTATCCAGACATCCAGAAATGGGGTGTTGTTGGTTTCTGCTGGGGCGGAAAGGTTGTCAGTCTTACATCGGGGGGTGATACCCCTTATTCAGCTGCAGCAGAGTGTCATCCTGCCATGGTCGACCCCGAAGATGCGGACAAGATCAAAATTCCACTTGCTATGCTAGCGTCTAAAGATGAATCTGCGGACGATGTCAAGAAATTCGAGGAGAAGTTGACGGGACCGAAGCATTTCGAGACATTTAGTGATCAGATTCATGGCTTCAGTAGATTTCCCCAATCATGCCTAATTTGACAAGAGTTCAATGCTGACGATATTTCTTAGTGGCTGCGCGTGCGGATCTCGAAGATGCTCGAGTTAAGGAGGAATATGAGCGTGGATACAAGACATTGTTAACGTTTTTTGGCAAGCATCTTTAGGCAATTACGGTTGATAAAATCGATTGAGAGCGCTGTATCCGACCAGTTGCTACAATAGCCTAATGACTGTGGCATTTTCCAAAAACTCGATTTCGTAGTATTGAATCCAAACTTATCACCAAATAAGACTCACTACAAATGGTCAGTGTTTTACACTCTGTTAAAATCACGAGCCTAGGTGAGCAGGTTATAGTTATCAGATGTAGATGATCAGACCTTCGACGATTCGTCTTTCCTCCAATCTAAAACCCCAAATATCGTGTAAGCATGAAAGCATCACGGGATACATACGGTTTTGCTGGCTATCGCTTTAGTGGGGTTTTGCATCTCAGTGAGCCCTTCCGAAGATATATATGTCTTTACACGCTTAGATAGATACTCCATCATATTCTCAAAAGCCAGAGTTTCGAGAGATTCCAAAAACGATGAAGCGAGCACCCTCGATAACCCCAGGATGTTAGAAATATGGGATAGAAGATCAATCAATCCTGACGGCTGTTTGGAAATATACTCTACTTCTCTGGGGTCTCTGATAGTCGTTACTAAAGAATATTGCAGCAGTTAAGGATGGCCGGGGCTTGCATCGCGCGATAAGGAGGATTTAACGGCATAGTTCAGGTCAACATGGGAACTTGGAAGTGTGGAGTATGCCTTCAGTAGATTTGTTAAATTCTAAGTGGTTCATATTTATTAGTTGATTTCATTGTGCCAGCACAGTGGTTAATTAACTGTACAAACACTCGACCACAACCAGATATTCCAGTTATTGTGTCACTTGCCTGGCAATACTTCTCAAATTATGGATGAAGTTCATAGCTGCCTAACATTTGTTGAGCGCAGTCAAATCAGTTGTATAAACTCAATTGGAAACTGTTTATGGCAATTTCCTGACTTGGATACCCTCTGCGTCAAAAGTTATTTCAATAAATCTATCCAGGGTATCTTAAAACTCAATTTCAACACCAAACGCCATTTCTATACGAACGCCAGTTCCGTATAATCATCACTGTCCATTTTTCGGATCCCAAATGTGATATGTCCAATTATCAGCTGTGGTATTCATTCGGCCATTAGAGTGTTCTCGATCCATGAGATCCTGCAACTCCTTCGCAAGATCATGGATATCTGGTAGGGTCGCATCTAGCTGATCTGCTGCATCTTGGTATCTATCGTAACCTACGTATGTTAGCATGTATATAAACCTCATGATTGAAAGGGGTCGTACCTCGCTCTTCCTTCATCATGATGCTGATGAAGCCACGCCTTTCCTCTGGCGACCACACTCGAGAAATTTCACGGACATTGTCTCTGGGGAAAATTTCGATGCGCTCAACTCCTTCGGCGGCCCCTTCCGCTACTTTTGTATAGTCAAGTTCGCCAGCAAATGGATCATCGATGTCATCCACATCCTCATCACGTAATTCCTGATCTTCGTCATTCCCGTCTTCCTCAGAATGATACTCAAAGATATCGTCGTCTAATTCCCAATCTTCATTGTTCTCATTCTCTGGGTCACCTCTCAGTGCATTTATTCTACGATGACTTGCAAACGCAACGGGCTTAGGCACTTGTCTTTCATCGATCTTGGCTTCCTCTGCCTTAATGAGTCGACCCCAAGTGGGGTCGTTTCGCCTCTTTGTGAGATACTCGGCCCTAATCTTAGCTCGTCTTCTTATCTCTGCCTCTCTTAATGCATATTCTCTTTTCCCTTGTTCCTCCTGTCGCTCCTGGGCCCTTCTCTCCCGCTCAACTCTCCCCGCAGCACGTGCTCGTAGGTTAAGCCTGTTCAGAAACATACCCTTCACCTCTTGAACAAGAGAAAGTATTTCCTTTACCTGAAAGAAATTAGTAGTGTCTTAAGTTGAAACGTATAAAGAAGCGGCTAGCCAGGTGTTGTAATAGCACATACTGGCTGTTCCCACTGGAATGACTTATACTCCGAAACTTCCGGCCGCACTTCAGCTGGTTGCTTGAGTACAGCGTTCGATAATTCATAAATCATATCAAACAAACCAATAATCTCCCTGATACTTGAATCCGTCATCGACTCTGGATTGTTTCTTCCTCGAGTAGCAAGCCTTGCAACTTGTATAAACCGTAGAATGAGATTGAAGTAGATGTCTGTTATCATAGCTTTCGCTTGTTCTCGTTGTTCAATATCCGCAGACAGAGTTGTAAGTCGATTGCTGACGATCTTAGCAATTGTAGACCTAACTTCTTTTATACTAGCTGTCACTTGTAGCTGTGCTTGAGATATGGTTTCATCCGTTGCTATTCGTAGTGCGGCGTAATGCCCAGCCAAGGCATCTAATTGCCTTTTCAGTATTTTTCCTTCCCTGGTATAGATCTTCTTTGCTAGCACCTCAGCATTGCTGTCAAAGATATACCCCCCTTTTCCTCTTCTGAACCCGATTCGGCTCGCGCTACTGATCATCGCTTGGATCTTCTCGAGCTCAGCTGATAAGGGATCGGCCAATGGACTTTCTGATCTTGTAGGACTGGTGAACTCTGTTGACGATGTTTCCGATGCATGGTCTGCCATGGGCGCTGGTGCATTGTTGATGGTGCGCAGACGCAAGATAGCCTGAGATGGCTGGCTTCGTTGCTGTGGAGGAACAGGTATTTTCAAGGGGCTTGCTATTTTCACAGGGCTAGGGTTCTCATAAAGCCCTATCTGACCCATTTCATCGTCCTCAGAGGATTGTTCACTTTGGTGATGTGCTTCTCTTGATACTGTGTTGGGTACACTGTTGTTCCTGGAAGATACGTCCACACGAACAGCACTGAAGCCACCTCCTAAGCCAACAGCCCGGGTGTTTTCCTGTTGCAAAAGTTCGGCGTTTTCGCTGTTCCGAAGGCTGGGAGTTCTACTCCTACTGCGTGGTGGGGGGTTAAGGTGATTTGCATTAGGGTTCAGTTTCGCTCGTTTGCTTGGTTTTCTAGCATGCATGTTTTCTTCCTGTATCGCATGTTCCTCATCAGAAGGTACATCATACGTATCTTTTTTCCTACGAGCCGTTGAGCCTAGAGCTGGTTGATTCTTGTCCTTACGAGGACGCCCAACAGGTTTTCTTTTCTTGGCCATTTCTTTGGGAGTTTGGGCAGCCGGAGATGCCACTACAATTCTTCTGCTTCGGAGATTCCTTGTGAATCCCGATGGCTCTTCATCTTCCTCTGTGTTATTAACCTCGTCGCCGTCTCCTACGGGCACGCCAGCTGTGGCAGTATTGCTGCTGATGTCCTCTTCACTTCTTTGTGATTCCTGAGATTCTGTGGTTGTTGTTTGTTTAGGAGGTGATGGCTGAAACCTTAAGAATCTAAACATAGTCCCTATCGCAGGCAGTGAATATCTATTAGACTGTCGCGGGGTACCTTCTGTGCTTTCTTGATGCCGAGGACGTCAGTCTTGTGGACATTGGGATGCTTCGAATAATTGCAGACTGACCGGTAGAGGGGTCATTATCAACTGACGACTTGGCTGGCGATAGCTCAACACTCTTGTGACGCGCCATTACTACTTCGCGTTAAATGACCCCAGCTGGGGTTAATTGGGATTGTTGTGTATATACACATATATGTGGATATATATGGGGGCTGGGAGAAATGGGGCTCAAGACGTTGCTCTACCAACAGCAGGTATCAAGGGAATATAATGTAGCGGGCCTTGGCTACCAGGGTGGTAGTTTCTGGCAGAGCTAAACTGATAACAATAAATTATAAACCAACTTCCTCAAATATTTCCAGGTCCGCTTTTGGGAACTATATAAACACCACCAAAATATGACCCAAGCGGCCAAAGCGCCATTGGACATATTGGAAGGCAAATACCGCACTTGTTAGTAAAAACCAACCCGCATACTACTCCAACAAATCTTAATATCCAGCTAGGCATTCTCTGCCCTTGTTAAAGTGCCTCATCGAGGAGAGACGCTTCTGCAGTACGCAGAGAATATTAGATGCAAACCTTTATATTATCACAAGTTGTGGTTATAGGCTTCTGATTTATGAGTTGAGGTTACCGTACTACACTACTGTAAAGTAAGCCACCAAACACGTTAGCCGAGAGCAGCACGAAAGCCCGTGACCTTTAATAAAATGGATGCAGGAGGTTCTTTCTATATTCAACACCAACCACACTTTATCATCGAGGAAACCAAAAAAAAAAAAAAAAAAAGAAGAACCCCCCC
>Ga0247734_1000665_pt1 | contig 28869 bp, 30 predicted proteins | sample UWRJL103311B2_FD_180933 | JGI IMG/M metagenome (GOLD analysis project Ga0247734, IMG submission 180933) | Plant litter microbial communities from Arlington Agricultural Research Station in Wisconsin, United States - UWRJ-L103-311B-2 | ecosystem: Environmental > Terrestrial > Plant litter >...
CTCAATTCCGTATGGAAATAGTATTTACCGTTGTGGATGTAAATCCCTTTCAGGATAAATTGAATACCGAAACTCTTAGCCCCGATATGCTTTACAATACGCTTATCTTTCTTATAAATGGTTTCCAATAGCAACCCTGCCAATGAGGGCGAATTATTACCCAATTCCTCAAAAAGCACATCGTTACCATTGGTTCTGTCCACTGCCTTTTGCATTGTGAGCAGGTCATAGCTCATTGCTTCCGGGTAAGAACTGTAATACACGTTAAAGCTGTAAAAACGCCCGTCATTGGTAATCACAGAAAAATTGGTTTCCGGTTCAAAATCCCTTACTGATGCTTTTACACGTAATACATTTTCAGCATCTTCCGCTTTTCCTGCAATCAGGTATTCGCTGCCCAAGTCCACGTAACGAATAGCGGTCGGGAAAATCAGGTGCGAAGTTTTATCGTAGGTAACTTCCATACGATACGGTTCTATCTTTCCCAGGGCAAGAGGTGTCTTGATGCTGTCCTGTGCATAAGATGTTACGGCAAAGCCGAGTATCAGGGCAATAGCCCAAAAGGTTTTTAAATGATTTTTCATTGTCGTTAATATTTAACTTTTAATGGTAATGAAGCGTGTTCCGCTACACGGAACAGGTTTCATTGTTTTATTTATTTGAGTTCAACATTATTTTTTAGATACTAAAAAGACCTGATGCCCCGCTTTCAGCGTAACTTTTGGGGTTTTTACCTTTTTGGCGAAATAGCCCGAAATACCCTGTACAACGCCACGACTTAAATCAGCAGCAACCTGTTGTCCGGCATTTTGCGTGAGCATTACACTGGTTCCTCCTGTCTGGCTCATATTGCCCGCCATTTCAGTAAGAGCGTTCATTTCGGGCGAATAAGGGACGTACAAGCCTTGCTGTCCGTCCAAATCGTAAATGGTAATATCCACCGGAATGATGTTGCCCTCTAATTCTATCGAGGTAACTTTCAGTTGCAGCCTGCCATTTTGAAACTTCGCATTAGCCGTTACAATAGTTCCTTTCGGGATGGTACGTTGTGGCGTTTGGGCAGGCTCTAACAGTCGCAAACGAACACCCGTTTCGCCCACTACCGTTTGGGCTTCGTGCACACAGGCTTTGATACTATTTTTAGGCTGTGTTACCTGTTCAGTAGCACCTGCGGTATAGAAACCACGGTTTTTAGCTTGGCTCCAATCGGCTGCAAAAGCACTGTCCAATGGTTCACGGTACAAGGCTGTTACAATATTCTTTTTTGTGGATGTAAACGATACGAAATGTTCTTTTTGGTTAGCACCCAAAGCAACATTTGGAGTTGCAATATTGGCAGGTGTAGTGTTTCCCGTATTTGTATTTTGCGGAATAAACTTTGCTGCCATTTCATAGGATTTCTCCATTAGTTTAAGTTGGTCATCAACGGTGGCCACAGGTTGCACGTCTTTCTCAGCCAGCTTTTCTTTCATTTCGTCCAGTTGCCTGCGGAGTTCCATTGTTTCAGAATTATTATCCTGATAGAATGAACCCAATGTGCTTTGCATATTTCTGTAGCTGTTCAATCCATGATTACCGTTTCTTCCTGAATTTCTGCTACCTCCTCCAAAGCTGCTGCTTTCTTCATCTTCAGGAAACTGCTCGTCGGTAGGTTCTTCTTTATCTTCTGCATTCCAGTAGTCGGAAAGCGTTACAAGTGCATTGCGTTTTTCCTGCTCTTTGCGTTCGAGCATTTCCTGCTCATAGGCCTTGCTTTTATTGGCAGGCAATCCTGCTCCGGTAGCCTCTGGTATAGCATCGTTCAGCCCAATACTTTCGACCGTCTTTTTATCTTTGGATGGTTTAAATATCAGGTACATACAGCCGAGAAATACCACACCCATTAAAAGGAATATGAGTGGCTTTTTGAGCTTGTCGGCTTTTTTCTGTGTGCCGTCTTGCAGCACATCAGCGGTTTCATTCGGGTTCCCCTCCGTTATCCGAACAACCGGTTTTTTGTTCTCATTTTCTTTCATAAATCTGATTTTTTAAAATTGTTGATACACTATCTTGCAACCTTGCAGGATTTTTACTTTTCAGGACAGGATTTTCGATATGTTCTATGACCATACCGTTGCCGGACTTTGAGGTATCGTACATCACTTTGCCAATGACCGCTACGGTAAGCAGCAGGTAACTAACAAAGAAGTACAGCGTATATTGGTGCTGTTTGCGTAAAGGCAACACTCGCCAACGCTCGTCCAACTGGTCAAAGTACCTGTCCATATTTGCTCTTAATTTTTTCATAGCCTTACTATTTGTTGTTACAGCTTGAAACGTTTAGGACTTTTCGCCGCCTTTTGCTTCGGCTCATTATTGACCAGTGCTACCGCTTCCGTTAATTTGGGTGCGGATATTACTGACAGGTTCGCCAGTTCTGATTTTTTGAGCAACTGCCCGAAGCCGTCTTTCTTGGCTACCTTCATACGGCTCAATGAAAATTTGCCATTCAGGTACTTTATCCACATATTGCATTCTACACGGGGCTTGTCATCGCCCGACCATTGTAGGTAACCTGTCAGCAACAAGTCTTGCTTAGGCAAACTGTCTGCACTTTTTTGGCAGCTTTCGAGGTATTTGGTAATGCTGTCTTTCAGTTTTCCGGCATACGCACCCTGCGTATGGAAATAGCCGTTATATCCTTTGTCTGTAAGGATTTTTGCGAACGTTTTTAAATCTGATAATGCTTCCATAAGATTGTTTTTAGCGTTCGATGACTTCGACATCCCTGTTTTCCACGACTGCAAATTTTTCAATATTGAAGCCTTGCGGGTTGTTGTCAGAGCGAACGGAGTTGACTAGATAGCAGGAAGTAATCAGGTTACGCCTGGTTACATTGCTTGACCGGATAATGAACTGTTTGGCATAGGTGCGCACTGCATAGGGATAGTTGTCGAAGTTGCACACGACACTATCCACCTCTATGCGTTGCTGCACGTTCCCCGAAATGATGCGGCTGTAATAGCCTTTTTCTGATAAGTCCTTGTAGTAATCAAAGGCACTTTTATCGGCAAGGTTGAATGCCCTGCTCATATTGCTTTCGATAGCATTTTTATCAGGTGCAAGCGTAAAAAAAAGCTCGTGAAAACGTCTGACATGTTCCCTTGCTTCTACGGGACGGTTAATACTTGCATCCTGCGATAAGGCAAGCATCAGGGATTTGCCATTATCTAGTACATAGATTTTTTGGCGTTGTTCTTCTGCAAAGCGGTAGGAACGCCATAAGGCATATCCTACCACACTGGTGCAGAGAACCGCAAACACAATGGCATACAAACGTATCTGCCTAAAGCTGTTTTCGATATTTCTTAGTGTTTTAAATTCCATTTTTTAAATGATTAATTGTTTATTTACTTATTCATCAGTTTACCGCCGATGTTTCCAACTGTTGAGCCTGTGCCTGCTCCGGCAATATTTCCTGCTTTCATTGCAGTTTGGTTTACATTACGGGTAAAGTTTCCTGCGCCTCCGGCTTGGATTACCCAGCCTGTTACTGTTGGTATTGTGAAGTACCCGATAATGCCGATGATCATAAAAATGATGTACACGGTATTGCTCGTATCAGGTATGTAGGTAGGGTCGGCAAGCATCGCTATATCCCTTTCCAAAATGAGGAATTGTATTCTTGCCAGCATCGAGCTGAACAAATCAGAAACAGGAAGCCACAGGTAAACACTGACATACCTAGTAATCCACTGCGTGAGCGTGGACTGAAATCCGTCCCATACGGAAATAGCAAAGGCTATTGGTCCGAGTATGGAAAGAACTATCAGGAAAAACGTTCGTATGGTATCAATAACCAAAGCCGCCGCCTGAAAGAGTATTTCCAAAAGATTGCGAAACCAATCCTTTATGGCTTTCTCTATCTTGTAAGCCTGCCTGTCCATATACATACCCGCCATTGTGCCAACGTCTGATGGCGACCAACCCAGTTCGTCCAGTTTCTTATCAAACTCTTCGTCTGAAACCATATAGGCTGTTTCGGGATTTCTGACCATTGCTTCGTATTCCAATTGGTCTTTCTGCTGTTGGAGCTTGTTCAGGTCAAGCACCTGGTCTTCGAGTATTTGGTGGGTTCCTACAACCACCGGGCTTAATACCGCATTGATGGTTCCCAAAACGATGGTCGGAAAAAACATTATACATAACCCCAAAGCGAACGGGCGCAGCAAAGGGAACATATCAATAGGTTCGGCACGGCTTAAAGCCTGCCAAACCTTTAATGCCACATAGAACAACGCTCCCAATCCCGCCAATCCTTTAGCTACTGCAGCCATGTCGCCTGCAAGCGGCATCATATCATCATAAAGCGACCGCAGGAGTTCGTGAAGATTATCCCATTCCATAGTTTACCAGTATTTTTGGTTAGCAGTTCCGTAGAGGTCAAGCACTCTTTTGGCATCGTTTTTCTTTTTCGCTCTTAGGTAGCTTACAGAAATGTTCTTGTTAGTATAGTAGCGCACCAGGCTGTGGTACTCCTTTACCTCTTTGTACACACGGTCAATAATGTCCATACGCTCTTTGTCGTTCAACGAAAGGCTTGTAGAGGTTACAATCTGTTTCAATTCTTTCAGCAGTTCGGTACTTTCATTGAGCAGTGCCGAATAACCGTTGCCGATAGCGACCAATTCCTGTGGGGTAAAATTTGGATCGTTCATCATCTTACCAAAATTCTGCACGTATATTTCGGACACATCGCCTACCAACAATACCGTTTGTTGCACTTTACGGGCATCTTTTACAAGGTTGTTGATGGCCTTCAGCTTGTCATAATATTCCTTGCCCTGGTCGTACACTTTCTTCACTTCGTTGAAGTTCTTTATCACATTGCTCACGGTCGAAGAAGTCTGTATGATTTCGTTCGCAGAATTGATAATCCCTGAAGCCAAATTTGCGGGGTCGGTTACAACCCACTGGGCTTTTGCTGACGGTGCTACGGCGAGCATCAGAGCCGTACACACCAGATACATTACTTTTTTCATTGTTCTTGAAATTTTAAATTGTTAATGACTATTGATTTGAATTGTCCCGTTTTTGCATGGCGATGTGCTTGATAGCGAGTTCTACATTGCCGTCCAGTTCAGCAGCGAGCTGCATGACTTCCATCTTTTCCGTTTCTTCAGTGGTATAGGCAAGGTATTCCTCCAGACTAACTTCGGTGGCATAGACTGCCGAGTGCGTACCGCCCAAGCCAATCCAAACCTCTTTGTACAGTCGGCTGGCATCGTTATTCATATTGATGGAAAGTACCTGGCCTTTCTCCTTATCGGTAAGTCCCAACATTGCCTGTATATCATCGAATTTGTTCATATACTTGCGCTGGTCTAATAGAATTTTGCAGTCGGAATTGTTGATGATACTTTCCTTGACAATAGGCGATTGGATAATATCATCGACCTCCTGTGTTACGACAATCGCTTCCCCGAAAAATTTACGCACGGTTTTAAAAAGGTACTTGATGTATTCTGCCATACCTTCTTTGGCTATCGCTTTCCAGGCTTCTTCAATCAGGATGAGTTTTCGGATACCTTTCAGTCTTCGCATCTTGTTGATAAAGACCTCCATAATAATGATTGTGACTATTGGAAACAGGATTTTGTGGTCTTTAATGGCATCAATTTCAAACACAATAAAGCGTTTTGATAAAAGGTCTAATTGTTTATCTGAGTTTAACAGGTAGTCATATTCTCCACCTTTATAGTAAGGTTCGAGTACGTTCAAAAAATTGGCAATATCAAAGTCTTTTTCACGAACCTGTTTTTCTTCTAATACCTTGCGGTAGTCTCCTTTTACATATTCATAGAAACCATTGAAAGACGGGAAAATATCATCCTGTTTGATCCGTTCGATATAACCGCTTACTGCATTTGATAATGCCACCTCTTCAGAGCGGGTTGGCGGTTCATCATCACGTTTCCAAAGTGTGAGTATCAATGTCTTGACACTTTCACGTTTTTCGATGTCGAACACGCCATCATCGGTGTAGAATGGATTGAAAGCAATCGGGTTATCTTCGGTATAGGTAAAGTAAACACCGTCTTCGCCTTTGGTTTTTCCTTTGATGAGTTCGCACAAACCCTGATAAGAGTTACCTGTATCTACCAGCAAAACATGAGCACCTTGCTCATAATACTGCCTTACCATGTGGTTAGTGAAAAAGGATTTCCCCGAACCCGACGGACCAAGTATAAACTTGTTCCGGTTTGTGATAATACCACGCTTCATAGGCAGATCGGATATATCCAAGTGGATTGGTTTTCCAGTAAGCCTGTCAGCCATTTTTATCCCGAAAGGAGATGGAGAATTATGATAGTTGGTTTCTTCCGTAAAAAAGCACAGTGCTGGCTCAATGAAGGTGTAAAAACTTTCTTCCGCAGGAAAATCTCCAGCATTCCCCGGCATTCCTGCCCAATATAATGTGGCTACGTCTGTTGTATTGTGACGTGGCTTGCATTCCATCAGTGCCAATGCACTTCCGCAGTCATTCTTCAACTGTTTGAGTTCCGCAGGATCTTCCGACCATGCCATAATGTTGAAGTGTGACCGAACAGAAGAAAGCCCGAAGCTGTGGGCTTCGTTCAGGTACTTTTCTATCCATTCTTTGTTGATCTGGTTGGCACGGCTATAACGAGCCAGTGAGTGCATATTCCTTGCAGATTTCTCAAACTTTTGCAGGTTGTCTTCACTGTTATCTAGAAATAGGTACTGATTGTAAATGTGGTTACAACTTAGCAACAATCCTACAGGTGCGGCGAACGATAAACGGCAGTCGCTACGGTCAGTAGATAGCTTTTCAAATCGTGTATCTGCCGAAACAGTTGCAGGCAAATCGTCGGTATCAGACAAAGTATGCAGCGACAGCCTTTTGTTTCCAATACGGACTTCTTCAGCATTCAAGGCAATGTCCTGCATTGGCGTGCCTGCTTCTCTGGACAGCGTAAGGTATTGTTCCAATAATCCCTGCGTTTCTTCTGTTCCGATGATATCATCTTCGGTCAGGCGCCTAAGTGTTAGAAATCCACTATCGTTCAGGATACGTTCAAACTGCGCTACCGCTTCCATAAACCGATGTACTGTTTCCTTGTTGATTTCCTTTGGAATGAGGTAGCCTTTACAAAGCGATGAAAAATTGCTTTGCATACGCATTCTATTCTTGGTGGTTTTCGTCAGGAACAAATAGCAATAATGATTGAGGAATGGTCGCTCGTTGAAATGGCGCTGGTAGGATTTTGACAAAAAACTTTGATCATCCTGCGAAAGATCAGGTTGATAGTTTTCTTTGATATACCAATCCTGTTTGTGGATTATCGTAAAGTCTGGCAAGGTCTTGATAGCCTTGTGCCAAGCGGAATGAATGGCTTCGTATTCCGCAGAAGCAACTGTAAACAGTTCGGGCAACCTTACCTCAAAACAGGCGGTAATGTCCGCATCTTTAGAAAGAATGCAGTTGTTCTCTACTGCCAGCAAAGGAAATTTGTTTTCCAATGTGGCAGTCTTAGCTACATTTCTCATACGGTTTTGGATTTAGGAGTTAATTTTAAATACCTGTGTACAGGCTTGCGACAAATGATGTAGCGGGGGTGTCTTTTGCTTGCACCTACTTTCATCAGTCCATGTTCACCGTATTTTCTGTTCATTGAAAAGGTCTGCCATACAATGAGCGAAGCACCGCCCGCACCGAGGAAAAGACAGATGTAAGAGTTTACGCCTGCCATATACAGTATCATCACGAAAATGAGCGTACCGAGCAACCCACCTGCGAAAATGAACAGGTATTGCGCCTTTAAGCCTTTGAACTCAACCGTTCTTCCGATGCCTTTATTGATATTGTAATTCATAAGGCAAGGGATTAAAGGAAGAATGAACGCAGGATGGTAGCCGCTACAATCAGGAAGATACACGCACCGAACCACGAAGCCGCAGTCTTCGATGTATCAGGGTCGCCAGAACTGAATTTGTTGTAAACCTTAACGCCCCCTATCAAACCTACGACCGCACCGATGGCGTAAATTAACTGGGTTGCGGGGTCGAAATAAGAGGTTACCATTTGGGTAGCCTCGTTGATACCTGCCGAGCCGTTTCCCTGTGCAAACACGCCAATCGCTGACAGCATAGCCGCTGCTGTCAGCAATACTTTTTTTCTTTGTTTTTCCATAATTGAAACACATTATTTTGTTATTGTTTATCCCGCGCCTTGCGAGCTTTCGGGACAAATGTCTTATGGAAAAAGAGGCACTATAAGAATGTGGCAGTCAAAGGAGGTATTTGGCTGTCAGTGGCGAGATATGAAACAATAATTGCCAATTGATGCAATAGTAAGTTGATGGATATCACATCCTTTACATCCATATTTTTTGCTTACATTTGAATTATTTAGACAAGTCTTAATAATTCAAGATGGCACTTGGAAAACGAATAAGAGAAGTAAGGGAAAGCAAAGGATTACTCCTTAGAGAAGTCGGCGCAGCATTGGAATTGGATAACGCTTTTATCAGTAAGATAGAGAATGAAGAGAAGCTAATTCCGAAAAAGCATTTAGAAAATCTCGCAGAATTTCTGAACCTACCATTAGAAGAACTTTTGATTTTATGGCTATCTGACAAAATAAAAGGACTTATCGATGATAAGGAAATTGGAAAGCAGGCTTTAAAAAATGTTTTAAATGAATTAAAAAGAAATTAAAAAAATAATAGACAAGTAATAGTGTATGAAATATATTTTACTAAACAATAACAGCTCTGTAGCTTATGATGATAGTGAAGCTGCCGATGTAAAAGTGTACATAGATGGTAAACTTCACGATTTCAAAGATAGCACAGAAAACAGAGTTGATTACGCTATCGCAACAAAGCGGAATAAATATTCGCAAACTTTAAATAATCAGTTCGAGAATTTGCTTCTTTTAACAGGGGCAGGTTCTTCTATAGGTTGGGGTAAAGATGGAAAGTTAGGTAAGTCAATGGCTAATCTATGGGACGACGCCGAAGCTCTCTTGACATCTGAAATTTTTGCAAAACTACTTGAAACAATCGGTTACGATGAAAAGTGGGAAGATGGTTCAATAGTCAAGAATTTGGAAAAAGTTCTTTCTATGGCTACTCCCGCAATTCCTTATGTCCCCAAGGATGATATTGACATCGAGGATTGTGTGAACAAGATTAAGGATTTTATCAAAGAAGCCTGTCAATTAAGCCTGCCTGACAACTCACCACATACATTATTGCTCAATAAGATAACCAAACGTAAGGTCACTTTACCACGATTTAAGTTGTTCACGTTGAACTACGATATGATGTTTGAACAAGCAGCGTGTGAAAGCAATTTTGTGGTTGTTGACGGATTTTCATTTTCACAACCAAGAATTTTTAGCGGGCGTAATTATGACTATGATATTGTTTCCAGAAATCAAAGCAGAGTTAAGGAGGAAGACAATTTCATTCAAAAAGTTTTCCACCTATATAAATTACACGGTTCTGTTAATTGGGAAAAGCAAGACAATAAAATCATACAAAAAGAAAATCCTGATAATCCTTTGATGATATACCCGCATCAGTCTAAATATGAGAGTTCTTATGAACAACCATATTTCGAAATGATGTCAAGGTTTCAGGCTAATCTCCGTAAGGATAATGTTTTTCTGATAACGATGGGGTTTAGTTTCGGAGATAAGCATATAGTTACTGCAATTGTAGAAGCTCTTGAACAAAACCCAAGTTTCCAGTTGATGATTATCAATCGAGGAATAGATGAAACTAACGAAAACCTGAAGCCCTTTATTGAGGCTTCAAAGAAATATTCCAATTTAAGTATTGTGTCAGAAACCTTTGAAGATTTCGCCAAAAATTATCCTGATTTGAAATCTTACAACCCGGAGGATACAAGACAAATAGTAATTAATATTCCCAACACCTAACTATGAGCAATAGCCCTTTTAATCACAGTCATTTTCTTGGGTATATAAATTTTGTATCCCCTGCCTTTGTTAAAGTGCATTTTCCATCTTCTGTTTTGATGAAAACATTTGTACATCACGCAGAAGTCTTGCGTGGTGGACTTGTAGGTAATTATATTGTTATTGAGGGAGAAGACAAAGGATTTTTGGGTAAAATGTTAGAAATATCTTTACCTGAAAAAGAACGCTTAGAATTAAGCGAAAGAACCTTTTCGACTAAGGCATTTCATCCCGTAGGCAGAATAGAAATTCTCTTATCATTTGACCTTTTCAATCCGAGTAAAATAGAAAAAGGGATAAATAGCTTACCCCTGATAGGTTCTAAAGTATTTATTTGCTCATCGGAATTTCTTTCCACTCATTTTAAAACTTTTGGAATAAAACCAGAAAATATTGAGCATTCTCCAACATTTAGAATGGGTAATCTAATCTATGACAAAAATGTTCCGGTAGATACATCTCTTCAGGCTATTTTCAGTCGCCACTGCGCAGTAGTTGGAACCACTGGTGGAGGTAAAAGTTATACCATCAGCAAGTTTTTAGAGGGAGTAATAGAAACAGGAGCGAAAGCAATTATTTTAGACCCAACCGGAGAGTATTCTACATTCGACACACATCCAAAAGTTACACATTCCATACTTATTTCGGAGAGTTATTTTCCTTATCAAAACTTAACTATAAATGATTTATTTGTCTTGTTCAGACCATCCGGACAGGTTCAGCAACCCGTTTTACTCGAAGCAATAAAATCTTTGAAAGTAGCACATTGCCTAATGAATAATATTCCTAATAACGGACATAATAATGATGGAACGAACGATAGCTTTACCTTCCGGGGGCAACAAGTAATATTAAATAATGGATTAGTTGTGAAGCAAGGAAATTTGACTGCCGCTTACAATAACGCCTACTTTACTTATAAAGCGATAGTCGAGGATTTCTCTATAAACAATTTTGGTATAAACCTGCTTCACAGACAAATCGGAAATGAATGTTTTCAGATATTCAACGACCGTTGGGCAACTAATAGAGATGAAAGAAATTACGGGAATGCAACAAGTCTAATAATGCGTGTCAATAATGTTATATCTGACAATGACTATTCCGGAATGTTCGGATTTAATGCCCCTACAACTAATAATTTAATTACTAAAATAAACGAGTTTTTAGAAAACCCAGATTTAAACGTGTTGCGAATTGGGTTTGAAAATGTACCATACAATTTTCAGGTTAGGGAGATTTTGGCTAATTCATTAGGTAGATATTTATTAAATAAAGCACGAACAAACGCTTTTAGAGAAAAGCCATTGATACTTTTTGTAGATGAGGCACATCAGTTCCTCAATAAAAAAGTCAAGGATGAATATTTTGAAAGTACAGAATTAAATGCTTTTGATAATATTGCTAAAGAGAGCCGTAAATATGGATTATTTTTATGCCTATCGACACAAATGCCGAGAGATATTCCTGTTGGTACTCTTAGTCAGATGGGAACATTCATTACTCATAGGCTGATTAACTATCAAGATAAAGAAGCAATAGCCAGTGCTTGCTCAACAGCGAATAAAGAAACACTTTCTTTTTTGCCTTCTTTGGGTTCCGGCGAAGCAATTATAATGGGCGTTGATTTTCCAATGCCTATATCTGTTAAAGTTGATTTGCCAAAGACAACTCCAAAGTTTGACACTCCAAAATTTACAAAGGTTGCAGGGAATTAAAACTCTTATTTAGCGTTCAGTTACGGCGCAAGCATTTACATCTTTCGACTTTTCGGCTTGTTTTGGGATTGGGTTGGCTGTTTTTTTTCGGTAGCTTTTTGCAGGTTCTTATCGGCTTTCAGGTTACTTTTAATCAAACCAACGAGAAAGGTTTTTTCCCAGGGTATTTGTTTTGCTTCAAACTGCAATTTCAAACCCTGCTTGTCCAATCCGTGTGTCATTTCAAATCCGTATTGCCTGTTCCAACCAATCCTGTCAAGCAGTCTTTCAGAGGGAAAACTGACAGCTATTAAATCTTTGGGGAGCTCTTTGATGTTACGGTAGTCAGGTTCCTGAAATTCGTGTGTCTTAGGATTGTAGGGAATGGTATAGGTTCTTTTATCTTCATCATAGTAGTTCTGTATATCGGAGAACACGATACCTTTAGAAAGGAAATCGTCTTTAGGTCGAAGCATATCCATCCGAACATCTACATAGAATGTATGCCCTGCAATATCAATGGTTGGCAACACTCCTTTATTTACACGCATATCGTAGGCTTCCTGACTAAATTCATTTTCCATATTACCCTGTTTAAAAAGACATTGGGAAGTTTATACAAACTCCCCAATGTCAAAATCACCCAAATCACTTTTCCGCAAGGTGGAAGAACCGTCGTCGTTTTCAGTTGAAAGTGTGCTGTCCAAAAGCTCGGCAATTTTTCGGGATGCACCCTCTATGGAATTTTCCAGTAGGCTGAATAATTCAGTTCCCTGTAATTTCTGAACTATGGCTACCGCTGTTTCCTTTTGAGCCTGTTCCAAATTTTCTTTTTGGAGCAATGCTCCTACGGAGCTTAGTTCTTCGTAGGTAACCCCTTGGGCAAGACTGTTATCGCCACCGGATATTCCGTACCTGTTCCATTCTTCTTCCTCTTCTTCCAAATCAGGCATATTGCTGAAAACTTCGTCCAGTTCTTCCTGCGGAATTTGCATACCGACGTTTTCGTTCTCCTCGTATTCGATGTCTAAATTATCAGGGTTTATCTCCGGTTCCGTTATTTGGCTTTCATTGGCAGTGTTTGGCACTGAATGGCTTTTTACTGGCTTGGGCTGCCCCATAATATCGGGCAGGTTTGGGTTCACTATCTCCTGCTGCATCGGCTTCTGCTGCGACCTTTTATGAATAACAATCTTGTCCTGCACAAGTAGGGCAATGACTATCAGCAGGCAAATCACAATTACTATTTCCATAATCAAATGCTTTAAAAAATGGGTTTAAACTTTTCGTTGAAATCGTCTGTGATTGCTTTCTCAAACATTTCAAAATGATGTTCCAGTATATTGTCAAGGTAGGCATACAGCGGTATTTCATCTTTACCAATGACCTGAACAATACGGGATAACCGTTCGTGATACTCCTGACGGATATAAATGCTTTTATCCCCCCGTTTTGTCATAGAGTGGGTTCTCAAAAAATGTTCGCCGTAACTGCCGTCAATATTTTTCTTACTACGGTTCCGTTCTCTTTGTACTGGTTTGCCCGGCAACAAATCTTCCTGCTTTGCCTCTTCTTTTGCAGCTTCCTTTTCCGGCTCTTCAGGCGGTTCGGGAGGAAGCTGGATGCCATCTTTTTTAATGCCGTCAACCATCAGGTTCATCATCAGCTCTTCGTTGATGTCGGGCGTGACTTTCCTTTTATTATCTTTCTCCATAAGGCTATGATTGAATTATTTTTAAAAACTCATTGATGAACAAATCCAACTGGCAGGCTTTCATCAGCCGTTCATCAGGAGGCATCACAGTAGAACGAAAAACCGTTTTACTGTCCGCTTCGCTTTCTTTACGAAAGCGGGTGCTGTTCTTCACTTGGCTTTGCATCAGGCTTAACCCCAGTTGTGCTATAAGCTGATTATACACGTCATACAGTGGTGTGCTTTCTCTGCCATCCACCTGGTTCCAAAACAGGTTAATGGTTTGTATGGACGTTTCGCCTTTTTTCATAATCACATCCTGCAAAAGCTGCGTGAAAATGAGGGTACTTTCCATTACCACACGGTCTGCCGTGATGGGTGTAAAAATGTGGTGCATTCCTGCCAACGCTTTCAGAATGCCAGGCGTGTTCACAGTTCCGGGCAGGTCAAAAAATACCACATCAACCGGAACAGCAGAAGTCGCTACAAATTCGTGTGCCGCATCCAGTACGCTATCTGCTCTACATTGTGTAATGGGATAGGCTTTTTTGTTAATGGTGGTAAATTGCTTGTACGCCAGTTTTTTCAATGCCTCATTTTCCATTACCATTGCCAAATCACGGGCTTTCATTTTCATTAAACTATGTTGCGGAAAATCCGCATCAAATACGGCTACGTTGTAGCCCAAACGATAGTGCATCGTACTTGCAACAAGCGTGGTAAATGTGCTTTTGCCAACACCGCCTTTTTGTGAAGAAAAAGCGATAAACAGAGGTTTCTTTTTTGTGTCCATATTTTTAAAATTTAAAGTGTACATAATCTTGTTTTCAATCTTGCAGGCGTTCCGGCAAGCCGTTCTGATTTCACGCTTTCATTCAGGAAAGCTATCAGGATTGCCTGCGGGAAATACTGATTACCTGCTTCCTTGCAGTACAGCAGCCCTGCATTCATACAGGTATCTTGTCAGGCAGGCTTGCCGTCATTCTTTCATTCCGTTTATCAATCCATCTATCAGGCGAGCTTGATAGATGGATAGCAGGCGTTCACGCTTTCTTGCTTGCTTTCTTACATTCCTGCCGTCTTGCATTCTTGCAATCAGGCAGGCAGGAAAACCTGCGTTCTTGAATGTGTGCGGTCTGCTCTTCCTGAAGTAAGGGCTGCCTGTCTTCCTGCCATCATTCAAAGGCAAAGAACCAATCAATTTCATTCGATTGTACAGCTATGGCAGTGTTTGGCGTTCAGAGGAAGCATTTGGCACTGGGGTACTGCACAATGCTTTCGGAAAGAGGGGCTTACTTTGTATTGTGATTTTTATTAACGGATTTATGCAAAAGTCTTTTGACATATCAAGGGGTAACGGGAACGGCAACAAGCCGTTTTTCCCTGTTACATTCAATCCGTCCCGCAGGGCGGATTTTTGTGTTCACCGGAACACGGCAAGTTGTGTTTTGAGGCACTCGAAACCGAGTTAGTGCCTCAAAACAACTTGCCCTTAGCAGGGGGCAGAAAACACTCTCCGAAGTCGAGGTTTTGTGTGGATTAAAAATGGATTAGTGATGAATGATAACAGTAACAACAAACAGAATAAGGGCGGGCGGACACCTAAAACCCACCCAAGCATCCACCGCCACGTTTTTCGTCTTACCGACGAGGAGAACGCTAAACTTTTATCGCTTTTTAAAGCATCGGGAATGCCCAATAAAGCAAAGTTTATCATTGCACTATTGTTCGGCAAGGAAATGAAATCAGTTAAAATTGATAAAGGAACAGTTGATTTTTATATGCGGCTGACTTCGTTTCACAGCCAGTTCCGTTCCATCGGCGTGAATTATAACCAGATTGTAAAGCTGCTTTACAAGAATTTTTCCGAGAAAAAGGCGGCTGCATTCCTGTACAAACTGGAAAAACAGACGGCTGAAATGGCGGTATTATGCCAAAAAATTATTCAAATCAGTGAAGAATTTGAAACAAAATACCTGAAAAAACAACCTTAGAAATGATAGCGAAAATTGGAAGAAGCGGAAATTTATATGGAGCATTGGCATACAATCAGCTTAAAGTGGAGAATGAGAACGGGCAAATTTTGTTCGCAAATAAGATGATTGAAACCGCAAGCGGTCATTATTCCGTTGCACAATTAGCCCAGTCTTTCGCTCCTTACCTTATTGCTAACCGCAATACCGAGAAACATACTTTGCATATTTCCCTAAACCCCGACCCGAAAGACAACGTAAGCGATGATAAATTTCGGGAAATGGCAGAGGAATTTATGCGGGAAATGGGTTACGGCGAACAGCCTTTTGTCGTATTCAAACACACCGATATTGACCGCAGCCACATTCATATGGTATCTGTTTGTGTCGATGAGCAGGGCAAAAAGATTTCGGACAAGTTCGAGAAAATGCGGTCTATGAACCTGTGCCGGGAGTTGGAAAGAAAACACGGGTTGATGCCCGCAACAGACAAAGAGCGTAATCAGAATGATAAGGTTTTTCGTCCGGTAGATTATCGGGCGGGCGATGTAAAAAGCCAAATCGCTTCGGTAGTCCGACACCTGCCGAATTATTACCAGTACCAAAGTTTAGGCGAATACAATGCTTTGCTATCTCTTTTCAATATTACCGCCGAGAAAATAGAGGGAGAATTACAGGGGCAGCTACAACAGGGTTTATTGTACATTCCCTTAAATGAAAAAGGCGAAAGAGGCGGACATCCGTTTAAGGCTTCCCTGTTCGGCAAGAGCGCAGGGCTACCTGCTTTGGAATTGCATTTTACGAAATGCAAAACAGCTTTAAAAGACCACCCAAGCAAGCAAACCCTAAAAGCTGCCGCTACCATGGCCCTGAAAACAACGAGCGATGAGCAGGCTTTTAAAAAGCAATTGGCTGAACAGGGCATTAACGTAGTGGTGCGCCGGAACGATACAGGTCGCATTTACGGAATGACTTTCATAGACCATAATTGTAAAACGGTTTGGAACGGTTCACGCTTAGAAAAGGAACTTTCTGCCAATGTCTTTAATGATTATTGGAACAATAACATCAACCCCGAACTTAAAGGAACTGTTCAGCCACAACCCAAAGTATCACACTCGAATGATATGGAGGATTTACCCAATGAAAAACCGCACCAACTATTCGACTTCTTAAATACTGAAAAACACGAAGACGGTTTGATTGAAGCATTGGGCGGTTTGCTTCCCGAAGCAAAGGGCGAAGATTACGAGGAACAGGATTTTGCCAATAAGATGAAGAAGAAAAGCAAACGCCAGAGAAAGAACAATTAGTTAAAACAGTTTTATGTTTTAGACATGGCAGAAGTTGCCTTATATCCTAAAAATACGCAGGGTAAAATACCTAAGATCACTAACACCCAAAACCAGAAAGGGTTCACAGCAGACAACCAAAGCCAACCCACAACCAGTATTATTAAACTACCAACTATCAGATTTTCTCTTGCTTTTCCTCCAATCTTTGTGGTAATTAATCCTCCTAAAAAACAGCTAAACCAGACACAAAAAAGTTTGATGATAAATTGAGAAATATTGGTGATAGCTAATTCCGGATTGATAAATATTTCCAAAGATGAAGGGAACAACATCCCTTGCATCTTAGCAAATACGGAGCTCAATAGTCCTATCGTTCCGAATCCTACTATAACGGAAAGTATCTTTCTGTAATTCATAATTTAATTTAGTTTAAAATTCAGCTGGTCTTCCGTTAATACAATTGGATCGGTCATTATTTTTTGTACATCTGCATCAGATGCAGCTCTGAATGAATGGACAAACCGGTTTAATTTTTCTCCACTATCAGGGATAAATGATGCCGCATTATTTTTTGCATTTCTCTGAAATTTCTGAATCATGGGTTGCATGATGTTATCATAGCTGGCACAAGCCGTTTTTAAATCATAGGGATTCTCGTGAATAAAATGGGCCAAGGCTTTTGCTCCGTAAATGGATAACGATGCTCCCATTCCTGAAAGTGCGGTAGGACAATAGCCCGCATCTCCCAATAAAACTACATTTCGGTTTACTAAAGTTGGTGAATTTATCATACCCATTTTATCAATAAACATAAGGCCATTATTCACGAAACGATCTAATAAATGCTGTACATCTTCATTGTATCCAGTAAAAGATGTTTTGAGTATTTCATCGGCTTTATTTTGAATGGATGCTAAATCTCCTTTGTCATGTATGTAACACTGAATAGCTATTTCATCGGAAGCAATGGGGTAAATAGACAGCATCTTATTCACATCAATATAAATATTGAATTTGCCGATCTCATAAGAATGATGCTCTTTCAATCGTCCGCCCATATAAAGCACATTAAAATCCTCCAGCGTACTTTCGGGAAAATAATTCTGTCTTGTTGTAGAGCGTAATCCTTCTGAAACGATAACAAGGTCGGTTTCCAACACGGATCCGTTGTTGAGTAAGATGTTGACTTTGTTTTCATCATACGTTAGTTTTTCAACAGAAGATGAAAAAAGAATATCCACTTCATCCTTTAGGTCGTTGTATAGAACGTGATGCAGTCCGCCTCGTGTTATCAATACCGAACGCTCAATATTCTCGTTCATTTTCTCATAGCTAAGACCTTGTATAATTGTATCGTTTGATTCCCTGAAATTTACAAATTCCGATGGTGATGATGCTTGCTGCAATTGTTCTGCTAATCCTAGTTCGTCCATAATACGAACCCCGAAACTCTTGAGCGAAATAAGAAACCCAGACTTGCTGAATGATGCAGCTCTTTCCAAAACAGTTACTTTATGACCTTGTTTGCTTAATAGTTTTGCTGCAGTTAATCCGGCGATGCCTCCTCCTGAAATCACAATATTTTTTTTCATTGTTTCTAAACTTTAATTTTATATTGCAAATTTATTTTTATATTTACAGATAAAATAGTCCAAATTAAACCAATAATAGTCCAAAAAATTATGTTTGATGAAAGGCTTAAAATGAGACGACTGGCTGAAAAACTCGGACTCTCCCTATCTTCTATTGAAGAAGAAATAAAACTTTTGCATTTCAACCAATTGAACATTGTGGACTTGATGCCCGAGATGTTATTAATGGTTCGTTCCTTGATTGCCAGCCAGACTTTTGCCTATAAAAGAAAACCAATCGGGGTGATACAAAAAGGTTTGCTTATTTCATTTCAAAATATTTTTATTACGGAAGAAACGGGCAAAGCAATTGGTAAAAGAGCTTTGAACAATCAGCCACATGTTCGCATGATGCCTTCGCATTTAGAGAGCGTAGTGTTATTTCCTAGAGATGTTCACGTACAACAAATCACCATTTTAATTGAACTGGAATACCTGAAACATTTTGTCGGAAACGATGCAGATAAATTATCTTATCTTTTTGATATAGAAAAAACCTTTTGGATAGAAGAATTTATGTCACCTGAAATGACTGATTTAGTTTCTCAATTGGCTAATCTTTCAACAGAAAACATTTTATCGCAAGCCTTCTATCGGTTAAAAGCACTTGAACTTATTTATTTACTTTTCAGTAATTTATTAAAAAGAGAAAAAACAGAACACCATCATCTTAGCAATGCCGAAATTGATGCAGTTTATTTGGTTCGAAACACGATAGCATCAAATCTGGAAAAACCACTTACCAAAGATGAACTGGTAAAACTCAGTGGTATGAATGAGCTAAAACTACGAAAAATATTTACACAGGTTTTTGGCAAAGGAATTTACGAATATTATAATCATCTGCGTATGCAAAAGGCGGCAAGACTTTTAAGGCAAGATGACCTCTCAGTTTCAGAAGTAGGCTATCAATTAGGATTTAGTAATTTGAGTTATTTCGGGAGATTATTTGAAAAACATTTTGGATTAAAACCGAAGAAGTGGAGTGATAAAAATAGAATCTAAAAACTTTTTATAGCATATTGATATTACCAAACAATGCCAAACAAAGCCAATGGGTGCCACTTTCTTATAGCCACTCTATAGAGCCTCTAAATTCACGCCCGAACATTAAAAATTAAGATAATGCAAGGAGAAGACGATTTAAGAGGACTTGCCAAGATTATGGCATTTATGCGGGCAGTCAGTATTCTTTTGGTGCTAATGCACCTTTATTGGTTCTGCTACGGTTTCTTTTTAAAACGTGGGTGGACGTTGGAAGTCATCAACAAAATACTGGGCAATTTCGACAGAACAGCAGGTTTGTTCTCACATACCTTTTACACCAAAGCATTTGCTTTGGTTTTGTTGGCTTTGAGTTGCTTAGGGACGAAAGGCGTAAAGAATGAGAAGATAACTTGGTCTAAAATATATGTGGCTTTGGGCATTGGCTTTGTTCTATTTTTTCTTAATACACCACTGTTAAAGCTATCCCCGGCAACAGGAACTTTCCTGTATATCCTTACTATCTCGTTAGGTTATATCGCCTTGCTGATGGCGGGTGTATGGATGAGCCGATTGCTGCGCACTAACCTGATGGACGATGTTTTCAACAACGAAAACGAGAGCTTCCAACAGGAAACCAAGCTGATGGAAAACGAGTATTCCGTCAACCTGCCCACCAAATTTTACTACAAAGGCAAGTGGAACAATGGTTGGATAAACATTGTAAATCCTTTCAGGGCATCTATCGTATTGGGTACTCCGGGTTCAGGAAAATCCTATGCCATCGTAAACAACTACATCAAGCAGCAGATCGAGAAAGGATTTAGTATGTATATCTACGATTTCAAGTTCGACGACCTTTCGACCATCGCTTACAATCACTTACTGAAGCATCGGGACAAGTATAAAATTCAGCCGAAATTCTACTTGATAAATTTTGACGACCCACGCAAGAGCCACCGTTGCAATCCACTCAATCCCGACTTTATGACGGACATTTCAGATGCTTATGAAGCGGCTTACACCATAATGCTGAACCTCAACAGGTCGTGGATACAGAAACAAGGGGATTTCTTTGTAGAAAGCCCAATTATCTTACTTGCAGCAATAATTTGGTATCTGAAAATCTACCAGGACGGTAAGTATTGCACATTCCCACACGCTATTGAATTGCTGAATAAAAAGTATTCGGACGTGTTCACGATTTTAACTTCCTATCCCGATTTGGAAAATTATTTGTCGCCCTTTATGGATGCTTGGCAAGGCGGCGCACAAGACCAGTTACAGGGGCAAATTGCTTCTGCAAAAATTCCTTTATCAAGAATGATTAGCCCGCAATTGTATTGGGTAATGACGGGCGACGATTTTACGCTTGACATCAATAACCCGAAAGAGCCTAAGATTTTATGCGTGGGCAATAATCCCGACCGTCAGAATATTTATTCGGCAGCTTTAGGTCTGTACAATTCAAGGATTGTAAAACTCATCAATAAGAAAGGACAGTTAAAGAGTTCTGTTATCATAGATGAACTGCCCACAATTTACTTCAGGGGACTGGACAACCTTATCGCAACGGCGAGAAGTAATAAGGTGGCTGTTTGCCTGGGCTTTCAAGACTTTAGTCAATTAACCCGTGATTACGGCGACAAAGAGAGTAAGGTAATTCAAAATACGGTAGGTAATATATTCAGTGGTCAGGTGGTTGGAGAAACCGCAAAAAGCCTTTCAGAACGTTTCGGTAAGGTATTGCAGAAACGCCAAAGTATGACGATAAACCGCAATGATAAATCTACCTCTATCTCAACACAGTTAGATAGCCTTATTCCGGCTTCCAAAATTTCAACGCTTACACAAGGTACGTTCGTGGGTTCGGTATCAGATAACTTTGATGAACGAATTGAGCAAAAGATATTCCACGCTGAAATTGTGGTAGATAATGAAAAGGTGGCTGCCGAAACCAAAGCCTATCAGAAGATACCGCAAATTTTATCCTTTGTAGATGAACAGGGCGAGGATAAGGTGAAGCAGGAAATTGAGACTAATTACCGTCAAATAAAAAAAGATATTTTGAATATTATTGAAAATGAAATGGAGAGACTTAAAATTGACGTGAACAAGCAGCATAAATAATGAAATGAGAAATGTAAAAAACATTGGTTAATATGTTTTAAACAAGGTTATATAAGCACAAAATCAGTTGTTCAAACTATTTTAAAATAGTAAGACTAACTATAAAAAGTCGCATTTTTCAATTCATCAGTAATAAATAGTATATTATCTCACAGTTTTCCACCATTGAGTAAATCTTTGCATATTATCATCAAGTCTGACTATCTCTCCAATCATTGGCGTTGCCAAACGATAGGATTTATTTATAGATAACTCAGAAATTTTCTGAAGGGGTTCGTACCACGGATGTTTTGCCAATGTGAATTTAGAATTGTGAATTGGTAACATATTTTTGGCTTTGAGCTCGTCGGTAGCATTTGCTACTTCTTCAGGTAATTCGTGTACCGAATGCCAAGCTGTATCATACTGCCCACATTCCATAATCGCCCAGTCAATCTTTGGATATTTTTCCGAAATTTTACTAAAGCGGTTACTATATCCACCGTCGCCACTGTAATAAATATTAAGTTCAGGAGATGCAATAAGAAAAGATAACCATTGACTTTGCTCCGTCTTAAAACCACGACCCGAAACGTGATGAGTAGATTCTGTAGTAATCATAAAATTAGGCTTTACCTGAATTGTATCCCCCCAATCCTTTTCAATGATTTGTAATTGATTATAACCCCATCTTTCATAATGAGCACCTGCTCCTAAACCGCATATTACTTTCCGCACTTTTAGGCGTAACGCTTTTGCAGTTTTATAATCTAGATGGTCATAATGGTCGTGTGAGAGAAGCATATAGTCTATATCAGGCATATCTTCAACTGTGTAGATATCACTGCCCCGGTAAGCTTTAACAGCTCCCGGTATTGGTGAAGCGTATCCGCTAAATACAGGGTCAACCAAAATTTTAACACTATCTAATTGAAGAAAAAAAGATGAATGTCCAAACCATACAAGAACGTTAGCGTGTTTAGGAATATGCTTCAAATCTGTTTTTATGGATGGCAAGGAATCTAAGGGTTCGCGATGTGGATAATCATAAAATAGTGTTTTAAAGAGTTGTCCAATTGTACTATAACCTTTAGAAAGATGTGGTTTTTCTTCGATATTTCTAAACTTTCCGTTTTTATAATGTGGAGATTTCTCAACTGCTGCTAATCTATCTCCCTGGGGTACAGAACCAAATTTTGGTAACTTCGTATAGAAATAAAAAGCTGTAACTAAAACTATTATAAACAGTAGTATAACAAACATAATTCTCTTAAATATCTTAATAAATTTTCTCATTTAAACTATTTATCTTTTAGATGCCCTAATTATTCAATGTTCAAAACCTTTAATTCCAAAAGCTCACATAAATTCAAAAGAAATAATAAATTTTTAATATTAATATTCGATTTGGTGGCACGAAATAATCGATAAACAATAATTATTCAGGTTGAGCAAATTTATACAACATATTAAATACATTCTATATTGATATACAATAGTATACTTGACAGCTAAAAGACTATCCAAATACCATCGTTTCATAATTCTATATGCAGTTGCTGCTCTTTAAGCCGACGTGATTATTTTTTTCTTATTTTCAAATTGTGGTTTCGTCCCCATTTTTCCAAGGGCAAAGCAATTTCCTGTAAGCTTAATCCATAATCGTTAATAATATATTCTACCTTCACGGGATAACCATCTATAACATTTCTATCAATTAACAGGTTTTCTTCCAAATGTTTAAGTTCTTTAGACAGAACCCTATTAGTTATTTTAGGTATAGAATTTAAAATTTCGTTGAACCGCTTATTACCTTGATAAATCGACAAGATAATTGGCATTTTCCATTTTCCACCAATGACAAACATAGCATCTTGGATGGCGTTGATTTTCTCCTGAAAATATTGCTCTTTTTCCGTCATAATAAATTAAGTATACTTTTGTATACAGGTATCAAATATATATCTTTTAAGCCGTATTTTTGTATAGAACTTTTAAAATTTTTAGAAAATGAAAACAATATTCATCACTGGAACATCATCAGGAATTGGTAAGGCAGCCGTTAAATTATTTCAACAAAAAGGTTGGAAAGTCATCGCAACAATGCGTGAACCTGAAAAGGAAACGGAACTCAATCGATTAGATAATGTAGTTCTTTTACCATTAGATGTTACCAACCTACAACAAATTAGTTTGGCAGTAGAAAAAGCAGTCTCATTTGGTCCAATTGACGTCGTTGTAAACAATGCAGGATATGGACTTATGGGTGCATTGGAATCCTTTTCCGATGAAAACATTGTTAAACAGGTGGAAACTAACTTTTTGGGGACAGTTAGGGTAACACAAGCTTTTATACCCCATTTTAGAGAAAATAAAAAAGGCTTGTTCATCAATATAACATCCATCGGAGGACATACCAGTTTCCCTTTTACCAGTATATATAATGGTACAAAATGGGCTGTTGAAGGCTGGAGCGAATGTCTTTCTATAGAACTTTCGATGTTTGGTGTTGGTGTTAAGACGGTAGCTCCAAGTGCAACAAAGACAGAACTTTTTAACCATAATTCCGATGTAAATGCTCTACCTTTTTATGACTCAGCGGAAGAAAAAATGCTTAGTATGATTAAACCCGATTCTTCACCTGATGAAATTGCTGAAGTAATTTTTGAGGCAGCAACTGACCAAAAAGACCAGCTTCGTTATTTTGCAGGGAAGAAAGCTAAGGCTATTTACGATAGACGCCAACAAATTGGGGCGGAAGCATCTGTAAAAGAAATCAAAAAGATTTATTTCGACGGGTTGTAATCTATAAACTGGATTTAATCGTTTCTCGATTATAGAATACATAGATGAACAATTCAATTTATTGCGTAATTATTTTAGTGATATGTTGCGTTTACTAATAGGAAAAAAACTGTCAACTTCTAATTTGTGCGTGGCTGAAATTGTATACCTGTTAGAATAAGTAACCCCAATGCTTTATAGAATTGTTCAAGACAAAAATCAATCATTCTCTTTTATAATTTAGATAATCTTTTAATGCAAGTAGAATAGGAAGTCAAGAAAAAAGATAGAAGTTTAAATTAAGAAACAGGATAATGCCTAAATGTTATGATTTAGGCGTTTTTTTTGTATAGTCGAAATATCGGAATTTCAAAATGATGCTAATGGATAAATTTTATAAAGAAACATATCTTAAATTGGAAACTGCAATTGAAGAACTGGAGATAGAAACTGACCACTCAATAAAAAAAATGGAAGCTGCCATACAGCTCATTATCCAAAGCCTCTCGGATTTAAAAAATTTTGTATTGAAAAAAGACTTTAAGAATATGGAAGAAGAAATCCAATTTTTTAAGTATCAAAAACCTATTATTGTTTCTAAGCTCATCTATTATAATGCCATCTATAAAATAGAAACAAGAAGACCCTATGGAAATAAGCGCATCAGGAAATATTTTACCAAAGAACTGAAAAAGTTAAAAAGGTTCTTCGAGAACAACCTTGATTTTTACAAATATTACCGCAGCCATAATTCTTTCATTGATGAGAAGTTTTTTATACGTGGAAAACACGATATAAGATTATGGTTAGACACTTTTTATTTTGAAGCAGACCATCGCTTTTCTACTTCGCACGATTATAAGGTTGCTAAGATAATAGCCAATGACCTGATACAAGTTTATTTGGAAGACAGACTTAATAATTTCAACCTTAAAAAGAGTTCGGACACTTCGCTGAACTGGACTGCAAGTAAAACGGCACTAACAGAAATGATATATGCACTGTATTCCCAAGGTGCATTTAACAATGGGAATACAGACATAAAATTGATTGCTAAAGCATTTGAAGATACTTTTAATATTGATTTAGGCGATTTTTACCACACGTTTATGGAACTGAAAGCCCGTAAGATGAACAGAACCAAATTCCTTGACAGCCTGTGTGAAGCATTGATAAAGAAAATGGACGAACAGGACGAAAAGTAAGCAATACCATTACAACACTCCACGGGGCAAATGAATACCTTTTGTCCTTACAATCTTGTCCTGAACCATTGGGGTTTCTTTTGGTTTTTCTATCTGCTCCGGAGCATCTGCTTTTGTTTCCGGTGTAATGGATAACTGTATTTTCCTTTCAACAGCAGCCAGTTCCGTTTTAAGTTCGCTCAATCGGCGTTCCTTAGACCAAGTACCGTTAGGCTCCAATCAAAAATCGTACAGTATATTTTATAATAAGCATAATTCATTTTTGGATGGAAAAGTAAGCTACAACACAATTGAATTGAAAAGTGGAGCTACTTTTGAGTATCTTTTTGCAAAGAACATCATGCTGAGTATCGGTGGCGGATTTAAGAGCTATTTATCTTCTAAGGTATTCAAGGATGGGGAAAACTATAATAACGCCTCAATTACAAGTACTAATAAAGGTGTCCCGTATGTAAATATTGGCTTGTCGGTATTGAGGTTCTAGGTAAGGATTAAGATAAAATTAATTTCAGTATTTTTTTTCTTCCGAGCATTTAAGATTGATCTGTAACGGTCAATCTTTGCTGTTTTAGCAGGTAATGGTTGATGAATTACGTATTTTAAGTTCCTTATGGTAATTGCTAATTACCGATTTATTAAATTTGCTTATGCAAGATAACAAAAACCTTGAATCATTTTACCGTAGCAAGTTTGATGAAATGCCATCCCTTCCGCCAATAGGTGCGGGGGAATTCAATGTTTTTTGTTTAGCAGACACTGTTGCTGATAACGCACACGCAACCTATGCACGGTATGATTTTTTTAAGATTATGCTGATTCAGGGAAAACATCGCTGTCATTATGCAGATAAAAGTATCGCTATTGATGGCTATACGCTTCTTTTTTTCAATCCGTCTGTACCTTATCGGTTTGAACGTCTGGAAACAAATACTGTTGGTTTTTTTTGCATTTTTAAAGAATTATTTTTTACAGAAAGCCAGAGGAATGGAGTCCATGATCTGTCCGTTTTTCTCCCTGGTGGAAAACCGGTGTATAGCTTAAGCGAATACCAGCAGCAGGAAGTAGCCATCCTATTTGAGAAAATGCTTGCAGAAAACAGATCTGACTATAAATTCAAATACGATCTGTTACGAAATTACGTTTCAGAGATTATCCATTTGGCTCTCAAGATGGAACCGAACGAACAATTATACCATCATCCAGATGCGAATGCGAGAATCACTTCCATCTTTACCCATTTATTGGAATGTCAATTTCCAATAAATTCACCTGAACATTTTGTAAAAATGCGTTCAGCAGCGGATTTTGCAGGGAAGCTTGGATTGCATGTGAACCATCTTAACCGTGCTGTTCGCCTAACGACAGGCAAAACGACTACAGAGCATATTGCATCCAGAATCGTAATTGAAGCGACTGCATTATTGAAACATACAGATTGGAATATTTCTGAGATCAGCTATTGCTTGGGCTTTGCACAACCATCACATTTTACCTATTTTTTTAAGAAGCATACCAGTACCACACCAACCTCTGTACGGTTTGTTTGAATTTCGATAGCATCCGTTTGATTTACGAAAACAACCAACGTTTCTTCCGAAGTACCTTTGTTGAGAAATAAAATTATTGCCTGATATCGATTGATTTCAGCGATTTGAAAAGGTATTTAAAACTAAAAATCTCTAAAAATAAAGAAGAATGGAAAATAAAAAAGTATGGTTCGTTACTGGTGCATCAAAAGGCATTGGGCTGGCTTTGATCAAGCAATTATTACAAGCTGGGCACAAAGTAGCAGCAACTTCCCGTAATTCTAAAAATCTGATTGATGCCGTGAATTTCAAGGGCGATGCATTTTTGCCATTGAAAGTAGAGTTGGCCAACGACGATAGTGTATCCGCAGCTATTAATGAGACCTATCAAAATTTTGGTAGAATTGACGTAGTTGTTAATAATGCAGGTTATGGTATCGGCGGTACAATGGAAGAACTCACAGACAAAGAAGTTCGTGATAGTTTTGACATCAATGTATTCGGTATGGTGAATGTTATTCGTCATGTTTTACCTATTATGCGCAAACAGAATTCAGGTCATATAATTAATATATCTTCTATTGCAGGGATAGCACCAAGCACAGGATGGTCGGTTTACGGTGCTACAAAACATGCCGTAATTGGTCTTACAGAAGTTTTGGCAGAGGATGTTAAAGCATTAGGGATTAACGTAACACTTATTGCTCCAGGATCTTTTCGCACAAACTTCAATAATCCTGATTCACTTGTTTTGTCAGAAAATAAAATAGATGCTTATTCAAGTATTCGTGCAGCTCAGGAACGTTTTGCCGGAATGAGCGGAAGTCAGGCTGGCGATCCTGAGAAAGCTGCAAACGTAATGATGGAAATTGCTGAGATGAGCAAACCGCCATTGTATCTGCTCTTGGGTAGCGATGCATATGCTCGTGCATTTAATAAACTGGAGCTGTTGAGTACAAGCTATAAGGAATGGGAAACATTGACAGCATCTACGGATTATTAATCTTACAAGGCAATGCAGTAAAGAGCTATCTATACCTCCATTTTAACACAGCATTTTATTGTTGTCAAACCTTCTACATCTAGATGTAGAAGGTTTTGTTTTGAACTATATTACCAAATAATTGGCCTAATATACAAAGCTATTTCATGTTTAGTATTACAATTTTGCATTATCAATTTAGATATTCAAATTTTAAAATTAAAGCTATGGGATTATCATATTTAGGCATTTTTCATACCATTATAGGAATTGTAGCTATTGTAGCGGCGATTATATCTTTATTAAAAACAGCTAAAATAGATCTGGACAAATTAAGCGGGAAGATATATTTTTATTGCACATTAATTACTTCGCTAACCGCTTTGGGGTTGTCTAGTATTAAAGGTATCAATCCAGGTCATATTCTTGCTTTACTGATTGTAGTTTTGATTTTGATTTCGTATTTCCTTCATATAAAAAAACAAGATAGTAACCGATTTCGTTTCATCGAGAATTTTTTTCTGTCCTTTAGTCTTTTTCTGTCTTTGATCCCTACCATAAATGAAACATTTACTCGTATCCGCTGTATTGCATCATTAGCAGTCTTTCACCTACGGTGGCTTGACGGTTCTCCTTTTCCAGTTTAAAGGCAATTCGCAGGGCATCAATGTTCTGTTGGAGATGTTGCTTTTTACTGAAGCCCATTCTCCTCAATCCATATTGCGATTGTTCCGGTTACTTCAGTGTAGAGTAGATCATACTCATAGGTGTAAGCGAAATCATCGGTTAGTTTATATTCGGCAAAAACAGGCTCGCAGACAAGAAACATTTTTAGTGCAAAAGGTCGCAGTTCCTCATCAGCCATAATAGTATCAAACTCATTGCAGACCACTTGGAAAACCGTATCAAACTTGGAAAAATGAAGATGTTCAAACAAGATGTAATTGGCTATTTCGTTGCATTTCTCAATACTGTTTCCTGAACTGAAAGCACCTTCAT
>Ga0247734_1000666_pt1 | contig 28792 bp, 24 predicted proteins | sample UWRJL103311B2_FD_180933 | JGI IMG/M metagenome (GOLD analysis project Ga0247734, IMG submission 180933) | Plant litter microbial communities from Arlington Agricultural Research Station in Wisconsin, United States - UWRJ-L103-311B-2 | ecosystem: Environmental > Terrestrial > Plant litter >...
CGGCGCTTGGGTGAAAGGAGGAGGGGTGAAATCTCCAACGGTCTGTACTGCGCGAACAGTCAGATGCGAGTCTTGTCCCTCCTCCTCCCTTCAAGTCCTACCATACAAGCGAGGCTTGCCCGCGAAGGCCGCAACTCGGTTTGTCTGACAGATCGAGTTGTTAGCTTCGCGGGCAAGCCTCACTCCAACAGGCGCGACGCAATCCTGTGGGAGCGGACTCGTCCGCGAAGAGGCCAGTTCAGGCGACGAAGATCAATCGCTGAACGCCATCCCGTGTTTCTCTTTGGTCTTCTTCACCGCTTCCAGCACCGCCAGCAGGCAATCATCGCGATAACGCTCCAGCGCGGCGATGCTGTGAGTCCCTAGCTGATCAGTGGTGCCATCCACCACATCGTCGATCAGCTTGTCAGTCAGCTCGGGCGCTGGCAGGTAGGTCCAGGGCAGTTTCAGGGCCGGCCCGAACTGCGCCATGAAATGGCGCATGCCAGCATCGCCACCCGCCAGGGTGTAGGTCATGAACGTGCCCATGAACGACCAGCGCAAACCGGCGCCAAAGCGGATCGCGTCGTCGATCTCCCCGGTGGTCGCAACCCCGTCGTTGACCAAATGCAGTGCCTCGCGCCACAACGCTTCCAGCAAGCGGTCGGCGATAAAGCCCGGGACTTCCTTGCGCACATGCAGCGGCCGCATGCCCAGCGACTCGTAAACCTGCATAGCCGCTTGCACCGCTTCCGGCGCGGTATTTTTACCGCCCACCACCTCCACCAACGGCAGCAGATACACCGGATTGAACGGATGACCCACCACACAACGCTCGGGATGAGTCGCGCTTTCGTAGAACTCCGAGGGCAGCAGGCCGGAGGTGCTGGAGCCGATCAGGGCGTTGGGCTTGGCGGCCGCGCTGATCTTGCTGTGCAGGTCGAGTTTCAAATCCAGGCGCTCAGGGGCGCTTTCCTGAATGAAGTCGGCGTCGCGTACGCACTCCTCAATCGTTGCGACGAAGCGCAGACGGTCTTGCGAAGCACCGGCGACCAAGCCTTTTTGTTGCAGCGCAGGCCAGGCATTGGCAACGCGTTTGCGCAGCGCCGCTTCAGCGCCCGGCGCCGGGTCCCACGCGACGACGTCGAGGCCGTGAGCCAGTGCCCGCGCGACCCAGCCGCTGCCGATGACACCGCTGCCCAGCGCCGCGAATGTTTTGATTGTGGTGATGAAGGTCATGTTTGCTTCCTGAAAAAACTTCTGTGATCGACGCATAACCCTGCAGGAGCCAACTTGTTGGCGAGCTGTTTACGCGGCGTGCCAGGCAAGCCGCTTCGCGAACAAGTTCGCTCCTACAGGGAAAACGGAAAAGATTCAAAAACGCTTCTTCAACCCCATCTTCACGCGGCCTTCGGCAGGGGTCATGACCCGTGCGCCCAGACGGCTGAGGATTTCACTGGCGCGCTCGACCAACGCGCCATTGCTCGCCAGCACACCTTTATCCAGCCAGATGTTGTCCTCCAGCCCCACCCGTACGTTGCCGCCCAGCAGTACCGCTTGCGCCGCCATCGGCATCTGCATGCGACCAATGCCGAAGCCGGCCCAGACCACGTCGGCAGGCAGATTGTCGACCATTGCCTTCATGCTCGTGGTGTCTGCCGGAGCGCCCCACGGGATACCCAGGCACAGTTGGAACAGCGGGTTGTCCAGCAGGCCTTCTTTCATCATCTGCTTGGCAAACCACAAATGACCGGTGTCGAAGATTTCCAGCTCGGCCTTCACGCCCAGCTCCTGAATCCGCTTGGCGCCAGCACGCAACTGCGCTGGGGTGGACACGTAAATGGTGTCGCCGTCGCCAAAGTTGAGGGTGCCGCAATCCAGGGTGCAGATTTCCGGCAGCAGCGCTTCAACGTGAGCCAGGCGCGCGAGAGGCCCCACCAGATCGGTGTTCGGCCCGAAATCGGTAGGCCGCTCACCTGGTCCGATTTCCAGGTCGCCACCCATGCCTGCGGTCAGGTTGACGATGATGTCGATGTCCGCCTCACGAATGCGATCCATGACCTCGCGGTACAGTTCGACGTCGCGGCTGAACTTGCCGGTCTCGGGGTCGCGGACGTGGCAATGCACCACGGTAGCCCCCGCCTTGGCGGCTTCGACCGCGGCAGCCGCAATCTGCTTGGGCGTGATCGGGACCAGATGGCTTCGTCCGGTCGTGTCGCCAGCACCGGTCAGTGCGCAGGTGATGATGACGTCGTGATTCATGTTTGGATTCCTTGCAGGCCAGAGTGCATTCAGTCAGCAGGCTGTTTGCTGCCCGCGTTTGTGATGCAAAGCTACGCAGCTCAAGGCTAGTCAAAACGCACAGCGGCGACGCGCAGTTGCACAGCGGCGACCTGCGATTTGAAGCGAGATCGCAGGAGCAGGTCTTTAATGTGGGCATTTGTGAAACTGGACACGCAGTTGGCCGAATAACGGCGCCCGTTGGCGGATTACCATTGTTGAGTGCTTGCTGTTCAGGTCGATAGCGTGATGACATGAATTTAAAAGGATATTTAAAGGATGGCATTTCATATTGCTTCGCAAGCGTTTCCTTTCTTCACGACTCGGACATATGTCGACGTAGTAAGACACCCGGAAGAAGTAGAAAATGAGTTTTCGGTTCACGGTGCCGACCAAGCCAAGGAAATACTGAAGCAGGAAGGGTTGAAAGACGTGGAGGCGTTGAAGTCTCTGGTTAGAGGGATGGATATGACGAACATCAGTACTCGCGAATTGGCAATGATTGGTCAAAAATTGCATCAGATGATGTTGACCGAAGAATTTTCAGTAAACATTTTTTTCGCTGGAAACCGTGATACGGATGAAAACGGACTTCAACGAAATATTGATGTTAAATTTAACGCTATCGCATTATTCAATCAAAAATATCAAGGACATCTAGAGTTATCTGACCAACGACCGCATTATCGTGAATCCGATAGTTTTCAGGAAGTGGGCAGGGGGATTAAATCAGCGAATCATTTGCTGGCTTTACTTTCTTGGTTTGCTCACTCTTCCAACAACGATTTGGCTATCAACGAAATCGCTTAGGGCTCTGAAGGCCGCAGTTCGACCGCGGCCCTTTGATCCATTTAACGTGATAGCTTTGTGTACCCTGAAGCGTGTGCAAAAATACCGGTTTGGTTGGTGTAAACAACACGGTAATTGCCATTGTTAACAAACATCGTTGTGCTGCGTCCCCTAACGGTTGCAATTTGGCTCCAATTTGAACCCACTTGCTCTTCCAAAGTGACTGTTGGTATGGTTCCGCCTCCATAGCTTGCAACGCCTACTTCGATAATGCCTCGGCACCCCTTTGATGCTTGCACGGAAAATGGGCCGTGTACCACATTGATTGAGTTGGGTGCCAAAACTCCCGATGAGTAAGGATGTGTTGTGGTTAGGCATGCAGCCTGAACCTGCGAAGTAAAAATCAAGGCAAGCAGAGATGTGAAAATAATCTTTTTCATTTGTGGTTTCTCTAATATTAATAGTTTATTTGAGCGCTAACGGACTCGTAAGCGCTTGTACGTTCTCGTTTGCAGGATGAGTTCCTGAATTAATTGTTTTCCTAATTAGGCTTTCGACTAACTAAAATTTACGTAATACGCTCTTGGTTGCAAAGTCAATACAGTTATTGAAGAAAATCCATTCAGGTAAAGCTTTACAGAACACAGCGCTCTCCATGACTTCCCCGTCGCCCCCACCGCAGCGTTCGGTTTACCATCCCCACACCAACAGGCCCCACGACCACCCACCGAGCCCGCCTATATGTCCCAGGATTTCTACTTTCTGCTCATGCCCGGCTTCTCGATGATGGGCTTTGTCTCGGCGGTTGAGCCATTGCGGGTGGCCAATCGCTTTGGTGGCGAGCTGTACCGCTGGCACATCCTGAGCCTCGACGGCGGAGCTGTGATTGCCAGCAATGGCATGTCGGTCAACGCCGATGCGGCGCTGGAGCCGCTGAAGAAGGGCGCGACATTGTGGGTCATGGGCAGTGTCGATCCGCTCAAGTTTTGCACGCCGGCGCTGGAGCATTGGCTGCGTCGCCTGGACCACGAAGGCGTCACGCTGGGCGCCATCGATACCGGTGCTTTCGTGCTGGCCGAAGCCGGTTTGCTGGACGGGTATCGTCTGACCTTGCACTGGGAGGCGCTGGACGCTTTGAAAGAGTCCTATCCCAAATTGCAGGCCACGCAGGAGCTGTTCGAAATCGACCGTCGCCGCATTACCTCGGCAGGAGGGACGGCATCCATCGACATGATGCTCGACCTGATCGGCCAGGCCCATGGGCCGGACCTGTCGATCAAGGTGTCCGAGCAGTTCGTGCTTGGCCGCATTCGTCCACGCAAAGACCACCAACGCATGCAGATCGCCACCCGTTACGGCATCAACAACAAGAAACTGGTGCAAGTGATCGGGGTGATGGAGCAACACACCGAGCCGCCGCTCAGTACGCTGGAGCTCGCCGACGGCATCCAGGTGACACGTCGCCAGCTTGAGCGCCTGTTTCGGTTGCATTTGAACGACACGCCGAGCAATTTCTACCTCGGCCTTCGGCTGGAGAAGGCCAGGCAACTGCTGCGCCAAAGCGACATGAGCGTGCTGGAGGTGAGCATCGCGTGCGGGTTCGAGTCGCCCTCTTACTTCACGCGCAGTTACAGGGCTCGGTTTACGCGGTGTCCGAGGGAGGATCGGCGGGAAAAGAAGACGTCTTCGGCTTGAATACAAACGCAATCACCTGTTGTAGCGAGGCTTGCCCGCGAAGCTGGTCAGGCGGTGTGTCAGGTACACCAAGTCTCAGCTTCGCGGGCAAGCCTCGCTCCAGCAGGTTCTGCATCCCTATCCCTGTAGGGGCGAATTCATTCGCGAATCGATCAGCGCGATGTGTTGTTTAGTTTCCGCCCTTCATCAACGCCGAACACGCAGCTTTATAAGCTTCATGCTGGTACTTGTTCAGCGCTGCGGGCAGTTCGAAGTTGTGTTTCTTGAACTGCGCATTGATGGTCTGTGGCGACAATAGCGTCACGTCACAGCCTTCAAGCAACTGGAAAATCGTCTCGATCTTGAATGTCGTCGGGCCGCCAGCGAATTCGCCTTTCTTGCTGCGCTTTTTGATGGCGATCTGCGTGATGTCGTTTTCGCGCACGAATGTGCTGATCCGCGCCGCGAAGGTTTTTACGTTGGCCGACTCATCGTCGTCTTCCAGGGCGATTTTCCTGGTGGCCAGCGGCAGGTGTTCGAGTGCGCCGGTCGCGCGGGAGGCGACAGCGAAAATGGCTTCGCTGCCTTTGATTTCTACGCCACAGATTTTCATGGGGATGCCTTGAGCTCGTGAAGGGCGTCAGGGTATCCCATTTGGCGATCAGTCCGACTGGGCGATGGTCTCCAGATACTCGGAGCGCTCGTCACTGGTGCGCGCCAGGCAGTCGTTCTGGCTGATGTTGTAATCCTTGGTGCCGGGCTTGTCGGGGAAGACCTCGACGGCGCAATCGGCGTCACGCAGCTTTTTCCACGCGTCCTGCGCGGTTTTCAGCTTGCCGATGAACTCGTCAGCCTGAGCCTTGTTGGCACCGAATTGGGTTTGCACCCGCTCCATCAGATTCTGGAAGTTCTCGTCGAGCAATTTGACTGCGGTGTCGCGGCTGTATACCGAACATTCCAGCGTCTGTTTGTCCTCGTCCACTCCATCGCAAGGGGTGGAGTCAGGGTCTTGCGCCGCGTGTACGCCTGTGGCGAACAGAGCCAGAGCCAGCAAAATCGTTTTCATTGCGTCGTCCCGATTCAGTGATGCGTCGGATTCTCGCCCAAGCGCGTGCCAAAGAACAGTTATCAAATGCCGACGCTCTTGAGCGGTTGTTGATGGGCGTCGTTTATGGATGAATTTGGTCGTTTTTGGCCTCTCATGAAATGCTTGCGGACGTCTGGCCCGGCATCATCAGGCCCATTGAACTGGCTGTTTAAAAAACGCGATCAAGCTTAGGACAATTCTGAACATGCGGCCCAAGTCTCCCGTATCAACGCCATTACGGTAGCATTCTTCAAATCACGGACAAGTAGCGCGGCGCGCATGCCGCTACTATCAGGGAGAGAACAATGGCACTCGATGCATACATCGAATTCGAAGGCATTTCAGGCAAGAGCCTCGACGAACAGCACGAAAACTGGATTGAGATCGTCGGCTACAACTTCGGCACTCACCAAAGTGTATCCGCCACGGCCAGCTCGGCCGGAGGAGCATCATCGGGCCGGACGACGATGATCAGTTTCAACTTCTCCAAATTCCTGGATGCATCCAGCTGCAAGCTGATGGAGGCCAGTTGCTCAGGCCAGCACTTCAAGAAAGTAACGATCGCCGTACACCGCGCAGGTGGTGACAAGCTCAAATGCTACGAAGTGGTTCTGGAAGAAGTCATCATTTCAGACTATTCCCAGAGCGCAAGTGACGGGGTGCCCCGCGAAGTTGTGAAACTGGATTACGGCCGCATTAAAACCTGCTATACGCAGCAGCGTCGTAGCGACGGTGGCGGCGGCCGAAACGTGGCACGCGGCTGGGATCGGATCAAAAACAAGATTTATTCCTGAGGGTTGCCCATTGTCTGAACCCTACAGCTTTATCAACGACCGCCTGTAAACCTACTTCTCCCTAAAAGCAAGCTTGTTGCTGGCGCGTCGCTCCGCCGAGAAGTTCGACGTGCTCAATGCTCATATCCGCAACAGCGTTGTAGCGGCGGGAGAGATCGTCATTGTGGGTGATCACTCGACGTCCTCCTGCACGGCGGGGGAAGCGGAATTTATGCAAGCAGCCATCAAAGCCCATCAGGAGTTGGTCGACAATGACGCTGGGGGCGATGATTTCATTGCCGCCAACCACGGACTGGTAAGCAGGCTGCTGGGGAATGCTTCGATAGGCGTGGGCATGGCCGTAGATGCTTGGGCGAAGAACATGGAAGAAATTAAAATAACGCTCGACAACATCGATGCACTTCACAAGCAACACATGGCGAAGGGCACATTGATCGAGCGAAGCCTGTTCTACACCAAACGGCGGCAGTTGTGCGATCGTCTTGAAAAGTTGTTGAAGGGTATTTTAAGCCTAGGCGCTGGTCTGCGTAATACGGGATCGATCAGAAGGATGTTAGGCATTTCAACCAAAAGCTATCTTCATACGGGTGAGATCAGAAACTACGCCGATAAGATCGATGGTGTGGCACGGGCGGCAAAATATATAAAACGAGGCGGGTATATCGGTGTTGTTCTGGATACGACGTCTACGGCTGTTGAGATTAACGCTGCTTGCACGAGCGGTCGTGAATCAGATTGCCATAAGGCTGCGTTTGTCGAACGAGGAAAGCTCGCAGGAAGCTTGGGGGGTGGCGCTTTTGGCGGTTATTTAGGTGGTATTGCTGCGACTGCGATATATGTCACGGTCTTGGGTCTTGCAACCGGCCCTGGCGCACTGGCTTGTGTAGTTGTCACTGGAGCCGCAGGCGGATGGGCCGGCGGTGAGGCAGGAGGTGCATTAGGCGAACTCATAGGTCAGGTCGTTTATGAGGCAGGCTATGAGTAATTTAGGTTTGGGAATAGTAGCTACTGCAATAATGATACCTCTGCTATTAGATTTGCTAGCAGTAGTGGCAGTGACACTATTTGTTAGAAATAAAGTCGATATCCTTCCCTCGCACTGTTCGGTCGTCGTCGATAACAAGTCAATGTTCGCTGGTCTGGGGTTGTCGGGCGATATCGTCAGGATTGGTGTTATTGGAACGTTTTTGATTTGTCGAAAAGCATATCTGAAGCGAAATGTCATTGATGAAGCTCAGGTTCGGGCGTTCTCTTTTAAGCTCAAGCTCTTAATTGTAGTGCCTTGGATTATTGGGTTGGTGCTTGTGATATTAATGTTCGCTTTTCGTTTGTGGCTGTACGTGTATGATCGCTATCCAACCCGTTGAGGTAAGTTTTCTCGTACCCTTTGTTGTTGAAATTGCTGTGGTCTAGCGTACAAGGCAAGATTGTTGAAGACGTTAAACTTGCAGGGCAGCCTCGTAATCACGCGCAACCTGTCCCCAATGCCAAGCCTTCATCACCTATCCCCACCCTTTGTCGTTTTTGCACCCGGCTGTGCATGCCCTCCATACACATTTGGCGTTCAAAAGAGCGAAGGACTTGTCGCATAAATCATGGCGCAGGTTTCTGTCGTATGTTATTCACGGTTGTAAACAGTATGTGTGACGCGTCGACGTCAATATGAGCGTGTTGATATTCCGAACTTATTGAGATGTCGGGATGTATGTATTGACTTGTGGGAGGATTGTTATTTTTGCAGTAAATAATACCATTAATAGATATTTTTGAAGTAAGCCCTATAGCGTTTGGTTTCTAGAGTTGCGTATCTCGTTGATTCTATTGTTCCTTGGAGGGTTGGTGGCTCGGCCGAATTTTAGATTTATTGCTTTTGCCATCCGAACTGCTATAGGTTTTTGACACCCCATTGATCAAGGAAGAAGATTATGAGCGTGAATATAGATGAACTGCGGGCACCAGATGGAGTTGATCCCTCGTTCGGTGATAAAGGTATTTTTGTTGTACCTAGCATTGAAATACCGGGCGCTGAGCTCGATACAGTGATGCTTGTTGTAGAGCCAGTGGTATCAGGGGCAACCGGGAAGATCTACTTGGGCTGTCAGGAAACCGGGCCAGCTGGGCATTCGGCGAAAGAAGGGCGCGCGGTCGCTCAGTACCTAGTTCGTCTAACGGAAGACGGGCATCTTGATGAAACGTTTGGCGCAGGAGGGTACTGCAGGCTTCCTCGATTCTCATCCCGGCAAGCAATGTTTATATTTACAAGTATAACTTTCGGAACGGATGGTGTTTTGACCTGTCTGGGGAGTGTGATGGAATTAGGCGATTCCGGACCGAATTTTTACCCGTCAATGTTTCGCGTCACTGAAGCTGGCAGCATAGATACTTCGTTCGGACGAGGTGGTTATCAGATTTATAGAGTGCCACTGCCGTCTACAGCCCTGCTAACACTCGACCCCTCTAATAGTGGGGAAACGGTCGCGCAGCCACCAGTATTTGATCAGACGAAGCTATCACACGAAGGGATAAATAAATCCAGCGGTGCCGTATTGCTGGCTGATGGAAAAATAACTTTCTTGGCTAATGTTTACGATCCTAATTTTAATCTTGTCTGCTCTTATTTGGCCAGGATCAATATTGATGGCGCACTGGATACTTCGTTTGGTGAGCAGGGCCTGATTTTGTTAACGACCGACGATGCTTCCGGAGAGTTATTGAAATGTGAAGTGATTACAACTGATTCGCAGGGAAAAATAATTGTTCTGGGAGCATCTGCCAATGGCCTTTCCTATGCTGCAACGGCAGCTAGATTTGACGTCAATGGTCTTCTAGACAACAGCTTTGGTAAGGGGGGACGATTGTCTGTTCATGTTTTAGGGAAACAGATTCGTCCTGTCGGCATCATCCCTACAGAGAGAAACTACATTTTTGTATTCGGCGTTTATGGAGGGGCCCAGACAACTGCGCTAATACAGGTATTGGCGAATGGAGATATTGATCCTGACTTTAACGGTGGAAAACCGGCTTTTGCAGACCTTCGGCCTAATGGTTTCGTTCCCCATGATGCTGCCATGGATCAAGGACGACGTATTGGTATCAGCGGATCACGACAGGCGCTTGAGGCCAATATCCCTCAGATGACCGCTGTTGTAGCCAGATTTATGCCGGGTGGAATGCTGGATCAAGGGTTCGGCATAAGTGGCTATGCCATTTATGATGACTACTTCGTGTTTAGATCAATTGAGGTTCAGGGTATACAAAAGATACTCGTAATTGGAAACCGGATGGGTGGTGGTGTGGGCGTGGTGACGCGATTAATTGGCTGATTAGTCGCGCTGTCATCTAGAACGGGGGTGCGGTAACGCACCTCCTCTTATCTTATTTCGATTTGCGAGCCCTTGTCCGTTTGCAGGCTGTTTCGATCAATTTGTACAGGCGCAGTTTAGTCGTCGTGTCCTGGGGTTGCGGTGGAATAAGCCGTTCTCCCTTCGGTGCATCAGAGCCTAATGGCATTTTTCAGGTTGCGTTTGGCTTGCGTTAAATCTAGTTCTATAGATTTCTTGCCGGCAGACTTTACTCAGCCAGCGGGTGAGAACAGCGTTCAAGCCATCTACTCGCGCCGGCGGCTGAACCTTTGGTCGCTTCTTGACGCTTTCGGCAAACCCCTTGTCGTTTTTGCACCCGGCTTCCATGACCCTCAGGCATATGCTGGCCCCAAAGCGCCGGCAGACGATTCGGCGCGTGATTAGCCTAAAGGGGACAGCCTGATGAGCCCAGCCGAGTTGCACGCCGACAGCATCGTTATTGACGGGCTGATCATTGCCAAGTGGAACCGTGAGCTGTTCGAAGACATGCGCAAAGGCGGCCTGACCATGGCCAACTGCACGGTGTCGGTGTGGGAAGGTTTTCAGCAGACCGTCAACAGCATCGCTTCCAGCCAGAAACTGATCCGCGAAAACAGCGACCTGGTGATTCAGGTGCGCAACACCGCCGACATCCGCAAGGCCAAGGAGCAGGGCAAGACCGGCATCCTCTTCGGCTTCCAGAATGCCCATGCCTATGAAGACCAGATCGGCTATGTCGAGATCTTCAAGCAGCTGGGCGTTGGCATTGTGCAGATGTGCTACAACACCCAGAACCTCGTCGGCACCGGTTGCTACGAGCGTGATGGCGGATTGTCGGGTTTCGGTCGTGAGATCGTTGCCGAAATGAACCGCGTTGGCGTGATGTGCGACCTGTCTCACGTCGGTTCCAAGACCAGCGAAGAGGTCATCCTCGAATCCAAGAAGCCAGTGACCTATTCCCACTGCCTGCCTTCGGGTCTCAAAGAACACCCGCGCAACAAATCCGACGCTGAACTCAAGTTCATCGCTGACCACGGCGGTTTCGTCGGCGTGACCATGTTCGCGCCGTTCCTGGCCAAGGGCATCGATTCGACCATCGACGACTACGCCGAAGCCATCGAATACGTGATGAACCTCGTTGGCGAGGACGCCATCGGCATCGGCACTGACTTCACCCAGGGCCACGGTCAGGACTTCTTCGAATATCTGACCCACGACAAGGGCTATGCCCGCCGCCTGACCAGCTTCGGCAAGATCATCAACCCGCTGGGCATCCGTACTGTCGGCGAATTCCCGAACCTGACGGAAACCCTGCTCAAGCGCGGCCATTCCGAACGCGTCGTGCGCAAGATCATGGGCGAGAACTGGGTTCGAGTCCTGGCAGACGTCTGGGGCGAATAGGCCACCCGCACACTGAATTTTTCCCTCTCCCGACCGCGGAGAGGGCATCCAAACGTATTTTCTGGAGTTAAGTTTCCATGGCCAAAATCGCCCCGCAATTGCCAATCGAAGTCGACAGCGAAACCGGTGTCTGGACTTCCGATGCCCTGCCGATGCTGTACGTGCCGCGTCACTTTTTCGTCAACAACCACATGGGCATCGAAGAAGTGCTGGGCGCTGAGGCCTACGCCGAGATCCTTTACAAGGCCGGCTACAAATCCGCCTGGCACTGGTGCGAGAAAGAAGCCGAATGCCACGGCATCGAAGGCGTCGCGGTGTTCGAGCATTACATGAATCGTCTGTCCCAGCGTGGTTGGGGCCTGTTCAAGATCCAAGACATTGACCTGGAAAAAGGCACGGCCAGCGTCAAGCTTGAGCACTCCGCGTTCGTTTACGTCTACGGCAAGGTCGGCCGCAAGGTCGATTACATGTTCACCGGCTGGTTTGCCGGCGCCATGGACCAGGTGCTGGAAGCCAGCGGCAGCAAAATCCGCACCGTGGCCGAGCAGGTTTACGGCGGGTCGGAAGAAGGCCACGACGACGGCCTGTTCATCGTCAAGCCGTTGTAAGTCGAGGTTTCTGTCATGGCTTTCGAAGCAATGTTTCAACCGATTCAGATCGGAAAATTGACGATCCGCAACCGCGTCCTCAGTACTGCGCACGCCGAGGTTTATGCCACCGATGGCGGCATGACCACCGACCGTTACGTGAAGTACTACGAAGAGAAAGCAAAGGGCGGCATCGGCCTGGCGATCTGCGGCGGGTCTTCCAGCGTAGCCATCGACAGTCCCCAAGGCTGGTGGAAATCGGTCAACCTGGCGACCGACAAAATCATTCCGCACTTCCAGAATCTTGCCGACGCCATGCACAAGCACGGCGCCAAGATCATGATCCAGATTACCCACATGGGCCGTCGCTCCCGTTGGGACGGCGACCATTGGCCGACGCTGTTATCGCCGTCCGGCATCCGCGAGCCGGTGCACCGTGCGACCTGCAAAACCATCGAGCCGGAAGAAATCTGGCGCGTGATCGGCAATTACGCCAGCGCAGCCGCTCGCGCCAAGGCCGGTGGCCTGGATGGCGTCGAACTGTCCGCTGTGCATCAGCACATGATCGACCAGTTCTGGAGCCCGCGGGTCAACAAGCGCACCGATGAATGGGGCGGCAGCTTCGAGAACCGCATGCGTTTCGGGCTTGAAGTGATCAAGGCTGTGCGCAAGGAAGTCGGTCCTGACTTCTGCGTGGGCCTGCGTATCTGTGGTGACGAATTCCACCCCGATGGCTTGAGCCACGAAGACATGAAGGAGATCGCCAAGTACTACGACCAGACCGGCATGATCGACTTCATCGGTGTCGTGGGTTCGGGTTGCGACACCCACAACACCCTGGCCAACGTCATCCCGAACATGAGTTATCCACCGGAGCCTTTTCTGCACTTGGCCGCCGGGATCAAGGAAGTGGTCAAGGCGCCAGTGCTGCACGCGCAGAACATCAAGGACCCCAATCAGGCCACGCGCATCCTGGAAGGCGGGTACGTCGACATGGTCGGCATGACCCGTGCGCACATCGCCGACCCGCACCTGATCGCCAAGATCAAGGCCGGTCAGGTGGACCAGATCAAGCAATGCGTGGGCGCCAACTACTGCATCGACCGCCAGTATCAAGGGCTGGACGTGCTGTGTATCCAGAACGCCGCGACCTCCCGTGAATACATGGGCGTGCCGCACATCATCGAGAAAACCACCGGCGTGAAACGCAAAGTGGTGATCGTCGGGGCGGGGCCTGCGGGGATGGAGGCAGCGCGGGTCTCGGCCGAGCGCGGTCACGACGTGACCTTGTTTGAGAAGAAAGACGCCATTGGCGGGCAGATCACCACGGCCTCCAAAGCACCACAACGTGACCAGATTGCCGGCATCACGCGCTGGTTCCAACTGGAACTGGCACGCTTGAAAGTCGATCTGCGTCTGGGCACGGCAGCGGACATCGCCACCATTCGCGATCTGCGTCCCGATGTGATCGTGCTGGCGGTGGGTGGTCATCCGTTCATTGAGCAGAACGAGCATTGGGGCGCGGCTGAAGGTCTGGTCGTCAGCAGCTGGGACATCCTCGACGGCAAAGTCGCGCCGGGCAAGAACGTACTGGTCTACGACACGATTTGTGAATTCACCGGGATGTCGACTGCCGACTTCCTGGCTGACAAGGGCAGCCAGGTCGAGATCGTCACCGACGACATCAAGCCGGGCGTTGCGATTGGCGGCACGTCGTTCCCGACGTACTACCGCAGCATGTACCCCAAAGAAGTGATCATGACCGGCGACATGATGCTGGAGAAGGTCTACCGCGAAGGCGACAAGCTGGTGGCGGTTTTGGAGAACGAATACACCGGCGCGAAAGAAGAGCGGGTGGTTGATCAGGTGGTGGTGGAAAACGGCGTGCGCCCTGACGAAGCGCTGTATTACGGCTTGAAGGAAGATTCGCGCAACAAGGGCCAGATCGACATCGAAGCTTTGTTCGCCATTCAGCCGCAGCCTTCGTTGAGCCAGCCCGGTGATGGCTACCTGCTGTTCCGGATCGGCGACTGCGTGGCGCAGCGTAATACCCATGCTGCGATCTATGACGCCTTGCGGCTGTGTAAAGACTTCTGACGAGCGACACCGATCAATGTAGGAGCTGCCGAAGGCTGCAATAGGGTCCGCAGGACCTTCTTGCTTGATGCCGCGCGACCGGTTCCCGGTCGATCGCAGCCTTCGGCAGCTCCTACAAAGACCGTATTTCAGCCCGACCCGTGCAAGACCCGAGGTCTTTGGGAGCTCCACATGTTAAACACCCTTCTTCCCATCCTGCTGTTCGCGGCCCTGGCCTTGGCTGTGCTCGGTGCGGCAAAGCGGATGATGCTCTGGCGCAACGGCCGTGCCTCGAAGGTCGATCTGCTGGGGGGCTTGCTGGCGATGCCCAAGCGCTACATGGTCGATCTGCACCACGTCGTGGCCCGGGACAAATACATTGCCAATACCCACGTCGCTACTGCAGGCGGGGCAGTTGCGTCCATTGTGCTGGCGATTCTGGTGCACGGTTTCGGGCTGCATAACCGGTTTCTAGGGTATGCCCTGCTGCTGATGTCCGCCGTGATGTTCGTCGGCGCGATCTTCATGTTTCTGCGGCGTCTCAATCCACCGGCTCGCCTGTCGAAAGGCCCGTGGATGCGCCTGCCAAAAAGCCTGCTGGCATTCTCTGCGTCGTTCTTTCTGGTGACACTGCCGGTCGGGGGCATCTTGCCGGAAAACTTCGGGGGCTGGTTGCTGGCTGTCATCCTAGGGATCGGCGTGCTGTGGGGCGTTTCTGAATTGTTCCTCGGCATGACCTGGGGCGGCCCGATGAAACACGCCTTTGCCGGCGCCCTGCACCTGGCCTGGCACCGCCGCGCCGAACGCTTCGGTGGCGGTCGTTCTACCGGTTTGAAGCCGTTGGACTTGACCGATCCGAAAGCGCCACTGGGCGTGGAAAAACCCAAGGACTTTACCTGGAACCAACTGCTGGGTTTCGACGCCTGCGTGCAATGCGGCAAATGCGAAGCAGCCTGCCCTGCGTACGCCGCCGGCCAGCCGCTGAACCCCAAGAAGCTGATTCAGGACATGGTCGTCGGCCTCGCCGGCGGCACTGATGCCAGCTTCGCGGGCAGTCCGTACCCTGGCAAGCCAATCGGCGAGCACGGCGGCAATCCTCATCAGCCCATCGTCAACGGCCTGGTAGACGCCGAAACCTTGTGGTCCTGCACCACCTGCCGTGCCTGCGTTGAAGAGTGCCCGATGATGATCGAGCACGTGGACGCCATCGTCGACATGCGTCGGCACCTGACGCTGGAAAAGGGCGCAACGCCGAACAAAGGCGCCGAAGTCCTGGAAAACCTGATTGCTACCGACAACCCCGGCGGTTTCGCACCGGGCGGACGGATGAACTGGGCGGCGGATTTGAACCTGAAGCTGCTCAGTGAAGTGAAAACCACCGACGTGCTGTTCTGGGTCGGCGATGGCGCATTCGACATGCGCAATCAGCGCACCCTGCGTGCGTTCGTCAAAGTGCTGAAAGCGGCCAAGGTCGATTTTGCGGTGCTGGGCCTGGAAGAACGCGACAGCGGCGACGTGGCTCGCCGTCTGGGTGACGAAGCGACGTTCCAGATGCTTGCCAAACGCAATATCCAGACGCTGGCCAAATACAGCTTCAAGCGCATCGTCACCTGCGATCCCCATAGTTTTCATGTGCTGAAAAACGAATACGGCGCGTTTGGCGGCGACTATCTGGTTCAGCACCACAGCACTTATATGGCCGAGCTGATTGGCGATAAGGCACTGAACATCGGTCAGCACAAAGGCACCAGCGTGACTTATCACGATCCCTGTTACCTGGGCCGCTACAACGGCGAATACGAGGCGCCGCGTGAAGTGCTGCGCGCACTGGGTATCGAGGTCAAGGAAATGGTCCGCTCCGGCTTCCGCTCCCGCTGCTGCGGCGGTGGCGGCGGTGCGCCGATTACCGATATCCCCGGCAAACAGCGTATCCCTGACATGCGCATGGAAGACATCCGCGAAACCGGCGCAGAACTCGTGGCCGTGGGGTGTCCACAGTGCACGGCAATGCTCGAAGGCGTGGTCGAACCGCGCCCGCTCATCAAAGACATCGCTGAGCTGGTGGCCGACGCCCTGTTGGAAGAAGTTATCCCCAGCAAGCCTGTCCCGACTAAACGTGAACCTGCGGAGGCCCATTGATGAGCGACATTATCCGCCGCGACCCCCGCGCCGAATGGATCGCACGCAACCGCCTGCACCCGCTGCACGCAGCCATGCAGCCTGCGCAAACCAGCTGGATCGGGCCCAACGGCCTGATGCGCAAGAATGTGCATGGCGTGGGCTTTATCGGGCCAAACGGTATCAAACGCATCGACCGCAGCGGCGCGCAACAGGGCGGTACGGTCAAACGCTCCGCGTCCGTTGAAGTGCAATTGCCGCTTCATCAGGTTGCGACGCCCACGTTCTACATTGCGGTTGTGCCGGACATGGTCGGCGGCCGCTTGAGCAGTCATGACCGCGACCTGCTCGGTTTGGCCCACAGCCTGGCCGGCCAGGATGGCGCGGTCTTGGCCATCGTGTTTGGTGAGCATAAAGAAAGTGCGTTCGAGACCGCAGGCGTCGACCGCCTGCTGGTGCTGGAAGGCGGTGAGTTCAGCGGCTATTCCCCTGAACAGCGTGTGCAAGGGCTGCGAGCTGTGGATAACCAATTTGATCCGCGTCACTGGCTGCTGCCCGACAGCCGCAGTGGTGGTAGCGAATTGGGGCGTCGTTTCGCGGCCAGTATCGGCGAGCGGCCTGCGACGCGGGTCTGGCAGGTCAAAGACGAAGTGTCCACAGGGCGTGCGGGCGCAGGGCGTGAAGACCTTGCTCGACCGTTGTCGCGTTTGATTCTCGCGGCGGCTGAATGCGCCGAACCGGTCAGTGAAACCCGGCATGAAGCGTTGCCGGTAGAGTTATCCACAACGGTCGCGCGCAGTTTGCCGCGTATCGAAGATCTAGGCGCTGTTGCTGTCGATCCTGCACTTATCCCCATGGCTGAAGCGGAATTCATCTTCTCCGGTGGCAACGGCGTCAAGGACTGGGACTTGTTCCATCGCACGGCGGTGGCGCTCGGTGCTACAGAAGGCGCGTCCCGGGTGGCGGTGGACGATGGTTTCATGGCTCGGGATCGTCAGGTGGGCGCTTCCGGGACCTGGGTCACTGCACGGGTGTACGTGGCGGTGGGTATCTCCGGTGCGATCCAGCATTTGCAGGGGATCGGAGCATGCGACAAGGTCGTTGCGATCAATCTTGATCCGAGCTGCGACATGATCAAGCGCGCCGATTTGTCCGTCATCGGCGAAAGCGCTGCCATCCTTGATGCGCTGATTGAAGCCGTTGAGCAATACCGGAATGGGGCCAAACGCGATGCAGCCTGATAAGAAGTTGCCTGTGGACAACAGCCCGTTGCACATCATCAGCCTTGTTTCCATCGGTGCGCACCCGACGTCGGGTCGGCCACGGCGCGCCGAGCAGGATGCCCGAGCGGTTGAACTGGGCCTGCAATTGGCTGGGGATAACTTGCACGTGCTGCATGCAGGCAGCGCCAGCGAGCCCGCCTTGCGTGCTTATCTGGGCATGGGCCTGGACGAATTGCATGTGCTTGAACAGCCTTCTGGCGCCGACGCGTTGCCCGGTTTGACCGATTACATCCGCGAATCCGGCGTGCAACTTGTGCTGACCGGTAGCCAGGCGGAAACGGGAGAAGGCTCCGGCATGCTCCCGTATCTGCTGGCTGAAAAACTCGGCTGGCCTCTGGTCGTCGGCATGGCCGAAGTTGAATCCATCAACAATGGCAGCGCCCAAGTGCTTCAGGCATTGCCCCGCGGCCAACGTCGTCGGCTCAAGGTTCGCCTGCCTTTTGTCGCCACTGTGGATAACGCAGCACCCAGGCCTCGGCAGAGCGCGTACGGCCCAGCGCAGCGCGGGCTGTTGGGGGTAGAAGAGATAGAAATCGTCATGGACGAATTACTCACAGGCGATCCGCTGCAACCCGCCAAGCCCCGTCCCAAGCGGTTGAAAGTCATCAAAGCCAAGAGCGGTGCGGACCGGATGAAAGCGGCAACGGCCAAAGCCAGTGGCGGCGGTGGCCAGGTGCTCAAGGGTGTGAGTGCTCAGGAAGGTGCTGCTGCGATCTTGAAGTTGTTGGTTGAGGAGGGGGTTGTTCGGTAATGCGCAGGACAGCGCTCAAAGGCGCCTTCGTGGCGCCTTTTATCATTTTGGATCGAGCACTGATTCTGTAGTAGCTGACGAGCAACGCGAGGCTGCGACGCGGTGTGTAAGGCAAATTGCGTCGCAGCCTTCGGCAGCTCCTACAGGCTCTCATTTTTTTCCGCGAAGCGGTATTACCCACAATCGCTGTTGATCCACCTGTGGATAACCTGTTCGGTGATTGCTTGAGGCCTTGTAGTCTGGGGGGTTTAAGCCGCTGTACAAAATATGATCACCCTATCTACAGGTTTTTAAAGGAATTTTTTCCACAAGTGCGGGCTTATTCATCATGCAGTTGCCCACAATCTCTGTTAGCGCTTATGTGGATAAGATGTTTGCGGTTGTCTGAACCCTATACAAACCGTGGCTTCCACTGAGCTGATCAAATAGTGACCAATGCTTGTGGTTTTGCTTATCTCTGGAAAAATAAATCTCTGAAATCCAAAGTTTTAAGCTTTTCCACAGCCATAAGCCCTCTTCTATCTACTTGCACACAATCTCTGTTAGCGGGTCTGTGGATAAGGTGTTCGCTTTCCTCTGCAGCCCGCTAGACACATGGCTTTCAGATATTTGATCAAAAAATGAACAGCAGATAAGGGGAATCATATCTTCCAATAAGTCACGGTTTTTTATGGTTTTTTGCACATGACATAAGCCACTTCCCCACAATTGCTGTGGGTGGGTCTGTGGATAAGTTGTTTGTGGATGGCTGGCCCGTGCGGCGGGGTTAGTGGTGCGGGCAGTTGAACAATTTCTGATCAATTAGCTGTGATGCCGCTGAGAATGCGTTCGCGAACAAGTTCGCTCCTACAGGATTATGTGAGTCCTGTGGAGCGGACTGTTGCGCAAAGACGCCGGCCCAGTGGCTACAAAACGTTACTCGTGATTGACCGCCACGCCCTGCAAATACGGCGCAGGCTCGGCGCCCATGTTCTCCAGCAGACGAGCGCTGTACCAGTCAATGAAGTTGACCACACCGAACTCGTAGGTTTTCGAATACGGGCCAGGCTGGTAGGCGATGGAGTTGATGCCGCGCTGGTTTTCCTCGGCCAGGCGACGATCCTGGTCGTTGGTGGCGTCCCAGACTTCGCGCAGGCGCGCAACGTCGTAGTCCACGCCTTCGACCGCGTCTTTGTGCACAAGCCATTTGGTGGTAACCATGGTTTCCTGAGCGCTGATCGGCCACACGGTGAACACGATGACGTGGTCGCCCATGCAGTGGTTCCAGGCGTGGGGCAGGTGCAGGATGCGCATCGAGCCCAGGTCCGGGTTTTTGATGCGGCCCATGAGCTTGTTGCTGCCCTGCTTGCCGTCCATGGTCATGGACACGGTGCCCTTGAGCAGCGGCATGCGCACGATGCGGTTACGCAGGCCGAAGCTGGCGTGGGCGAACGGGATCTTTTCGGCTTCCCAGGCAGCAGCGGACGCGGCCACATGATCCTTGAACGCTTGATCGGCACGCGGGTCGGTGACGTCGTCCCATTCCAGCAGCGTATTGAGCAATTCCGGGTGCGAGCCGTTGCAGTGGTAGCACTCGCGGTTGTTTTCCAGCACCAGCTTCCAGTTGGCTTTTTCCACCAGGGTGGTTTGCACCGCCACCTTGGTGTTCTCCATGTCGTACGGTTCCATGTAGTGATTCAGGGTCTGCAGGAACGCGTCGATGGCAGGCGGGTTTTGCGACAGGCTGATGAAGATATAACCGCCAGCCGTTTTGCAATTGATCGGCTTGAGGCCGAACTGCTTCATGTCGAAGTCGGCACCCATCTCGGTACCGGCGTACAGCAGGCGACCGTCCAGCTCATACGTCCACTGGTGGTATGGGCACACCAGCTTGGCGACCTTGCCCTTTTCCTTGGTGCAAAGACGCGATCCGCGGTGGCGGCAGACGTTGAAGAACGCGTTCACCGCGCCGTCGGCACCCCGTACCACGACAACCGGGTTTTTACCGACCTGCAGCGTCAGGAAATTACCTTTGGCCGGGATCTCGCAGGTCATGCCCGCAATCAGCCACTCTTTTTGAAAGATTTCCTGCATGTCGATTTCAAACAGCCGCTCATCACTGTAGAAAGGCTGCGGCAGCGAGTACGTGCGCTCGCGGTTCTGCAGCATCTCGGCAGTGGCCTTGCGTGCAGGTTCCAGCGGATCGCCCAAGCTCAACGTTGCGGTGACGTCCATCTTTCAAGTCCTCATGACCGCATCTAATCGGTCGGCGAATGTGGCTAATACGGTTGTGTGTTGTGTTTGGCATGCTTGGCGACGGTGGTTTCTGTCGCTCGGGGTTCGCCGTAAAAAATGCGTAACCATTTAACGGCGAGTGTGGAGCCCGGCGAGGACAGATCCTTATCCATGGGCGACATGGCCGAATCCGTTTCCGACGGCCTAACCCCGATGGTATGGGGCTGGTCGCCATAAGTATGTGAATGTCGCTGATAGGTAAATAGGCGATCGCGCCGTTACGCAGAATCCGCACCATAAGAGGCCGACTGTCGGCCGTGGAGATTGAGCATGTCCCAGAGTTTCCTCAGCCCGGTCAACACCCAGACCTGGGCCAATGGCCGCCACCTCGTGCGTGTCGTCAAGGTGATCCAGGAAACCTGGGACGTGCGCACCTTTTGCTTCATGGCTGACCAGCCGATCCTGTTCTTTTTCAAGCCTGGGCAGTTCGTCACCCTGGAGCTGGAAATCGAGGGCGTGCCGATCATGCGCTCTTACACCATCTCCAGCGCGCCATCGGTGCCGTACAGCTTTTCGGTGACCATCAAACGCGTGCCGGGGGGCAAGGTTTCCAACTGGCTGCACGACACGCTGCATGAAGGCCAGGAGCTGGCGGTTCACGGGCCGGTCGGTCTGTTCAACGCCATCGACTTTCCCAATCCGAAAATTCTCTACCTCAGCGGCGGCGTGGGTATCACGCCGGTCATGTCGATGGCGCGCTGGTTTTACGACACCAATGCCAATGTCGATATGGTCTTCGTCCACAGCGCTCGCTCGCCCAAAGACATCATTTATCACCGTGAGCTGGAACAGATGGCGTCGCGGATCAACAACTTCAGTCTGCACATCGTCTGTGAAAAGCATGGCCTGGGCGAGCCATGGTCTGGCTATCGCGGCTACGTGAACCAGAAAATGCTCGAGTTGATGGCGCCGGACTTCATGGAGCGTGAAGTGTTCTGTTGCGGCCCGACGCCGTACATGAATGCCATCAAGCGTCTACTCGAAACCAACGGCTTCAACATGGAGCAGTACCACGAAGAGTCTTTCGGCGCGACGCCCCCCGAAGCCCGTGCCGATGCTGTGGAGCATGCAGAACAAGCTGCCGACGCTCCGGAAATCGACGTTGCCGATCTGCATCAGGTCGAATTTACCGACACCGGCAAGAGCATTCGTGTGGGGCCTGGGGAAACGGTTCACGCCGCAGCGGCCAAGCTGGGCCTGATGATCCCGAAAGCCTGCGGCATGGGTATTTGCGGCACTTGCAAGGTCATGAAGCTGAGCGGCGAAGTAGAAATGGAACACAACGGCGGCATCACTGATGACGACGTGGAAGAGGGCTACATACTGTCGTGCTGCAGCGTGCCCAAGGGCGATGTGCGGATCGAGTATTGAGCGCGCACAACGGCTGAAAGCAGGCACAAAAAAGGAGACCCGAGGGTCTCCTTTTTCATGGCAGCAAAACGCGGATCAGAACAGAACGCGGCTGCGGATGGTGCCTTTGATGTGCTGCAGTTTTTCTTGCGCCAGATCCGAATACTCGGCGTCGACGTCAATGACAACGTAACCGACGTTATCGTTGGTCTGCAGGAACTGACCGGAGATGTTGATGCCGTTTTCGGCGAAGACTTTGTTGATCTCGCTCATCACACCCGGAATGTTTTCGTGGATGTGCAGCAGACGGTGCTTGCCAGGGTGCGCCGGCAGGGCGACTTCGGGGAAGTTGACCGAAGACACCGACGTACCGTTGTCGCTGTACTTGACCAGCTTTTCCGCCACTTCCAGACCGATGTTGGCCTGGGCTTCAGCAGTCGAGCCACCGATGTGCGGAGTCAGGATCACGTTGTCCAGGCCACGCAGCGGGCTTTCAAAGATGTCGTCGTTGGAACGAGGCTCGACCGGGAACACGTCGATGGCGGCGCCGATCAGATGTTTGTCCTTGATCGCGTCAGCCAGGGCGTCGAGATCCACCACCGTGCCACGTGCAGCGTTGATCAGGATCGCGCCCTTCTTCATGGCGCGGATTTCCTTCTCGCCAATCATCATTTGCGTGGATGGCAGCTCGGGTACATGCAGGGAGACGATGTCGGCCATGCCCAGCAGTTCGTTCAAGCTCGCAACCTGGGTCGCGTTGCCCAGCGGCAACTTAGTCAGCGGATCGAAGAAGAACACCTGCATGCCCAAGCCTTCAGCCAGGACGGACAACTGAGTGCCGATCGAGCCGTAGCCGATGATGCCGAGTTTTTTGCCACGGATTTCGAACGAGTTGGCCGCGCTCTTGATCCAGCCGCCACGGTGGCAGGAAGCATTCTTTTCAGGGATGCCACGCAACAGCAGGATCGCTTCGGCCAGCACCAGTTCGGCGACCGAACGGGTGTTGGAATAAGGGGCGTTGAACACCGCAATACCGCGTTCGCGGGCAGCGTTCAGGTCGACTTGGTTGGTACCGATGCAGAAGCAACCCACGGCGACCAGTTTCTTGGCGCTGTCGAAAAGCTCTTCAGTCAATTGGGTGCGGGAGCGAATGCCGATGAAGTGGGCGTCGGCAATCTTTTCCTTGAGTTCGGCTTCCGGCAGAGACTTGGTGTGGTAGTCGATGCTGGTGTAACCGGCGGCCTTGAGGACGTCGACGGCGGATTGGTGGACGCCTTCGAGAAGAAGGAACTTGATCTTGCTCTTGTCGAGGGAAGTCTTGCTCATCTGCGTAAACCTGTGTCCCGAAGAAAAATGGCAGGAAAGTGAAGCGCGCGCATATCGGGCTTAGGCTCGATCGGCAGGGGGCGTATGCTAGCATACGCACCCCGCGAAACACCCCATTCCTGGACGTGAGCCGTTCTCAGGATGACCATGAATTGTTCGAGAGTTCTGTGATGAACCATCCTGCCCTGATTGATGAGCTGAAGACCCTGGTTGAGCCTGGCAAAGTGCTCACTGACGCCGACTCCCTTGAGGCTTACGGCAAGGATTGGACCAAGCATTTCGCCCCGGCACCGACGGCTATCGTGTTCCCCAAGACGGTCGAGCAGGTCCAGGCTATCGTGCGTTGGGCCAACGAACACAAGGTCGCACTGGTGCCTTCGGGCGGCCGAACCGGGCTTTCGGCGGCTGCCGTCGCCGCGAATGGCGAGGTGGTGGTGAACTTCGATTACATGAATCAAGTGCTCGAACTCAACCTGACCGATCGCACCGCACGATGCCAGCCCGGCGTCATCACCAAGCAACTGCAAACCCTTGCTGAAGACAACGGGCTGTATTACCCGGTGGACTTCGCATCGTCGGGTTCCAGCAACATCGGCGGCAATATCGGCACTAATGCCGGCGGGATCAAGGTCATTCGCTACGGCATGACCCGTAACTGGGTGGCGGGCCTTAAAGTCGTGACCGGCAAGGGCGACATTCTCGAACTGAACAAAGACCTGATCAAGAACGCCACCGGCTACGACATGCGCCAGCTGTTCATCGGCGCGGAAGGCACGTTGGGTTTTGTCGTCGAAGCCACCATGCGTCTGGACCGAGCGCCGAAAAATCTGACCGCGATGGTCCTTGGCACCAGCGATTTCAACGCGATCATGCCGGTGCTGCACGCTTTCCAGAGCAAGGTCGATCTGACCGCTTTTGAATTCTTCTCCGACAAGGCGCTGGCCAAAGTCATGGCCCGTGGTGATGTCCCGTCCCCGTTCGAGACCGCCTGCCCGTTCTACGCGCTGCTGGAGTTCGAAGCCACCAGCGAAGAAGTCGCCAACGAAGCGCTGGCCACCTTCGAGCATTGCGTGGAGCAGGGCTGGGTGCTGGACGGCGTGATGAGCCAGAGCGAACAGCAACTGCACAACCTGTGGAAGCTGCGTGAGTACATCTCCGAAACCATTTCGCACTTCACGCCTTACAAGAACGACATCTCGGTGACCGTCTCCAAAGTCCCCGCCTTCCTCGCCGAAGTGGATGCAGTCGTGGGTGAGTACTACCCTGATTTTGAAATTGTCTGGTTCGGCCACATCGGCGACGGCAATCTGCACCTGAACATCCTCAAGCCAGAAAACCTGAGCAAAGACGAGTTCTTCGCCAAGTGCGCCAAGGTCAACAAATGGGTGTTCGAGATCGTGCAGAAGTACAACGGCTCGATCTCCGCCGAACATGGCGTGGGCATGACCAAGCGCGATTACCTGACCTACAGCCGTTCTGCGGTAGAGATCGAGTACATGAAAGCGGTCAAGGCCGTATTCGACCCTAACGGCATCATGAATCCCGGCAAGATCTTCGCTGTTTGATGCGTCGAGAGTGCTGATCACAAGACAATCGGTCCCGAGAACCCTTAGCCCAGGAGCGCCCATGAGCTACCAGCACAAGTATGTCGATGGAACGGGGATTCATTTTCCGTTGGGTAAAGTGGTCTGCATCGGCCGCAACTACGCCGAGCATGCCAAGGAACTGGACAATCCGGTGCCTACCGAGCCGTTGCTGTTCATCAAGCCGGGTAGTTGCGTGGTGCCGCTGGAAGGTGGTTTCACTATTCCGACCGATCGCGGCTCTGTGCATTACGAAGCTGAAATCGTGGTGCTGATCGGCAAGCCGCTGAGTAAAAAGCCGGATCGCGAAGAAGTGCTGGATGCGATTTCCGGCTTTGCGCCCGGCCTGGATCTGACCTTGCGTGACGTGCAATCGAAGCTCAAGGAGAAGGGGCTGCCGTGGGAGTTGTGCAAATCCTTCGACGGTGCGGCGGTGATTGCTCCCTTCGTATCGCCGGATGCTTTCCCGGATCTGACCGATATCCCGATTCGTCTGACCATCAACGGCGAAGTCCGCCAGGACGGTAACAGCAGCCTGATGCTCAACCCGATCGTGCCGATGATTCAGCACATTGCCTCGCACTTCTCGCTGCAGGCGGGCGATCTGATCATGACCGGTACGCCGGCGGGGGTTGGGCCGTTCACGGTCGGTGATGAGATCGTGCTCGAATTGCCTGGGCACAGCCGCTTCGAAAGCGACGTCCGCTGATTGATGCCTGGCTGATAAAGAGCCGCCTGCGATGAATGCGCAGGCGGCTTTTTTATGTCCGCCGTTTTATTTGCGAGATGGGTGGATGGCCCGTTGGCGTTTTTTTCACAGTCGATCTGGATAATCCGCGCCGACGACTGATTCATGGCTTTGTGCCAATGACCTTTTTCGGGAACGCTTCGATGGCCACTCATGCTGATTTACCGCGTCAATCCAAAAGCCGATTGCCACGTGTGCGCTGGTATGGCTGGCTGATCCTGCTACTCATTATCGGCTATGGCCTGGCCTATGCCTTCCATTGGGATGATCGGGGCCTGCTGTGGCTGCGTGAGCAAAATGTCACCCAGGCAGAACGCGCCGCGAGCATCTGGCTGCCGGACTATCAGGTCGACATCGATGCCAAGCCGTTGGCGGGCATGGAAAAGGACGAGGCGTCGGATTTGGCGTACAACCCGGTGACGAAGACGCTGTTTTCGGTGATGGGCAAAAATGCTTTCCTGTCCGAGCTCAAGCTCAACGGTGATGTGATCCGCAAGATCCCGCTGGTGGGCTGGAGCAATCCGGAGGGCGTGGCGGTGCTGGAGAACGGCCTCATTGCCATCGTCGATGAGCGCCAGCACTTGATGACCATCGTGACGGTAACCCCGGACACCAAAACCCTGAATATCGCTGACTTCCCCAAGTACGACCTCGGGCCGTCGAAGGATCAGAACAAGGCCTTCGAAGGCATCGCCTGGGATGCGAAAAACCAGAAAATCTGGCTGGGTGAAGAGCGCCCGCCTGCGTTATTTACCTGGGCGAGTGATGGCAGTAACCAACTCAAAGGCGACAAGCAGAAGCTGAGCAATACCAATCTGGACCTGCGCAATCTATCTGCGCTCCACTCGGATCAGCGGACCGGGAATTTGCTGGCACTCTCAGCCGAATCCCACATGTTGTTGGAATTGGACGAGAAGGGTGAACAGGTCAGTTTCATGACGCTGCTGCACGGCTTCAACGGCTTGGACGCTACCATTCCTCGGGCCGAAGGAGTGACCATGGACGAGAACGGCACGATCTACATGGTCAGTGAGCCGAACTTGTTCTACAGCTTCAAGAAGAAGTGAACCGACCCGGGATTTGATTCTGGACTTGTAGGAGCGACCTTGTTGGCAAGAGTATTTTTGCCGCAGAACCGCATTTAGCCCCTCGCCAACGAGTTGTCTCCTACACAAGCTGGCTTGCCCCAGGGCATACCGAAGATGATTTAAGACTCGCTTCAGAATGTCGTGGTATTAAAGTGCCTTCTTTTTGCCAAGGCCTTCTAAATGCGTCGCTTGTTCCCCGCCCCAACGCTGGTGGCCTTCCTTTGTTTGGCCCTGGTGGTTGCTTCACTCTTAGTCGGCCGCGAGTACCGCGTGGTCGAGCGTCTGTGGTTCAGCTGGCATGTATTCTGGCAGTCGGCCGATTTTGAAAGCCTTGGGCTCAGTGACTACCAAGTAGTCATCGAGGGCAAAGCCATTGACGGACTGGACGCCAATGTCTCCGCATTGAGCTACGACCCGGACCGCAAAACCCTGTTCACCGTGACCAACAAAAACAGCGAACTGGCCGAACTGAGCCTGGACGGGCACGTGATACGGCGTATCCCGCTGACCGGTTTTGGCGACGCGGAAGCGGTGGAGTACATCAGCCCCGGCATTTATGTGATCAGCGACGAGCACAGCCAGAGTCTGTTCAAGATCCACGTGGACGCCGACACGAAGTTTCTGGATGCCCACGATTCCGAGCAGCTGACGCTGGGCATTGATGCCGGTGGCAACAACGGTTTTGAAGGGCTGGCCTATGACACGCAGGGGCAGCGGCTGTTTGTCGCCAAAGAACGCAAGCCGGTGCAGATCATCGAAATTCGCGGGTTTCCCAAGGTCAGCAGCGACACGCCGAATGTGCTTGAAGTGACCACCGACAAAGCCCGTAACGCCGGGTTGTTCGTGCGGGATCTGTCCAGTTTGCAGTTCGATGAGCGCAGTGGGCATTTGCTGGCGCTGTCGGACGAGTCACGACAAATCCTTGAACTCGACACCACGGGTCGGCCAGTGGCCAATGCGTCCTTAAGCAAGGGCAGCATGGGGCTGGATAAAAACGTGCCGCAAGCCGAAGGCATCGCGATGGGCGACGACGGCACGTTGTATCTGGTCAGCGAGCCGAATCTGTTTTATGTGTTCAAGAAGCAGTGATGGGTGAGTTTTGCCTATTGGAGCGAGGCTTGCCCGCGAAGCTGACGGCGCAGTGAACCTGATACACCGAGTCGTCAGCTTCGCGGGCAAGCCTCGCTCCAACAAGTAATGCTTAACGCTTCAGGGTTTTAACGCCTTCCTGTGTACCCAGCAGCAGCAAATCCGCCGAACGCGCGGCAAATAGGCCGTTGGTGACGACGCCCACGATGTTGTTGATCTGCCCTTCAAGCTCGGCCGGGTTGGTGATGTTCAGGTTGTGCACGTCGAGAATGATGTTGCCGTTGTCGGTCAGCACGCCTTCGCGGTAGACCGGGTCGCCGCCCAGCTTCACCAGTTGACGCGCGACGTGACTGCGGGCCATCGGGATCACCTCGACCGGAAGCGGGAAGCCGCCCAGCACTGACACCAGCTTGCTGCCGTCGGCAATGCAGATGAATGTCTTGGCCACTGCCGCCACAATCTTTTCCCGGGTCAGGGCTGCGCCGCCGCCTTTGATCAGGTTCAGGTGTTCATCGGTTTCGTCGGCGCCGTCGACGTAAAACTCCAGATCGCTGACGGTGTTGAGCTCATATACGGGAATGCCGTGGCCCTTGAGACGCGCGGCGGTGGCTTCGGAGCTGGCAACGGCGCCGTCGAATGCGCCTTTGTGCAACGCCAGCGCGTCGATGAAGCAGTTGGCGGTGGAGCCGGTGCCGACACCGACGACGCTTTTGTCGTCGAGCTTGGGAAGGATGAAATCGACCGCAGCTTGGGCGACGGCCTGTTTGAGTTGATCCTGGGTCATGCGGGTGGGCTCCACGGGGGCCTGAAATGGAAATGCTTTTTGTAGGAGCTGCCGAAGGCTGCGATTGCGGTGGGACAGATAAACCGCATCGCAGCCGTCGTGCCTCGGCAGCTCCTACAGGGGTAGCGACACATTGAGGGCGGGGATTATAGCGACATGGCGGCGGTAAAACCCGACCATTCGTGTGGTCGCGCGCCAGAGTGAGGGGTAGACTTCTCGGCCTTGCCCTTTTGCCCAGCGATGCGTTCCCGATGCTCGAACAGTACGTCAAAAAAATCCTCACCTCCCGCGTCTACGACGTCGCCGTGGAAACCCCGCTGCACGGTGCGCGGCAGTTGTCCGAGCGGCTGGGCAATCAGGTGCTGCTCAAGCGCGAGGACCTGCAACCGG
>Ga0247734_1000667_pt1 | contig 28730 bp, 20 predicted proteins | sample UWRJL103311B2_FD_180933 | JGI IMG/M metagenome (GOLD analysis project Ga0247734, IMG submission 180933) | Plant litter microbial communities from Arlington Agricultural Research Station in Wisconsin, United States - UWRJ-L103-311B-2 | ecosystem: Environmental > Terrestrial > Plant litter >...
TCCGGCTCCTCCGCCAAGATCTAGACCCAAGAAAGTGGCTTTGCGACACATCTACTTCAAATCGACGGCGTCTTCTCTTCCACGAAAACCATTCAGGACCGCCATCTCGCAAACAACCCAAGCACCACCCGATCACCTTCCTCCAGACCAGTTGGTCAATTGATTCCCCAGATCGTGAACGAGCGCAACGGCAGATTCTCACCAGGCGGAGAGGTTGCAGTAGACTACCGTCAACACCTCCAGCTGGTCCAGTGCCCACTGGTCCAGAGACCTCGACCTGGCGTCACTAAACCCCACGTCTGTCTCTTCCTCTTCTTCCCCGATCGGTGGAGGCTTCTCGCATCATCGGCGACGCAGCTCATCCTCTGCGCACCCTCTAGGAGCATTACATCCTCCAGGCACCCCCAGTGCTGAAGGGGATACCTCACCTTCCAGACGATCAGTCCAAAACATTCCCAGCATCCCCGAAGACCCAATGACGCTATCGCGCAGTCCTTCCCCTCTGCCGGGGGGTGGATGGGCAAGCCCAGGCCTCAATAGTGCGTATAACAGCGGCAGTGGCAGCGGGCGATCGAGTCCGCAGAAAACATTCAGAACAAATGGAAATGCGAACTCGGTCACTTGGGAAGGAGCGAAAGCAAAATCCGAGGGTGTGAATGGTTATCCATCGTTTTCCACGCAGAACAATGGTTTCTTCAATCGCCATTACAGATCTATCTCAAATAGCTTGCCTAGCTACATAGGGGGATCAGATAAGACTTATGCAGAGAAGGAGAAGCTGGGACGTGGGCGGTGGATTCCCAGAGATGGAAGCAAACTGGCAAGGTTGAGAAACGCTATCCGTAGGGTGAACAGGAAAACGTGGATTCGTTTAGGGGCTGTCCTGGTAATAATTTTAATGTATATTTTATTCTACGTAACACGTAAGTCGACCATTCACATCCTAGGACAAGACCAATTGCTAACACTTTCCTAGCTGCACATTATTGGTGGCGGCGAGCTAAACATTTGGGAGGGGGAAAGAAATTTGTGGTAATTCTGGCAGCAAATATAGGGGGAGGCGTGATGGAGTGGAAGGGACCCCGAGAATGGGCAATTGAGAGAGATAGCGTGAGGAACAAGAGAAGATATGCCAATCGATGGGGCTATGAGCTAGAAATTGTAGATATGAGTACAAAGAAGCGGTATGCACACGAGTGGAGGGAAAGTTGGGAGAAGGTAGATACCATCCGAAACTGTCTGCGGAAGTATCCAGATGCCGAATGGTGAGTTTTTATGCACTTATGTTTTCCCCACGAAATAAAGCTAACCCGAAGTTTAGGTTCTGGTGGATGGATCTCAACACCTTTATAATGGAACCATCCTTCTCCCTCCAAAGTCACATCTTTAATAGTCTCGGCAAAAACACCTATCGAGACATCAACGAATTCAACCCTCTTAACATCACCCACCCTTTCCCAGCAAACTATCTTGATCCCGAAGCTAGCTCACCTATCGGTGATGGCAAAGAGTCCTCTATTAACCTAGTAGTCCCCCAAGACTGCTCTGGCTTTAATCTCGGCTCCTTCTTCATCCGTCGCAGCGCGTGGACCGACCGTCTCCTAGACGTATGGTGGGACCCTGTTGGCTACGAACAAAAACACATGGAATGGGAACACAAAGAACAAGACGCCCTTGAATTCTTATACATCAACCAGCCATGGATACGTCCCCACACAGCATTTATCCCCCAACGCAAAATCAACAGCTTCCCCCCGGGAGCTTGCAGTGACAAGGGAACCGATGAGCGCATCCACTACGACCAGAAGGATCACGATTTCGTGGTTAACATGGCGGGCTGTGAGTGGGGGCGAGATTGCTGGGGTGAGATGTACAACTATCGCGAGCTGAGCAATTTCCTCAACAGAAACCCCTGGGAACTGTTCAAGGAGGAATTAGTCGCAAAGGCATGGTTTAAGATCACGGGACAGAAGATCAGAATATAAAGATGCATCTCCCCTACAACGCACGAGGGCTGGACATTTAGGCAAGATATTGCACAGCATGGGCTAAAAGAGATTTGTGTATTTTTGGGAGCATCGGGGCCACGTCTTTAGAGGAAAAAGGAAGGGTTTTGGCAATCTGGTATACCAGCGCCCTTCTCCCACCCCTTTGTATATTTTGCATATCTAGGCCTTCGACCAGATAACCATACCATGTCATGCCTAGCCAATTAGCAACCCTTTGTTTTCTATCCTCGTAGATTATTCTAAATGGTTTCCCCCTATTGTCTGGGCGCAACTATTACCTTTTTTGTTGTTGTTTAGATTCCCCTCAAGGGAGAGGATTGGCTTTTGTTTTGTTTTCCCATGCTATATGGTAATGGTATATGGGCATTAGCGGCGGCGTGTAGCATATAAAGACATATTTCTGGCAAATGACGAAATGGAATGGGCTTTTTGTTTTGGTGTACTGTACTGTATTGTACGTTTATATATATATAGTGTATGATACATGACCACAAAAAAAAGACAATGAAAACAAAAGAAAATGTATAAAAGGGGATATTTTTATGATTTGTTTTTTTTTTTTTTTGAGAATCCCCATGGGGGCCATGGCTATCTACTACTTCTACTACTTTACTATATGATTTCTTCTTTGCCATGTTTTGGGTTCTCTGTTTATTCCACCACAACACTACTTCCTACTTACTACTTATTGCTGATGAACGGAAAGTGACTTTATAATATATAATCAATGAAGAGCAAGGGCAGGGCATTTTGTTCACTTTAGAGCGGCGATCCTTTAGTTAATTAAAGCGCGAAAAAGGGTGTTTGTCTCATTTGATTAGATGGCAGGGTTTTTGTCTATACTATATATATGCGCAAAATGATTGAAATTATACATTTATTACCCCTGGAATCTAGCCTCCGGCACTTTCTATAATACGCCTACGCCCTCGATGTGCAGTAGCAGTAACCTGCCCGTAGGTAATAGTTCAAATAGATGGATGCATTGATCAATGCCCTCAAAACGCCGTTACATGCATGCTCGTGAGTGTAAAAAAAATTAAAGTAAGAAAAAACAAAGAGGGCATATCCATCACGCTATCTTTCCCCAATGTGTCGCGGAACCATATCATCTCTCTATAAAAGCACAGGTTTGCCTCTTACAGTTTCGATGCACCGGAGACTCCTTTGCCCTCTTCCACAACAACGGCAACCACAACGCATATATCATCAACCTTCCCTCCCCGCCAGTGCTCGTTGGGATAATACTTCTGCACCTCCTTTGCAAATGGCCCGTCTAGTTTCCGGTTCATACTCGCCGCTTTCGCTTCACCCGTGATGCCGATCGCGAGAAAGTTCTGCAAGCTCTGGATTTCCGCGGCGCCGCTCTTTCCATCGTCGCCTTCGATTAGGGATTGGAGTCGTGGGGAAACTTTGATCCCATCTTCGGTATGCTCCCAGGCCCGTGCTCCGATCATCAGGCGTGAGACTATACGTAAGATGTCTTGGGCGGATAGGTTGTCCCAACATCCGTCGCTGGCGAGGACGAGAACATCCCCGTGTCGGAGGGAGTGCTGCGAAACATTGGCGTCTTTTGGCATATCGTGTAATTGAGTGCCGCCAAATGCTGCTGCTTGCGCGAGGATCTTTTCCGGGATCACAGAAAGCTGATATGGTGTGTTGAAAGCGTGGGTTTGTGGTTCGGAGTAGTTGTGTATTGCGTTGAGTCGTAGCTGCACATATCCCGAATCTCCAAGATTTGCTACCTCCAGCGTCCCGTCCTCTTTTGCAATTGCAACACATGCCGTACTTCCTCCAGCTGGCACCATAGGATCTCGACATATCTCCTCAAAGCCCTTCTGCATTAAACTTCTCGCATTGTAAGGGATGCTTTTCGGGGATGGCTTGTAGGTGTAGGCCGCATGAGCCATGTAATCACAAAACCCGTGTGCGAAATCTGCAGGATCAACCCCAGAATCTACCCATCCACCCACTCCATCTGCAACTCCGAATGCTACATCTTGACTTTCCCCTATCCTACTGACGAAAAAGGCATCTTGTCCACTTGAGGGGCGGGTCTTCTTCTCTTTCCTTCGTTGCACGATGTGGTTATAAGGATTAAAGCTGAAGACGTGTTTTCCAGGGTTGTAGCGCGTATCTTTCGCATTGAAAGAGGCTGCGATTCCATACGTATATTTAGGATTTGAGTAAGTTGCTGGTGAGCTATGGAACGCTCTGGACCTTAACCCGAAGGACGGTAAACGGCTTTGGGTAAAGTTTCGGGGGGTTTGGCTGGTAGTAAAGCAGACATTACGGCGTGATATCGAGATGGGATATCTATTTGGACTTTGGCAGCCGGCACAGTTGTGGAGAAGAGTAGGCTTGCGTGCTACGAGAGCAAGTCCTCTGCCTGGAGTGGCCATTCCAAGAAAATAAGCAAAACCCACAAAGGGGTGCTACAGTTGTGGAGGGATTGTTAAGCCAGATAGGACATTTCAAAAGAGATCTAAGGTGTATGATGGATTGTAGTGGTATGTGCATATAAAAACTTGAAGTGTGGAGTCTTACATTTGTTGTTCTGTGAAGTCTGCAATCCACATAAAATGAAACAGATCTCCGTCATTTTCTTGACCCACCAACCATCTGGGTGGAACCGAGCTAGACTTGGCATCAGCCTTGTCAGTGAAATTCAATTTCTCCTTCATGCATTATTATCAGCCTTGTCAAACAGTCCCTCTTGCGTCGTGAGCCACCAACGTCTTTCGCCAGTATTGCATTTTGCTAACAATGAATACAGGCTATGGCAAAGACACTGAAGAAGGATACTGTTTCGGCAATCGAGCAGGCAATCTGGACGGCATGGAATGAAAATACTTACCCAGACCTTCACGCCATCGCCGAAATGTTCGACACCTCCTACCAATCCGTCTGTTACATCCGGCGACGCATTGAAAAACACCAACGTACCGGCATCGATGACAGAAAAAAGCCAGGTCGGAAACCCATCTCTGAATCAGACCAGATGGTCACCGCCATCCTCGATTTGCTGGCCCGCAGTCCAGAGTTAAACCAGAAAGCTGTATCCGATATGCTCTACGAACAGTTTGGGAAGCGGCTGTGTCAAGCCTCGATTTCGAGGATATATAAGAAGCATGGGATTCCGCACAAGATTTCAAACAAATTTTATAAGAAGTCGAGGCTATTTACGACCCATCCGACAGGCCAGGTTATGGTAGTAGATAACTCCAGAGAGATTGCTGCCAGTGCGTTATCTTCTTTGCCTACTGCTATGGTAGCTTCTTTGCAAACGGGTGCACAAAATACTTATAAGAGTCCGTATGGACCGGGACAGTTGGCAGGTGCTACGTTGGAGGTAGCACATGACGTGTCTCCAGTTACCTTGAGTTATGAGGGTATGTTTTTCCTTTACTCCGTCCCTTCGTTGGATAGACCTGTTATCAAACCTTAACAGCAAATCAAGCACTGACTTTTGCAGTTTCTCTAGCACCCGAACCCGTAAGTGCTGAGGTTGACGGAACGGAGCCTCCTCGTGATGGAAATAAGCATAATTACAATGATTCGTAGATGCAACAGGAACAAGGAGTTTCGAGTCGATTTGATTGGGCTCCGGCGTTTGGAAACTGCATCTAACCAATAGGATTGCTAGGGTTTTGCGGTTGTATAGAGCCATTGAATTACGAAGTTATGAAATTATGAATTACGAAATTAATGAAATATTTATAGCAATAAATGCAAGTAGAGAGTTCTATTTAGGTCGCCCCAAACGCTATTTGTATTATCCACTATCTAGATGGGAAGCCTACTGAGCTACTGCACTGCTCAGATGTCTGTGTATATCATACATGCATGGTCTTGTTCTCTAAAGTGTAAATTTATTCCATCGTACTCCCAATAGCTTGGGATCCCTTATTAATCATCCTGTCCAACCAAGAGCGGTTGCCTCTCTTGAGTTGCTACCTTCGACCGGATATTCTCGCGGCATGATATGAGTATTTCACTCAAGGCAGCAACCTGCCACGGAAGTGTGAATTCGGATTTCACCCATCTATCCAAATACACCCCGAGCTTCGAGCTTCGAGCTTCTCAGGCCTTCCTAATTTCAAATGTTAACCATCATACCCATCCCCATCATGTATTCCCACTCTTATCCTCCCACTCATGTAGCGTGTCCCTGACATTAACCCAATATCTGAGCCTGACCGCCTGCTCCCCCGCCCCCTCCCAATCTCCCTTTCCGAAGGCCGCTGCCAACTTTTCCTCACATTCTCTCAGTCTCTGTTCATTCTCAATCACCAATCCATCTAGTCCTTCCACCTTCTCCACATCCTCAATCCTCTCCCTAACTTCCATAACCTCCATCAAGAACTCCGGATCGTCAATCTTTGCCGTTTCTTCTGCCACTTCCATTCCTCGCAAACTTAAAAGATATTGCGCCCGTAGAAGGGGGGATTGCAGCGTTTTGTAGGCTTCATTGATATGTGCGGATGTAGCATCTGCTTGATTCTTTTGGGAGGAAGCATGTAGGTCAGGGTGTGATTTTGCTTGGAGTTGTAGGAATTCCGATCGCAGAGCGCGGAGATTTATGGGAAAGGGTCCTGCTGGAGGCGGTCCTTGGGCGAGAGTTTGGGGGAACAGATCGTAGTAGGTTTTTGGTGGAGAGGATATTGAGGAGTTCCAACGACGGGCAGAGATAATTGGAGATGTTGGTATGAAGGCAAGGTGGCGAGCTCGATAAAAGTGTTGACTTCGGGATGCTATTGTGGAGCGCATGGTAACGGTTTTATGATGCAGCAGAATGACTTAAGTGTAGCTTTCACGAGGCGCTCTAGAGATTCCTCTTGGTAGCAAGTGAGTTGTTGGAAGTAATTGAACCAGACATGACTAGAGCTTTCTCATCGGCAATGAAATTTAAGCCGAGCCGAAATGCGGCAACCATTGCCAGTCGGAGATAACGCCGGAACGACTACTTCGGCTTATTTATCCAATTTCTATTTCTAGCGTCTTCAATCAGGTATTATGTTTCTCTATAAACCGTTTCGATTTTCAACCGGAGAAGGAGGAATGGCCTTGAAAACCGTCTTCACTAAAGTAAGTTTACTTTAGAAGAGCATGTTCCTCTGTCAGCATCTCCTCGTAAACTGGGCATGGAACTTCGGTCATCACTGCAATTGTCCGAGGTGTTTTTGTTGGCACTGGCTGCTACAATGCTACCAACAGTTTTGATCGCATCAGTGGGAATGTATATTTCATACAGGCCCAAATAATTCCCAGTGGGTCCTCTTTACGCTCCGAGAAAATTATGTGGTGAAGGAGGTGACCAAAAGTAATTATTCCGCCTTGTACGAAAGTATATCATTAATAATGCACTAAAATAGTTAGATCGCACGCATCGTCGTAGCCTTTTGTTTTCATTCTGAATATATTGTATTTACTACCTTGCTATTTCCATTGTCTTCTGTGGAGTAGTAAATGTCTAGATATAGCCCAAATGTTTCCATTAAACATACGTGTCGTAGTTTTGCTTGTATTTCTGCTTCAGCTTCTCTATTGGGTTTTCTTATTATGGATATCATTACCCGTCAAGTTATATGGTACTTGAAGTGGTTCATCTGCCGAGCATGGACTGGACCGCATAGAATTGGTCAGGCTATCTCGTTAATCGAGTAGACTGTCACTTGGGAACCCACAAGTCTAAAATTCTCTTTCGTATAGCTATATTGAGCATGTTAGAGAGCTCCATTTTATTATCCAGATGGAAGGGCCAGTGCTCTAATCAACCAAATGTATTTTGCAACCTTTGGGTTACTCGGGACCTACTCGTCTTGGGGCCTAATTATTCATGCCAGGGTGAAGGTTCAAGCAAACATAACGGTTTAGTTGTGTATCTTATTTCGAAGGCATGATATGTGGAGCGCCTAGATATTGGCTAAAGTTCGTAGGTTGTGAGACTGCTGTATGATGAGTTAGGGCTAGGTATAGAGAGTTGGCCATTGTTCTACAACTCAAAAAAGCCAACACTTCAGCACGTTCGGCAGTGAAGCTACTTCAATGTACAATATTGATAATTCCATGGATATCGCCATAGAGTAAACCGGAGTTGGCATCGTACTCAAGGCTGAGAATATTCACTATGAGTTGCCTATCTGCATACGTGTGTGCACACGCGGATGGAGGAGCCATAACCTAGCAAGCAGTAACTCATTGGCGTAAAATATAATATCCTGTTTTCATCTACTTTAATTTTGTCAGTCCTACACTTGGTATCTATTATACGCATATCAGGGCATCTCTAACAAAAGTGAAGCTTATATCACCATCTTCATTTTATACCCCTTGCATATCGCGGCTATCTTTTCCTACCCTCTTGACAAGGCAGCTTAGGCCGCTGCTCATTTTTATATTAAACGATAGGTTACAATTTATCTGCTTGCAATTTATTAGAATAGAAAAGAACGGTGGGGATCAACTTTTGCGTGTCACCTTTAAATTCAGCCAATAGTGAAACCATCTTCTGTACAATTAAAAGATGACCAGAATTAAACGGGATGTGAGGCAGTGATGAGCGAGGAAAATATGGTGGCAAAGGCAAAGAAAACACCTGTTCAGCTAGACACAGAGGGCAACACAATGCAATTCAAGGAGGCCCAATATTTCTCCAGACATGCATAAAATGATTTATCTCCAAAATTTCGTCCGAATATACTTTGAGGTGCATCACATTATATGCAAAGAATATCAGTAACGCCTGCATTTACTTAGATGTTTCTAAAAATTGGGGGAGTGAGACCAAGAAACTACTTTGAGATTCCACCTGTTATCACCGATTGTAACACGTCCCAAACTTTGACAAACTACCAAGGCACACTAAAAAAGTATGTGAACAATACTTTATTCACCATACTCATACTGTCTCATGACGAATTGTGTTATATCCTATTTTGAAATCACGAAATCACGAAATCATGAGGTGTCGACTTATGTATGAGTCACGGGTTTCGTCAGGTGGCAATCCCACCCAAACCATCGAGTCACTAACATAACCGAGTTAGGTAGCCAAAAGAACCGCGCCGAAGTCGCAATATGGACTAAGACCCATACTGACTCATATAATTAGACATATAATATATAAACGATGTTGCACCAACTTCTTCATAATTCCAGCCGGTAGTTTTCGATTTTTGGTTTTTGATTTCTCTTACTCCCGGTGCGACCCTCAATATCTTCTAATTTTATACAATTCTCGGTGTATATACAGCATGCCTTCTTCATCTTCATACGTCAAAGGGGCGCCCGACGGAGGTTCGGTGCCCCAGAACATATGGCAAACCATATCGCAAATGAATCGCCGGGAGCTCATAGAGTTGTGGGGAAAAGTGAATTTCTACCTCCAATATGAGTCATCCTCACTCGACCGCAACAACCGGCCACATCACTCGCAACTTCCCAAACTCGAAACTGGCTTGCAAGATTTTTCTATCGGCGAACAGAAGTATGAGCATGGATACATGTTTTCGGAGAAAGGATACGCCGGGTTTGAAAGTCATACGGAAATCAAGATGGAGGGAGCTGATTTGCCAATGACGGCAGAAGGTTTTGGATGGCCAGTTGGGACTCAAGATCGCGCACCCGTAGGAGATCCGAACAGCTTGAGAGCAGAGTATGAGAGAACAATGCGAGAGTTAAGAGTTGCTGAGGAGGAATATGAAGATATTGCTGCTGAGCGTGAGAATGCGATCCGCGAGTTTAAGGCTGCGGAGTTGGTTAAGAACCAGTTGGCTAGACGAAGAATCGAGATTGAGCGTCGAATGAGAGGGTTTTATGTTTGAGGTCACATTACCGTTTGTGCTTTGAGGAAGAAACCTCTTACTTTGGAGTTGAGATGGTACATTTAGGTGTTTTGGTTTTAGAGTTTTTGTATATATGGAGGGGAGGGGAAGGGGCGCGAAGGGAGGGAGGAATCTGTGTCACTGAGCTTTAGATCATTTCTGCTCTAAGTTTGAAGGTCAGCTTGTTTCCTGAAAGTCAAGGAAATACCAAAACCAAGAATAAAACTCAGCAAGCTACCTATATATCGATTATTGGGTAGTCTTGGAATATATCCATAACCCTGACTTCCTGCGTGTTTCGTCAAGATCATATTTTTGGGGTGAAATTCATTCCCTTTTAAAAGAGTCTGGTTTAACACTAAAGATATACACGTAACCAATAACGAGTTTCTATGTGGCCTTGAGCCTATGTTTTTAAAAAAAAAATAGTTTCGCATTTAATTACGGCTGCTCTTAAAGTCCGCCTGAGCCATGCTGTTCCTAAAAGATATTTAGTACCACTAGGCTCTTACAAGAATATGCGTTCTTCATTTTGATCACCATACCCATTCATGTCTAGTGAACACCGCTAAACACCTCTTTCAAGCTTACGGTTCGTGAAAGTTTTTTCTATATGCCACCAAAACTTGGGGTTTTATCCTAGGCCAGCCTATGAAATAGAGTTTGACAGTGTAGAATCCGATTAGGAAACCTTGGCCAAACTGCCAAAGGGACTTTGAAAGGAATGACTGAATTTTTGAGAACAAGTAGACCGATACAGTCATTCCGATGTTTGAGTGACAGTCTTACAGTACAGTATGGCTGGCTAAGATCCGACCAATAATACGACACCAACATTCAAAGTTGGCACAAACAATCTCATTATCAATTTGAGTAACACATTTTGGTTGCTTCTCCGGAGAGACAAAGAATATGCTCTATCTAAATTTGACCCCAGCTTAGCAATGGCCGACTAGTGTCCGAATCCAAATTGCTCACTCTTGCTCTTAGCTATAGGAGACTTGTAGCCACATTTTGTTCACTAGTATTTCTAGTAAAAGGCTTGAAAGGACGACGTTTTTTTCAATGCTCTATAATTTATAGCTATCAGATCAGTAGTAAATGAAGGTGAACCACTAAAGAAAGCCCGCAACAGCACCTCCCTTCTTCTCGAGCCATAACATCCACAACGCTCTCGGCTAATTCTCGCCTACTGCCAAATAAAGGGGGCCACTCCACAAAGCTGAACCAAAAATAGACCCCTCACTTTTCACTCCGAATATATATTACTAAAAATATGCCTCCTTCAACAATAGGCGCTTTGGCGGAGTGGTTAACGCGATAGCCTAGAAAGCTATTTCCTTCGGGAGCGCAGGTTCGAGTCCTGCAGGCGTCGGTTCTTTCTTTTTGCCCTTTTTGCCCTCTCTTTTTTTACTTCTCCGGAGAACCTCTTTTCGCTAAATCTATTAAGTCACACATATCACTATTTACAGAAGTATTAGATAATATTAGTCGTGTTTATTCTCTGCTGCTTGGTACATAAGTATTACTTTTTGCAGTTTTTTGGCTGGGTGTTTGTGCGACCCGGTCCACTTGCAAGAATTTTCCAATAGGCAGCGCAGCCCTGATTAGCCAAGCCGCACCTGTGACCAGGTGAGTGAGTGATAATTCGGACTCCCATCCCACGTAGAACTTTAGGCATTAAGAATAAGTTCTATAAAATGATTCTTGATGTCCCTACATAATGTTATCCTCCCAACATCTATTTCTGTCTAAGGAATTATCTTTTGGGGTTAGATTGTTGATCTACAACCAGTGTTTATCCAGGCCGTCTACAGGAAGAACCAAAGGGCGACAGTTCTTGTTATTTTTAGAGAAAGGGTGTCTCAGAGTGGATTCTATGACGCATCAGCCTCGCATCTGTGGTTCATGCGACCTGCAACAAAAGTCCCAAAAAGATCTGGCAATATAATAGGTTTGACTCATTGATTAAAGGAGGCTCTTTGCTTCGGGAGTCGGGAGATCGGGTGTACCCCGCGCGGAAGACTCGCCATACCATCGGGAGAACTTATTCCGGATACAAGTCAGTCTAGAGTGAAGCTTATACATTTGGGATACCTATGATCTCGAATAGCTGATAAATACGAGATTCTTTCAACATCATTCCCAAATAGAATAAAAAATATATAGAAGTGATGGCACCAATTAAATCAGTCGAATATTTTAGAGTTCCTCCCCGATGGCTGTTTGTGAAGATTGAGGACGAAGAGGGGAGAGTGGGATGGGGAGAGGCTTCGCTGGAAGGTCATACACAGGCGGTTGAAGGATGTTTAGATGCCTATACGAAGAGGGTTGTGGGGATGGAAGCTGAGTAGGTTGGAGCTACTGTTTCCGATATTTTGGAAGCGGTTGAGGGCCTTGAGGCTAATGGGACAATTAGGGAGATTGAGCACATCTGGCAAATGATATACCGTTTTGGATTCTATCGTGGTGGGCCGGTTATGATGAGTGCGTTGTCTGGAGTAGGTAATTCTTTGCTTCCAGTGAGCAAGTTGGTAGCTAACGGGAGAAGATTGATATTGCGCTGTGGGACTTGAAAGCTAGGGGACTGGGTGTGCCGATTTATCAGTTACTAGGCGGGAAAGTGAGGAGCAGTCTCAAGGTATATGCGTGGATAGGAGGTGATCGACCCGATGACGTGGAAGTTCAAGCGTAAGCCAACTCTTTTTAAATCAACTACGGTGAAATTGAGGCTTTATAGGAAGCACCGACAAGCTCAAGGCTTCAAAGCTGTAAAGATGAATGCTACGGAAGATTTAGGATGGCTCGACTCACCGTCCGCATTACAAGGGTGCGTAGATCGTTTGAAGGTCGTCAAGAGTCTAGGAATGGATGCAGGTGTTGACTTCCACGGGCGAGTCCATCGGCCCATGGCGAAGCAACTGGCTCACCTCCTAGAGCCTCTCCAGCCAATGTTTATAGAGGAGCCGCTACTCTCAGAACATATCGAAGGCATCAAACTGTTGTCCCAACAAACATCAATCCCAATTGCACTCGGTGAAAGACTTCATAGCCGATGGGACGTTAAGCCATTTCTTGAAGCTGGGGCCGTAGATATCCTACAACCAGATATCTGCCATGTAGGAGGGATATCTGAAATTAGACGTATTGCAAACATGTGTGAGACGTACGATGTTGCTTTAGCACCTCATTGTCCTTTAGGACCTATTGCATTAGCGGCCTGTGTTCAGGTTGACGCTTGTACAGCAAACTTTGCTATCCAGGAAATGAGTTTAGGGATTCATTATAATGCTGGAACGGAAGACTTGACGAGCTATACCAAAAACCCCGAGGTGTGGAATGTGAAGGATGGCTATATCAATGTCATGACAGGACCAGGACTGGGTATAGAAGTTGATGAGGAATGGGTTAGGAGAGCATCGAAAGAGGCTACACCATGGGTTAGTCCTGGGTTCGTTGGACCGGGTGGCGAGGTAAGAGAGTGGTAACAGTGATTATGTATAGACTAGATATATAAAGAGAATGGTGTTCCAGCGGTTGCAAGAATGTCCATAGATTTTGGTGAGAATAATATTTCATTTAATTACCAGGTAACGCAACACATTCAATCTCCACATTCACTCCTTTGGGAAGCTCTTTTACCGCAACGCAACTTCTAGCAGGCCGATGTTTAATCCACTCTGCATACTCTGCGTTCATCTCACCAAAATCATTCATGTCTGTCAAAAATATCTGGACCTTGACGACGCGATCTAGCGAGGAGCCTGCTGCTTTAAGAACCGCCGACAATGCTTGAAGACAAGCTTTAGTCTTCTCCCGCATGCTACCCTCAACAAGATTGCCTTTCGAATCAGCGGGAAGCTGGCCCGAGCAATATATCGCGTGGGGTGTCTTGATTGCTTGGGACTATTAGGGTTAGCACATCTTGGACATGCGATCTTCAGATAGCTCTCATATTTCTTACATAAGGACCAACAGCTATGACGAATTTAGCTTTTATTCATGAAATGTACCAGGGAATACAAACGAGGCATCGCTTTTTGGCTCAGAATTGGCACAATATCTGACCGTCCAGGCCCATGAGTATGGAAGCTCACCTGTTGGCTTGACAGCCTAGCAAAGATATGCCTCGAGGCTAGCGGGGCTATCCTACTGAGTCTATACATATTCAATAGGAAGAGAATGTGGAGGACAAAGTATGTACAATAGCCTCTTTTGGACGGGTGACAAAGCAGGTTTCCAACCTTACGAGTACACAGACTCGAGGATGAAATAGCTCTAGCCTCGCCAAGAGATTAGATCTACGGAGTACCCGCTTTGCCCGTCCCGTAACAGCCTATTGGAAGTCACGTGCCAAACCAGCTGCCTCATTCATCCAGAATATGGAAATGGAAAAGTCGCGGAGCTTTTGAATATGAAACTAAAAATAGCTATTGATATATTGCATATTGAGCTCAATTGAAGGTCCTATGGGGTGTAGTTGCGAATAAATCTGATCAATCAATTTACGCCAAACTCTTTTAAACTGGCTCAGCCGCGTGGGACTAGCGTTTTAACACGGGGCTTGAGAAGGACACCTTTACGCGGCGGCCTCGCGAAATTCGTACCATCAAACCAATAAATTCGGGATCAACTCTGCCTCTGGGTCTACTTTGCAGCCCAATGCTCTTTCATTTCTTGGTTTAAAGAAGTAAGGCAGACCTTCATTTTGTGTAAGTAGACTTCCTTTTACCCAGAGACAATGTTTATTGCTTGAGCTGTGAATCTAAGCACTGTACACCCTCTCCTAGAAAGAGCTCCAACTAACAACACTCTGCCATCCAGATACCTTTAATTTTCTTTCAAAGCTTCACAATGTCACAGACCGGCTCCGTGCGGAAGCGGAAGGACAAGGAATCAGCACCAGCTAAAGCGAAGGATGTCATCGCGGCGGTCAATGCCCCTCGAGACCCCGAGCTCGATGCTTTACTAAAAGCCTCGAGTCCAAGATCTGTCGCAAGAACTGGTCCTGAATGGGACTTTCGGATTGCACTTTCTATAATCACATTTCTGGCATTTCTCACAAGATTTTGGGGAATCAGCCATCCTAATGAGGTGGTCTTCGACGAAGTCCATTTTGGCAAGGTACTAATCCAATCGACATTTGAGATACGCAGAAAGCTAATTCCCTTGCATAGTTTGCCTCCTACTACCTTGAGCGAACCTATTTCTTCGATGTACACCCTCCTTTTGGAAAGCTTCTATTCGCCCTTATGGGCTGGTTTGTGGGATACGATGGAAACTTCCACTTCGAGAACATTGGCGACTCCTATATCACAAACAAGGTTCCATATGTAGCATACCGTGCTATGCCAGCCTTTTTGGGTGCATTGACCGTGCCAGTGGTTTTCCAAATCATGTGGGAATCTGGCTACACTCTGCCAGCATGCATTCTCTCCGCGGGCTTGGTTCTCTTCGACAATGCACACATTGGGCAGACTCGATTGATCCTGCTCGATGCCACCTTGATTTTTGCCATGGCATGCAGTCTGCTTTGCTATGTTAAGTTCTACAAGCTTCGACATGAACCCTTTGGACGCAAGTGGTGGAAATGGCTGCTTTTGACTGGTTTCGCCCTTTCCTGCGTTATCTCCACCAAATATGTTGGTACCTTCGCATTTGTTACCATTGGTTCTGCTGTTGCAATTGATCTCTGGGGTCTTTTAGACGTCAACCGTCGTCAAGGAGCCCTTGATCTGATCGAATTTGGGAAGCATTTTGCTGCTCGTGCTGTTGCTTTGATCATTGTCCCATTCCTATTCTACCTTTTCTGGTTCCAGGTTCACTTTGCGATTCTGTACCGATCAGGTCCAGGCGATGACTTTATGTCTCCAGAATTCCAGGAGACGTTGAGTGACAATGCCATGACCGCAAATGCTGTCACCATCAACTACTTCGACAATATCCAGATCAAACATAAGGAGACCGGTGGATATCTTCACAGCCACCCGGACAAATATCCGTTGAGATACGATGATGGGAGAGTATCTAGTCAAGGACAGCAGGTTACTGGATATCCATACGCGGACGCCAACAACCACTGGCAGATCCTCCCAGCAAAGAGCGACGATCTTGTAATCGGCCGTGCTGTGAAGAATATGGAAGTTGTGCGATTGAGACATGTGGTGACAGACACAATGCTTCTGTCCCATGATGTTGCATCCCCATATTACCCAACCAACCAGGAATTCACGACGGTCCCTATGACGGATGCCCTCACTAATCGATTTAATGATACTCTCTTTGAGATCAGAATTGAGAGCGCAAAATCAGGCCAAGAATTTAAGAGTCTCCAGGGTCAATTCAAACTTGTACACAATCCTAGCAAGGTCGCTATGTGGACACATACCACTCCTCTGCCTGATTGGGCATACAAGCAACAGGAAATCAACGGAAACAAGAACCTCGGACAGAGCTCCAACATTTGGTTTGTAGATTCTATCCCTTCAATTCCAGAAGGTGATAAGCGATTGATCAAGACCGAGAGAAAGGTTAAGCACGTGCCATTTCTCAAGAAATGGTTCGAGCTTCAAAGAGCTATGTTCTTCCATAACAATGCTTTGACTAGCAGTCATCCATATGCAAGTGAACCATTCATGTGGCCATTTTTATTAAGAGGTGTCAGTTTCTGGACTCAGAATGATACTAAGCAACAAATTTATTTCCTTGGCAATCCTCTTGGCTGGTGGCTCGCAAGCAGTCTCTTGGCTGTTTACGTTGGTATTCTCGCAGCTGATCAACTCTCTCTACGCCGTGGTGTAGATGCTCTGGACATTAGCAAGTTGAACCCACTCTAAACACTCAATATATACTAATTCCTTAGGGACTCGATCTCGCCTCTACAACTCCACTGGATTCTTCTTCCTCGCATGGGCAATGCACTACCTCCCATTCTATCTAATGGGTCGTCAACTCTTCCTCCACCACTATTTACCTGCCCACCTCGCATCAGCTCTCGTCGCCGGTGCTCTTCTTGAATTCATCTTCAACGTAGAGCCCATCCTCGATGACATAGATGTCAAGTCTGGTAAGAAGGGTGCGGTTACCACAAGAAAACACATCCCAGCACGCGAAAAGATCAGTGGTCAAAACCTGCTTGCATCTTGGGCGGCACTAGGCGTACTTCTTACCATCATTATTGGAGGATGGTACTTCTTCCTTCCATTGACGTATGGGTACCCCGGTCTCACAGTCCCACAAGTCAATGCACGTAAGTGGCTTGGTTATGATTTGCACTTTGCGAAATAGAGGGCCAAAAAATAGCCTCTATGGGAATGTGCAGCTGATTCTAGAGAGGGAAATGAATACGGTTTTGGAAATCTAAGGAGGGTTAAAAATGGGAGGAATTTGGAAGTGTTGGGTTGCTCTTGCGAAATTAGCGACTGCATTTTACAAAATGTACCATATGCAAACTCAAAATCAACTTTTTTTGTGTTGTCTACTCTTTCTCGTGCTCTGTTTTACATGTGCACCCATATCTTTCTCTTCTTTATATTCCGTCCATCAGTTTGACTTGTGTCTTATATTCTCCAATAACAATCTTACTCCGACTGAGGAGGTCTGACTCACCGAGAACCTCTGTTACACAACCTCCTTGTCGCGCAGCATAGGTCAGCAGACATTAAACGAGAGAAATATGCATGATTGAACCACACCACCTCACACTGGGAAAATGATGCAGGTAATCGGTAAGGTCTTAGGTTCAGATCAATTTTTGATTTCTCACGCTGCCAAAAAGCTTACTCAAGACAACAATGTGTCCGAACATATCAAAGTACGTAGATTAGTATCATATATCCACAAATACTGCTAACTAGATTTTGACAACCATCAACTTCTTCGCTTTATCATCCACCATGTTCTTTCATTCATCTGTCAAGCCTTCTCTTTTCTCCACGCTATTTCCCAGAACCTCCTTCTCCAGGTTGTCCACTCCTCGATCGTGACATAGCTATCTTGTTCTTCATAGCCCACCTTCACAGCCTCATCTTCTCGAGCATCAAGAATAATTTATCATGCTTTACCACCTGATAGAATAAATTGCCTGCAATAAGGATTCAAGCTGCAGCTGCAGAAAGCAGGGCATTCAACCACAAGGCGATAGGCATATCGGATGAGTTGTTCTATTGAGTAATGGCTTCGAGAGTGGGAGCCTCGTACCTGCAGTTACTGTTAGGCATCCAGGCTCATTCATATTCATTGTCCGTTGTCGTCATATATGCTCGCTATGCGCTGAGATTTGTCCACTCCGTTTTATCTTCTTCAATCTCACAGCCCGAGTAACGCCCGGTATAAAGATTCGACTCATGGCTGACCTCCATCCCAAATCATGTGCAGCTCCACCAGGGATTGTCCGAATGCCTGGAGGAGTAACCACTGCGGTGCATGTTCGATATCAATTGGTGGAGTGGTACGGCTCACCCAGCTAATCTAGTGAATATTAGTTGTTAGTTGAAGTGATGGGTGAGGTATAAGCAGGATTTCTAGCCAAAAGAAAAAGGAACCTTACTTTACTTTGTTGGCTTGCTCGTTTGTTGGGTGGCTGAGGTGTACTCAAAAGTAGTACAACAAGATGGCTTAATCTTTTCGATATATTTGATCTAGTCTGGTATCTAATTTATCAAGACCATGATGTTAAAAAGATTGATCTGCAGCGTGAATCCTTTTCTTATTAGGAAAAAGTCCAGCAGATGTATTCCATTTCAATGACCAGGCCGTGTGAGTGCTTTGTTTGAATCCTATCTTCAACTCTTTGCTCATCCACCGTCTACGTCTCTGCTGTATGGTCTCTATTATCTCTTTCCTAATATCTGCAATCCTCCTTTCGTTTTGGTGGGAATATATAGGATGGAGGTGGTTGCTGGGAATTCGATAAAGGAAGATTGTGCTGTTGGTATATCACGCTGTGCCCGAGGCCGTGTTTTGAATTGACATCTAAATTCCCAGGTCGGCTTATTTAACTGATATTAGTTATGCTAGAGAATATTAATTTGACCAAGAATAGGATCTGGTTTATCTGAGATTTTGTTAATGGTGCAAGGTGCAGTACTGTCAGCGTTGCGTCTACCTTCGGGGCATTTGTACAGATACAGTCGCATGTCAACATTGAGAACGGACTTTCTCATCCATGATCGATCTGGGGGAACAAAATGATAGAACTCGTTACGCCATATCACTGCCATATCACTATGGGAGAAAAAACTTAACCCCCCCTTCCTCCAACAGACAGTTCAGGGGTATTCGCTTAACTTGTTGGATAACTCTAGGCAGCCGAATAACGAAATTAGGTTTCTCTTTCGTGACGAGTCGTTTGGCACGGATGCAATGTAGAGCACAGCTAGTGCCCGGTGAGTAAACGGTAACCTATGAGGATTCGTTTCATCCCATTCTTATCATAGTCTAACCGCATTTCACGTCACCCACTTGCTGACATGCCATTCGAACCATAGGCTTCCCAGTTCTTGCCGGGATGTATTGTTTTCATGTACGTCCAGGTAAATTCTGTGACGGTTGATTTATAATGCCGAAGTCAAGATTAACTATTCATTGTAGGACTTGTCAACTTGGTAACCAAAGAACGGGTATTAGGCTCTCGTAAAGCTCTTGATAACAACTTGTTGGTATTCTCATTTGGCTGTGAAACAGGTCTTAATGCGAACCTCAAGTTGCGGTGAAGCAGTTGCTTTTCTATCAGAAATTGTCAACAACGTTTCACATATCGGTGTTTATTAATATTATACAAATCTAGGTATATAAAAATCAGTAGATGGAATTACTATAGATATTTCTAGCTAATAGCTATATTCTCATATCTAACAGACGTTTTGGTTATTGTATACTTCGAAACTCGCTGAAGTTACGGAATACTTGAATTGACTTCCATCGTAAACTAAGAACCGTGACTTAGAAACAGTGGAACGAATTTTAATCACAGAAATAAATCTCACTACGTTTGGAGTAATACAAGTCCTCGCTGTATTGTACAATCATCTTAAGATTTACTGCCAGTTCGGCCCAAAGGTTTGGAAGAATTCCTTGTGACGTAGAGATACACTGCCATGGTCAGTGAAGATAGAAAAAATATCGACAAATGAAACAAGACGCACATACTTGAACGGTATCCTCATAGTTACACAGTTAAGCTTTGTTTCTGCACCAAGAGTTCTGTTTGGCCCCAGAAAATTGCGTGTATGCTTAAGAGGTAGATATCCCATGTATGGAAAACAACGCAGATACGTCAGAGGTATCAGACAATGGCTGAAATGCCTCCATGCGAACGAGACGAGATACAAATGGAGAAGCAGAGCTAAAACCTTGTGATGTGTGGTCGGGGGCATGCGGAAGCGAACTGCGAGGCTCTTCTCGATGCTTACTTCTCGGGAGGATATGTTAAGCCCCAGCCATTTGAAAAGCCAATTTTCTGACCGGTTATGCTGGTGTCATGCAGTTACTGAGTCAACCAAGTTAGTTTTGAATTCTCAAAAGTGGAAGAAATCATGCATGATTATTAGTCAAGATGCTTTTCAAGCTAGTTAGCATGTTTCTGCCACGCAATAACCTTCAGGCAAACATTTTAATTCCTAGTGAAATGCAACAGCGTTGTTGGAGACGCGCATTCGCATTTCATTTGAGGTACCAATAATGGATGCCTGGTGAGTGCCAATCCGGGTGGATCTCGCTACGCTAACCGAATCAATAATAAAAGTAAGGCTATATCAATATTCGCACCCCTGTCATCCCTATTCAGGCTACCCGCTGGCCGAACCGAATAGTTCGGGGTGCCAAAAATTGCTTCGGCGAGTTCATGTTGCACGACCGAGAGAATTTGCGGGGGTGCGTTTATTACCCGCTTACAATCATTGTAGTCATTTTAACATTGGTGCTGTGCAGTGGCTTCACAAGTTCACACTCCTTTGGGACCGGTCAGAGTCATATGTCATCCCCCCCCTGCGCCCACTGTTTGAATTCCGAACCAGTGGCATCGAGCCCCTCCCGCCGTAATGGACTTCTAAGAATGAGATTTGACGTGTTCCAACATCAACAAGGTCTAAGGCAGCCACAAAAGTGTGCAATCCTGTAAACACGCAATTTGCGATCGAGGCTTGGCTTCATTGGAGTCATGCCTGAATTCACTAGGTCTAAGATCTGACCCTGTTAGTTCTGTATCATCTGGCTGTGCTAAATTGAGTGCCCGATAGTCATTCGAAAGCTCGTAGCCATCGGTAAGCAAGCTGTAGGCTTTCTTATATATTCCTTGCTTCCTCCTTTGCTTCAAGCTTTTATTTCTCGTCATCAATTCAGCACTTCAATCTTCAGTACTTTATTCTGAATCCAATCAAAATTTCAAACTTCATCCAAACATCTCAAATATCCTAGGATTTCTACCATCACCTCTGAAACCCCTTCGCCAATCATCAACACCTTTCAAAACGACCCAAATGGCTGATTCGCAATTTGTTGGATCTGGTATTATTTCTTGCTCAGATCGATTTAACTCACGTCTTGCTGCTCAATACGCTGGCAACGCAAGTTTCGAACAATCAAAACCCGACGCGATGAATTCGACTTCTCCTATGCCCGGTTACGCATCCTCGACCTACTCTACCTCCACCACATACACTGAGAAGCCAATGCTTGAGTCGTCCAGCTCTAGCAAGAAGTCAAGCAAAGTGTGGAAGAAGACAAAGCAAGTTCTCGCAAATAGTAAGCTAGCCTCTCTCTTAGATCACCATTATCCATTTCAAAATACTAACTCACTTCTTACAGTTGTTGAAGATAGACGGCCTGAATACGAGAGGAGAGAAGCGGAAAAGCGAAGGGCAGAAGGAAAGCCAGAGAGAAGCACTTCAGTGACTGAAGCTTATGGTATCGGAGGACTGAATCCTCACGCGTTCTCGTCAAGAATTTAGAGCACGTTGATGAAAATTGGGGATCGTGATATTGGTTTATGGGCTATAAAATGGAACTGGCTGGGTGCTTTGCACCAGCCAAGGGGCGCAAGGCGTTCTATGTGCTTTTGGGGGGTTTGCTTTCAGATTGAGATACCTCGAAGATGGATATAGAGAGCAGTGTGCTGTCATTGTTTATTATTAATTTTATTTGTAAGATTTGACAATACCAAATTTCATCAACCAATTTATGGCATTTTCGGTTACATCTCGCTAGCTCCCCTGACTCATTTAGAAAATGTTGGACTCAAAATCAGTGAAGTAAAGTATAATGTTTGATCTAAATGGGTAGCATTGAAAATTGGATATATATATTGGAGGCGCATCCAATGGCTGAGTACAATAAAAAGAGAGGATTCGGCTACATAATCGTTTGGCTGATGGTTAGTTTCAGTTTCTCAATTCTATAATACTGCAAATTGGAAAGCGGGAGATAGAAGAGGTGAGCATTGCCAAATCTGTTACTGTGTGGACCAAGTTCCTTATCATGGAATGAAGCGGGGGATTGTGCGCGAGAATCAAGGCACAAGCGGTATATACATCTTTATATGTAAGTTCCAGGTCACGTGTTAGGGGTTTCTAATAAAAGAAATGATCAAGGATCACTAGTTTGGGCTCAAGGAAGAAGTTACAAATGTTAACGTCATGATGAAACAATACTCTTTGTAATATCCTGCCTCTTATTTACTGTAATAAGGCTCCGAAGAACCCATGATATAGCGAAGAGAAAAGAAGCATTATAAAGGGTAGAGATCAGTTTATATATGATTTGACTAGTTGAATTAAGAATCTGATATTTCCCAATTATTATATCACTCTGCAATTGAAACCTTACAAATTTCTTTACTGTTTAATACCAGTAAACCGTGCAGGATCTTTTTTATTTTATTTTTTAAAGAAAGGCCTTGCTATAGTTTTTAAATCATCTTGCTACCAAAGAAAGCAGTCATCGTGGCCAACTGTACAGTACTTGAACCCATTCAAAATTTCTATCAATGATCTACTTCTTGGGTAAGATCTCGAATCTCAGTGGAGACTAAACCATGGCTAAAACTGCTCTTAGCAAGCCATTGATAATCCTAACTACACTCTAGCCTTAGATCTGGACCATACCAAAGTATCTAAGCTCTTACCATTTATATCAATATCTAAAATAATGTTAGATGTGTAATGACTATTATGCGAAGATTCGTATGCTGCTATACATGCACAAAGAGGGGAAGAATGGGTAAGAGTTCATCACATATCATAATGCCAGAATGCACAAAATACTGAGCAGACCTGCGAATCTAATGGTCGTGGCCAGGCTCACGATTGGCAAGACGATGATAATAGTTAAAAGTGTCCTGAGTGCAGGGGAGAATCACCCCCAGAAACACCATAAATTCCAGAAGGGCTATGGAATCTTTGTTTTATAGTTCTTGAGTTTAATGAATCAACTTTCTACCTTCTCCCTAATATCACTTGATTATATAACTGCCTCTCCAAGTATACGTAGCACAATATCTCTTCATCTCTTCAACCCATGTTTCCCGTGAAGTAAATATCCTATTATAAATTAGATCAAACCCTGACTTGCTCTTCATAACTTACCAAGAATCGCCTTGCCTTGTAGCAAGATAATCCTTGTGCGGAACTTTTAAAACCTCTGTCCTATCCAATACGCATGTGACGTTAAAGTCGTAGAGGAACCATGCTTTCACATCTTTCTCCGCATCAAAGTTGGGATGACAATGATCAGCATCATGACATAAAGCTTGTAGATCGTTATTTATTTCTCGATCAAGGATCTGTTGGCAAAAGCTGCTCCCAAGAAAACGTACCCGTTTATTTCGCTCTGATGGAATGTCTATAACACGAACTCGAATAGCAACTCGGAGTGGGTTATCGTCCCTTTCTGTCGCTCAAGAATAGAATGCTAAATCGTGCAGCTTGAATATGCAAATATTCTGGGAAGCATAGCTTCCTGTTAGTTTCTGATTTGTGGATCTCTTCACATACTCCGGATAGCCTTAAAATAAGTACTTCGTAGAACCAATCAATCACGATTCCGGGCTGTCACTACTGAGAACAGCCGGCTATTAGAACCACGGGTAATCAATGTATTATTCGCTATGTAGAATTAAGCTACATACCTCTTCAAGCCAGGAGTCAACGATGTTGTGTTACGTGACAGACGACCCTAGGATCTGGTGGTCTGGTGTACCCAGTGGTAGACGGCGTGACATAATATAGCGAGTTTAGGTCCACCGCTTTACTCACATCTTGATCCTTTACTATACAACGATACTGCACCGATTTTCCCAGTTCAACCACGCCGAGGATTTCCTTTAATGTTCAGACTTCTATAACTTTTTCTCTTAACGCCCATTGCTGTAAGGAGCATTCATCAACCAAAGAAATATATCTCGAAAGCCTGATCGATTATCACCTCAGGACTTGCCATGTTCTGGTATGTGTGACTTCATTCACAATTCTACTTGTATAACTTACATGCCACATTGAAATGGTCCCCTCAATAGAGGTGTCTGTAACTCGAATCGATTCTCATCACTGGACTATGGGCTCGTTCATCTGCGAGAAAGTCACAAAGCCAAAATCAAAGCCACCGGATGTATTCATTAGCTGGCTAGATGGAGACAGCACCTTTTATCTTAGAGAGCGAAATGAGAATGAGTTTACAGCATTAGATGGGGATGCACAAGTCGACAGAATACACGTAGGAGGAACCTCAGCTGCGGTTTGGCGCATCGGAGAAAACGCGTTCTGTAAAGTACACGCATGGTGTGAAGGGCTGGAACTTGAGGCCAACACTATTCGATTTATAACAATGAATGCCTTAGATGTTCCTGTTCCAGAAGTCGTTCATTTTGGGTTGACCGAATACTTAATCGAACTTTTCTTATAACAAAACGAGTAATAGGACAAACATTAGAGGAGGCATGGCCGCAACTTTCCTCAACCCAACGAACGCGGATTTCCAGCAAGATTGCACAGTACTGCGCCATACTAGCTACAAAAATGTCATCTAGATTTGAAAGCGTTACTGGATGCGGTGTTTATGAACCGCGACTGATGGAGAGTGCACAGCCGTCACATCCGACATGGCTACCTAGGATGCTCGGCCCATTCTCATTAGAGGGCTTTGTGACCCATATGACGAATGTGTCGGCTGAACCTCCTCCTGATATTGATGCTTTGTTTATTTTCTATCACGCTGATCTTGGACCGACCAACATCATGATATCGAAGAATGGCAATCTTATCACTGGAATCATAGACTGGGAGTCCGCAGCCTATTACCCAAGATTCTGGTTAGCCACCAAACCTCTAGTTGCGTCTGCATTTTGGCTTGAATCTACTCCTATCAAGCCAAGATTGTGGAGCGAACTCTTAGGCCAGGCACTTGAGGCAATAGGTTATAAACAGATGGACACAGTGTATCGTAATTGGAATAATGCTAAGAGAAGTGTTCTCTAAATGCTAAATGCTAATGCACATTAAATTATACCGTAATTTTTAGCTCCTCTTCACACCCTTACATGACGTGAGAAAGAGGTATCTAATGGGCATATACACATGTATGAATCAACGGTTTATTGGTTAGTTTTATGATTTTATGATTTTATGAATAGTCATACTGTGGTATTAAAGGCAGTAATTCATAGGCAAGGAGACCTTTGATGTATCTCTGGATATTAGAAAGGAACTCCAAACTTTCGTCTTTATACCATAGAGATCTCTCTCGTGATTGCCTACTAAAATGGAAAGCCCTGTTTGCCTTTTCTACAAATAAATAAAGATGAATGATAGCCACAATCCAGACAATGGAGCAATCCAAATATCAAACACTAAACATAATCCTCACCCAAATCCCGCCCCTCATGTGTCATTTCAATGACTAATACACACTTGCATGGTAATACCACTGTAAGGTTTTTAGGAATTGTCCAGAAACAATGCCAATAAACAATACCGAGAAACCAACCGGAGTGGAGTTTACTCCATTGGTGATCCACAACGCTCGCAAGTTTGCACGCTCGTGTTGTTGTTGTTGTTGTTGTTGTACGTGCAATTTTTATTGGTGCACCTCTTCTCATTCGTTAGTTCAAGGATTGCCAATTGAGCCATGTTGAAAGCTAGCTTGATATCAAGGATGGAGTTGTATTTGAAGGCTTCGTGAAAAGGAAGGTAGGCTCAAGAGTTGATTTTTGCTGATGAGATTTATGGTTAAAAACGTTGGTATTTCAAAAAGGTAATTGAGGTCTTTATACTCAGCACCCCATGCTCGCCTAGGAGCTACTATATAAGATGTATTGACACTCAACTCAGGAAAATGGTTCATATGGAATTTTGGACATTGCCGAAAAGGATAAAGATAAGAAACAACACTATCAGGTCATACAATATCTCTGGTACTGTATCAATCGTAGGAATCTAATAACTACGTGTTGTCCCACAACAGCCTTCAACTGACGTAGCCATTTCTGAATCGGTGGCTCAAATCTGTTGTAGCGTCCGGTACGCATAAGGTCGTAATAAGACCGTTTATAGTTTATAAGGCTCCTTATCCTCGGTTAGTTAGAATAGGGGGTTTCCTGATGTTCGGAAGGGTCTTCTAGAATGGGACTAGCTCCAGGGGAACAAAGGGGTATATTAATTGGCCTTCTAGTAATATAATTAAGAATTATAGATTATTTTTGTATTAGTTAGAATATCCATTTTAGGCTTATATTTCTCTATTATTATTAATTCTTATATTGCAATAGAAATAACTAGAGTATAACGAGGACTTGCAACGTCGACTGAAAGATGACGTGAAACTCTGGGGATACGTTGAGGATAGAGTCAGGTAAGTGATGGACACAATTATTAGGTCTGTGTAGAATGCTGATAGTAGTTCGTAGATATGATTACGATCCTATTCGCAGCGAACTCATTATTCGAATGACAACGACGTTGCACGACACCTTTGCGTCTGAACTGGTTACGGAGATCAAGAAGGGATTTGAGAGTCTAAAAAAGAATCAAGTGGAGACGCGGCCATTCGTTGACAAAATTAGTTCAGTGAGCGGCGCAATACACTTCGAAGAGGACGGTAAAAAGTTCAAGCATGTGCCTGATATAAGGTTCTATCATAAGGATGCCGCATGGCCTTGCGTCGTAATTGAGGTCTCGTATTCACAGAAGCGGAGGAGCTTAATTGACCTGGCTGAAAACTACCTACTTGCATCGGATGGTGGAATTAGAGTAATGGTTAGAATTGATTTAGAATACAAGAAGTCAAAGGAAGCTAGTATTTCAATCTGGCGGTTGAAGACGTCACCGGGCCACGATGGGCAGCCCGAGGGCGAAGTCATCCAGGAGCTTGATAATGAGGTAAGCATGTATCTCGACAATTGGCGACATCACTGACATAGAGTAGCTTTTCAGAGACGCCGAAGGCAATCCTATCCTTTCATCACCTGGCCTCGAGCTACCTCTTGATAACTTCGCCGTCCAAGCACTGTCTAATGGGCTTCCCGATTGCTCCGTTATAGTTGGTCCCGAAACACTATGCACATTGCTGGCCGAAGCAGAGAAGTGGAATGATAAGTCGACACTACTACAGGGTGTGAAGCCCGCACGAATAAAGCGGAAGTATCGTCAGAGAACACCGGACGAACAGCTCATAATGTCGGATGAGGAGAAGGTTATAGAGGAGGAACGGAGGATGCGGAGGAAGACAGAGAAGGCGGATAAGTCCTATGGCGAGGAAGGACTATCGGCTGAGGCGAGCAGTTAGGAAGCGATCTAAAAGTAGACATATGACACTTTTATTAATTATTTTACCTATTCTCTACTACCATATCCAAACTTCCCCTCCACGCAAGGTCCTCCGCTCCACATAAAAAGTTATCCAGAGAGAGGAAGGCTCTTCCTTGGCTCCGAGTGAGCACGTCGACTTGTTGGTATACTAGGTAGAGGTGTATTGCCTCTATGAATCAAATGAACAGACTCTCCAGTTGCGGTCACTCAACGGGATGAGTAATATCGCTTTGAAATCAGTCTAGACTCGAAATCTAGTTATAAAGACATTGTTTTCACAATTAATCAACTGTCAGAGCAGTGGCAAAGGCCCAGTCTTATCTATTTTCATCAATCGTGGCTCATCCCATACGAACAAGGTACAGACGAATCCGCCACCCTCATCCCCCATATTTGTTCGTGGCTTCCACTCATGGTACCCCTTTCAAATGCCTCCGACATGGTCTCAACCTGAAATTCCATGATCTGCAAGCAAATAAGAAGTTCATTTATTTTCTAATTTTAACAATCGCCCTCCCTGATTTTTAACATATCATCAGCTGCATTAGCCTCCTCTACTTCATCATCGGTGTCGTTTTCTAATTCCTCATCGAAATAACAGGTGATTCCTTCGCTCGACGAGTCTGAGTCGCCGTAAAAGGGGTGTGTTGGGTCAGAGGGGTCGGAGTAGTCATGAACTTTTTCAATCAACTATGTCCTATGTAATATTCTCAAGAGAAACGCACAAGAGAGCTGATTCATAGCAGCCAGCAAGCCAGAAGTCTCTTCTTCCAGAGGTCTGGATGTCGCATTTTCTCTGAAAGTGGGCAGGATAATATCATTATACCAATTTTCATTTGGAGAAAGATCATTCCATTTCCAGTGACCAATAATCTCTTGTTCTGGGACCTCCCATAGACAAACATAGTGATGTATATAGTATTGATTCGATTTTCCGTATGGATCTTTAACCCCATAGTGAACCATCTCGGCAAGGACGTCAAAGATAGGTAGCCTGTCAGCAATTCGAGTGTTTGGATCGACAACCGGGAGGGTCTGAGGACCTCTTTGGCGGCTTGCCCTCCAATCTGCCTGCTCTTCAATAGCTGCTGGAGATGTTG
>Ga0247734_1000668_pt1 | contig 28728 bp, 34 predicted proteins | sample UWRJL103311B2_FD_180933 | JGI IMG/M metagenome (GOLD analysis project Ga0247734, IMG submission 180933) | Plant litter microbial communities from Arlington Agricultural Research Station in Wisconsin, United States - UWRJ-L103-311B-2 | ecosystem: Environmental > Terrestrial > Plant litter >...
AAAGAGGTAAACCAGTGGAATCAGAGGCAGAAGGGCTGGATATTTGGCACCACTGGGTTTAGAGATCGTATATAAAGTCTATGAAATAGATTTTGGATCGACTAATGCGAATAGATAAGAAATCTGCAAGTTTGTGCAACGGTGGTTTGCAGTTCAGCCCTTTCCTTCGTCTCCGCCTTGCAAGTAAATCTTATAAGTAGCGGAGAATAGGTTATCCATGGTACATTCTGAGTCCATAAAGCTCATACTGTACACCCATTCGGCGGAATATGTTCGGCAAGGTGCTATGTTCTATTTTCTATTATCTATGTTACATTTGTAGATTATTATCCGTATCCAAGTGAAGCAAACTAAAATGTATAAATCCGGACCAATAGCAAGAAAATAGCCAATCGAAGCGTGCGGGGCATTATGGCTTCATGTTCAGCCAGCTCGATTTGTTGGCAGATGTTCTTGAGGTCTAATTTGAGCCGCAGGATCTAAGCCACGGATCTTCGGTGGTGTTGGATGGGCCTATGAGAAGAGACGCACCATTTCTTTGGAGGTGTAAGAGTGGTGAAGTTGTTTCCCCGGTCGACCCCAACTTGAGGACCTCATGAACCTATTCTTGTCAATCTGTCACGGAGAACTCTTTGCAAGCGGAGATAAGCTGTCTTATTATTATCGAGTTGTCTTTTAGTTAATAAAGCGAAAGTGAATGGAACTTGTATTACCTTAAGATTGTTCGAATTCTTAGTAATTAATATTTGATGCTTTAACCCATAGACTTCTCGTGATCTATGGGAATGAGATTTTGCTGTATGTTCCCGGTGTACAGTAGTTATACTGCCCTATCGGCGGACTCACGAGTCGTTTATACTGTACGGTGCTGTACTTAGAAAACACCTACCGACTTGATTGCATTGACCAGCAGTCCTACAGTAGGTCCTATTTCTAGATATTTCCGCTTACGGCTGGCTTCCCCATCTCAAAGCTCAGATAAGTATCACACTGAGTTTTAGATAATGAAGATCCGAGTAGTGGACGAAACATCGGGACTACTCCCGTCCCGTATGTCCCGTCTTCGCCCCACTTAAAATTCCGTTAAGCTTTCACAGGATCTGTAATAAGTGTGCTGTGCCTCGCCTACTCGGTGACTATAAGATTGCTCCTCGGATACTAGATCCTGGTAAGCGACTGGAGCCCCTTTTCCAATAGTCGAATCGGGCCGTCGCCCATCTAGACCTCTTACCCATACAAGCTAAGGTATTCGATATCTACCTATCTCTGCAACAGTGTTGTTACCATAGGACAATTTCACGACGCGCTTTAAAGCGCGACACTCCAGTAAGTACCTAGCTTACCTGTATTGAAGAGGAAAGCTCGGCTTCGAAGTCTCCAAAAGAGTCTTCACTCTACTCTAGGTGAGAAATAAATCCGATATGAACAATCTCATCTGAGTCAACACCAATCGTAAAATGGTGGAATGGAGATCTGCTTTCCATTGATTTCAGATCAACTAGAGTTCTTAGTTCAAATAGTTTGCTTGTCCCACCAGTTTCGAATGGGGGGGAATGGAAGAACGTGAAATTAATTTTTCAAAGGTATGCCATTAACTTTCAGTGTTAATATCAAGAAGACTTCTCATAGTCAGCAAATCTAATGATATAATGCAATGAATCATCGTTCGTTGCTTATATGAACATAAGTCTTGATATCAATGAGCAGGTTCAGGGAGGGTAGGAAAGGTAATCAATCCGAAGATATCATCCATATACCAGGTGTGGTAAATGTTCTTTCTTGGACAGATATGACCCTTAAGATTAGGAATTCACGGAGGCTCATACCCCTATTTAATTAACATAAGCTCAAGCTTGGGTCAAGGAATGTTGACAGTTTTGAGGGAATGTTATGTTCTTTGTTTTCAAGCAGTTGCACACGCACTATTTTCACTAAACGGTTTGTTGCTTGAGGTCATGGTTATCGAGGTGTTAAATTACTATTGAGTGGTTGATAACACATTAGTTTGTTCAAATTACATTTAAGTTCCTATTTTCTCTTCACGATATGCATATCGTAAGTCATTGGTTGTATCAAGGGTGAGACTAATTCTAACCAACCGTGTCATTTAACCTGAACGCGATGTTTACTCTTTAATTTGCTGGATATTTTAGGCCAAGAGGCGTAATCTGACAGGTAACTCAAGTCGACACGTAAGTCGATTAGGGCTAGATTCAAGTCCTGCGTATCCAATAGAAAACATGTGTTGGCTACCACTTGTTTAAAGAAGACACTAAAAAGGAAAGGCTCAAGAAAGGCATTTCCAATAATTAACCTTATGCTTCCTACCCTACCCCATCTTCACATCGCTGAATACTATTTTTGGGCTAGAGAATCAAAACCCAGCCGCAGACACATGTGCTGGCTGGAGAATGCCGTAAATCTTGAACCGTAATGGATCTACGAGCTTCAACTGGCAACTGATATGGTGCACCATCATTCCTGTCTTAGACAGAGATAAAAAGAGAGTTGTCGCTACCCTAGCACTCACCCAAACTAGAGGCTTGACTGCAATCAAATTCAATCATAGGCGGGTAGAGCTGGTTCTAGATAAACTAATATTATTGGCACTGCTAATATCCTCCTGGCACCCCACTCTCAGTAACTGTAATCGATATTTATGGGAATTCTTCAGCACCAACTATTAGAATCCAAGGAAAAGCCGTTCCAGCTGAAGGAGTTAATTTGGTTTCAGGTAAACTCAATAAGATAGAACTTTGTTTTCTCGTGGGTCAGCTCTCCCGGAATGTTCAAATCATTTGCCCATATTTCGGAAGCTTATTTGAGTGATCCAAATGAAGCACGTAACAATACGATACATTCGAAACAGAATCTATTCTCATCCAGCAAAAGTTCAAATTTCAACCTTATGGCTCTTACTCTACGTATGGTATTTGTCCTATTAAACCCCTATTGGAGATATTACTTTGTGCCCAATCGTATATATGCTTATATCAAGTAAAACACCGGGCCTTGAAACGTCTAAAGAGCATTCATTTTATCTTATTCTAAAGACGGAGTGTTTTTGTAGCTTATTACAAACGCCACTTGTTCTCATATTAATAGAAACGATCTAACGATAATACCTGATTCATAAAATCAAACTTAAACTCTGTAAGTCATCTTCTATGTGGCTCGCCACTGTCACGTGGCTAGCTTATATACATGCCCAGTGCTTTTTAAGCTCAAACTCATGTCATAGTACTAAACATAGTACTGTACGTGTCTAAAATTGAAAGACTCGCGAGTCACTCTTGACAGTGACGGGAAAATGTATTACAAGGCAATTTCGAATACTGAGTTCAAGCTTGCGCCGTTAGGAAACTCAATTCACGTGAGTCAGCGGCTATCTGAGTAATCAGGTTTTGCACGACTTGCCTGCACGACTTGCCTCCACTACTTGCGGTTAGAATGGAATGATGAGGTGAGATGCAGCATGAGAATCCACAGTGTAATCTTGGGATGGGTTTGTTCAGGATTTGACCAACAACAGCTGGTGTTCAGAAGGAGTTCGCTTCCTGTCTTGGAAGCACCATATCTGGAACCAACATGTTGGACGGATTGGAAAGTACACCTACATAATAATAACAATCTAAGATTAGCAGATATCACACCACGCTCCACCAACATCTCACGGACTAAGGATGATTCCACCCATCAGCTTGGGTTCCTAGCAGCCTTCCTTCCAAGTAGTGGACGCATCCTATCCATCATTATGGTTGATTTGCATTGCGAATCGAATACGCTCTCGACTCGTCATAGACCATCCAGCATCGCAATTGCCATCCATCCATCATCATCATCCATCCATCCATCCATCCATCATCAGCAACACTTTGTGTTTTGCCCGTGGCGCGTCAACACCTGCCGTGACGTACCGGGCCTTTTTCTCCAATCGCAGAGGCAACCGCTCTATTTCTCCCACGCTCTCCCACGCGTGCAGCCTATGAAGTGAAGGGACAAGACAAGATGGCCATATATTAAGATTTCCACCACTTATTGAAAATCGTCAGATGGGGTCTAGCCTGTGGAAAAGCCAAAATTGAGGAAGTGCCTGAGCCGGAGCTAGGTGAAAATCCCATATCGAGCACACACCACACACATCACACACAAACCACACGCCCACGGAGCCACGCTCCACTGCGACGCCCACCAGTGTCCACACCCAACAAAACCCCTGCACTAGCCACCTTGGCAAGGTCACGTGGAGGACCCCTCCTCCCCTCCTCATGGTAAAGCGACCTCTCAGCGGTGGCCATTCATGCCAATTCCAACACCAACACCAACAACCAACAAAATAATGCCAGCCAAAAAAAACTTCCAACATCTTCCCACTCCATCGTGCGTTCGTATGTTCGCTGCTGGGAGTCGGTTTAACGGGGACAGCAGCGCTGGGAATTCCTTTGCCGCTGCTGATATCAATCGTTTGTTCCTGGCGCTGTTCCTGACTATCCATCGTTGCTCGGCGTGCCCTTCTCAGCTCGTCCGATACGTGGTGGTCTCGCTACGATAGGAGTCCGAGGAATCTGCCTAGGCCTCTCAGCCTCTACGACCCACCTCAGTACATACAGACAACCTGCACTGTCGAGGTGTCGACACTGTGTCTGACCTAGCCCAGCAGGCTATCGCTGCGCGTCCCCATGGCGTTCGCCCAGAGTCCACCAATCCCGCATCTAGTGAAACTTCTCGCGCTAACCTTACAATATTGCGACTCGATTGTCCCAAGGCGTATTGTCGCAGTGAGCTTAAGTACATTAAATTTCCCCCAAGAGGTAGGTCGATCGGTTCAGCTTATTTGTTTTCATCTCGTTTTCTCTCTTTTTTTTCCTTCCCGCCGTCCCATTTCGCTGTTGAGAAGCAATGGATGGTTCTTCCTCGCCGCCAGTGCTGAGTGCACTTTCGTCACTCACCAAGATGTCGGTCACCAGTGTAACGACATCGCCAGTTTTCGCGCACTACATGGTTGGGCAAATGTCCCAAAGTCAAGCCGTCTTGGATGTTACTCAAGCAAAAGCCTTGGGATTTGACGCATTCGCGTTGAATGTCATAAGTATGGATTCTTGGTCCACCAGCGCCATCAGCTTCTTGTTCCAGGCTGCTTTAACCATCGGATTTCACCTATTTTTCTCATTTGATATGACCCATTTTAACAAAGCTTCGGACATGTTTCCACTGATTCAGCAATACATGTCCAACAATGCTTACTACAAGAAGAACGGCCTACCCTTTGTCAGTATGTATACACTTGTTCTTATACCCTATCCTGTCTATTATCGCCGTCTTGAAAGCTAATCTATACCAGGCACGTTCTACGGAGGCCAACTGGGAATCAATTGGGAGACGGACTACAAGCAAGCACTGGCAGCCAAAGGGATAAAAACCTATTTCGTTCCCTGCTTTTCCGACGCCAGTACAGCTGGGTCGGATCCGGGTGGTCTTTACCAGAAATTTCCCTCTATAGATGGATTGTTCAGTTGGGAAACAGGTAAAGAAGACAATATTTTTTCGTTTTGATACAATATATCTAATTCTGGTTTTAGCTTGGCCGCAAATTGAAGAAGGCAAGCGCAGCGTGAGCACCATTTCTGACAGCAAGATGGTTTCTAGTGCCAAGAGTTCTGGAAAGAGCTTTATGATGGGTCAGTAGCTTATACCTATTCATCTCCCCCCGCCCTGCTAACAGTTCACATAGCCATGTCAAGTCTTCAGTTCAAGCATCTTGATTCATCGAACAACTGGTACCGTCGTGGCGAACTCAACCTTGCACAACGAATGTCTCAGGTTCTTTCAGTTAGACCTGATTTTGTTCAGTTCCTTACAGTACGTTAGCCCATTTAATTTCTCTTATATAGAAAATAGGCTGGCTAGTCTGAATGTTTTTATTGTTACATATCCAACTAGCCCCCAACACTCGTGGCCAAAAAACATTACTAATTATTCCTGTGTAGTGGAATGACGGGGGTGAATCTACATATATCAGTAATGTCTGGGATAGTGCCATTGGGAACGAAGTCAAAAGCTACATTTACGGATACGATCACACGGCATGGGGCAAAGAACTCGTCGGACCTTTCATCACAGCCTACCACCAGGGTGCTACCTCTGTTGCTCAAATGCAACCGGTAGACACCAAAAAAGCCTCCGGTGCCATTTGGTACAGGACGATTCTTACGACTGCTACGTGCGCTAGCGATCCCATTGGAAAACCAAGGGGCTGGAACAATGCCGAGGATGTTGTGAATGTTGCAATCATATTGGCAGACGCTGGGGCAACTATGACTGTCTATAGTGGGAATAAGGTGATTTCAACAAAGACCGGAGTGAAAGGGTTGAACGCTTGGAGCGCTACAGGATTGAAGACTGGCGCAGTGAAGGTGGAAGTTGTGGTTGGTGGGGTAACGCTGAAGGCCAGTGGAGGAAAGGCGGTTACTGCCGATGCAGCGGTTTGCAATTATAACTACCAGGTTGTTGCGTTGAAGTGAAGATTGAGAGCGATTACAAATTGGCGTATTGGCATTGGCATTGGAGTACCGGAGTATAGGAGTCGGAACAAAACATGGGTATACCAAGGGAATAGAGTCTAGATTTTAGAGAGGTGGCGATTATGGCTGAAGGATTAAGTCATGGTGTTAAGTTTAGGTTCGAGGAGGGATATATTTGGTTGTAGATAACCTTTTCCCCGTCAACTAAGACGCTCTTGAAGTCTAATAAAGATTCGCTAGCACTAAAAATACTTTGCGAATATGAAAATGCTCTTACCAATGTGAAACCTGCTGATATGCATTCAGAGCATAGTATATATAAGCAAGTATCTCTCTCGCCACAGGCAGAGAGGCATGTTATTGTGGAGAGTGCACGTGGTACCAAGATTACCTAGAAAGATTCGATATCCAGATTAAGTTCATCACCAACAACCAGACATACCATTTCATGCCCCAATATCTCTAATAATATAATCAGGCGAACATTGTCCATTGTCTTACCTCGAGTAAGATCCTCAAATTCAAGCACTCTGGCTCTCAAGCCAGAAGTCATATCCATCTCTTTCGTTTGCTGCTTCATACCAGAGCCCTCGGTTAATAAATTTCTTTGCCTCATCCCAAGATCCGACTTTCAACCTCATCACAGCCCTTCGAAAGCGACTCGCAAACCATTGCCTCTCATCCAAACCTACCGCTCCAATACCTCCCATCGCTAGGACCCAAAGCAACATTTCATCACCAAGATCCCAAGTGGCGAGAGCCATTTTCAATTTCGTCACCAATTTTTGGAACGGTGCTGCGATATACGGCAATGGAAATGTCACAAGAAAGCTGTATATTAGCGCTGCGATCCGGTAGCATTCAGAGTGTCCGATCCTAGGAACAAGGGAAAGTAAAGCATGCTGCGCCATATTCCTGTGGTCAATCAACACAGAAGCTGTCACCACCCTGCGGCCCTCACAGAAATCATCAATCATGATTGTGTAGCTATTCAGCATTGACAAGACCCGGTAAATATCCGGATCTGTGCCGAATCCAGCCTCCCGGTGCTGAAATATGAAATCATGTGTAGGGCATGACAGTGTCACAACTGAATAATGTGGTATGGTAAGGTCTCGAGCTGCGTGACGAAGTCCTGCACTATCAACGTATTAACTCATATTTCAACAGATAGGTGCCGAACCTACAATGAAATAAGAGCTGAAAGTCCTGGCAATTTGATCTCTTCCAATCCTCCTTTGAGCTCGATCAGTTTCGTCAGTGCTTTGTAATGAACTGGAACGCTTTCCGTCAACGCAAGTTTATTTAGGAACTGCAAGCTACGTAACGGTCCTTGGGTAGGTGTCTTCAATGGCACATACCCCTTTTCTGGCTCGCCGTTCTTCGCCAACGCAGCAATAGCGAAAATGTTAACGTCCTTGCCTGCTTCCTCGGGGTCTCTCATAGTGATACACATGCGTTTTACGATCTCAGCTCGAGATCGTAGTCCAACGAGAGCCATACTCCTGGCGCTGATTCCAATGTGTCCAGCAGAGTTATTCAAAGCCCCAATGATGAACATGTGCATGATACATGGGTTTGAAAGGGAGAGCTGTAAAAGCATCGCCTTAGTATTGATGTAGTCAGCATCAGGGAATAGCGCGGGCAGAATGATTCTAGCATCTGAGGGAATCAGTTATATGACCATAATATGAGCTTCGTTGCTTACTGAAAGTGATGCAACGACTGACAAACTCCCTAGGTAATTCACATTCATAGGTTGAGAAAGGATCAATTTCCTCCGAACTAGGTTGGTAGTTTGTCAATGTATGTGAACTTATTAAGCTCGTCTCGTCTTGGCCAATAAGCTCGTCATGCTCGTTACAAGATGTTAAAATTTGTAGGTGCGCTGTCCCATCCACAGCCCGGCGATCTGGATTCCTACATGTGGGCTTCGGACATAACAAAGGTAAAGTTGGTGCCACTCGGATGGACTTCGTATGAGGTTTACCTCCCTCTCTAGGAGGGCGATTATGACGCCAATGGAAATGGGCGGCATGGGCTCGAATTAGAGAGCGAGTACCAGCGTTTTGATATTGATCATCCGGCACCACGTTAACGAACTGGAGCTCAACCTTATTCCCTGGCTGTGATTTTGAGCTTCGTTTCTGGCGTGAGGACATTTCATAGACTCCATCGGGTGGACGACAAACATGTGGACAAATTCCATATGCCTTCAGAAAGTGCATTTTAGGTCTTCCAGATTCTTGTAAGCCCGGAAATAAGGTTACAGTAGTAAGATAACTCCTATAACCTTAATTCCTCAAACTCCGAATTCACTCCTCCGTCCTTCCAAGAGCGACCCCAACAAGACCACAACCTCTGCACCCACTATACCTAGTCTAGTCAGTGCATTTGCTATCTTAGTTGATTATAAAGCATCACCCATCTTGGCCTTCCTTACGAGGCAGCAATCCCATCGTAGCAAATGCGGTGAGACGAATGGACTCAGTCTTAACGACCGATGGTGGAATTACCACTTCAGGTTACTGAATTAGATTATTTCCTGGTTATATCTGTTTTTGAGGTTTATTTGCACATTTTTCATTTGTCCACCCGTATGATGAAACCTGAGGGGTGAATAATGATGATATGCTGTAATTTGTTGCTAATAACTAAAGCCCTTTACACTATCAATTTCCATCAACCTTGCCGGACTTAACCATGATGCTTCACACTAAGATTGAAGTAGATAGTGTATTTTCCAACTTGACAAGCAATGGAAATAGGAGATAGAAGACGTCATGTTCAGCGGACTGCGGCCTAGAAATCAAGGGGAAATGGGGTTTAAGAAGCACCGATCCCTATGCATCAATCTAATCTCAACTCTGTGATCATTCTCCATTTCTTAAGCTCAGTACACATTATATATTCGTCTCTGCTATCAAAATGTCACTCAAAATTGGCAACAAAGAAGTTGGGCCCATTGCCTTTGGACTCATGGGTACGAGATCAGAAACTTTTGTTCATCTTAAGTCTAACCAAAACAGGGTTTACTTCTCGCGGAGAAGCACAGTTTGATGAAGCAGCAAAGACAATGAAAGTTGCTCTTGAAAATGGATCCAGCATCTGGAACGGGGGACAATTCTATGGTCCGCCGGAATCAAATTCCCTCCAGCTTCTCAACTATTACTTCACCAAACATCCTGAAGATAAAGACAGAGTCTACATTAGCATGAAAGGGGCGTTCTCTTTTCATCCGCTAGGACCTGACAATAGTCCGGAGAACATTCGAAGAAGCATCGACACCTGCCTAAAGGAACTAGATGGCAAAGTCTTCATTGATAGTTGGGAACCAGCGAGATCTGATGCAAAGGTTCCAATTGAGACTACCATTGAAACGATTGCCGAGTACGTCAAGGCTGGTAAAATTGGGGGAATTGGGCTGAGCGAGGTGTCCCCAAGCACAGTTCGACGTGCCCATGCTGTCCATCCCATTTCTTCGGTTGAGGTCGAGCTCTCGATGTTTACAACCGACCCGTAAGTATCACACATGACACCAGCAGGCCAGGTATGAAGTATCGCCATAATATTGACAACATATCTCTAGGCTCACCAACGGGCTCGCGTCGACGTGTGCTGAACTCGGGATTCCAATCATGGCCTACGCTCCGCTCTCCCAAGGCTTCTTAACCGGACAGGTAAAGACTATTGATGATTTCCCTGCCAACGACTGGCGCAGAATAGCTCCCAGGTTCCAGCCCGACGTCTTTCATGAGAACATGAAACTAGTGGACGAGGTAAAGAAAATTGCCGAGCATAGAGGAGTAACTGTAAGTGCTCCCAGCGCAGTCCGCCATGTCAGTTTTATTGCAGCTAATATATGATAGCCCGCTCAAATTGCCATCGGGTGGGTAGCTACGCTGAGCGAGCGGCCTGGAATGCCGCTAATTATTCCACTTCCTGGCGCGACGAGCGTGCCGAGAGTGGTGGAAAACTCGAAGAAAGTCTTGCTGAGTTCTGAGGAAATGGACGCCATCGATAAAATCCTGGCAAAGTTCCCGGTTCAAGGACATAGATGGCCTGAAATGCTCCAGCCATTTGGAGACAGCCAGTAGTTTTGTAGTCTCAAGAAGAATAAGGACAATATTTCTTTAGTACGAACATGCACAGAGTAATTAAGCTTTCTGGTCACCTTGTTAGCTTTTAGAGTGTGAATGTAAGATTGTTATAGCTAAATGACCAGCCTAAAGGCGAAAATGACTAAAAGTATGGTTCTTCGTCGACAGCACGTAAAAAGGAACAGGGTCCAAAAGAAAAGAAAACCCGCCGAATTATCTATCCGGAACATTTAGAAGTAGTGTTCTACCATGGGTTTGAATGACCAGAAAATCAAATTTCCATATAGGGTATCCAACTCCTCCATCTTTCTTGTTTATGATAAGGTTTCACAGACATGTGAGAGCGCCAAACGCTCTACACCTTAACTCATAGCATCCTTAGAGAGTTTATTGTAAGATGAGGAACCGCCGATCTGCCACTAGCATTTATCTTTGGCACTAATTCGTTGACGGGATATGCACTTGTCGAAATACTTAGAGGCTATCGGAGGTGGTATAGGTCTGAATTTTGAAGCTATCCAGTGTCACTAGTAATAAGTTCTGAATTTTAAACCTATTGGCTCAGAGAGAATTGTAGTGTAGATCAATGCAGTGGTATATGACGAGAAAACGTTTTTCAAATAGGGAGGATATCTAGTTTTCAAAGTTGAACTTTTCGTAGACACCCCGTAATTTAGCGAGAACCAAGGTGGATGAGTTTCAATTTGTATATTTATAGCCCCGGTTCTGACACATACTAGAGATTCAGGCCTTGAGAAACAACTAATTAACTTACTTTGGCTATTGCGTGTTGTATTGATATCGACTACTGCAGCTCCCATTACTAAATCATCCCGAGGGACTCAACCAATAAGAAGCTCCAGTCTTAGCATCAATTCCCGAATATCCAACCACCTTGTTGATTGGCAAGGCTACATCCTCTGTGTACCTCACTGCCCGTTTCTGGGTCAATACCGTCGATCTTGTCGTGAAATTCTTAGGTACAGTATACTCCCCTAAACTGGGCGGCAAGTCTTCAATTTTAGTACCCCAGGAGCTTTCTGTCGGCCCTAGTGTTAACACTAATTTCTTTCCATCCGTGAAAAACGAATGGTCAATCCAGTTCTTCGTATATGGTTCTCCGTCCAGGGTTGCAGATTGAATATACACGTTCCTGTAAGAGGGGTCGAAGTTCACATTGCTAATCGTTGCTGTATTGTTGGTCAAGGGGGATGTGATAGATATGCTCTCGAAGAATGGTGGAATGATTAGATAAACGTTTTGTCCTGGATTAGGAAAGAGGCCCATCATTGAAAATGCCATGAAGGAGCCCATAGCACCCGAGTCATCATTTCCAGGCAAGCCGTCATTTGTAGGAGAAAAGAATTTTGGGATATAGAAGTGTGATCTCAATGCAGAGAGAGCAGGCCGTCCGCTATAGTGATACTGAAATACGGTCAAGAAAGCAGGCTCATTGCCGATATATGTAATGCCTTGATCGTGGAGAAATTCTAAACGTTTCACAAATGCAGCTGGGCCGCCAAAGGTTGTAATCAAAGTCGCCTGGTCATGGGGAACGAAACTGCAACATGATTAGCGACTGGTTCAAGAACATATTAACGACTACTTACAATGAATATTCCCAGATCGAGCTTTCAAAAGTCTCGGATCCCGTATTTTGTAAGCTGCACACGCTATTTGGATTGCTATCAATATTGCTGCACTTCAAAACATCCTGGAACATGTAGGTTCCGTTCAGATATCGCGGCTGGAAGAAGCCTTTGTAACCCGTATCGGTCCCATTGCTAAAAAGTGATGTCTGATCCGCCTTGAAAAGATTCTTCCAATTTCCACTGCGTGTAGCATACTTTTCCACATCTTCCTCTCTTCCTCCAAGACCAGCTCCAATTTGGCTAATAACAAAGTCATTATAGCTATACTCCAGCGTACGTGAAAGACTTCTAGTCATTGTCCCGAAGCCCTTATAATCGAAGTCTTGCACAGGTATATATCCCAGCGCTTTCCATGAATCAAGACCACCACGCCCTTCGCAACACCAATCATAAGGCTCTACTTCTGCATCTTTGACTACCGCTTCATATCCAAGCTCCCAGTCAATACCTCCCTTGAGACCCTTGATAAATGCATCAGCTAGAACAATATCTGCATTCGAACCACCTTGGGTATAGCCTCTGCACAGACTCATTCGACAATCCGGAAGCCAGCCTACGTGAACATATGTGTCTATCAAAGACCGAACTTGTCGAGTAACAGTATTTGGGTCAAGTACTATTAAGAACGGCATTTGCGAACGGAAGAGATCCCATATACTAAACTTATTAACTCAAACTTTCGTTCACCAATGAGTATGTCTTACCAATAAAACGAATCAAAATACGGCTCGCTACTTCTCCATAATGGATTCTCTCCTGTGTAATCCTGAGGATTAACCATCGTTCGATAGATACCACTATAGAAATTTCTCAAGATTGATGTGTCGTTAATTCCCTTTCTTGATACAATGATGGAGCTTAGTTTCCCTCTCCACATGGTCTCGGCAGAGGCTCTTGTAGCATCAAAGTCAAATGTGGGAATCTCAGACTCGGCACTAGCACAAGCTTGTGCGCTGCTTATCATACTCACTCCAACCCTAGCTAGAATTCCATCACCGGAGCTCTGAAATCGACTGAAAGCCCCTCCAGGTAGAGGATATCCATTGATGGAACGAGATATCGTTAAATCTTTGACTTGGGTACTGGCTCGACTGTTCACGAATATCCCGTTGTCTCTGAGCGGACCACCAGAGAAATCGGCGCAGAAGTAGGCAACATAACTACCCTGGCCAAAAGAAGGCAGGAACCGTGCATTTCCAGTCATTCTTCCAGTATTACCATCTACAGACACGGTCCCATTATCCTGGCGGGAGTCTGATAGATCAGTCAAATCCAAGAGAATTAATGGACTCGATGTACCGCTAGAGGCGGGAAACTTGAAGCGGAAAAGGGAGGTATGATGGGTTGTTGTCATATCTGCTTGAATACCATTTACAAGAGTAATCCCAAAATACCCAGGAGACGCTTTGACTGATTTCGCGTCATAATGTAGCTTTCTTGTCTTTTTGGGATAAGTCTCAATTCATCTATTAGCGTTTTAAGTCCAGTCAATATGGATTATGGATTCTCACGCATCCATTAACATCATCCCCGGCACAGCTGGCGTGGGGAAATAAAGGAAAGAGACCCAAGGATGGTGACCCTCCTGTCCCAGAATCGTGCATGCTCGAGAAGCCAATGATGTTTGCATTATCAGTTGTGAAGCCGCCTTGGTTGCTACCACTATCGGTATCTGCTACGGCTTTTGCCATCCCTTGATAAAATTTAGCATTGCAATACTCTTGAGGGACGTAAACATACCATATGGGATGGTTGCCCCCGGAAATACATTGCCTAAAACACTACGTTAACCTCTTCTTTCCCTTGAGGTTCTCAGATATCTAACCTCCATTGCTTGATCCAATCAAGGGATCGACATAGCTCAGGGGGTCATACAGGGTATCTTGTGCTGTAATACAACAGGCTAACAAGAGAGAGAAAAGGAATGTTTTAGATCTCATAATGAAATAATAAGTACTGAAGCAAAAGCCACAAAAATAGGTTTGGTAGTTGTTGGACACATTGTGATAATATATCTAATAGCGAAATCAGATAAATTACGATCTACCCTTCAGGAATGTGGGTATTTGCACGTTACACGCAGATACCAGGACGTTGTAGGAAGGTGACATGCTGGTAATTTGAGAAATGATCGAGGTGTGCAGGAGAAGTACATGCACTACATGGGGTGTTCATGTGGGATGTATTATATCCAGGTTTGTGCCAAGGGTCTGGATTGGATACCAGGTATATATAGTACTGCACTTTGGTAGTGTAACCAAACTAGTTGGACTCTAACCTAAGAGGATCAGATATTCAATATTTGAAGATATAACTAAATCACGGTTTAATTATGGTACAATCCGTGTCACGAGACGCTCCGTGTACGCGCAAAAATAGAGTATAGCATTTTGCCTATATGAAGGGCTAGGTGGAAAGCAAACACCAAGATTGGACCCCATCCTATTACCTCTAAATAATGTAATTGTGCAATGCGCCTAGGTTACGATAACAGTAAATTTAGCAGATAACTAATGTATTCTGGGTTCCCAAATGGGGAGACGTAAGTTGTGCAAGTGTGGTAATGGTCTTTCGAAGATTGGCATAAATCTTTGGCATGCTGCTTTCCTAGAACTTGGCAATGGTGATAATGGTCTCGTTATGTGGTGTCGATTAAGGCGTAACTGGTGTTAACATATTGCTAGTTCCTATATAGAGAATCAGAATTATGTATACGAGAATACCAAGGAGACAAATTACCTAGAGGTCCATCTTAATATTTCATCGAACGAATTTGGCATCCGTTCATGAGGAGGAAGGGAATGGAAGTAATGGATTGCTGCTATTCTTATTATTTGAGATCGGCTCCTACATACTCGAAATCCTGGGGATGAGTAGGGCTGGAAGTACTGAAGTCAATTTCGGGTATATCTGATGAATTCAACGGGAAGCGTTTCTTGTTCGTAAGGGGTACAGGAGCCCAAAGCCACTCCCATGTTGACCAGGTCAATCCAGAGTGCCGGAATTGAATAGCAGTCTCCGCAAATCCGTAACCTAGTTAAGATTAGAGCATAGCTTCACCTAATTCAAGGTTTACGTACCACCAAGAACAAGCGCAGCATTACGAATCAAAGACGGAGGAAGTCCATAATTTCCTAAGAATAAACTTGCTATAGGACAAGAAAGTCGCAAGCCATAGTCCAAAATGGTGCTAGTAACTTTCAGAGTTTGGTTCCATGAATTAGCGGCACGGGCAGCTTGTTCTAAACTGTCATGGATACCAAACGCTGTCGAGCGTGCATATTCAAGACTCTCAGTATGGCTGTTTAGTAGCCTAGTCATGTTAACCATGGCGCGGTAGAGAGTGTCGGATCTCTGTGATCGCGTTAGCATGAGAGGGTGATCGAAGAGTCGGTTGGTTGGTTACCTTATCCAAAGAAACTTGCTTCTCGCTGAGAGAAATAATGGCTGGGAAGAGCAGTCGCTAAAAAAGTCAAAATTTATATCTATAAGGGTTGGGGAAATGTCACTCACAATGGATTCCCTCAACTCGACTATTGTTGCTCCAGTCTCTCCAGCTAAAATACTCAACTCTTCCATTTCGGATTTAGCTAGGTTTGTGGTCATAGACAGAGCTTGTTCCTGGCCGGCAGTTACTTCTGCCGTTCTCTGAATCACGATCTTAATCAAGTTCTTAAGCAAGCGTTGCAGATCTATGGTGGTTCCAAGGGAGGTTTTAACCGAGGACGCCGTTTGCTGGGATTTCTAGTCAATAGCTAGGCCACATATTTTAGAATTAGACTAACCTTGAAATCTTTAGATATAGATTCCATAGAACTTTGGAGTTTTGTCTTCAGTTGATCTGTATGAGATTTAACTCCAGAGAAATATGACTCTGCAGCATGAGCTTGATCTGACATGGTCTGCTTAATATTTCTCAGTTCTTCATCAAGTCCACTCGCAAATTCTGCCATAATCTGAGTGAGCTTCTTTTGGTGCAGGATGGCTTGGTCTATATTCCGTTAGTCATTGCCTGCTCATAAATTTCTAGTTAATGGACCTTTGTCAATGTCAAAACGAGCAGCTCGGCAAAACAATAGTGCTTTATCTCGATAACTGAGCCAAGTCATCCAGTGAGAATGGTCTTGCCCAAGTGCTCCTAAACATGATCCAACCTGATCTGGAGAGACCTGTAGATTTCCTTTCTGGTCGCGTGAGGCACGCATTAATGACGAACTAGTAAATTGAAGGCAAGCCGAAGGAATGACAAAGCTTCCTCGCTCCAAGTCACAAATGGCGAGACTAGCTGCAAAGCTTTCAACATGATGTCGCTGGAGGTGTGCACTTTCAAATTGATATTCGGACTCCCCAACATCCTCTAGACCCTGGCAATTATTCATTAGAAGCTGAACCGCAACCCGATGACATATCGGCTCTTCTTCAAGGCGCTTCAATTCTAGCATTGCTTTTGTATAGACATCAGATCTTCGAGATTTCGAATCTAGAAGTTCCTGCGCGTTGAAGTTAAAAATTTCCATTGGTCTATCTGTGGCGTCTTAGTTTGTATCAAGCTGAGTAGTAAAAGTTACTCACTACCATCAAAAGAAACTGCCTGAGACGTGATTTTGAAAGGGTTAAACGAGAAAACTAAGAGAGGAAAGTAGAGCAGCAGGCCAGGATATTGGAAGAGTCTCATTCTGAGGAGACAACTCGAGTAGTGGAACTGGCGTGGTTTTTTCTTGAAGGTTGACAGGACGTAATTCGACCCGGAGGCTGCGCAGCATTAGCTGGTTCAAGTTGTAATAGTCGAATATCTCTTTGACGAACTGCTGGTAGTTCATATGGTTTATGGTTTCCAAACGCAATGTAAAGGTGGCGTTAGGACTGCTGAAGGTCAAAGAGGAATAATGATGGGGTACAGTGAAAATGAGGAGATGGAGGAGTCGAGTGGCAGATGGCAAGAGACAAGACGATCAAGCGAGATATACCAAACTGTAGGGAAATGGTATTTCAGGTGAACACGAGAGAGTTGTAATTCACTTGACGGATAGAGTGAACCAGACTCGTCAAAATTGGAATCACCATGGGAATTATTACACGAGTACTAATTGAAGCTTCGTTTGGTGTTTTGATCTATGATCAAAGCCGGAAGGCACGCAGTCCCATGCTGTATGGCAAAGAAGGAAGCGCTCAAGCGCTCGCCCAATAGGTTAGAACGTCCAGTATACTTCAAACATACAAGAAGTAAATTCACCGAGTGATATTTGTGGACTGCTGGATCAGGCTGATCCTTCTATCCATCCTCATTGGAAGTTTTAGCAAATGAAAGCAGTTGGAAGTGCAATTTTGCAGTACTTGAGAATATCACAGGATCACATCTTTCGTCAATAAGTCATGGACTTTTAACGACTCCCTCTCTACAGTAACAGCTATTCCCGTAAGGTTCTTCGAGGCACAAGGCCTGAATGTGCATGAGATTACTGTTATCACGGTCTAGTTGGGAGTTAGATTAAGGTGAAGTGACGATTCTAAAAGGGAAGCTATAAGTTAAGGTACACCCTGATGCTTGGCATGACACGTGACCACGATCCATCTAAATTTCCAGAATCTTGAGGTGGACGACCGCGAGAACAACAGCGCGCCATGTTTTCCACAGCACGTTCGAGCGGCCTAGGCAGGGCAATTGGCCCGGGTCCATCTATATCCCTCCCCTCATTTCTCTTACCAGCATTCCCGGCATCTTCACGATCATTTTCTGCATCAACTTCGCGCCAGTCTCAGATCGGACGAGCTCCCCTCTCAATACCGCCAGAAGTAAACTTCTCTGTCCTTCCTGCGCCTATGAAGAAAACTGTGCGATACCCAGGAGGCTCTATTGTGACCATTGATGGACCATTGGGTATGTTGTTTGTAGCTAGATTTGTTGACCTTCGCTAACGATTCAACAGGCAAGTTGTCCATGGATGTACCTGCTTTTGTCAAATTGGAACATGACGTTACATTACGGAAAGCATATGTGACAGTTCAAAATAAGGAGATACAGAAACAGAGAGAGATGTGGGGTACGTTTCAACATCTTTCTTCATTAGCTGTAATTTGTTAACAGAAATAGGAACAACTCGAGCGTATCTACAGAACCACATATTGGGTGTATCAGAAGGACACACAGCAATCCTACGTTTAGTAGGAATTGGATACAGAGCGACAGTTGAAAATACGGCCACGACTAAGTTGCCCGAATTCCCAGGTCAGCAATTTGTTGTTCTGAAGGTTGGATACTCGCATCCTATCGAAATGCCTGTGCCGAAGGGTGTTAAAGCCAGCACGCCTCAGCCAACTCGTATATTGTTGGAAGGAGCAGAAAAGGAGGTCATGCTGCTATTCGCGGCCCAAATTAGGAGGTGGAGGGTACCGGAACCATATAAAGGCAAAGGCATATTTGTGAATGGGGAGACGATTAAGCTGAAGGCGAAGAAAATCAAATAGATGAAGCGGCCCTGTATTATATCATTTTACGTCTTTGTATATTACGGCGTTTGCCAGGAAATGGACAGGCATGCATCACATATTTCAAAAAGAGCCAAGTGGGCAGATGAAGAACTATAGAGTACCATAACATCCGTGAGACCGGTGTTCAATCTCGAGTGCGTGCCCTTTTAAAGCAAAAAATGAGTAGTGCGAGGTAAGTTCTCTCCCTAACCATCAAAACCTAGGTATATGGCATGCAATAAAAGACCAACAGATTGCCAAGCCCGTTCATGCCAAGCACAACGTCACACCCACGATCGAGTGACTTTGCGCTTGACTTTACAAAGTTCCAGTTACAAACGGGAAGGCTTATTCTAAGTCATATACCCAGATTATTGAGGAGTGTCAGACTTCCTAAATTCCAGCTGAGGCCGATCCCCTTTAAGTCTTCCAACTGGGAGGAGCAGTTGCAAAGTCTACACAATCAACCCCGCCATATCATCCCACTTGCCTCAAGAGGTTTCGCAGCCAGTATTTTGAGCCCTAAAAATGCGCCTCATAAAGCAAAATATTGAGCGTGATGGCACTGGAACCATGACGCTCTTCCCCGAAGAACCAGAAGATATGTGGCATGCCTACAACCTCATAGCTGTGCAAGACCTCCTGCGCGCATCCGCCATAAGAAAAGTAACCACCCAAACTGCAACCGGCAGCTCCAACTCTACCCGCGTGCACGTCACTCTCCTAATTCGCGTCACATCTATATACTTCGATCCTCAAGCAGGGCAACTGCATGTCAGTGGGCAGGTCACGGAGGAGAATAAGTGGGTGAAGATTGGCGCACATCATACTCTGGACCTCGAGTTACATCGGAATTTTACATTGGAGAAGTCTGAAGGTTGGGATTCTGTTTCCTTAGAGGTAGTCAAAGAGGCTATACAGCAAGATCGGGAAGGAGCGGTGCCAGCCGTGGTTATGCAAGAAGGTATGGCGAATATATGTTTGATTACAGAACATCAAACAATATTGAAACAACGGGTCGAAACCAGCGTGCCAAAGAAACGGGCGGGCAAAGCTGGAGATCACGACAAGGGCCTCTCAAAGTTTTATCAAACCACTCTGGAAACGTTGCTACGGCATGTCGATATTTCGGAGCCAAGACCTTTATTACTCGCAAGTTCTGGATTTACAGCCGCAGGGTTTCAAAAACACATTATAGACTGGGCTACAAGAACGGCGAATAAGAAAGTACTGGCAAACAAGAGTAATTTCCTAGTGGTTCATTCGAGCTCAGGACACGTCCATAGCCTCAATGAGGTATTGAAGAGCCCGGAAGTTCTTGCAAAGCTGAAGGATACGAAATATGCTAAGGAGACCCGTGTGATGGATGATTTTATGACTCTTCTGCGGAAGGATGATGGCAGAGCGTGGTACGGGCCTGGTGAAGTTGAGAAAGCTGTAGAGAAGGGAGCTGTAGGACCGGGTGGAGGTGTACTTCTCATCAACAACTCGCTCTTCAGAAGTCAAGAAATCGGTACAAGAAAACGATGGGTGACACTCGTCGACAAGGTGAGGGATTCTGGTGGTGAGGCCAGGATATTGAGTAGTGACCATGAAAGTGGAAAGCGACTGGAAAGCCTAGGTGGGATTGCAGCGATATTGACATTTCCACTGGAGGATCTGGATGAGGAAGATGAAACAGTTCTTACTGGTGAATCAAACCAGGAAACTACCATATAAATCACATTATACCCACCCTTGTTTTTCGTTGCAATAGCTTTCTGAAATGTTCTTGATTGTCATCATTTCTTGACCTGTCTCCGATTGACCAAATTTTCAACGTAAGTAGTGACAAGGTCACAGTACTTATGCATACAAGGAATACAAGGAGACCTTTTTTATATAAAAAGTCGTTTATGGGAAGTATGTTTATTTCTCTATAATAAGATGGTGCATACATAGATTAATTTTCTCATTCATCATTAGATATTACTTATTCATAAATGCTCAGCACATTAGTACTATTGCTATAATCCACCTGGCACATGGTTCCGAATTCTCCCACAGCTTCTGCTCTGCCTGCCAGCCATTCTGTTAGTTTATCTTCTGCACAACTTTCACCAGGGCCACTTCTGCAGCCATCAAGAGTTTGCGGGCTATCGTTAACCAAAATTCTGTAATAGGTGCCTGCATCAAAACCAAAGCTATCGCATTCCATCTTCTCGATAGCAATATTGGTCAAGAATTGCAAGAAATTGCTCGAGATCCAAGCGCGACGATGGTTGATTGTGTCGAGTGGCATAGTCTCATTGATGTTGTTGGCTCCTGAGAACGCCGAGTTATTGAAAAGTCCGAGGGCGACTAGGACCGTGGGAGGCAGTTCTCGATGTGTAAAGGAGACATATAGATCTTGATCTGTAGTTGCATTGGATTTGGAGTCCTGGTCCGCCATGAGGGTGTCAAAAGTAGCGTTGAGCCAGGGAAAGCCAATGGCCCCTGAAATTGGATTACCATAGCCGGTGTTGTAGAAGTATTGAAGGTCGTTGGTGTACTCAAAACCGAGCCACTCATTTGGAGAGAGAACATCGAGATTACAGAACGGCGATGATCCACGAATCACCGTCTCATACCCGCAGAGTAAAGATATGGCGTAGATGTCGGTTGGGGTGAAATTGAATGATGGAGCTGCGGCATTAAAGCGAAGAGCAGCTGGAGTAGCATACACCTTTCGGAAAGCCTGATATGATGTTAGCCTGCTAATTTGGGTCGAGTGAGAAGACAAACCGCTGATTGATCACTGCCCGCAGAAGAGCTGTATTCTGGGCAACCCTTATATGGTGTCAAAGAATTGGCACCCTCTTTTTTACCTTCAGACACCTCTACAATCTTGATTGTCGAAGCGTCATCCGCCAATCCATATGCAAATGACTTAGCGGACTTCACCGTTCTCTCAGCAGTGGAAGTCCAAACTTTTTGCGGGTTGCGAAGCTTCTGATAGCGTTGTGCAACATCGACACCAAGATTTGTTGCCTGCAGTTTTCCAGCTCTGGTCAACATCTCCTGCTCTGCATCTGTGATTGGACTTTCCCAAGTAGCTAAGAAAGACAGAATCGGCACCTTCGCCCAGTCGACAGTTGTGTTTTCGAGCTTTTGTAAGAAGGGTTCAATGAAGGTCTCATAGTCGAAATCATTAGAGTAGATTGCGGCATGGCGAGATAGGTATGCAGCTCTTGTCACATTACAACCTTGAGGAGGTGCTGGATCGGTAGGAGGATCGAGAGGGTCAAAGGGAGGTGCCACACCAGCCAAATGTCTCAAAGGATCAAATGAATAAGAGTTTGGGTAGTGAGCAAGTGCACCACTCGCACCAAGCGCAATTGACAGAACAATTGAGGGATACATCGCAACAAAAAATGATGAAAACAATGCTTCTAGATTGCAGTGGTAGAGGTAGACAATAGCAGAGCACCAAGAAGAAAGGAAATACATATGAACTACCTGCCAAGCGGGTACCTACTTTCCCATAAGCTAAATGCCATGTTAATTCTCCTGTCGATCCAAACAGTGATCCTTGCAAATGCTGTCATTGTTTGAATCAAGTCAGCACGCTACTTTGGCACCCACAGTTTTTATATTTGCCAAGCTATTATTTTACATGCGTCAGCCAAGCTTTGGCGGCCGTCAAGCTTTATTGCCCAGATGAGATTCAAAAGCTTGACATTTCCTCATCGATTCATCTCAAAGAGCTTGAAAGTGCCTCTTTTTGTGGAATAAGAACGATTGCTATCCTGGGTGGTCGAAGATTAAAATGTAGTTAATTATTATAGGAGTTGAAAGCCAAAACAAAAGCCGTTCTGGCCTGTGAACAACGAACTATACGACTTTAGCAGGTGAGGGAGTTTGAGTGGCAAGTGCTCAATGCTTCGGATTTGGCTTTTTACCCTTGTACCTAGGTAGAAAAAGGGTTGACTTATATACCGTAAAGAAATTCTTCGTCAACAAACTGTATATGTTTCCATTTTTATGTTGTATGAGATATGGTAAAGAGTCCTGGGTCTAGAAGTAAATTACTATATGTTGCTCTATAAATTCGAATGTGCTTCGTTTAAGCTATTGTTGTCTCAAATTTACTAGACACCCATAAAATAAAACTCGAGAACTCTACTCAAATCAGGCTAGTGACAGGATCATTCTAACTCTCATGCACAGTATTTGGGATGGTTTCTCATGCCTGTGCATTTATTAGGATTCGAGTTTGATCGTCTCAACAAAATTGATAGGATGACTCAGTTGGGAGTAGAAGCCATACTGTTAAAAGCATAAATACTGAACCTATGGCGGCTATTTATATCATAGCGTCTCACTAAGCTGGAATGTATGGGTATCAAGAAAATGCATTTGCTATGAGAAGTGATCAATAAACTTAGAACACCCCAGGATAAACTCAAGTCACTAGTAAAGAAAAGCTGCGCATCTCAGACAATTTCCCCTAATTACCACCAACCACATATCATGAGTCTGGCCACACTCTCTACACAATCCATGCGACAGCCGCCCAGATTCCAAAAAATAAGCCTATCGGCGACGCATCAACAGAACCAGCAGCATTAGCTGGCACAGTTGTAGATGAACTGGTAGATCTAGCAGCAGTGCCTGTGGTACTCGAAGAAATCAAAGATGTTGAGATTCTCGAACTAGTTACTAACGCAGGTGTGGCGTTAGATTGAGTGGCAGCAACGCTTGTAGGAAGTCTTATGCTATTGTTATCATCGGTGCTGGATTTGGTGTTGTCCTCGATTCCAGTACTCTTGGTACTGTCGTCAGTCCCCGGCTTTGTGTTATCTTCGAAAGTTGAAGGGGTAACAATAGGAAGGCCAAGTGTGATACTAGTGTGGGGATGATCGTCCTTGGTGCGCGACGGATTGTCTTCTGGCGATGGGGTTATTGTTCCGGTTGGGATAGCGGTGTGAGGATGATCGTCGTTTGTTCTCGATGGATTATCCTCAAATACTGGAATTGGAATGGTCGCTATGGGAATCTTGCTAGAGTATATTGTTGTAGATGAGAAGCTGACATGGTGCCCTGGAATATCATCTGAATTGCTGTGATTAGATTTTGTTCAGCTCAACAAACAAGATCTTTTTTGGAAAAGAATACCATTCCCGTGTCCATGGTTTGGTCCATCATCCTGTCCATCCTTGGCGACCACCAAAGTCGTCGCAAGAGTTAGGAGGCATACTTGGAAAAACTGCATGATGAAAACTGTAAGATATACGTTGATCTGTTGATGGTGATGATACTGAATATGGACCACGAAGCTTGGATAATGATGTGTGATGTTGTGCTAGAGCTCTTCCTTATATATCACAACACTAGATCTGGTTGATCTAGGCGAATCTACTAAAATAGTATCAGTTCAGCAAGATCAGGTCTTAACTTGAAACAACACCTACATTTCACACTCCTTGAGCCACGTAGTGATAGCGTAATACCTCTAGCCTATTCAAGCGAGCAACATTCAAGTAGAAAGTCTAAAGCGCTGTATTTGGCAGGCGAGGCAGAAATGGGCAAAGTCACACAGTAGAAGTGTATTTAAGACGCGTCTCCTAGATGTCACTTCACTGGGTGGAGAAGATACCCAACCAATTGAAATATTCTAGACCGCCCTCAAAAGCCTTAGTGAGAGAAGAAAGGTGAAAAACAACGTGTGGTGACATCAGGCTCAATTCACGTGATATCGAACTACGATGCAGCCAAGCGAAAGTTGAACCATTCCATTGGGCATTTGCTTTTACAACGTAAGCTGAGCCATAGAAAGCTGACGTGTATACTTCCCGCTCACATTGAGTAGGTATCAACTGACTACATTACAGTGCACAGGTACATGGACCAGTCTAAAAGCATGCATAAGGCTGAGGGAATGTTTAGAGATTTTGGTACCCTGGTCCGAGAGTAAAGTTGCAATAATAATAACAATAAGGAAGTGTAGCTAGCGCTGGCATACGTAACTTGTTGGCAATCATAATGCTTGGCGAAGACAAAGTTATGTGAGTGGACGAGTCCCAAAGATGTTTGTACGAAGTATAGCTCTCAGTGCTTAGCAAGACTAATAACCAAAAGATTGAGACCTTACCATGCTTAACTTCCTGGAAAGATCATTGTTCTTAATGGAAAGTGGCTAGAGATTAGAAGCTTTCAATCCAACCTACCATTGCCACCTGCCCATAGCTATCAACTATTCTAATATCACTGATATTATTTCTTTCCTCATCTAGTAAGACTCTGTATTTTTCTCCAGCATATACCGGTGTCGTGGCTCTGTAAGTCACCTTCTTGGGAGTCACACTTCCACCTTTCACGTCTCTCCAAAGATTAACCATGTTAATTAGGTTGAGCGGGCCATGAACAACCAGATCTCGGTGCCCTTCAATTTCTCGGCACCACTCTCTGTTATAGTGAATCTTATGGCCATTGAAGGTCAAAGCCGAGAATCGAAAAAGGGTGACTGGTGTCTGCAGAAACTCACGACTGTGAAGGGCTCTTGGAAATGGAAATTCGGTAGGGGTTGCAGCAGGCACTTGAGGTGAAACAATTTCCGGGCGAAATATCCAGTTTCTAAGGAGCCGTATCAGCAAGACCTCATAATACCTTTTGGATCGTCTAAGATAATATTGAGTTGACAGAACTTTGCCATGAATCCTCCTTCAAGAGCTTTTGTTGTTTGCATTAAAGTGATGGCACACTAAAGCACTTGCTCTTCGAAGGCTGCATAGTTTGACGGTCTCAAAATGAGCCACCAAAACCCAGAAGTGTGCGTTGGCTTTAAAAAACCATCTCACTACAAACATGTGTTCTTACCTTTTATCCGATAGCACAACGCCATACTCATTCTCATACACTTTTTGCACACCAACAACAATCATCTCTTCTCCAGCCCTTGTCTTCTTTGCAAGGGCTGAGATAAGCGTTGTAGTCTCCGTAACTTCCTGGCCAATCCTCAATACCTTCTCTTTCCCGTCAAACCATTCTAACTCACCCCCAGCCCACATTCTCCGAGTAAATGGTTGGGGAGCATTGAAAGTTGTATCTGTGCCATCTCTCCCAAGTTGGTCTTCGGTCTGCGAAGGTGTAAAATATGCTAGATGATAGCATGCTGGTACAATGGTTCCCGCAGGAGGAGGTACTTGCGCGAGCTCGGGTCGTGAGAGGGTCGCCGACAATCTTTGTAGCCTTGACCAAATCTTAAATTAGCGGCGAGTTCCGACATAGATAGAAGAGAAAAGGCCCAGAACGACTGGCCTGAACACAATCTTGGCGTGGAGTTCACGATACCTTGTAAAAGATTATGAGTGTACGCAGGGAAATGGAGCGTACTGGTTTGAATCAAGAAGCTGAGTCTGTTTTTGCGGTGAAAGCGACTGGGACTTGGACAGAAATTTAGCTGCGATCGATACAGCAGAAGTAGATGAATCACCGCTAACTAAGTGTCTAAATGCCTTTGACATGGCTGCTGTGAAAGTTTCAACTCACTCCATATTCGTGTTTCCTGGGACGCAGGACTGTTTGTAGATAGAAACCCGTCCCGCCTAATAAGAGGTAAAAGCGGTTCCATTTGGGCCTCGGCTACCCCACCCTACGTGCTCGCTTAAGATTCAGGGGGATACGATACCTAACCTCGCTAACGACGATCAAACTCGTCAAACTTCATGTTGAACATACGAAGTAGGTCTGGAACAAACTCACCGCCGCAGCTCGTAAGCATCAGGAGCAGGGGTACAGGCCCAAGTGCGTGGGTAGAGTTTGGCAAGGTTGAGGGAAGGCAGTTGGAAACTTGCAGTGGGAAAGAATTAATTCAGCAAATCATTCAAATTCTGAATATCAACTATCGTACACGAATACCTTACCTTCTGTGAAATACCGCACAGAAATTTTCCCAGGTGATTACCGGTGATAACCGTCGAAATACGAAACCAAGCCGTCAAAGAAACCACCAAATCATCAATCCGTCCAGCCTTCATAATAGTCATACCAAAGCCCCACCCTCGAACCTTGAAAAGGCACCATTTACTTTTGTAAACAATCATGTTTCGAGTTTCCATAATTGAGATATGTTGCCTTTCACCAGGATAGTCATTCATGCCATGGCGATGTCGCGAGAGTCTCGTCTCTCCTCCATCTGTTTGATCAATTCCCTTTCTTTTGGTGATGTTGGGCTAGCGTCCTGGTCCTTGTTAGTCAAATATCGAATTTTTATGCATATTGAAACTCACAATGCCCAACAGTGCAGATATGCTTGTGGCACTATTCTTGTTTTCTTGAATAGGGGTGTTCATTTGCTGTGCTGGCTTGAGGTGATAGGATTGATAGCCGTTGTTGGTATGGCGGTCTGGGGAGATACATGGCGTCGGTGGTGCGTTTGTGGCAATTCCTCGTTTCCAAGCCTCCTCCAAGAGCATTGGAGAAACGGATCCACCATACTCAGAAGCAATGACACTCCAGAAAGATGATCTGTGAGCCTCGTAGATGTGACGAAGTCGTTCCTTGTCAACATTGGAGACCGTCATAGGCGGTTGGGTAGCGACATCGCAATCCAATCGCAAAGGTGGATTAGTAGTATTATCTGAAAGGGCACGACGGGGCGGAGATGGCTTTGGAAGAATGGCAACTGGATGGTTGAGAACTCGGAGAGGGCTGGCAGAGCCAGACCGTGGAAGCAAGGTACTCGCGGCAGGAAGCTGGACTTGATCTGCAGACTGTGGAGAGTAACTATATGGTGGTGTTGCAGAATGAACGCTCTCGTGTTCGTGGATTGGAGATGGCACAGAGTGCTGCATAATTGGCGAGTTCGCTGTTGAAGTAGTACCGGATGACATGGAGCCAGTACGCTTGCGGCGATTACTCCCGTGGGAGAGTTGATGGTAATGAAGGCGGCAGGCCAGCTCAGTCTTTTTCAAGTAAGCGGCAATATGCTTGTAGGGCATCTTTTGGAGACGGGTTTGGAGGAGGTAAACTTCCTAAAATACGTGATCAGTATATGTGAAATCTTAAGACTCGATGAATTACATACTTCATCCTCGCTCCATGCTCGACCTCCTCCTGTAGATGCCGGCTTCCTGTTCTTCTGAATCCCAAAATCATGTCGATTGACGGCATCAACTGGCGAGTAGCTGGAAGATCCCACGTGGGCGGAAGTGTTCATCTGGTTCATTGAGGTAGACATGGCGGTCGTTGATCGTAAAAGAATCGGAAGTCGTACTAAAATATATACGGTGTAAAGGGTCTTTTGAGCCAGCAAGAGTAAAGAATGGAAGTTGTAAATGAAGGCAGGCCGAAAGCTGCTGTATGTGTAATGTATTTCTCTGATTTGGCGTTAAACGGATAGATCGAACGATTTATAAACGCTGAATAAAGATAATAAACAAGACGAATTAACTACAGTAAAGAATGTAAGCAGCCAAGCCAGTTGGGCAAAAAGAAAAAAGAGTGTGAAATTAGCTGCGGAGAGCGTAGTCGACGTCAAGTGCAGAAGAGTAGAAAGCAGAGCAAAATGAGCGGCCTGGCTTGATCATATATGAAGCATGGCCTTGCCCGGGATCATCTAAAGTAGAACGGTGGTCACATTGGTCGAGGCCGTGCATTTCTCTGGAAGTCAACAATCATGCCGGGCCACCTTGAGTGGAGCGGTATAGCTGATGTTAACAGAGTTTCTGATTATGCATGACTTGGTTGCATATCTCTTTTGGGATAATAAAATCGAACCCGTTTCTGCACCGTATTGGCGTTTCTTGGGGACTGGGATACGATCAATTCTGTGTTTTAAGATTATCAGCGGGGTCTCATGTCTCGATGTCTAGAAAGATGAAAACACAGGGTTTTAATTATTGAAAGTATGATTCTCTAATTGTCTTCTCGATATCGTCTGTATGAAGATATCAACAGGGAAAGGACTCCAGTACCAAATTATACAACCAGTAATTGTTGATAACATACAGACAATATCTGAACCGT
>Ga0247734_1000669_pt1 | contig 28689 bp, 28 predicted proteins | sample UWRJL103311B2_FD_180933 | JGI IMG/M metagenome (GOLD analysis project Ga0247734, IMG submission 180933) | Plant litter microbial communities from Arlington Agricultural Research Station in Wisconsin, United States - UWRJ-L103-311B-2 | ecosystem: Environmental > Terrestrial > Plant litter >...
CCCTGCCTGGCCTTACGTCTCAGCCCGTTTCCCTGCAGTCACCCACAACCACCGTGTTATCTACTCCTCCGCAAGTTCCATTCTTAGCCGGGCTATCATGTAGTCTCACGGCTTCCTCAAGCCTTGCGGTTTTAGAACACCTGTCAATCAACAATATCAGTTGCACGAACGAAAGCACCCAGGACTTACATGACCTATGAAAACTCACGTAGTAACGGGGATGGGCGAGGCAGGTGGAATAGAACTGGGACTGGGAATGGAAATGCGACTACGAATGGCTACTGGCAGAATAATTCAAAACAAATTCGATACAGTCCGACTCTCGAAACTACCCCGAGCTCACGTCAGAAACATATTCGACTTAAGTCCGAGCCCACATATATAGGTTCATCTTTTTGCTTTAGAGACTGTGATACAAAGTCTGAGCCCAATTGGAACTTGATAAGACAAATAAGTGCAACCAAGGAAAGGCACTCCAAATCAGGGTCCACGAGGGGCTCAGGTACCTGGCCAACAGCACGCCTCGACGATGACAGTGATACGTCGATTCAATCCTATAAGATGCCATCAAAGTATTCACCCGCTGGTGCAGGCTCGACACGTGTGGTGCAGTGTATCAATCCACTCAGCAGAGCTGCAAACGAGTGTTCCGTTCCAGATCGATCTCAACATGAATCCAATGGACTTGAGCAAACCCTCAACTCAAGCCAAATGGAGAAGGCATTGAGCATGTCTAATCTCGAGTCAGTTCTTCAACCTAAAGAACTTCCCCCAGCTCTGGAAACAGCTGGCAAGATTACCGATAATGGACTTTGGCTAACCTCCGATGAGCAAGACTGGCAAAGAATGCGACAGTTACGAATCGAGAACTGGGCATTCAGGTCTAAAACACATCAAATGCGGTTGGCATTAAGAAAAAAGCAATTTTCTAAATCAACCGTGGAGGATCGTCTCTTTCAGTTATTCAGAAGGAAGCAACTGGGTTTAGACTCTGAGGCGAATGAAAGTGGAGAAGGGAGTCACTCAATGTCACATTTGATGGAGCAGAACCAGGAAATTAGGGATGAGTATGGACCTTTGGAAGACTTGTGCCTTCAGTTAGAAGATGAGCTCACTCAAAAAGAATCTGAGCTCACAAGGTTGGAGCAGAGGTTCGATAAGAAATGGGCAAGGAAGCCAACCCAAAAAGCTGAGAATGAAGAAGAATTGTTACCTCAAGATATCTCCTTAAGCTCAGACGATTTAAGTGATGAAGATGAGGGTAATATCAATGAACATCCTCTAGTTACACAACTTTTATTGAAGAAGGGGGAGCTCAACATTCTGCGAGAGCGTGTCGATGAGTTTTGGGAGGAGAAGATACGATTAGAAGATATCAGAGAATCTCGAAAACGTGTTGGCCTATTTCTAGCACCCGAAGACCAAGCTTGGCTGGATGAGTTTCCTACCTCTGAAGCAAAGCTACAGCATGATATTAAGGTTCTTAACAATGAAGTCAACATTATGAGACGGGATTGTCTAAGTCGAAGACTTATCGATGACCAAGATCAAACCATAGACTTTCAAGGTCAGGAAAAAAACGCATTTATGGACGAGGGTTTAGATGTTCAGGACAAGGTCTCAGAGTATGTCAAGTACCCCCATCTACTCCCAAAACCTGGCTATAAGACTGAACCGGTCTATGGAAAGCTTGACGCGGAGTCAGATCGTACTGCAGCCAACATAAACGATTGGCTATTGGATATGCTGCGAGCATCGCCATTGGAGGTGGACTTACTAGCAAGGACTTTTGAGTGGAATGCAGGAAAGATGGTTGACACATGGGAAACGTCTGTTCTTTCATTCTGGTACCAGGATGGGACGAACACTAGGAAGATACAAGTATGTACCGCTAGCATAGCAGACGCCCAGTTTGGTTCACGGCATTCGACAACGTCAAGAAATTCTTTTGGTTTTTTCATTAGTTCTTAAATGAAATTACCTAAATAGTCTTAAGCCATCGAACTCTACTGGATGTGGTATCCGTGGAAATTGAAAACACAAATATTATTGTTTTCGACAAGAATGAGTTAGATACAATTGATAGTTCGAAATGACACTTCTGGGCTGTTATTATAGGGGGTCTGTTATTCTATATACTTATTATCCGGAGCTTGTCTGGGGATTTAAAGAGTATGAAGTACAAGCAGGGAATTATGGTATTTTTTAGAACATTATTTAAATTAAGGATGGCTCTTTTCTATCTTCCATAAGAGATCAAGCTCGTTGGTTGAAGTATGGCGCTAATCACTGTTGTTATCGATTTATCAAATTGTTTACTCCAGATACCGTAACATTTCCGTTACGATTAAGCCTTGAAACCAGATTATTCTTCAGGCCAATCAGAATGAGTCGAGGATCACTATTGACCATAAAAGGATTAATCATATATTGTTATATAACAGTTATAGTACTTTACAACTATTAGCCCCTTTCTCCTTCTCTTTGAGGCATCAACTTATAAATTGCCTGTCAAATCTTTTGGTAGAGTTAAAATCGTGGAAATGTCGTATGTTGGAATATAAAAACATAATAGACGGTGATATCTTCAGAAACTATGAAATTTCATGAGAAATAGCCTAGATTCTTCATAAATAAACTATAAAAATGCGAACAAACCATATAAATCAGCACAAATGTAGCGGGAGTGTATTTGTAAGAGAATGGTTAACTCGGATTTAATGTGTAGACCGGCGTAGAAAAAGGTAGTATCGCCCGATATACTAATTCATATGGGCTAAATAAAGTGCTAAAGTGATCAAAACACAACACATATTTTAAAAGATAGCCCAGTAGCCACATCATTTGAGCTCGTAGTCAGAAATTCACCTAAAACGCTTTCTAAGACGCAAAAGTTCAAAAACTAACTCTCCCTACGATAAGGCATACTGTCCCAGAGTGCTAAAGTAACAAGCCTGTTACCGAAACCACGTCTTGTGGCTAGAACCCCCAATAATTATGACCCTAGAGACTCTAAAATATCTAGATAAGTACTTGCAAAATATTGCGAGACTTGGCTCAACCTTCTTTAGCATTACATACATAAGTCTGGTATATTAGAAACTTGTTGCGAGAAAGCATACGCTAAACTAGTTGTATATTACCCATGCAATGCTGGCAAACTACGAAAATAGAAGATTTGTTTGCTCTCTTGGGATAATGATAAGTATTGGAATAATTAGGAAGCCCTACGGAGGCTTATTAGAAGATTGGCAGAAACCGGGAGACAAATATGACCCTTGAGATATTGAATGCGATCCATTAGAGAATCAGCTCAATCGGTGGGACTATAGCCTCCAATAAGCAGACGACCATCTTAGAATGACATTAAATTATGATTCCTTTCATCCAGATAAATCACTGTAGCATTTGTCAAGTCCCAATTCTCCAACTATTCGCTATTTAAACTCTGTAAGCATAAAACAGTGGAAACTCTGAAGAGAAACTTCTCTAACAGATCGCAGAGCATTCCGAACTCGGGGGGCTAAATTTTCGGATTACAATCTCTCGCATATTCTCTCCTACGAGATTCTATCTATTTGATTGCACCTAATACATCAGGCAAACCGGCTTGCTCTACACTTTACACTAAAAAGGTTACGAGTGTCAACGCTTGGCACCAACTGTTGAGTCTTGCGATGCTTTAACATTTTGAAGCGCTAGTATTTAGGGATTTAATCCATGTAAATTGATTTCTATGCATGGAAGTTATGGCGGATATAAAAGTCACTGGATGCCTGCATATGAGGCTGTCCTGTTTGTTAACCAAGAGTTGATAATAATAGCACACTCTCTACCCCTGTCTCTTTACTATATTGCTTTCATTCGACGGACATAATATAGTCATTCGACTTAAGTCTAACCGACGCATGTGTTTTACTTTCCCGGCTGAGATCGCTCTTCGGTAGACCACTCGTTGGGGGCCTTCCTCGGTGTAAGCCAAATTGACAGCGTCCTCAGGGCGAGAAGCCCTACCAGCCAGCAAGGCTAAATTAGCCAGCAACATGAGTCTAAGAGATATTATTCAGACCTTTCCAATGAGAATATCAGAATTTCAATGCATTAAGCTTCAAATATTGGCCGCTTGATAGCTGGCAATATCAACGAATTACATTCCAAGTTTAGTGGCTGGGCTTAATGATACTTGAACCAGATAGAAATCATTCCAATTGGGCGAATCTGGAGAGAAGCGGTGAGCCGCCTTGACTAGGTGTTCTTATTTGGTGGCAGGGATACGAAGAACACTCCTACCAATATAATACCGGTTGGTGAAAGATAAAGAGCCACAACACCGTCGCTCCATACCACTTGTGTTATTCTTAATTTTAACTCACTATAAATATTTTATATTATGACAGCCGGTATGGGCGTTCAATTGTCTTATTGTAGAAGAAGAAGGGCTAAACATGCAGTAGGGTGTCGCTGTGTCATGGGTGGCGGACTTGCGGTGAACAGCAGATTCTCAGGGCTGCTTTCTTCTTGCACTACTCGTTGGGCAACAGCCCATAAGGTATTAGTCTCATAGAGCAAGGCGTTAAGACAACGTACCCATGTATGTCAATATGCGCGTGTATATACCACTTGAGCAGGGTACTCCTGACAATGCACAGCGTCCACAAAATTCGTTTGTCTACTGGTTAGGTGTTCATCAATGTCCAGCACATTGACTTGCTTCCTGTGACGCTACACTAGTGAGAATATAGATACAGCTGCAGGGGTTGATCATGACGCAGTCAAACATGTCTTGACAGTATTAAAATGTATAATGCATTACCGCATTCTACCGTATTCTATAGGGATTCAGAATTAATGCTAAAGGAGTAATTAGGAAGCAAGGAGTGATCGTATGAATCTGCGCATGTTCAATTGTGATGTAAGGCTGATTATTTACTTATATATACGGAGGTGAAGATATGTCAACAAATTTAGTAGCTGCACTAGGTCTTTACCAAATTGATCGATTGGCCTTTTTCTTTTCTTGAGTGATCCCCTTTGAGTGAAAGGTCCACAAAAGAAGCTCAGGCAACATATAATTTCGTTTCTCAATACCAGTTTCATGCTTTAGTTCTTAACAAGTTTTGATGATTAAGTATGGCCTTGCTCTTTTTCTTTCGAGTGGATCAGCTAGATGGCAATGTGACGATAAACGAAAACGGTACCAAATATAGAATCCTCCGTGGAAATTTGCCACTTCAAATCAATTTTTATGCAAGAAAAGTTCATGCTGCCTGCTATTCTGCCAACCATGTGTCCGCATACGGTGTATGAGTCAAAAACAGGAGTGAAAATGCGGTATAAAGGAGAAAGAAAGCTAGAGCTAAAAGCTTTTGCCAAAGCTTGTGCTCGTAAGTGTAAATTAGTATTCTATGGAAATAATGGTTTGATTGATCACTTTGCATTGCGGATTACTATGTCATAACAACTAAAGCTATATCTCATTATTTTGAATCACTGATAAAAGGCATCACAACACCAAACAAAGAAGTACTACTGGGACATATGTAAATGCCCTCTTCAGTATTGTGTGGATTTATTAATACATGCTTTGACTAAAGCATAATTAAATTAATGATAGGAATGCTAGTTTTGAGCCAGTTCCTCAAAATCCAGACTTGAAAGGATTTAGTAGTTGTACGGATTTTGATCATCAATAGAGCTGAGCACCATTTGTGGGCTAATAAATTTGAGAAAGACATTTTTATCTGAGTTAATTTCAATTCTAAGCTACTGTAGAGAGAATTTATTGTGGCCTAGGCAATAATAGAGATTGAACTCACACCTAGCGATAAATGGCAACTCGTTGGTTTGAGATATGCAAGAAGATTACTGGAGCCTAGAGAATGAAAATAGTCACCAAAATTGCATATACTCTCCGATTTTTGTGTAGTGTAGCTAGGATCAACCCATGGATTCTGTGGCCTATTGTATATAGTTTATCTTTAAAATGATTTGTTTCCTACATTCAGTAAGCATAGCTTCACTTTTGGCTTCCAGGAGATCGAGGTCCAATATGTTGCCCGAAGTTTTGACTCATATGAAGTTAGCCTTAAAATCCAGGAGTGTTACTCGGGCAGACAACCGTTCCGAACTGGTAGCCTATTACAAAGTCGCTACACATTCCATGTAATCTCACAATTCAACAGTGGGCGTTGCGGGATGTCAGCTTACAATCACTGCTCCTGATAAGCATCGATAAGCATCAGGGTTATGAGTTTGAACCATGGTTTTGCGGACGTTCCAAAAGAGGCGTTGGATTTTCGGTCTTTCGGGATTTAATGGCGCTGGTCAGTTGCTACCTGATTTGTCTTTTGCCAAGGCTGAAATGTACTTCGTAGAGATGAGGGTTTGGATCTCGGTTCCGAGAAAAGGAGCGCTTGACTTGGTCTACAGCTTACCGCACGCCCTAAAAAGAGCTGATCGTGTTAATGGAGTTGTTCCTTTCTGAGTTTGAGTGAGAATGTCACTTGTACTTCCATGCGGTGTAAGTAAAGTAATCAATAGAATAGGACGTTCTCGCCAATTTATTGCAAAGTATAGTTTGGCTGATATCAAGAGTGTTCAAATCATGGTTGAGGTACAAAGCCGGAATAATATGTCCCCAGGTTCTTATTTCTTGGCCCTGAGCCTACCAGCGTAACGCCAGTTGTGAGGTATTCAACTATTCAACCAAACATTTTGCATGATAAAGAGCAGTCTCTCCTGTATTGCATTGAGTTCCAGTCATATTCTCAAGTCATATCTTGATCTTTGATCGTAAGAGCGACCAGTGTTTCGTATTTATCTCAAAGATCCTGCAATTGCAAGGTTCACTAACCCAAATGATTTGACAAGCTAAATGAATATATGCAACATCCAGACTACCAGGCCATAAACCCCCAAACACTGCTATAGCACTATCATGTAGTGCTATTCTCAACTGTACGTATGGATCGAAATCTTGTACTACAACTCAAGTGTCCCACTTAATAACTAGCCCCTTAAATAAGCGAAAAACCACATCTAAGAGGCTCCACCACAGCTAAGCTATCCAAGGTTCTCCCAGAAAGCAGAAGCCGAGAGAGAGTATTGATAAATTTGGCCCAAAATTCCATCTGTCACAAGGGTCTATGAAACAGGCATTTTTCATTCAATTGACATTACAAGGGAGCTGGGGTTCCGTCAAAATTGACGGTGCAATTCTCGGTCGTGCCCATTAATTGATCAATTCAGGAGAATGGCTTGGCATTCCAAAAAGCTTCGAAAGCGTGATGACAGCTTATAAGGTTTTGGCTGTATATCTCTCTTAAAAGTTTGCCTGTTATGTATGAATTCCCATTTCTAGATTTCTTTGGCTGACTTCAGGCCTCAAGGCTTCAAGTTGTCATCGTGCACCTTCCAACCTCAGATCATGACGCTGAACATGTTGATCCGGTGAAGCACTCATACTAGAACTCTATATTTCTGCATTACTCATAGAGCGTGAGCCTTCATCCTCAACGGTTATGCCTTTCCTTGTCAACTCCCTTTCCCTTTCCCTTATGGTCACGCTTATCGTGTTTGCCATGTTTCTTCTCATCCGATCGCGAGCTCCGAGATGGGATATTTCTTGGTCTTTCAGGGGGCTCATCTCGTTTCACAAAGGAATTCCGGCTCAGGGTCGATAGCCACTTATCTTCCACCATGCCAATATTAAGGACCTTCACATAGTGCTCAATTGTATATACCTTACTATAATTTATTCTGGAGGCGTTTCCCAGATCGCCTTCCGGACCTAGCTCCTCTCTTTTTACTTTAATCGGATCTTTTGTCAAGTCTTCTTTTACAACTGAACCATCAGTTGCATGGTACCAAAACTCATCCGGCGGGTAGTCGCTAGTGTGAATGATGGCATGTTGCCTTGCTTCGGGAAGATTGTGCTTCAAAGTTGCTTGGTTTTGATAGGTGTGAATAGGACTGCAGTCAATCGCCGTCAGCATAAAAAACTAGAAAAACAAATGGCTTGAAGGTCGCTTACCAGCATATGGAACTACCATAACCTTCCTGTACAATTACAAAGCGCCGTATTTCGGTAAATGCTTTTCCACCGTGTATTGTATCTACTATGGAGGAGGTGCTGAACTGATTTCCGGCTGGGAATGCCCCAGCTCTAGCCGGCTCTGTCCACAGAACTAAAAATACTCTGCCTGTCTTCCAAAAAGACTTTTGCTTCTTTGAGCTGACTTCCTTATATCCTGGCTTATGTCAAATTTGATATTTTCTGTCTATTTAATAATGCAGTCTTACGGGGATTGAGTTCTGTAGCATTAACAGATCCAGTTGAAGGCTCAGCGGAGCTCCATTCACTCTGTTCGTAGGATGAACTCGCAGCTGAAATTTCGAGTTAGAAAGCCAAAACAAGACTAGTGGGTTACATACTGGTTGCCTGTGGAACCGAAGAAGTGCTTACACTTAATCGCTGGAGGGCTTGCGTGGCTACGTCTTCGTAATCATAGTTTTCATATTGCTGACTAGATGAATAAGGGTATCTTGAAGTAGAAGAAGAGCCTGTGGTAGTCATAGGCGTCATAGCGAACTTGATCGTGGATACGGAGCCTGTGGCTGAGCTAGACGATGAAGGGCGCACAGATTCATTGCTCACTTCGTTATAAGAACTATACTTAGACTCAGCATAGTTGGAACCTGTTGATGCGTCATTTTCGTAGTAAGTCGATTGGGAAGTCGAGTGCTGTTCTGGAGGGACAGGGTCGGTTGTATAGGCGCTGTCAGGTTCTGTGGCATACTGTGCCGTGTTAGAGGATGTTGTCGTAGAATAATAATTTGGCGTGGTGATAATGTTAGGACCAGCAAATCTAGGAATAGACACGGAGGTATCTGAGGCTTGTGTTTCTTCTGGATCCCGATAGTCATACTCTGGATCACCGTTGGGGCCAATTCGACTTGCAGCCCAACAATGATTATGCTCATCCCATGCCCAGTCAGACCATTCTGTGGACTGGTCAACGGCCTTCCCCTTTCTATGTTTTCCTTTCGGTGCCATACTTGGCTGGTACTATTGTAATGGTGACATAGTAATTCCACGCAACGGAATGTCGTACGCCGATGGACGGGCTCTTCGACCTCTTATGGCAGTAGCCCATCAACAGAAGTTTAGCATCCCTAAAAGAGCCTCAGAACCGAACGTTCATTAGCCGAAATAAATGAAGTGCCATGGGCAGCAATCCTCCACCGAAATGTGAGATTCTGCAGTGGAGTGGCGCGCGACTTGTCAAAGTCTGGCACGACGAAGTCATCATTGGGCACTTCAACCCTGTGAAACAAAAGTCAAATAAGCAGTGAATGTTACCCAAACTGGCTTTTGGGGCGACCAGTGATCATCCACAATGTGCATACAACCGACTCTGCCGTTATCGCCGCTTTAGACTACGACGTCAGCGGTCAATGTATGGCTTCCACAGTCTACAGACTGCATAACGCCGGCATTGAATTTGGCACAAGGTACCTATAACAAGCCATGTCCCTCGGGAGTTACCCTCATTTACGACCCTGTATTTTGGTATCAGGCAACATAAATGGTGTGTTGGTTGAAATTGACTCCTTCCGACACACCAAATTCCTTACTATTCGACAATGGTACTTATTACATGCTGCAAAATGGTCAGAACTAAAACCCGAATGCTAAGATGGATCCAGGTACGTGAGTACTAGTGGCTGGGGCTGCGGTGGAAAAGTAATGCTAACAGCAGTCTCAATAGTCAGCTGTATGACAACTTAATACGCTAAAGGGTAGTATAAGAACCAATTTAATATTGTCTAAACAACTTGCTAAATGTAGCGAGGGGATGTGCTGTAACGCTCATATTTACCCCATTTATTTCGGTGGAGCTCCATATGCTTGACCGAGACGTTATCAATGGAGCAAGATACTTCTCAGTTCGAAGCTATAAACAGTGGTGTGAGCAGCACCAACAACTTAAACACTGGCGTTGGTGTTAATGAAGAACGGAATTTGGGAAGATCCACCTCTTCGGAAGCCTTTGGCGATCAACTTCTTAATATGGTACGGTCTTTGAAAGAGGTGGTAAAGCTGCAAAAGTTGGCAATGGAAGCTCAAATCGATGCACGAGAGAAGAGACGCGAAGCGGGATTCAAACGGCGCGATGTCTGGACCCGAGATGCAACATTCATGAAAGAGCTTCAAAGATTAATTGCCAAAGATCAACTCCAAGGATTTAACGAGCTGGCTAAACTCGCAGGGGAGTGTCAAGTAGCACGGAACGAGTTAGGTCCTCTCGAAGAACAAGGAACACAAGCCGAACAGCGGCTGGAAGGCGAGATATGGAAGTTGCAAATAGCAGAAGAGAGGATGAAAGACAGATTTCACGATGAGCTCCAAGCCGTAGAAGATGCATCAGCTCAATCTGATAGCGACTCTAGCGAAAAATCTTCTATTTCAGAGTCTGAAGATGAGGACGAGGGCCTACAACCGACAGGCAGTGATCAAAAAGCCGCATATATATCTACAGTTTCGAGCTCTGCTGATCCGCTCCTGACTAGCATTAATCATGAGCTGAGTCAAGAAATACTTCTTTTTGGAATTGAAGACCATGCTTTTGAAGCCGAAATTGCCGGAAACGATACCTCATTTTGGGATTCAGACTCAGGCTTTGGGGACATTGATCAATCTCTCGATAACTGGACTAAGAACGACGTAATTGGACCACATTTGCCTCTTCCATTCTTCTATTCACGCAGCATCTATCGATATCCTGAGCTCACTACAGACTTTACAACGAGGCGAGAGCAGATAAACAAATGGCTTCTCGAGACACTACTTCTGTCACATCACGAAGTCAACATTCTTATGGACCAGCTGAAGAATGAAATAAACCCAGTCCCGTCGAATTGGTCGCAGCTTGTCATCGCGTATTGGGAACTGGATGGAATGGCTACCTCTACCAAACGACAGTCACTTATGGCAAGACCAGATTCACGCACAAATTCGGGTCACACATCAGGAAATAAAGAAGCAAGGGCATCAAACAATCCGAATGGGAAAGATATACGCTTGGAATACGACTATCCGACGTTTAATAACGGAGATCATTCTCAGAGCTTGAAACCTCTGAGAGCTGCCCCAGAGCCACCACATCGGAAATCACTTAGTTATGTTAATATGTCCTCTCAAGATCCATCCAAGACACATGAACCGTCGTGAGAGAATGGAAGTCTTTGCACGTTAAAGAGGAAAGATAGAACCCCAAAAGGTGGAAGACGGAAGGAGGTAAGAGGCGGCAAAAAGAAACCTCTGGTATAGCCAGAACAAATTATATTCGTGTTGGTCATTACACAAAGTAAAGGCTGCGCTAAATACTTTTCCCGACGCTGCTGTATCTAGTTGGAAATTACAATCTTACTCACCTAAACAGGGCCGCATATAAACAGGTGTATCATAGGAATCAGTAGCGTGAATTCTTACGATCTGTGATCATATAAAGATATTTTCCTTTTAGAAATGAGTGGTAAAGTAAGATCGCCATTGATAGAAGCGGAGAGCTTAAGTCGTAAGTAGGATAGCCAGGAACGTAAATCAATTTGAGTTGAGCTAGCGGTATTAATAGGACCTTTTTACTAAAGGCCTTTATTTCAACCAAAACTTAGTAAAATAATAGTTACTTGTTTATGTTCATAAAGACTTAAAATCTGTTATGGCCTTAGGCACCAACTAGTACTACTCTACTGTATATAGCTCTCACATTATGAAAAGCTTCTTCTCTTCCTTACACTACACTGAATCAACACCCTTACCGTTACCTTTGTGGAACATTCCATCCATCGTGAAGCAGGGCCATGGCAAAGTCAAATTTGCTTTCCTCTCAAGTTTTAGTCAGTCATTTGTTTATTTACAATCAAGGTCACTACTTCAAAAGATTCAGTTTATTCCGACTCTTCTACATTGATCTCTACATTGATATCTTAAAGCAGCGAAAGTGCTACAGCCATTAGCAAGGGATTGTTCCGAGCTGCATAATAGATCAATCCCACACGTTATGCACTATCCTGGAGTTCGCATATGCAGCATGTCATCTGCCCCATATCTGTGGGTTTTGCAAAACCGAGTTCCGACGGGAAGGTACCATTTGACCAGAGCTGCAAAGCCCCTATGGGACTTTACTTTTCATTCTTCAGATCTGTCTACAGGACTTTTGTTTCTCGGTCATACGTCCAAGTAATAAGTCGCTGACGACCATGGTGAAATATTTACAGAAATAAACCAGCACCATTCATTTCATGAATACTTAGATGGCCTATAGAGCGTAGATCCTTTAGTATGAATCAAACATGCTTTGGACAGAGGAAATGTGGCGGAGTATGAGTGGTTTGTACACCCACACACAACGCTTATCAGAAGACCGATGATCTTGTCCTCGGGTGAAAACAATCTGGAGTTGCGGCTCAAGTCAAAGCAAGTCAACAAAGGGGGGTCTATCCAAAACCTCACTCAGACTTACAGCACACTCCATGCTGTACTCTATTCCTAGTAAGTGAACAATAGAGTGAATGCAACATGTTTTAGCGTATCGGACGTTCAGGATATATCAGAAGCACGAGCACTAGCTAGATAGGTTATCATTTGGCATGATACATCGGTGGGGACTTTGCACTGGACTTGATCCTTACGGCAGAAGCTGAGCCAGATGTCCTCCATATACGGGGAACACTTGGCAACCCAATTCAGGTATTCAAGTTTCAAGTTTCAAGTTTCTGTTTGTAATATGCTATGACTAGCTCTCTCTCATTGATATCATGGTTTATGACATAGAATAGTGGATTAGTTGTTGGTCTTGGGAAGTAGACGGCAACTTACTCCGTAATCAATGATGAACCACTTACTATTATTGCGCATTATACTCGATAGATTAGCAATTTACCACCATGTAAAATGCACCAAATAAAAAATAATGAACAAATAATGACATGTCTATACCTATGGCCTCACCCCACACACATAATAATAATCGAAATGACTCATCAGATATCTTCAGTAAGTACCTGAGAGTACGCATATACTTATGTAGATTCCCGAGCCGAGAACGTGCCGTGCCGTACCGTGCCTCTTCCCGAAATTTGAGAAGTGATATCGGTAACGTTGTTTAGCCGAGGCGGAACATCTGCTTACCAGCATCAAATGTGACGGTGATATCATGACTCCTCTACGGAGCGGAGGTACAGCCCTACATTCTCCGTTGCGTACTTTCTACAACTCTGGTTCTGGCATAATCATGATTATCACAATACTGTCCTGTAGTACCGACTTGCCTATACCAGAACTGCAGTGCATGGGTTTTGCGGCACAGGTTGCTCAGCCTCCTTCGTCAAAGCTAATCGCATACTAAGAACGAGTTAACAAAAGTCCCAAACTCCACTATCAGACGGGAGATGCAGGCTGATAGGCTCCCCCTCATGTACCATCATAATCAAACGCGAATTTTCCCATCGCGAACATGGGCCCCAGGCACCAGGCACCATGGTATCCATAGGAGCCATAGGAGCGACAGATCCCCCTCTTCTTCTCAATTCAAGATCAAGCACTCAAATTCGCAACTGTCCACAGCATGAGTTGCGATTGATCCTTTGCTGAAACATTGCCATGTGGTGAATGGAAAGAGCGTGGAGTTACCTATGAAGCCCGTGGACCTGCTCAGGAATTAGTAACGGGTACGGGTATAATGGAGCGAGAAAATGCTTATTTAGGGGTTGGCACACCGAATGGATCGCCGACTTCCTCATATCCACCATCATATCGCTCTGAATGGCAGACAAATTCGAAACTTGGTGAGAAGGAGCCAGAAGTACATGTGAGGTTAGTTCAATTGGCTAGATAATGCTTTAGCTATGGGTTTGCTAATTTGAATTAGACCGATTGAGTTCTTACGCACGCGGGCCACTACGTTTGGCACCTTGACTGGGAAAGAAGTCAGTGAGAAGTTGGGACAAGCAAAGCGTTGGGTTACGCGATCCGGTTCCCTTCGTCCTGAGGATTTCACAAACGAGAATGCGTATTTGGAGCGAACATATGTTGGGAGGAAGTTCAGCGGATGGCGGGGGGGTGTTTTGTTGTCAGTGGTGGCTGCAGGCTCTGTGTTAATGGTCAATATGTGTTTCACTATATGGGCAGCAGTCACTTCAAAGAGCGGGTGGAACATCGGAACAATCTACGAGGATGAATGCTCGAAGATCAAATCCGCCGGTATTGGAATACATGTTGCTATAAACGTCATGGGAACACTATTGCTTGGTTCGAGCAATTATACCATGCAGTGTTTGAGCTCACCAACGAGGAAAGAAGTGGATGCTGCGCATTCGAAAGGAAAATTTGTTGATATTGGTATTCCGAGTTTGAGAAATCTTACGAGCTGGAAGAAAAAAGCATTATTTGGAGCCCTGGTTATATCCACCATACCACTACACTTTCTGTAAGTCTTCTTTAAGATCTGTAAACGCTTGGGGTTTCTCATACGCGTGAACCCCGCATCCCATGGAGCCCTTCTAACAATGCCAGGTGGAACTCTGCAGTCTTCATAACCAAACAACAACTGGACTATCAGGTATACGTCGTGACACCAGAATTCTTCAGGCACCCTACTGTTGATTGCGCCCAGAATGTGAGCCTCATATTCACCGAAACTGGCACTTCAAAATATCGTAGACTGCCCTTATTTTACGACATTTCGTACAACGCTACGATTAATGGAAGTGCACCTACGTATATAAGCCGTAGTGCTGATATTTGGAATGAGCGCGATACGTGCCCGATCGCGAATGACCTCCTGCGCAGTGCAACAGGAGGTACACTCCAGCGCCTCAGCAATGAAGAATGCATCAATGCATACGGTCCTGGAAATGCCAAAATGAAGCATCGTTCAAACCTCCTAGTTGTCACCAAGGCACAGGCGCTTAATCCAAATGTTACAATTCTCATGGACTTTCGTTATGAAAAGTTTGTCACAAATTACACTGCCAACAATTGGGTTTGCAGTCCCGCTCATCTTAACTCAAACAACTATGAATGTGATTGGAAAAAGCTCGCTAAGACGGCCAACGCAAGCTGGAATCTCGGATGGATCGATGATTCCGGTGATACGAAAAGGCTTCGTGTGGGTGAGGAATATCCAATTGATTATTGCCTTAGCCAAACCACAGAGTGAGTCAAACCCGTAATATGTTCTCAATCGCAAATCTAATTAAATAAGGCTGGGTGGCACATGTCAGCTACAGTACAGTCTTATCATCATGATCTGCGTCTTAGGAGCAAACATGATCAAGTTCGGAGTAATATTTTACTTCCTGTGGTCATCCCATGCCCCTGTTCTAGCTACGATTGGGGATGGAATAGCCTCTTTCCTCGAATAGTAAGTCTTCCATTTCAACCCGCCCCCAGCACGCTGTACTTGTACCGAAGATATGTCCGAAATTTACAAGCATTTGAGGGTATTTAACTATTGGAGCAATTAGTCTTATCTTCTTATGTTCAAAGCGAGAGCAAGCTGACCTTTTGAAGCCCTGAAACTATGGCACCCCGTCCCTTCCTAGATCGCCGTGGTGCTAGAAAGTTTAGAACAACCCTACACGGCTCAGCCCACTGGCCCGGTCTGAAAACAAGGCGTTGGTGGAGCGCCCCAACCCTTTCCCGCTGGATCGTCACCATCGTCCTATGCAGCATTGCCATTTTGATCTCCCTCGTGCTCCTCAATTCTGGATGTAACGATATCAAAGGTTCCGGAGGGAGTCCATTCTCCTTTGCTTTTGGCGACTATAATCCACTCGCTGTGCTGCGTGTGGCAACAGTGTCTTATCCGACTGCATTAGATTTCACCTCGAACGCTCGTCTTATTTTGATGGTAGCTGTAGCCAATATACCACAAGTTATCGTCTCATGCCTATATTTCGCTTATAACACCATATATACCAGCATGGTGTCAGCCGACGAATGGTCCCGTTTTACTATGCATCGTAAAACACTTCGTACGACCGATCCAGTCGGTCTACAGAGAAGCACATACTGGTTGTCCCTACCATGGACATACGGATTCCCACTTGCAGCCGCATCTTCGACCCTCCACTGGCTGATTTCTCAATCTTTGTTCGTAGCACGCACAGCTGTCCTTGACACCTATGGCGAAGCCGAACCCCTTTCGTACATGGCAATCGGGTATTCTCCACTCGCCATTCTGATGAGCACGCTTTTTGGCATAGCAATGGTAATTACGATGATTCTCAATGGTTCGAGAAAACTGCATGGAGGCATCCTCGTAGGGAATAATAGTTTAGCGATTGCCGCGGCGTGTCAGAGGCCGAGAAAGGATGTAGATGCGCATTTGAAGGCTGTCAAATGGGGAGCACTCGTGGGAGGTGATGAGAACGGGAAACAACATTGTTGTTTTACTAGTTTGGAGGTCGAGGACCCGAAGGTTGGGCAAGAATATACATAATATTATGTTTTACGTGAAACCAATTAACAAGTATAAATTATTCATCTTAGTCCTTCTTGATGTAGTATGCGAGCGCCACAGGTGTAGTATCACTTATCCAGCAAGTGTCTCGCCCATACATTGAAGTGATAATTCACTGTTACTTACCAAGGAGACAGCTTTGTTTTTAATTAGGTGAGTTTCGCAACAAGTACGGTGTAGAAATTCGAAACAGCTCCCTCGATATTAGCTGCACCCACAACGAATCATATCTGAAAAAAGTATACGAATTGCATTGGCGGTGGTAATATGGTCCGTATATTTATAAGATACATTAATATACAATACATCATGGCTTTGGGTCATCTTCCGCCTTTCATCATTACACATATTTTGTGCTAGATTATCCGGCCATATCTGTGGGCTGATCCTCGCCACTTTTTCTTTTGGGAGCATCTTCAGTATCCCTCAGTACAGGCTCTCTCGTCACATCCGGCACTGCATTTGGTTCTTTTGTAACAACCCTACATACGCCCGCTTCTCCACTAGCCTCTTCCCTGGTATTTCTTATTTTCCTGCCTCGTGATTTCTTATTGCGCGGCTTTCCATTTGCCCAGAGGGTAAGCTTGTATTGACCAATGAAGCCACATTAAACAACTTTTCAAGTATAGCTAATGCCTCCTTCGGTTGCTGAGGAATTGCCGGAGGGAGTGCTTGCAATTTTGAGTTGTCAGGAGAGAATCCCTGCAGCCCATAGAATATTGGCAACATAACGTTAATTAAGGATTTTGGATGGGAGCCTTGGTACAACTCCCTACCATTAATTGGCTTGTGCTCCCAGGTTGTTGAATCACCATCTATGTTTCGGTCGTTGGCTAGACTATTTCCGGCTATATCAGTCATATGGTCCTTCGTGCTCGAGTTGGTTATACCTGGTAGCGGTGGAGGATCCATTTCGAGGAAAGTCAGTGCCATATTTGAATCTTTTGCGACAACATAAGCTGTCGCAAACAGCAGACCTTTCATGCCCGCTGAAAACATCCCCGGGTTGTAGCTTTCCAGGCGAAGAAATTCACGGTGAAGTGAGGATTTCCACCCAATTGTCGCAAGCCCTAGTATATAGTTGTAATAGAGGGAGAAGTTTGGACTACTGGAAAAGTAGTGCTGAGGAAAAAAATCTGCAAAACAATTCTGCTTCTCTTCACCAGAACTTGCGCCATAATCCGTCTTCCAGCCGGTAAGAAATCTCTGCATCTCCTCAATATCCTCTTGACGGAGCTGTAGCCCAGAGTTCAAATCGATGGGAGAGACCAGGGTCCGACAAAGTGATTGAAGTGCGGCCCTTGTTCTCTCGTCTGTCTTGTAATTGTTATCAACAGCGATCTGAAGATACTTCTTTAATGCCGGTAGAGATGCACATTCAGTTGAATAGAGAATGCCTGCATTGCAGAGTCTGTCACCAATATCAACGTTATTTGACATCATGTTATAGGTCAGATGATTCAGAAATCGTAAAGCTTCTTGGAGGCTATAGGGTGATGACTTTGAATCTGACTTATTGCGAAAGGCTCTTTCTAAACATGCAACAATAGCACCGCCTCTCCGATGCAGATAGCTGCGACCAGCATCTGTAGAGGCTAGCATGAAAACACATTTGCGAAAATTATACCAGTCGTGGCAAGTTGACAGTGCTAATGAGATCATTTGCTCGCGTTCCGTTGTGAATTGGGCATTCTTCAGTGTTATCTCTCCATCTTTCGTGAAGTCATAGATAAGACTTCTGGTGCCAACTCTAGCATTGTCAATAGGAGTAACATTATGAGCATCGAGCAGTTTAGAAATATTTGGAAAGTTCAAGCCTTTCTCGCCGTGCAAGTCCAATGGATAGCCTCTAAATGCATATAGTAAAAGATCTGTGGGGGATACGGTCATGAGAAAGGGCTCAAGGGCGTCAATTACTTTCCGAGACGGCGTGGATTTCCTCCCGTGTGTCGTAGCCTTTAACTTTTGGGCGAGTCTTTCCGTTGTGCTAGGACTCTGCTCTTCTCCCTTTGAATGTCCAATCCCCCTCTCATAAGCTTCGTCTTCAGGTTTCCCAGCTCTGTCGTAACCTTTGATGAGATTTGTTTCTTCTTCTGGAGACAAATCCTCTAGCTTCGTCACATATGGGCTATCGTGGGCGTCGAGATCCAATATTAATCTCGGGAGGATATAAGGCTCGGTCTTCCGCGTTTGCTTGTCTCCAAGCCATACCTGGGTAGAGCGACGCCAGAGACGGTATGAATCAGAGGAGCGTTTCCAATAAGATCTGTAGGAGACTTCTGGATAACGAGGCTTCGAAGCCAGCTGACAGAGAAAGCGGACTCTTGTTTGACTTCTCCTCATGCTAGTGATTCTGGTCTCCCAACAGCTTTAAACCAATTAGAATTTTACTTTATTCGCATAGAGATCATACTTACAACGTCCTAGGTGCTAAGTTCTGCAACTCAGGTCATCTCAGTGTGTACAATTTTGTTGACACAAATACACATACAAGGCTGTGGTGGAGTACTTAGAGTTTGGCTAGATACTAATCAGCCTAGCGTGGTTCCACTTTAGTGTTATCCCCCAAACTGATCTCCATTTCTCCAGAAAAAGTACAGTACACAGCACATAAAATACAAACAGACTCCGTTCACACTCTTACTTATCATCACAGCTATCATATATACCATACAGCATGCCTCCCGCAAAGAAACGCAAGACCCACGCAACCACTGAGCCAGAAGCCGAAATAGCCCCTCCAGCCCAGCCCATCGGAGAGATACCACCCTCCACCACCACATCAACTGATGCCGCGGCAAAGTCAAAGGAGCGAGCAGAGCGCTTTAAGGCTCTGAAAGAGCGTGCAAAGACGGGTGCCCAGATAAATATGAAAGAAGCAACACGGGAATCGCAACGTCTGGCAACAGATCCTAACCTCCTCACCTCGCTAAATCGCAAATCCGCTGTCGCCTCACACAACCTCATGAAGGCGGATGCGGAGGCTGCTGGAGAAGACTTCGAGCGGAAAAGGGCCTGGGACTGGACCATTGATGAGAGTGAAAAATGGGACAAGCGGATTAAGAAGAAGGATGGGCATCGTGATGATCAGGCCTTTCAGGATTATAGGCAGGACAGTAGGAAGGTGTACAAACGTCAACTGGGCAATCTGAAGGTAGACCTGGAGGGATATGAAAAAGAGAAAATGAAAGCGATCGAAAAGGCGGCAGCTAGTGGAGGTCTGGAGATCGTGGAAACGGATGACGGGGAGCTAGTTGCTGTGGATAAGGATGGCACATTTTATACAACAGCTGATTCCACTGGATTTGTTGAGCATAGACCCCCGAAGGATGCAGTTGAGCGGATGGTGAAGGACTTGCAACAGGCAGAGGATGCACGTCTGAAGAAGAGACGCGAGAGGCTTGGAGCAGCTGAAGACGGAGATGTCACTTACATCAACGACAAGAATAAGCAGTTCAACCAGAAACTGAACCGGTTCTACAACAAGTACACCGCAGAGATTAGAGAGAGTTTCGAGCGTGGAACGGCTCTGTAGAGGAATGCCTTTGTTACGGTTGCTCTTGGACAATAGAAACTCGTTTATACCCCAAAACTATTACTACCACAATTCGATTTTGATCTGGAAGTACACCATTGATACTTGTGTTCCCACAAAATGTGCCGCGCTTACAAAATTGATCAACGAGCTATCCCTTGGTGCGTATTCTGCTAATTTCGATAAGTTGCTTTAATAGAGGGACATAGAAGGTTCAAGGAGCTCACAAAAACAAATTTAATCTTACATCTTGAGCCAAGCTATCAATACAAGCACTCCAATTTCTAGTTATGTTACATGCTAGCCAACCGGAAATATTTAAAGGTTAAGGAGGAGAAATTGGTGAATCAGGGGAAATGCAGTATATCGACACTATTCATGGTAGATTGTGATTACAAAGAGTTGATGTTAGATTAGGCAGAGGTGAGACTAGTATAGTACATGTAGATGAAGACAAGACCAGAGCCAACCTTTTCAATGGGCAACCCAGCAGCTCTTCAATCATTGTAAGTAATGAGTAGCTCGTCCCTAAATCAGGCCATTCCTTTCCTCCAGCCCTTTTCCGCTAACTGCTCAATCTCTTTGATTTCCACTGGTCCCCGACAAGACTCATCACTCAAAGCCTCCACAACAGCATCCGCTACGAAATCGGCCTTGAGTGGCTTTATACCTGCAGCTCCCAGAATTCCCCCAAACATGCCTCCTGTGATCGTATTAAACACAACTCCCATACCAGTCGCTGCAGCCATAGGCACAGTGAAAGCTCTGGAGCTATCATAAAGGAAGGGCGATCTTATAAAGATTGATCGCATAAGTGGAAATTCCGACGATATAGTTGACTCGGCCTCTCTCTTCGAGGTAATATACCGCTTTGGCAGGACTGGTGCTCCGCCAGCAGCAGATATGTACAAAAATGTGCCGACTTTTTCTGCGGCAGCCTCTTTCGCCAACGCGATCGCCGAATCTCGATTCATAAACTCGTATGTGAACTGTCCATCCTTCTCTTGCGGTTTTAGTTCCTCGTCACGCTTTCGTGTCAGTGGATTTTGGCTTCCTCCCTTCGTGGCAGAGAAGGCGCGGGTGAGACCTGCGATGGGGGATTCTTTGCCTTGGAGAACGCCTTTGTAGTCGGCTTCTAAGAGAATACCCATGCTGTGTACGACATAGTCGGCAGATTTGAGGTGCGGGGAGTAGGTGTGCGGCTTGAGGATGTCGGCTCGTTCCCAGGTTACTTTGTGCGCCCAGGAAGGGGGTGAGGCGGAAGATGTTACGTTGTTCCATTGGGGTTCTCCTGAGCGACTGGTGAATGTTAGCTTCTTGAGCGTGTAGCCTGGGCCTTTGTGGGTGAGAATTGCGATCTTTTGTTGTTTGAGGATTGGTGAGAGGGGAAGAGGAGGGGTTGATGAGGGAAGTACCTTATGGATGTTACATCCCAACCTCGCGCAACTGCTGATTTGCATATCCGAGATCCCAAAAAGCCATTGCCTCCACAAACAATCAATCTCTTTGCCGGTGTAGTTGTCATATTTATCCAAGCAATGTGGATGGAGATGTTGGAGGACTGAGTGGTGTGATGCTTAATTTTTTAAACTTGGGAAATGAGCTTGTGCTTTTGTACTTTGATGCCTCGGATGGCTTACTATGGATTTCCTCTTTATTTTCGCGTGGCTTACTGCAAATTTAAAAGCCAATTCTCTGCGCAATCAACATCGATTTACAGAAGGGTAAGCATATTTGTTTCAAGATAGTGGATATTTTCAATTAAGAACAGACTGAAGTGAATTGTGTTCTAGCTTGGTCGATATTCAACTAAAGTGTAATCTGAAGACCGAAGTGAAAGGTGCTAATGATGTCGTCAGGGACTTGGTGCACTGACCACTGCGCATTGCTAGCTCCGGCCCCTAAAAGCTTAAACCACGTGCAGCGCAACTAAGTTCGCGTTGCGACAGGCGGCGCTGTTTCTTCTTCAACAACGGACCTAAAAACTCCAACACTGCTCTACAACTACGCAGCACCTGCTCGTCCTGTGTGTAGCATTTGTGAGGACGCGGACAAAGACATCTTTAATCAGTCAAGGAAACAACCTGGTAGGCTATCAATATCTTGTTTAATAAGACAGGTACGGAAACCACCTAACGTGTTACCCAATCCAAAGGTACTAGATCTATTTGCGAAACCGCACCTCTTAGATAGAAATGGCGCCTGCAGCTGGTTCAAAGCGCATGAAAGGCACTTCAATCTTCCGCCCTTTCGTCTATGGTACAACAGCGAAAAAGTTCGATGAGTCGAATCCACGGCCTGCGGATGTCCCCGCGGATCACACGCATTCATGGACTGTATTTGTGAAGGGGGTGGACAATACCGACATTACATACTGGTTGAAGAAGGTTCAGTTCAAGCTTCATGAGAGTATTCAAAACTCTATACGGACTATCGAAAATGTCAACCCAGGCGAACCCTTCGAAACATCTGCGACCGGGTGGGGAGAATTCGAAATCACCATTAAGTTCTACTACATCCCGGAGTCCAACGAGAAAGCTCAGACGATTTATCATCACCTCGATTTACATCCTTATGGCAATGAGCAACAGCAACAGCAGCAGAAGGATAATAACGAGGTGATGAGTTGGAGATATGAAGAAATGGTCTGGAATGAACCTTACGAGTCGTTTTTCGAATTCATGACAACTCCGATGGATCGATCTAAGGGTAGTAAGGGTGGTATGGGTAAGGGTACGAAACTGTTGGGAGGTGGTATGGTCGGATCGACAGGCGAACGCACTGCATCTATACCCTTCAGTACTCGACCTGGGCAGCCATTTAGTAAGGAGACTGAAAGAGAAGAGGCCAAGAAGCTGAAGGCAGCACTTGACAAGGTCGAAATCCAAATGGTGGAATTCCAGTATGTGCATGGTAGATTATTAGCGCCAGCCCGGTGCTTCATGATCTCGCAAATGCTAATTCAAATTTAGGAAGAAAAAGGAAGAACTGGATGCTCAACTTCTTGCAGAGAGAGCTCAGGTAAAGCCTTTGTGAATTTTCAACCCCGGGAATACGGCGTAACGGATGGGAAATACCATGGAAATATCGGCGGTGAATTACACTTAAATACCAAGGCACATAATGTACCAATTATCAACTATCGCAATCTCATGTTGGTTCAAGTGAGTACTGATCTAGCAACGGAGACAAGCTAGGTCTTTGTTGAATATCCTTTAGGAGCTATACAACCAGTTCTTCATTTATCAGTTTGAGCTTTGTCATTTGCTCATTCTCTATTCCATGCCATCTCTATACTCTCTGTTAACAATTTTTCGGTCGCGCAAAGGATTTCCAAGAACCCCGAATGACGAAACCACATCTAAATAAGCAAGACGAGAGAGCCGTGTTCCAAGTTACCTCAAAAAGTGACCAAGAAACCTCTCTCTCGAATGCTGAGAAAAGAGAGCTCTGACGGGTGTTTTTGTTGGTTCTTTCGGATTGTCTCTTATTTCCCCCAAAAGAAATAAAAACATGAGAGAATAAAAACAAAAAGGAATTTCACAGAAAACTAGCCCAAATCCACCTCAATTTGTTATTGACATTTTCCAGCCTTTACATGGCTTTGACTTTTGAAGCATCACATCGCCAGTCATAACTCCCCACAACTCTAATCCCATTCAACGACAAGGTAATGCCATTTTCAATCACCCGCCCTTCCCTTCTCCCAACGTTCTCAGCCTTTTGAGGGAGGTGTCGTAAACCTCGTCCTTCTCTCTCCACCTTCCTCTCTCTCAGCTTTTCCCCCTCCTTCTTCAAACCCGCCTCATACAACTCTCCCTCGTCCACTCCTCCACAAATTACCATCGACATCTCTAATCCCCCCCAAAAGAATACCAAAAAAGAATATCAAAACCCTACCTAACCCCCCACCTCCACGCTTTCCCCATATATTATGTATTACACTGCGCTACCACACGACACACGCACAACCTATTCTCTCTTCTTCTTTTCCTTTTCCCTTTTCCCTAAGCAGAAAGGAAGAAGGATCTCATACTCTATCTCATAGCTCTAAACCCTTCCCACTCCACCTACACCTACACACCCCCTATCCTATATATTTCCCCTTTATGCCCCTCTTCAAACTCTACATCCTCATAAACATCCTCTTAAACATCCTCAAGACAACAGAAGACGACAGAAGATAACAGACGACAAATCCAATCCATATCAAACGCAAACGCAAAGGAAAGTACACCAACTAACTCACCAGTAAGTAAAACTCACCAGTAAGTAAAACTCACCAGTAAGCAAACTTCACCGGTAAGTTAAAACTCACCAGGTAAATCTTCATACACGACTCTCCAAGCTTTTCTTCTTACTTATTTTGTGTGTGTATGTGCATATGTAGAACACCCACCCCCCCCCCCCTCTTTTATATATATATATATATCTAGACCAAAGGTTCAAGAAAAGGAGGGTTCAAAGTTCAAGAGAGTCAAGACGGGGGAGGGTGTGAACTTTTGTGCTTCGGGAAATTTTTTAATTATATGCAAACAAAAAAGAAAAATACATTTTGTGTGAAGGGGGGGGGAACCACAAAAGTTTTGGAGTATATCAGATGGGATGATGTATGTATTTCATCATGATTTTAATGGTTTATGATTTAATGATTTAATGGTTTAATGGTTTATTGTTTTATTGGTTGGGTTTTTGCTGTACACTATTGGTACAGTACATAAATCACACCCCACCACCGATCTTATCCTATCTCCCACGCCTTTCTTACTGCTCAATTCAATATCTTCTGAAACCCTTTTTTTCTTCATGATAACAAAAGAGATTCGTGTCAACAGGGGCGACTGTCTCAGCTGTCTGTCTGTCTGTACCCATTCGCGCGAAATCGCACGTAGCCTCCGGCTTCTCTCCCGAAAAGGCCCAATCTAGGTATCTCAATTTTTCATACACTCCACCCAGTCCCCGTTATTAACCGAATGTCGGCCTGCAAGCCAGCTCGTAGCAGGCAAAGAATGTAACACGCTAAGATGCAGATAAAATCGAAAATGCTGAATTATTTTCACAAGAGGGGAGGTTGGGTCTTTTCCTTCCGAACGCCGTGTATCCGGGACAAAGGACAAAGGAAAATGATTTATGTGTAGGCACTTATGCCTTTGGTTGATAGGCTGGAGGAGGGCTATCCTCTCTAACGCCGCTGCTCCAGAAGCCTTCCCTTGAGGCTTTCTCGTCATGCACACGGCGGGCGATTTCGCCAGCCATCTTCATAACCCATGCTTGTTCAACGATACCTGGCGTACTGCTCATGGTAGGGGTTGATTCGAAAGGATTTGATGAAGATTTGGATTGCACACCCATATCGGGTAAAACAGGTCTGTGCGAGCGCGTATACTCTATGTGTTCTGGTTCATCCTTCTCAATGATTGGTGTAGTATCCAGGATGGCATGCTCGGGTACATTTGCCGATGAGAGGTTTGGATTGGCGCGGCTATTTGATAGTCGGAATTTGCGTGGAGTATCACCTAGATCAATGCTCGATGTGCGGAATCTAACTCTTCCAGAAGGTGATCGTGGTGGTGTAATAATGCTGTCTTCTGGCTCTTCTGGGATAACTTGGGACGCAAGAGCAGGTTCGGACATTGGGACCACAGACGACGTATCACTGTCTCCTGATTCTGACATGATGTCATCCGTAGTTTTTGATCTCCGGAGATTGATGACACGATTCTTCTTCTTGCGATTGGCATGCGAGCGAGAACGGCCCGATCCAAGGGACAGACCAGTTGTTGAAGGCATGCTAGCAAACGAGGGACGAGAAGGCAAACCGGCATCATCCGAATCTTTGCTACCGAATGTATAGGTTGTGCTGCCCAATGTGGAATGAGATCTCATCAGATTTGGCGTGGCTGGTGTGGTAGCGCCAGTGGCCAGGTCGTTCCTCTCTGAAGGCCCTGCCCACGCTCTGAACACTGTATCTCTAATGGATGGCGTAAAGAGCGACAAGGTGCGGTGTGAATCGTTAAGCGCTGCCAGTCGTAATAGGTTCTTTTGCGAGAATAAAGAGTGGATTTCTGAGCCTCCTTCCAGAGACAGAGACGATATCTCATTCGCATCCAGAACGTTGCCTCGGGCATCCACAGCATCTTGCGGCGGGCTAGAGAATGGATCTATTGGCACCTCTTCATCTTCTGATTTTCCAGCTTGCTCTGCCGACTCTTGGTCTTCCTTTGCCCTATACTCTGGGCACCACAGGCGCAATGACAGTCTATGGATAATGGCTGGTAATTCATCCATCATCAATGTGCGCAACTGAATTTCAATTTCCTTTTGTAGATAATCACGAACGAAAGGTATCGAGTCGAATGTCGACGAGACTTTAAGGGATTCGAGGGGGTCATTTCGGAAGACAAGCGTGAGGCCCTTTTGGCGCGAAAAGACGACGATTATGAAAGCCGATAGCTTGATTTCAGACAAGGTGATTTGCAGAGGGATCGTAAGTCCAGATGAGGCTGCAAGAGGCTGTGGGGAACAAAATGACGGCTTCGAAAATAGGTAGGTATTCAGGGGGTTTGCCTGTGTTGATATATTAGCGTTCTGATATACATTACGCATGAATCAATGTGGGGAAGTCAACACGCGCATATCCTTGCGCAAAAACAGATTGCAACAGCGACAGCGGTTTCGCGTCTTCGAGAAAGGAGGTTTGTGATGATGGAAATTGAGCGTACCTGGACTCTGGTTTTGAGGGTCAAGAAGGCGTCGCCAGAATAGCACATCTTGAAAATCCCTCGGAATCTATCCTCAGCCAAATCTCCAATTTCCAGTATTTCCAGCTCGGGCGGGACGCTCCCCAGGTTCAGCTCATTGACCAGAATATCGTCGACAATTATCGGAGGCTTGGGCGATTTATTGAGAGCTGTTGTGAGCATCTCTTGAGCTCGCTTGTAGAAATCCGCATCTGCCGTTAGCGGCGACCAGTTGAAGTTGAAGGCCATGTTGAGACGGCATTAGATGTGGGCAAGGCCTTGCGAATATGAAGATGTCGCACGGCAGCAGCAGCAGGAAGCTGGTGGTTGGTGGTTTGTTGGTGGTTGTCGGCGATCCGGATGGTCGCGTGTAACAAACACTGGGATTTGTCTTGTGACAATGGAACAAAGCCTGGAATTGCGCGGCGTTGGTCACTCGAATCAATCAAGAGTCAAGTGGTGATAAAAGGAGGCGCTGAGGCGTTGGGCTGTGATGGCGGTAGCTGATGGTTGTTGTGAGGGAGGAGGAGGTGGTGGTGGTGGAGGATTATTAGGTGTAGGGTCGGGTTGGTTGTTGTGTGGAGAGGTAAAAGTGAGGATATGGATGGATGGAATAAGGAGATTTCTTCCCACCACACACCATTAAGGGTGAAGCCGGGATTCCGTCACCAGGGACAATGGAGCCGAGCCCGAAAGGAGACGGGGAAAGGGTTTGTCACGTGACTTTTGCTCTTCAGTGGCTCGAGTGGCTTCATGGGCTTCCTAGCGAGTCTACTACTTACTTTTACTGTACTACAGTATAGCTGAAGGATAGCTGAAAGACTGTGCAGTATAGCTGGAAGACTAGATAATATGCTTGTGATGTGGTCATCTATATTGTCATGCACTGGTTCTGAATCATTTTAAAACCTATGGGGCTGAATCATGTCGATGTTGCCGTGGTGCCATTTTTATGGGGAAGATGGGTATTGGGTATATATGTGGTGTGGTATGCACAGGTATCATCATCCGATGTTTATTACCATCCATCCGCATTACGCATTAGCATTAACCATCAACCATCAACCATCATCACATTATTCATAATTGGCATCACGTGACTGGGGATCTCTATATCTCCTGATCTCCTGATCTCGTCTCTGCTCACGTGGCTCTCCTCTCCTCTCCGCTGGCCCTCACGTCAAGGTTCCTGTCCTTTTTAACTCTATCCAATCCAACTTGTGGGTTGTGATGTACTGTGATGTACTGTACTGTACTGTACTGTAGCAAAGTCCGCTTTTGTCCACTTATACCGTACAGTTCATGCATGCATTTCGTCCCCCGCACAATACTACTGTACGGTAATAACAATATTGTACTGTATGTACTGTACAGTACAAGCTAGTACTATATACGGACGGACAAGACCAGGAGGTAGTGGTAGTGGTAGTCACGGGACTACCGGGGTCCACTTCCCTGCAGGCAGAAAAGCGAGAGAAAAAAACGAAAATCGCGTCAGCCAAGCCGCCACTCGTCGAGGCCCTCATGCGCCTTCAAAACAGCTATTTTTGTGCGATGCTTGATTTGCTTGGCGCCATAAACCCAGTTTGCGCTTTCTTTCCGCGTGTGTACTACTCCGTACTCCGTACTACTACTACTACTACTACTACTACTACTACTACTACTACTATTACAGTACACAGTACACAATATAGTACAGTACACATTATAGTACTACACTACACTACACTACACTATACTACACCACACCTCTACAGTTAGCTGAGCTAGCTAAGCTAGCTCAGTAGTCGTCGTCGTTGTCCTCCTCGTCGTCCTCTTCCCCCCTTTTTTCCACCCCTCCTCCTCCTCCTCCTCCTCCTGCATACATCGCATCGCGCGTCTGCAT